>JAESGJ010000037.1_pt1 | contig 330954 bp, 296 predicted proteins | sample 9266241 | NCBI WGS metagenome assembly JAESGJ01 (sample SAMN14514841, study PRJNA621669) | algae metagenome | isolation source: Brasilonema octagenarum HA4186-MV1 and co-occurring heterotrophs from wet... | place: USA: Manoa Valley, Hawaii | collected 2009-07-20
TGCAGTCGCCTCGGGTCCACGACCCGAGGCGCACCGTCAGCCCCATGATTCCAAACTTGAAGAAAAAGAAGAAGGTGAGGGGTCCGGGGAGAGGAAGAACTCCTTCTTCCTCTCCCCGGGACAGAGCGCCAGGGCAGGATCCCTCCCCTGTCCTAGAGATTCCACTGGGACAGTGCCGCGGATAATCCGCCCAACTGTCCCTTCCCAGGGGCAACCGGACTGGGACACCCTGACGTCAAACACAAGACCAATCAGGGAATGTCCAGCATGTATCGTCGCACCCTTCTCGGCTCGGCCCTTGCCCTGCCGGCCCTTGCCGTCCGCGCCCAGGGCACGAACTGGCCCGATCGCGCCATCGCCCTTGTCGAGGGCTATCCGCCCGGCGGCGTGACCGACCTCGCTTCCCGCGCGGTGGCGGAGCCGATGTCGCGCAATCTCGGGGTTCCGGTGGTGGTCGAGAACCGGCCCGGCGCGGCCACCTCCGTCGCCGCCACCTATGGCGCCCGGGCCCGGCCGGACGGCTACACGCTGGTGATGGGCACCACCACCCTCGCCATCAACCAGACCCTCCAGCCCAACCTCACCCCGAAGGACCCGGCGCGCGAGCTGGAGCCGATCGGGATGGTGTTCCGCACGCCCTTCATCCTGCATGTCCATCCCTCCGTGCCCGCCAGCAACACGGCGGAGCTGATTGCCTACTGCAAGGCCAATCCGGGCAAGGTGCTGTTCGGCTCGCCCGGCACCGGCTCGGTCAGCCATCTCTGCCTCGAGATGTTCCGCGCGCGGGCGGGGATCGACATCGTGCATGTCCCCTATCGCGGCGGGGCGCCGGCCGCGCTCGACCTGCGCCAGGGCCGCATCCATGTCGTGTTCCAGGCGATCCAGGAGGCCGCGACCACCTTGTCCGATGGCGGCACGAAGGGCCTGGCCGTGACGGCCAATGCGCCGCTGCCGAACTACCCGAACCTGCCGCCCGTCTCGAACACCCTGCCGGGCTTCGAGGTCTTCTTCTGGCAGGGCCTTTTCGCCCCGGCCGGCACCCCCGCCCCGATCGTCACCCGCGCCGCCGCCGCGCTCCGCGCCGCGACCGACGACCCCGCGCTGCGCGCCCGCATGGCCGAGCAGGGCGTGGAGCTCGTCTCGGGCGATGCCGCGGCGCTGCGCGCGGCGCTGGTGGGCGACACGAAGAAGTGGGGCGACGTGATCCGCGAGGGCAACATCAAGCTCGAATAGCGCCGGCCGCCCTCCCTCATCGCCCCTACCCGGACAAGACCATGAGCATCAGCAACCTGACCTCCCGCATCTCCGGCTTCCACCGCATGAGCACGGCCGAGCGGCTGGAGGCGGTGGCCGCCTTCTCCGACCTGGACGAGACCACGCGCGCCCAGCTCGCCGCGCCGGGCAATATCGACACGCATCTCGCCGACCACATGATCGAGAACGTCGTCGCGACGCTCTCCATCCCGATCGGCGTGGCGACCAACATGCGCGTCGACGGCAAGGACGTGCTGGTGCCGATGGCGACGGAGGAATCCTCCGTCGTCGCCGCCGTCTGCAACTCCGCGCGGCAATGCTACGATTCCGGCGGCTTCACCACCTCCGTCTCGGGCAACCTGATGATCGCCCAGGTGCAGCTCGTCGGCGTGACCGACCCGGAGAATGCCCGGCTCCGCATCCTCGAGCGCCGGGACGAGATCGCGGCCGTCTGCGACCGGTGCGACCCGATGCTCGTCCAGCTCGGCGGCGGCTTCCGGGACCTGGAGGTGCGCATCGTGGATTCGCGCGGCGGCCCGATGGTGGTGACGCATCTCATCGTCGATACGCGCGACGCCATGGGCGCCAACACGGTCAATACCATGGCCGAGACCCTCGCGCCCTCCATCGAATCCTGGACGGGCGGCAAGGTCTTCCTGCGCATCCTCTCCAACCTCGCCGACCGCCGGCTGGCGCGTGCCCGCGCGACCTGGCCGGTGGAGGCCATCGGCGGCGAGGCGGTGCGCGACGGCATGATCAGCGCCTACCACTTCGCCGAGGCTGATCCGTACCGCGCCGCCACCCACAACAAGGGCATCATGAACGGCGTCTCCGCCGTGGTGCTGGCCACCGGCAACGACACCCGCGCGGTGGAGGCGGGCGCCCATGCCTATGCCGCCCGCAAGGGCCGCTACACCAGCCTGACGAGCTGGGAGGTGACGGCGGATGGCAGCCTCGCCGGCTCCATCGAGATCCCGCTGCCCGTCGGGCTGGTCGGCGGCGCCACGAAGATCCACCCGACCGCCCGCGCCTGCCTGAAGATCCTCGGCGTCTCCACCGCGGCGGAGCTGGCGCGCATCATCGCCGCGGTCGGCCTCGCCCAGAACTTCGGCGCGATGAAGGCGCTGGCCACCACCGGCATCCAGAAGGGCCACATGGCCCTGCACGCGAATAACGTCGCCATCGCCGCCGGCGCGGTGGGGGACGAGGTCGCGAAGCTGGCCGCCATCCTGGTGGAACGCCGGCAGGTCCGGCAGGACGTGGCGACGGCGGAGCTGGAGAGGATGCGGACCGGCGCCGCCTAGCATCGCCCGCCCGCCGCGCGATCAGGATCGCCCGGCATGACGCCGCCCGCCGCTTCCAGCGTTTAGCCCTGGCTTGGGTTGGAGAAGCCGGATGCGAGTGATGGTGGTGCGGGCCCCTGGGGGGCTGGACAGGCTGGAGATGGTGGAGCGCCCCGATCCCGGCCAGCCCGGGAAGGGCGAGATCCGGGTCGCCCTGCATGCGAGCAGCCTGAACTACCACGACTACGGCGTGGCCACCGGCCGCGCCGGGGCGGCGGACGGACGCATCCCGATGGCCGATGGTGCCGGCGTGGTGGAGGCCGTGGGGGAAGGCGTGACGGAATTCGCCCCCGGCGACCATGTGGTCTCCTGCTTCTTCCCGGACTGGCAGGCCGGTCCTCCCACCGTCGCGGATTTCTCCCGCACCCCGGGGGATGGGATCGACGGCTTCGCGCGGGAGCATGTCGTCCTCCCCGCCACCGCCTTCACCCGCGCCCCGCGCGGCTTCAGCCATGTGGAGGCCGCGACCATCACCACCGCGGGGCTGACCGCCTGGCGCGCGCTGGTGGTGGATGGGGCGCTGAAGCCAGGGGACACGGTGCTGGCGCTGGGCACCGGCGGGGTGTCCATCCTCGCGCTGCAGCTGGCGAAGACGATCGGCGCCCGCGTCATCATCACCTCCTCCTCGGACGAGAAGCTGGAGCGGGCCCGCGCCCTGGGGGCCGACGAGACGATCAACTACCGCCAGACCGCGAATTGGGGCGCGCGCGTGCGCGAGCTGACCGGCGGCCGCGGCGTGGACCATGTGGTGGAGGTCGGCGGCCCCGGCACCCTTCCCCAATCCATCGAGGCGGTGCGCGTCGGCGGCCACATCTCCCTGATCGGCGTGCTCACCGGCCGGGGCGGCGAGGTTCCGACCGCGCTCCTGATGGCGAAGCAGGCCCGCCTCCAGGGCCTGATCGTCGGCAGCCGGCGCGACCAGCAGGATTTCGTCCGCGCCCTCGACGGCGGCGCCCTGCGCCCGGTGATCGACCGCGTCTTTCCCCTGGAAGGGCTGGCCGATGCCTTCCGCCACGAGGAAGGCGGGAGCCATTTCGGCAAGATCGGGGTGGAGTGGTAGCGGCGGGCCTCAGCCGCCCGCCAGCCGCTCCCGTAGGAAGGCGAGGAAGCGCGGATCGCTGGCATGGGCCACGTTGATCCGCAGCATGGGCGGCCCGCCGCCCCGCTCCGGGCTGAACACCGACCCCGGCGCCAGGAAGATGCTGCGGGCCGCCGCATCCCGCGCGATGGCCGCTTCCTCCACCCCTTCCGGCAGCGGCGTCCAGAGATAGAAGCCGCCGCCGGGCGGGCGGGGCGGGTGCAGGCCCACGGCCCGCAGGTCACGCAGCGCCGCATCCGTCGCCCGCTCCACCCGCGCCCGCAAGCGGCGCAGGTGCCGGAGGTAATGCCCGCCCGCGATCAGCCCGGCGACCATGCGCTCCGCGTATTGGGAGGTGGCGACCACGGTCAGCAGCTTCATATGCCCCAGCGCCATCACCACACCGGGCGAGGCCGCGACGAAGCCCACGCGCAGCGAGGCCGAAAGGGTCTTCGAGAAGGTGCCGACATGCAGCACCCGCCGCAGCCCGTCCAGCGCGGCCAGGCGCGGCGCCGTCGCGGGCAGGAGGTCGGCGAAAGGGTCGTCCTCCACGATCTGGAAGCCGTGGCGCTCCGCCAGCTGGAGCAGCCCATGCGCCACGGCGGGCGAAAGCGTGCCGCCCGTGGGGTTGTGGGCCAGGGATTGGGTGAAGAAGGCCTTCGGCCGCGCCACCGCCAGCTTGGCCGCGAGATCCTCCAGGTCCGGCCCGTCCGGCCGGCGCCGCACCCCCAGGATGCGCGCCCGCGCCAGCCGCAGCTTGCCGAAGAGCGGGTAGTAGCCGGGGTCGTCCACCAGCACGGCGTCGCCCGGCTCGATCATCTGGCGGATGATGAGGTCCAGCGCGTGGTTGGCGCCCTGGGTCAGCAGCACCTGTTCCGGCGCGCAGGGAATGGCGCGCTCCTGCAGGGAAAGCGCGATCCGCTCCCGCAGCGGCCCGTAGCCCCAGGCGCTGCCATAGTCATGCGCCTCCCCGCGCCCGCCCAGGCGGGCGGCCCGGGCGAAATGCGCGCCCAGCTCCGATTCCTCCATCCAGGCCGGGGGCGGGCGGCCCTCGCCGGGGCGCACGGCGTAACGCGCCTCCGTCTGCTCCCGCAGCAGGGAAACGAGGTCCAGCGCCTCCGCCACGTCCGGCGCGGGGCGCTGCACGGCCCGGCGCTCCCCGGCGGCCACGAAATACCCCGCGCCGCGCCGGGCCTCGAGATGGCCGGAGGCGACCAGCCGGTCATAAGCGCCGGCCAGGGTGTTCTTCGAGACGCCGTGCTCCCGCGCCGCATCCCGCACGGAGGCCACGCGCTCGCCCGGGCGCAGCGCGCCGGCCTCGATGGCGGCGGCCAGCCGCTCGACGATGGCGCCGGCCTTGCCCACCCGGTGCTCAGGCCTCCTGCGGGACGCCGCGCGGGCGCATGATGGCGTAGAGGCCGAGGATCACCAGCAGGATCACCCCCGCCAGGGCCGGCGCCCGCCAGTCCCCCGTCGCCACGCGGTTCCCCAGCAGCGTCAGGCAGACCACCGAGCCGAGCGCCGGCACGAAGGAGGGCACCTCGAAGCCGCCGCGCGCCTCGCCCGGGCGGCGTTGCAGCACCAGCAGCGCGCCGTTCACCACGGTGAACACCGCCAGCAGCAGCAGCACGGTGGCCGAGGCGAGCTGCCCGATATCGCCCGCCAGCACCAGCGCCACGAGGATGACGAAGAGCGCGGCGATGGCGACATGCGGCGTGCGGGTGCGCGGATGCACCCGCGCGAGCGCCCGCGGCAGCAACCCGTCCCGCGCCATGCCGAAGACGAGGCGGGAGGCGGTGACATAGTTGAGCAGCGCCGTGTTCGCGACGGCGAAGACCGTGATGGCCACATAGCCCCAGCCCGGGAACCAGGGCGCCGCCACCGCCGTCACGGCCGAGAGCGGCGAGGGCGCGTGGGACAGCTCCTGCCAGGGCACCACCGACACCGCCGTGACCGCCACGGCCATGTAGAGCAGGGTGGCCGCCACCATGGCGGTGACGATGCCGAAGGGAACGGTGCGCGCGGCGTCCTTGCATTCCTCCGCCACGTTCAGCGTGTCCTCGAAGCCGATGAAGGCGAAGAAGGTGAGGATGGCGCCCGAGAGCAGGAGGGAGGCCGTGATCCCGTCCGGGGAGGGCGTGGCCAGAAGGTCCACGCTGCCCCAATAGGGAATGCCGATCAGGATGACGAAGGCGAGGCCGAGGAACTCCACCGCCGTGCAGAGCACGTTCAGCGCCATGCTCTCCCGGATGCCGCGGAACACCACGCCCCCGATCACGAGGAGGAACCCCAATGCGACGATCAGGGGCGGCACGCCAGCCGGGAAGAGGGAGAGCAGGTTCACCGCCACCACGCGGGACTGGGTGGCGACGGAGGTGAGGCCCGAGGCCATCACGGCGAGCCCGACCACCCAGGTCAGCAGCCGCATCCCGAAGGCCCGCTGCGTGACATAGGCGGCGCCGCCCGCGCGGGGATAGCGGGAGCCGAGCGAGGCATAGCTCAGACCCGTCAGCAGCGCCGCGACCATGGCGACCGCGAAGCCGAGCCAGACCGCATTGCCCAGCTCGCCCGCCGCCCGGCCGACCAGCCCGTAGATCCCAGCCCCGAGCATGCCGCCCAAGGTGTAGGCGAAGAGCTGGAATGGGCCGATGGTCTGGCGCAGTCCCGGCTCCTCCCCCGCCATGTCCGTCTCCGACATCCTGCCGGCCCTCCCGCTGAGATGAACCAACCTTCATCCGGGGTGCCGGGTTGTCCAGCACCCCCGCATTAGCCGGTGGGCAGGATGCCCCGCCCGGCGAGAAGGCTGGAGGCGGCGCCGCCCCCCAGCCCCATGGCCTGCCGGGCGAAGAAGGCCTTCAGCGGCGGAATCCGGTCCACCGCCGCGATGCCGAGGCGGCGGGCGATGCGGATGGGCGCGATGTCGTTGCCGAAGAGCCGCTCCAGCGCATGGGTGGCCCCCAGCATCATCAGGGAATCCGGCCGCCGCGCCGCCTGATAGGCGGCAAGGAGGGCGGGGCCGCCGACATCCTCCCCCGCCGCCCTCGCCGCGATGACCAGCTCCGCCAGCGCCGCCACGTCCCGCAGGCCCACATTCAGCCCCTGGCCGGCGATCGGATGGATGCCATGCGCGGCATCGCCCACCAGGGCCAGCCGCGTATCCACGAAGCGCATCGCCTGCAGCGCCGAGAGCGGATAGGACCAGCGGCCGCCGACCAGCTTCACCCGGCCGAGATGCTCGCCCATCCGCCGCGTCACCTCACGGGCGAAGGCGTCGGGCGGCATGGCCATGAAATGGGGGGCCAGGTCGCCTCTCTCCGACCACACGATCGCCGAGGCATGGGGGAAGCCCTCCCGCGCCGCCTCGGATCGCTCCCCCTCCCCCTCCGGGGAGGCATCGGCCAGCGGAAGCTGGGCGAAGGGCCCGTTGGGCAGGAAGGCCTCCAGCGCCGTGCCGTCATGCGGCCGCTCATGGGCGATGGCGCAGACGATGCCGGAGGTGCGGTAGTCGAGCCGCGCCGCCCCGATGCCGGCCCCGCCGCGCAGGGCGCTGCGGCGCCCCTCGGCCGAGACCGCCAGCCGCGCCCGGATCACGCTTCCATCCGAAAGCCGGGCGACCACCCCTTCCGCCCCCCGCTCCAGCGTGGCCGTCATCGGGGCGAGCACCCGCAGATGCGGCAGGCCCGCCAGCCGGGCATTCAGCGCCACACGGAGAGAACGCGCCTCGACCATCCAGCCGAAGGCCTCCTCCCCCATGCCCGCCGCGTCGAAGCGCAGGCGCAGGCGGGAGGGGCGCTCGCCCGGGCGGCCATCCGTGACGTCGATGCCCGTGATGGGGCACGGCGTCTCCGGCAGCAGCTCCCACAGCCCCGCCGCCGCCAGCAGGTTCCGGCTGCCGGCGGCGATGGCATAGGCACGGCCGTCGAAGGCCGGCAGCTCCATCGGCGGCAGGGCCTGCGCATCCACCACCGCCACCGAAAGCCCCGCCGTCGCCAGGGTGGCCGCCAGGGTCCCGCCCGCCGGACCGGCCCCGATCACCAGCACATCCAGGTCGGTCGTCTCGGCGGGGGGCGGCATCATCGGGCGGTCCTGCATCACGGCGCGCTGTTCTGCCCATCATTTGGGCAGTGCGCCAGATCCCGCCAGCCCCAGGGGTTGTAACGGCGTGGCACGCAACTCGCATCCCTGCCCCCGTCCAAGCGGAGGAAGGGGGCCGCGACACGATGAAGTTGGTGATGGCGATCATCAAGCCGTTCAAGCTGGACGAGGTGCGCGAAGCGCTCACCCCGCTCGGCGTGCAGGGGCTGACCGTGACCGAGGTGAAGGGCTTCGGCCGTCAGAAGGGGCAGACGGAGATCTACCGCGGCGCGGAATACCAGGTCTCCTTCCTTCCGAAGCTGAAGATCGAGGTGGCCGTGCCGGCGGAGCTGGCCGATGCCGTGGTGGAGGCGATCGCCACCACCGCCCGCACCGGCAAGATCGGCGACGGCAAGGTCTTCGTGCTGGATCTGGAGCGCGCGCTCCGCATCCGCACCGGCGAGACCGATGCGGGGGCCCTGTGACGACAATGGCGAACAAGGAAACGACGATGCGACCCCAACTGCGCGGCTGGGCGATGGCCGCGGCCACCGCCGCCACGCTCCTGGCCGGCCCGGCCCTGGCGCAGGACGCCCCGGCGGCGGATGCGGTGGTGAACACGGGCGACACCGCCTGGATGCTCACCTCCACCGCGCTGGTCCTGATGATGACCATCCCGGGCCTCGCGCTCTTCTACGCCGGCATGGTCCGCAAGAAGAACATCCTGGCCACCCTCATGCAGTCCTTCGCCATCACCGCGATCGCGACGATCGTGTGGATGGTGGTGGGCTACAGCCTCGCCTTCGGCGAGGGCGGCGCCTATGTCGGCGACCTGTCCAAGCTGCTGCTGCGCGGCGTGGCCGAGAACTGGGACAAGCCCTTCACGCTCGGCACGGGTGACTCCGCGGTGGCCTTCACGGTCCCCGAGACGGTCTTCCTGATGTTCCAGATGACCTTCGCCATCATCACCCCCGCCCTGGTCACGGGCGCCTATGCCGAGCGGATGAAGTTCTCGGCCATGGTGCTCTTCACCATCCTCTGGCTCATCGTGGTCTATGCCCCGGTCTGCCACTGGGTGTGGCACCCGAATGGCTGGATCTTCGGCCTCGGCGCGCTCGACTTCGCGGGCGGCACGGTGGTGCACATCAATGCCGGCGTGGCGGGCCTGGTCTGCGCCGTCGTCCTCGGCAAGCGCGTGGGCCTCGGCCATGACAACATGGCGCCCTTCAACCTCGGCCTCGCCGTGATCGGCGCCTCCATGCTGTGGGTGGGCTGGTTCGGCTTCAACGCCGGCTCCGCGGGCGCCGCCGGCGGCCGCGCGGGCATGGCCATGCTGGTGACGCAGGTGGCCGCCGCCGCCGCGGCGCTGGCCTGGGTCTTCGCGGAATGGGCGGTCAAGGGCAAGCCGTCCGTCCTCGGCGCCATCTCCGGCGCGGTCGCGGGCCTCGTCGCGATCACCCCGGCGGCGGGCTTCGTCCTGCCGGTGCCGGCGCTGATCATCGGCGTCGTCGCGGGCCTGGCCGGCTTCTGGGGCGCCACCGCGCTCAAGCACTGGTGCGGCTATGACGATAGCCTGGACGCCTTCGGCGTGCATGGCATCTGCGGCATCGTCGGCGCGCTGCTGACCGGCATCTTCGCCTACGGCCCGCTCTCGGCCACCACGGCGCTGCCGGAAGGCACCTCGGGCAGCACCGGCCAGCTGCTCATCCAGGTCTATGCCGTGGTCGCGGTCTTCGTCTTCACCGCCATCGCCACCTGGATCCTGCTGAAGATCGTGGACGTGATCGTCGGCCTGCGCGTGACCGAGGAAGAGGAGCGCGAGGGCCTCGACGTCTCCCTGCACGGCGAGCGCATCGGCTGATCCTCACCGGCCCATTGGCCTGAACCGAAAGGCCCCGGCGGATCGCTCCGCCGGGGCCTTTTCCTTTCCGGGTCCGCCCTGCGAGGGCTCTGCCCTCGACCCGCCAAGGGCCTGAGGCCCTTGGAACCCCGTTTGACTGCCGTGGATACCCCGGATTGAAGGGCTCTCTGGTTGCAGGTGCTTTTCCTGCGTTTGCAGTCGCCTCGGGTCATCGACCCGAGGCGCACCGTCAGCCCGGTGACTCCAAACTCGAAGAAAAAGATGATGGTGAGGGGTCCGGGGAGAGGAAGAATTCCTTCTTCCTCTCCCGGGACAAACCATCAGCTCAGAACAGGCCCCCTCAGCGGAACGGAATAGCGTACATCAGCCCGCCCGCGTTCCACAGCCCGTTCAGCCCGCGCTGCAGCTTCAGCGTGCTGCCCCCGCCCAGATGGCGTTCGAACACCTCGCCGTAGTTCCCCACCGCCTTGATGGCGTTCAGCATCCAGCGGTTGTCGAGCCCGAGGCGCGATCCGAACTCGCCGCTCGTGCCCAGCAGGCGCTGCGCCACGGGGTTCTGCCCGGCCGCCATCTGGTCGGCATTGGCCTGGGTGATCCCGGCCTCCTCCGCTTCCACCAGCCCGTAATGCACCCAGGCCACGATGTTGCTCCACTGGTCGTCCCCGCTGCGGGTGAACGGCCCGAGCGGCTCCTTCGAGATGGTCTCGGCCAGCACCATGTAATCCGCCGCGTTCGGTGCCGCCGTGGCCAGCGCGCCGGCGAGGGCCGAGGCATCCTGCGTCATCGCGTCGCACCGGCCGGAGAAGAAGGCCTGGTACATCGTGTCCACCCGCTCGAACACCACGGGCTGGAAGCGGATGTTGCGGGCTCGCGCCACGTCGCCGAGCGTCACCTCATGCGTGGTCCCCTGGGCCACGCAAATGCTGGCGCCATCCAGCCCCTTCACGTCGCGCACATTCGCGTCCCGCCGCACGGCGAAGCCCTGGCCGTCGTAGAAGTTCGCCGGCCCCGCATGCAGGCCGATGGAGGCGTCGCGCAGGAAGGTCTGGGTGGAGTTGCGCAGCAGCACGTCCACCTCGCCGGATTGCAGCGCGGTGAAGCGGTTCTGCGCCGTCAGCCCGACGAAGCGCACCTTGGTCGCATCGCCCAGCACGGCGGCGGCGATGGCACGGCAGTAATCCGCATCCAGCCCGCGCACCTCGCCGCGGCTGTCCGGCACGGAGAAGCCCGCGAAGCCGGTCGAGACGCCGCAAGCGAGCGTGCCCCGCTGCTTCACCGTATCCAGGGTTGCGGCCTGGGCCGCGCCGCAAAGCCCGATGGCGGCGCAGGCCGCCAGCAAGAGACGCTTCATGGGAACATCCTTCCTTGAGGGATCAGAGAACGGCGAAGATGATGGCCGCGAGCGACAGCACGGTGATGGCGAGGAAGGTCAGCATCATCCCCGCCACGCGCAGCCGGTGGTCATGCGCCTCGCGGCCGATGCTGACCGCATGGGCCAGGCGGCCGAGCAGCAGGCTGATGCCGGCGAGGTGCAGCGGCCAATGTGTGACGCCCATCACCTCCACCGACAGCATGAGCACGAGCGTCAGCGGCACGTATTCCGCGAAGTTGCCGTGCACCCGCACGGCCCGCAGCAGCGCCGGGTCCTCGCCCGTGCCGAGCATCACCCGCGCGCGCCCGCGCGCCAGGATCGCGCGGATCGAGAGCACGATGAAGAACAGGCCGCACAGGCCGGCATAGAGGGGCGTGACGGCGTGCATCATGCGGCCAGGGCCGCGTCCACGGCCTCCCCCAGGCGCGCCACGATCAGGTCGATCTCGGCTTCGGTCGCGGTATAGGGCGGGGCGAGCAGGATGTGGTCGCCCGCCACTCCGTCAGCCGTGCCGGCGCCGGGATAGACGGCCAGCCCGCGGGCCATCGCCTCCTCCTTGATGCACAGGTTCAGCTTGCGCGCGGGGTCGAAGGGCCGGCGCGTCGCGCGGTCCTCCACCAGCTCGATCGCCTGGAACAGCCCGCGCCCGCGGATATCGCCGACATGGCGGTGGTTGCCGAAGCGTTCCGTCAGCCCCGCCTCCAGCCGCGCGCCCAGGGAGCGCACCCGCTCCAGCAGCCCGTCCTTCGCGATCGCCTCCTGCACCGCCAGCGCCGCCGCGCAGGCGACGGGGTGCGAGAGATAGGTATGCCCATGCGCGAAGGCGCCCGAACCCGCCATGATCGGCGCCAGCACGCGCTCGTTCATGAGGATGGCGCCGATCGGCTGGTAGCCGCCGCCCAGCCCCTTGGCGATGGCCTGGATATCCGGCGCCACGCCCTCCTGCTCCCAGGCATGCAGGGTGCCGGTGCGGCCCATCCCGCTCATCACCTCGTCCAGGATCAGCAGCGCGCCGTGCCGGTCGCAGATGGCGCGCACCGCGCGGAAATAGCCGGCGGGCGGCGGCACGCAGCCGGCGGTCGCGCCCACCACCGTCTCGGCCACGAAGGCGGCCACGTTCTGCGGCCCCAGGCGCTGGAACTCCGCCTCCAGCTCCTCCGCCAGCCGCGCGACGTAACCCGCCTCGTCCTCCCCGTCCCGCATGCCGCGATAGGCGAAGGCGGGCGAGACATGGCTGAAGCTGTCCGCCAGCAGCGGCGCATAGGGGGCCCGCCGCGCCGCGTTGCCGCCCGCCGCCAGCGCTCCCAGCGTGTTGCCGTGGTAGCTCTGCCGCCGGGCGATGAAGCGCGTGCGCTGCGGCTGCCCCGCCTCCAGGAAATGCTGCCGCGCGAGCTTCAGCGCGGCCTCCATCGCCTCCGACCCGCCGGAGACGAAATAGGCGTGGCTCAGCCCGCCCGGCTCATGCCCCACCAGCATCTCGGCCAGGCGCTCGGCGGGCTCGTTCGTGAAGAAGCCGGTATGGGCATATTCCAGCGCCCCGACCTGGGCCTGCACGGCGGCGACCACGGCCGGGTGGCCATGCCCCAGGCAGGACACCGCCGCCCCGCCCGACGCATCCATGATCTCCCGCCCATCCGCCAGGTGCAGCCAGGAGCCCCTTCCCCCTTTGGCCACGGGTGGCGCATTGCGGCCGCGATGCAGGATGCGGGAGGTCATCGGGATTCCCCTTCGGAAGCGTAGCGGGAGAGTTCGGCGAGCCGCGCCTCGGTCTGGCGCAGCCGTTCCAGCGATGCGGCCCCGCCGGCGGCGAAGACCGCGGCGGCCAGGGCCTGGGCGAGCGAGACGGCACCGGTGAGCGAGTGGAAGAAGCCGGGGCCACCGGCCTCGAAGCGCAGCAGATGCGCGGCGCCCCGGGCCACGGGGGCAGCCGCCGAATCCGCCATGACGACCAGCCCGGCCCCTGCGGCACGGGCGGCGGCGGCGGTCCGCACGGCTTCGGCGGAATAGGGGGCGAAGCTGGCCAGCACCACGGCGTCGCGCGCGGCGAAGGCGTCCAGGTCCAGCTCCTCCGGCCCTTCCGCGCCGACCAGCCGCGTCTCCGGCCGGAACAGGCGAAGCTGGTAATGCAGCAGCCCCGCCACCGCGCGGCAGGACCGGAAGCCGGCGCACCAGATGCGCGGCGCCCGATGCAGCGCCGCGGCCGCGGCGGCCACCGGCCCGGCATCCAGCGCCCCCAGCGCCGCCGCATCGGCCGCCAGCATGGCCGCCGGCAGGTCGTCCCGCGCGCGGGCCCGGCCGGAAAAGGGCGCGGGCGGCCGCCGCGCCTCCACGAGCGCCGCCCGCAGCGGCTCCCACCCGGCATAGCCCAGCGCCTGGGCCAGCCGCGTGAAGCTGGCCGGCGTCGCGCCCGCATCGGCCGCCAGCTCCCGCATCGAACGGGTCGTGGCGTCGAAGGCGTGGTCCGCCAGGTAGCGGGCCGCCTCCCGCAGCCGGGGCGGCAGCTCCGGCAGGGCCAGGCGCAGGCGGTCCAGCGGCGCATCGGGGGACATGAAACGCATAGTGCACCGCAGCCGAAGATTCGCAACACTTGTTTCAGCGGCGGGGGCGCGTCACACTCGCCCCATGCGGATCGCCCTCATCCACGCCCTGCGCCACTCCCCCCCGCCCATCGAGGCCGCCTTCGCCCGGATCTGGCCGGAAGCGGTGCTGATGAACCTCCTGGATGACAGCCTTTCCGCCGACCTCGCGCGCGACGGCGCCCTGACTTCCGCGATGACGGAGCGCTTCCTCGCCCTGTCGCGCTACGCCGTGGCCACGGGGGCACAGGCCATCCTCTTCACCTGCTCCGCCTTTGGCCCCTGCATCGACGCCGTGGCGGCGGAGCTCGCCCCCCTCCCCGTCCTCAAGCCCAACGAGGCCATGGTGGCCGATGCCGCCGCCCTGGGAGGGCGGATCGGCCTCCTCGCCAGCTTCGCCCCCACGCTGGACAGCATGCCGCCGGAATTCCCGGGCCATGTCACCCTCACCCCCCGCCTGGCGGAAGGCGCGCTGGACGCGCTGAACCGCGGCGACGCCGAGGCGCATGACCGCCTGGCCGCCGAAGCCGCGCGCGGCCTCGCGGATTGCGACGCCATCGCCCTCGCGCAGTTCAGCCTCGCCCGCGCCGCCCCGATGGTGGCGGCGGCGACCGGAAAGCCGGTGCTCACCACCCCGGACAGCGCGGTGCGCGCCTTGCGGGCGCGGCTCGAAGGGCGCGGCTGAAGGCCGGCAGCCCGGCGGCCGCAACTTGTCAGACAAGTCGGCAACTGTGCTATAGCACTTCCCACGCCGCCGGCCCTGGTCCGGCCGCGTCCAGACGAGGGAAGTGCCCATGCCCATTTCCGGCGAAATGCTGATCGGCGCCACCGCGCTGCGCGGCACGGACAAGCCCATCCGCGCGGTCGAGGCCGCCACCGGCCAGCCCATGGAACCCGCCTTCGGCGGCGGCACCGCCGCCGATGTGGACCGCGCCTGCGCTCTCGCCTGGGCCGCCTTCGACACCTATCGCGAGACCACCCCCGAAGCCCGCGCCGCCTTCCTGGAAGCCTGCGCCCAGGCCATCCTCGACATCGGCGACGAGCTGATCACCCGCGCCATGGCCGAGAGCGGCCTGCCCCGCGGCCGGCTGGAGGGCGAGCGCGGCCGCACCGTCGGCCAGCTCCGCCTCTTCGCCGGGGAGGTGCGGGACGGCTCCTACCTCTCCGCCCGGATCGACCCGGCCCTGCCGGCCCGCGCCCCCCTGCCCCGCCCGGACCTGCGCCTGCGGATGATCCCGCTCGGCCCCGTGGCCGTCTTCGGCGCCTCCAACTTCCCCCTCGCCTTCTCGGTCGCGGGCGGCGACACCGCCTCGGCCCTGGCCGCCGGCTGCCCGGTGGTGGTGAAGGCCCATTCCGCCCATCCCGGCACCTCCGAGCTGGTCGGCCGCGCCATCCAGTCCGCGGTGAAGGCCGCCGGCCTGCCGGAAGGCGTCTTCTCCCTGCTGTTCGGCTCCGGCCAGGTGGTCGGCCAGGGGCTGGTGGCGGACCCGCGCATCAAGGCCGTCGGCTTCACCGGCTCCCGCTCCGGCGGCACCGCCCTGATGAAGACCGCGGCCGCCCGCCCCGAGCCCATCCCCGTCTATGCGGAGATGAGCAGCATCAACCCCGTCTTCCTGCTGCCCAAGGCCATGGCCTCCCGCGCCGCCGCCATCGGCAAGGGCTTCGTCGGCTCCCTCACGCTGGGCGCCGGGCAGTTCTGCACCAATCCCGGCCTGGTGCTGGCGCTGGAAGGCCCGGATCTCGACACCTTCCTCGCCTCCGCCACCGAGGCGCTCGGCGGCGCCCCCGCCCAGACCATGCTGACCCCGGGCATCCTCTCCGCCTATCAGACCGGCGTCTCCCATCTCGCGGGCAACAACCGCGTCCGCAAGGTCGCCTCCGGCCAGCTCGCCACCGCCGGCACCCAGGGGGAGGCGGCCCTGTTCGAAACCACCGCCGCCCACTTCATGGAAGACCCCGCCCTCTCCGAGGAGGTCTTCGGCGCCGCCTCCCTCGTCATCCGCTGCCCGGATGTCGAGACGATGCTGCGCCTGGCCGAAGGGCTGGAAGGCCAGCTGACCGCCACCATCCAGATGGAGGAAGGCGACGTGGAGATGGCCAGGACGCTGCTGCCCGTGCTCGAGCGCCGCGTCGGCCGCATCCTCGTCAACGGCTACCCGACCGGTGTGGAGGTGAGCCACGCCATGGTCCATGGCGGGCCCTACCCCTCCACCTCCGACGGCCGCTCCACCTCCGTCGGCACCATGGCCATCACCCGCTTCCTGCGCCCGGTCTGCTACCAGGACATGCCAGACGCCCTCCTCCCCGCCGCGCTGCGCGACGGCAACCCGATGGGGCTGTGGCGGCGCGTGGATGGGGCCCTCGGCCAGGCGTAGGGCGGGTTGCCCGGGGGAGCGCCGCTCCCCCGTACCCCCTCGCCAAGGGCCTGAGGCCCTTGGAACCCCGTCTGACTGCCGTGGATACGATGATCGAAGGGGTCTCCCGTTGAGGGGGCCCTTTCTGCGTTTGCAGTCGCCTGAGGTCGTCGACCTCAGGCGCACCGTCAGCCGAGTGATTCCAAACTTCTAAAAGAAGATGATGGTGAGGGGTCCGGGGAGAGGAAGAATTCCTTCTTCCTCTCCCCGGGACAGACCGTCAGCCCAGGCCCTCGCCCTCCGGCTGAAGCAGGAACAGCACCACCGACCGCCCGGTGGCCTGGTACACCGCCCCGGACTCGAAGGCCTCACCGTCATCCTCCGGCAGGTTGGTATCGGCCAGCAGTTGCCAGCCCTTGCCGCCCGGCGCTTCCGGCAGGGTGAACTCCACCATGTCGTGGTAGCCGTTGATGACGATCAGCACGGTGGCGTCCTGCGCGCGCTTGCGGATGCCGGTCACCTGCGCGCGGCCGTCCATCACCATGCCGAAGCACTTGGCGTTCGCGTCCTCCCAGTCGCCCGGCTGCATCTCGCCGCCATTGGCGTTGATCCAGGTGACGTCGCGGACGCCCAGTTCCTCGTTCATCTCGCCGGTGAAGAAGCGGGTGCGGCGGAGGATGGGGTATTTGTGCCGCAGCTTGAGCAGCTTCTGGGTGAAGCGGATGAGGGACTGGCCCTTCTCCTCGATCTCCCAGTTCAGCCAGCTGATCTCGTTGTCCTGGCAATAGGCGTTGTTGTTGCCGCCCTGGGTGCGCCCGAACTCGTCGCCCGCCAGCAGCATGGGCGTGCCCTGGGCCACGAACAGCGTGGCCAGGAAGTTGCGGATCTGGCGCTCCCGCAGCGCGGTCACCTCGGGGTCGTCGGTCGGGCCTTCCGCCCCGCAGTTCCAGGAGCGGTTGTGCGAATGGCCGTCGTTGTTGTCCTCGCCATTCGCCTCGTTGTGCTTCTCGTTGTAGGAGACCGTGTCGTTCAGCGTGAAGCCGTCATGGGCGGTGATGAAGTTCACCGAGGCCCAGGCGCGGCGGCCGCTGTTGTTGAACACGTCGCCGGAGCCGCAGAGGCGCGGGGCCAGCTCGGCCGGCGTCGCCTCGCCGCGCCAGAAGTCGCGCACGGTGTCGCGGAACTTGTCGTTCCATTCGGCCCAGCCGGCGGGGAAGCTGCCCACCTGGTAGCCGCCCGGCCCGATATCCCAGGGCTCCGCGATCAGCTTCACCTGGGAGAGGACGGGGTCCTGCTGGCAGACCTTGAGGAAGCCGCTCTGCTCGTCGAACCCGTGCGGCTCGCGCGCCAGGATGGTGCCGAGGTCGAAGCGGAAGCCGTCGATATGCATCTCCTGCACCCAGTAGCGCAGGCTGTCCGTCACGGTCTGGATCACGCGGGGGTGGGAGAGGTTCACCGTGTTCCCGGTGCCCGTGTCGTTGATGTAGAAGCGGGGCTGGTCCGGCAGCAGGCGGTAGTAGCTGGCATTGTCGATGCCCTTGAAGGACAGCGTCGGCCCCTTCTCGTTCCCTTCCGCCGTGTGGTTGTACACCACGTCGAGGATCACCTCGAGCCCGCCCTCGTGCAGCCGGGCCACCATCTCCTTGAACTCGCGCAGGCTGTTCGGCACGTCGGAGGCGTAGCGCGGGTCGGGCGCGAAGAAGCCGATGCTGTTGTAGCCCCAGTAGTTCGTCAGGTTCTTCTGCAGCAGGAAGTCGTCATTGATGAAGGTATGGATCGGCAGCAGCTCCACCGAGGTGACGCCGAGCGAGCGGATATAGTCCACCACCTCCTTCTGCCCGAGGCCGGCATAGGTGCCGCGCAGCGCCTCCGGCACCTTCGGGTGCAGCTTGGTGAAGCCCTTCACATGGGTTTCGTAGACGATGGTGTGGTCCCAGGGCACGAACTGGCGCTCCGGTTCCCCGTGCCAGTCGAAGTTGGGGTCCACGATCACGCATTTCGGCATGAAGGCGGCGCTGTCGCGCTCGTCGAAGGTCAGGTCGTCCCCGGTTTCCATCTTGTAGCCGAACACCGCCGGGTCCCAGGTCAGCTCGCCCGCATGGGCGCGGGCATAGGGGTCCAGCAGCAGCTTGTTCGGGTTGAAGCGGTGCCCGGCCTCCGGCTCATAGGGGCCATGGACGCGGTAGCCGTAGAAGGTGCCGGGCCCGACATCGGGCAGGTAGCCGTGGAAGATCTGGTTCGTGTATTCGGGCAGCTCGATCCGTTCGATCTCGCGCTCCCCCGTGCTGTCGAAGAGGCAGACCTCCACCTTCGTCGCGTTGGCGGTGAAGAGGGCGAAGTTCGTGCCCTGCCCATCCCAGTTCGCCCCCCGGGCGGCGGGGGAGCCTTCCTTGATCCGCGCTTTGATGATGTCCGCCAAGGTGCCGTTCCGATCGTTTTGGAGAGGGAAGCGGAAAGGCTTCCCAGCGGGACGGGAACGGGGCGCGGGGCCGCCGGTTCGGCATCCACGGAGGTCCTACGCGGACGTGATCGGGCCGGCCGTACCGGGACGGGCATTTGCGGCGGGCGAGGCCCTGGCCTACATCGCCGCTCCCCCCGCCTCGCCTGGCCGAAAGGTTCCCGCCTCCCCATGCCCGCGCCCCGCGAAGCCCCGGCGCGACCGCCGCGCCGGGGCACCGGCCCCGCCGCCCAGCCGCCCCCCGACCCCGGCGCGGCGCTGCTGCAGCGGCCCGGCGTGCTCATCCGCCGCCTGCACCAGGTCCATTCGGCCATGTTCCAGGAGGAGACGGCCAGCTTCGGCATCACCCCGGTGCAGTACAGCCTGCTGACCCTGCTGACCGAGAATCCCGGGCTGGAACAGGGGGCCGCCGCCGCCGGCCTGCGGCTGGACCGCTTCACCACCGCCGACGTCGTGCGCCGGCTGGAAGCGGCCGGGCTGGTGCAGAGCAAGCCGGGCCAGGACCGCCGCGCGAAGGCGCTCTCCCTGACCCGGCGGGGCATGAATGTGTTCGCCGCGATGCGCGAGGGCGTGCAGCGCGCCCATGACCGGCTGGTGGAGCCCCTGCCGCCCGGCCGCCGGGACGCCTTCCTCAAGGCGCTGCAGCAATTGGTGGAGCATCACGGCACCGTCGGCACGCCCCCGCCGAAGGTGCGCTGAGGATCAGGCCCCCGGCTCGGGCGGCCTTTCATCCGGCGGGGCGATGGCGGTGACCAGGTCGCGCAGCAGCGGCTTGTTCGGCAGCGGATCCAGCCGCATTTCGCGCGCCTCCAGCCGGATGGTGCAGGCATAGCCGACGCGCCCGTCCACCAGCATCATGCACTCCTTGCACGCATTGGCGTTCAGGCAGGCATAGCGCATGGCAAGGCTGGGGTCGGCGCGCTCCCTGATCCAGCGCAGCCCGTCCAGCACGGATTGCCCCGCCTCGAAGGGCACCTCGAAGCGGTCGCGCCGTGGGGCCTCGCCCGGCCCGCCGCGATGGACGGAGAGGGTCGCGACGCTCATGCGGCCTGCTCCACGGGCTGCCGGCCCAGCAGCAGCCGCCCGTCCCGCAGCGCCAGGGTCTGGTTGTGCCCCCAGGCCGGGTCGAGGCCCGGATGGTCCTCGCGCTGATGCGCGCCGCGGCTTTCCGTGCGGGCCGTGGCGGCCAGCACCACGGCCTGGGCCACCTGCAGCCCGGCGCGGAGGTCGAACCAGTCGGCCCGGGCCAGGTCATGGGGCAGGGGCGGGCCGGGCGGCGCCTCACCCAGCTCGACCGAGAGGGCCTGGAGCCGCTGCCCGGCGCGGGCCAGCCCCTCCGCCGTGCGGAAGGCGCCGACATCGTCGGCCATGATGTCCTGCAGGCGCCGGAACAGGGCGGCGGTGTTCATCCCCGGCCGCGCGGGGCCGGTGCCCCCGGCGAGGGCCAGCGCCTCGGCCGCCGCCGCGTCGTCCCAGCCCTCGCCATCCCGCCGCGCCAGGGCGGCGGCTTCCCGCCCGGCGACGCGGCCGAAGGCGAGGGCTTCCGTGATGGCATTGCCGGAGAGGCGGTTGGCCCCGTTCGCCCCGCCCACCGCCTCCCCCGCCGCGAAGAGGCCGGGCAGGCCGGTGTCCATGCGCGCATCTACGCGGATGCCGCCCATGTGGTAATGGGCGATCGGCGCCACCTCCACGGGGGTGCGGGTCAGGTCGATGCCGTTGGCGGCCAGCCGGTCGATCACCGGGCCGAAATTCTCCCGCAGCACCGCCTCCGGCACATGTTGGAAGCTCAGCCAGGCGCCGCCGGAGGGCGAGCCGCGCCCGGCCGCCACCTCCCTGGTGATGGCATAGGTCGCCAGGTCGCGCGTCACGACATAGCGGCCGCCATCCGGGGCGCCGTAGCGGTCGGTGAACTCCTCCATGGCGCCATTCAGCAGCCGCCCGCCCAGCTTGTAACGGAAGGGGTCCCACATGATCGGGTCCATGCCGATCATCCGTGGCGCGAGATGGCCGATGGGGAAGAACTGCACGAATTCCATGTCCACCAGCTCGGCGCCGGCGCGCAGGGCTAGCGCATAGCCATCCCCGGCCATGTTGGAGGAGGCGCTGTTGCGCCGGTACAGCCGCGTCAGCCCGCCTGTGGCGATGACCGTGGCCCCGGCGGATATGCGGAGCGGCACGCCATGCGCGAGGTCCAGCGCCACCGCGCCCCGCACGCGGCCGCCGGAGGTGACGAGCTCCGTCACCAGCACCTCGCCCATGCGGCGGATGCCACCCTCCCGCTGGGCCCGCGCGCGCAGGGCGCGGGAGACGGCGGGGCCGGTGCTGAGGAAATCCACATAGACGCAGCGCGGCCGGTCATGCCCCGGTGCCTGCACCTGCCGGATGCGGCCATCCGGGTGGCGGGCCCAGCCGGTCTTCCACTCGTCCATCTCGCGGATGACCTCGGCGCCCTCCTCGCAGAGCAGCCGGGCGAGGCGCGGGTCGCACAACCCCCGCCCGGCGGCCAGCGTATCCGCGAGGTGGTGGCGCCAGTCGTCCTCGGTCTCGCTGCCCAGGGCGGCGGCGACGGTCATCTGCGCCATCACCGTGGCGCCGCCGCGCCCGATCAGGGAGCGGTCCAGCAGCAGCACCCGCGCGCCCCGCCGGGCCGCCTCGATGGCCGCATAGAGCCCCGCCCCGCCCGCACCGATGACCAGCACATCGGTGCGCAGCAGGGGCGCCTCCACCGCCATCTAGAGCAGCGCCCCGGCGGCCTTCAGCAGCGCCGCGCCTGGCTGCCGCAACCGGGCGAGGATGCTGAAATGGTCCTCCCCCTCCAGCGCCATCAGCGGCCCCGGCGCCCCGGCCGCGGCGCGGCGGGCATGGAAGGCCTCGGATTGCCGCCGCAACTCCGGCAGCTCCCTCGCGCCATAGGCGACGGCGATCGGTTTCGGGCTCACCGGCAGGCGCTGGGGCGAGAGCGCCGCGATCTCCCCCTCCGTCAGCTTCAGCGCATCGTTCAGGCCGGTGCCGCGGATCGGCTCGAGGTCGAAGATGCCTGAGATGGCGAGCGCCGCCCGAACGAGAGGATGATCCGCCAGCAGCGCCGCCAGATGCCCGCCGGCCGACCAGCCCGAGAGGATCACCGGCCCCCCGATGCCATGCGCCGCGCCGTTCGCCGCCAGCCAGTCCAGCGCGCGCCGCAGCTCGCCCACGATCTCCGTCAGGCTCGCCTCCGGAGCCAGGGTGTGGCCGGGCAGCGCCGCCGACCAGCCCTGGGCCAGCGCCCCCTCCGCCATGCAGGAGAACCCCTCCCGCGCGTTCTTCTGCCAGTAGCCGCCATGGATGAAGACCAGGCAGGGGGCATCCGCCCTCGCTGCCGGGAACAGGTCCCAGCCCTGGCGCGGCGTGGCGCCGTAGAGTCGGTCAAGCCCGCCCGGCCGTGCGGCGCGCAGCGCCGCCGAATCCGCCGCCCAGCCGGCCACCATCGCGCTGCCCTCGGGCACGGCCGCGTTGTTGTTGTAGGCGGCGCTCAGCGTCGCGCGGTCCCAGCCGCGCCAGGCGTCGTGCTCGGTCATGGCATCCCCCTCGTCAGGCCGCCCCCTCAGGCGGCAAAGGCCCGGCCGCCCAGATAGGCTTCGCGGACATCGCTGCTCTCCAGCAGCTCGGCGCCCGTGCCCGCGCGCACCACGCGGCCGGTTTCCAGCAGATAGGCGCGGTCGCAGAGGCTCAGCGCGGCCAGTGCGTTCTGCTCCACCATCAGCACCATCAGCCCCTGGCGGCGCACCTCCTGCACGATCTCGAAGACCTGCTCGACCAGGTTCGGCGCCAGCCCCAGGGAGGGCTCGTCGAACATCACCAGCCTCGGCCGGGACATCAGCGCGCGGGCGATGGCCAGCATCTGCTGCTCCCCGCCCGACAGCGTGCCGGCCGCCTGCGCCGCCCGCTCCCGCAGCCGGGGGAAGCGCGCATACATCGCCTCCAGATCCTCCCGGATGCCAGCGGGATCACGCCGCAGCAGCGCGCCCATGACCAGGTTCTCCCGCACCGAGAGATGCGGGAAGACGCGCCTTCCCTCCGGGCAATGGGCGATGCCGCGCCGCAGGATCTCCCCGGGCGGCAGCCCCGCGATCGGCGCCCCGTCCCAGGTGATCCGGCCCGCGGCCGGGCGCAGCAGGCCGCTGATCGTCTTCAGCGTGGTGGATTTCCCCGCGCCATTGGCGCCGATGAGGCTGACCAGCTCCCCCGGCCGCACCTCCAGCGAAACGCCCGAGAGCGCGGCGACGCGGCCATAGGAGACGGAGACATCCTCAAGCCGCAGCATGGCCCACTCCCTCAGGCGTGCCACCGAGATAGGCGCGGATCACCTCCGGATTCTCCCGGATGGCCGCGGGCGGCCCATCGGCGATGATGCGCCCCTGGTTCAGCACCACGATCCGGTCCGAGATCCGCATCACCATCGCCATGTCGTGCTCCACCAGCAGGATGGTGGTGCCGCGGTCCCGCAACTGGCGGATCAGCGCCATGCAATCGGCGGTCTCGGATGGGTTCAGCCCCGCCGCCGGCTCGTCCAGCAGCAGCAGGCGCGGTGCCGCCGCCGCGGCCAGGGCGATGCCCAGGCGCCGCTGCTCGCCATAGGCCAGGGAATCCGCCCGCGCCGCCGCCCGCGCGGAGAGCCCGACGAAGTCCAGCATCGCCATGGCCTCCTCGCGCAGCCGCGCCTCCTCCCGCCGACGTCCCGGCAGGGGGATGAAGGCCTCGAGCAGTCCCGCGCGCCCGCGCAGATGCAGGGCCATGAGCGCGTTCTCGAGCACGGTGCAGGCGCCGAAGATGCTGGTGCGCTGGAAGCTCCGCACGAGGCCCCGCGCCGCGATGCGCTCGGGCGAGAGGCCGATGATGTCCCGCCCCTCGAAGCGGATGGTGCCGCGGCGGGGGCGGATATAGCCGGTGATGGCGTTGAAGGCGGTGGTTTTGCCCGCGCCGTTCGGCCCGATGAGGCTCACCACCTCGCCCTGCCCCACCTCGAAGCCGAGATCGGAGACGGCGACCAGCCCGCCGATCTGCACCATCACATGCTCGACCCGCAGAAGCGGCGCGCTCATCCCACGCCCTCCCGCACGGGGGTGGGCAGGGGCTGCGCGGCGGGCCGGCGGGCCGGCAGCCAGGCGGCGACCGCCGGCACGATGCCGCGCGGCAGGAACATGACGAGCAGGATCATCGCCGCGCCATAGGCGATCCACTGCGCCTCCGGCCGCGCGGAGCCGCGCAGCATGTCCGGCAGCAGCCCGAAGATCAGCCCGCCCACCACCGGGCCCCAGAGCGTGCCCTTGCCGCCGGTGATCACCATGATGACCATGGTGACGGTGTAGATGAACAGGAACACGTCCGGGTCCACGATGCGGACGTAATGGGCGAAGAGGCTCCCGGCCGCGCCCGCGATGCCGGCGGAGACCACCGTCGCGATCACGAGGTAATGCGTCGCCCGGATCCCGACGGAGCGCGCGAGCGTCTCGTTCTCCCGCAGGGCCACCAGCGCGCGCCCGATGCGGGAATGCACGATCTGCCGCACGACGAGGAAGGCCAGCACCCCCACGCCGAGCACGAGCCAATAGGTCTGCGCCTTGGAGGTGAGGTCCACCACGCCCTGCCCCGGCCACCAGAGCGAGAAGGGCGGGATGCCCACCAGCGCCATCGGCCCCTGCGTCAGCTCCACCCAGTTCAGCGCCAGCATCCGCAGCACCTGCGCGAAGCAGATGGTGATGATGACGAAATAGGCCCCGCGGATGCGGAAGGCGAGCCGCCCCAGCAGCCAGCCGAAAGCGCCCGCCACGAGGATGGCCGAGAGGAAGCCGACATAGACGGGCTGCGGTTCCAGCCGAAGCCGCATCCCGAAGCCGATCCCGATATCGAAGCCCAGCGAGGCCAGCGCGCTGGCATAGGCGCCCAGGCCGAAGAAGGCCGCATGCCCGAGGCTGAGCTGGCCCGTATAGCCCAGCAGCAGGTTCAGGCTGATCGCCCCGATGATGAAGATGCCGGCCGAGGTCAGCACCGCCAGCATATAGGGGTCGGGCGCGACGACCGGCAGCAGCGCCATGGCCAAGACGAACCCCCAGCCGAGAAGCCCGCTCATCCCACCCGCTCCTTCAACGCGACCAGCCCCTGCGGGCGGATCGCCAGCACGAGGATGATGAGGAGGAAGCCGAAGGCGTCGCGGTATTCGGTGGAGACGAAGCCGCCGCCGAATTCCTCGACATAGCCGAGGGCGAAGCCCCCGATCACCGCGCCGGGCAGGTTACCCAGCCCGCCCAGGATGACGATGGCGAAGGCCTTCAGCCCCACCAGGTCCCCCATGGTGGGCGAGACCATGAAGACCGGGCCCAGCAGCGCCCCCGCCGCCGCCGCGAGGCCCGAGCCGATGGCGAAGGTGGCGGTGCTGACCCAGCCCACCCGCACACCCATCAGCGAGGCCGTCTCCGAATCCTGGAAGGTGGCCCGCATGGCGATCCCCGCGCGGGTGCGCTCCAGCAGCAGCCAGAAGCCGAGGAGCAGCGCGCAGGCGACCCCGAGCACGAAAAGCCGCAGCGGCATGACCGAGACCGGCCCCAGCACCAGCGGCGTGCCGCCGAACGGCGTGGGAACCAGCTTGGCCACCCCGCCCCAGGCCCACATGGCCGCGTTCTGCAGCACCAGCGCCGCGCCGATCATCGCCAGCATGACGGAATCGATATCGGCCCCGCGGAGCGGGCGCAGCAGCAGCACCTCGATGGCCGCCCCCAGCGCCACGCCCAGCAGGGTGGCGAGCAGCAGCGAGAGGAAGAAATCCAGCCCCAGCAGCGACACCAGCGCATAGGCCATGTAGGCGCCGAAGGTGTAGAGCTCGCCATGGGTGAAGTTGACCACCCGCATGACACCGAAGATGAGCGTCAACCCGATCCCCAGCAGCGCATAGGTGCCGCCGAGGACCGTGCCGTTGACGAGGTGCTGAAGCGCCTGGTCCATTCTCTCAGAGCAGCCCGGTCTTGCCTTCGGAGAGGGTGACGATCGCGACATTGGGCTTGTTCTGCCCGCTCTCGCGGCCCGCCGGCCCTTCCTTCATGAAGGCGATGTCGCCGTTCACGCCCTGCAGTTTCACCTTCCACAGCGCCTCGCGGATCGCCTCGGATTCGGCGCGGCCGGCGAGCTTGATGGCCTCGACGACCGTCAGCACCGCGTCATAGCCACGGAAGCCCTCGGTCAGTCCGGCGAACTCCCAGCCATGCTTGTTCCATTCGTCGGTGTAGGCCTTCGCGATCGCCGGATAGGGCGCGCGCTCGGGGAACCAGGGAGCGTAGAACAGGATGTGATAGCTGGTGTTGCCGGCGGGCAGCGGGTTGGCCAGCAGCGCATCGGGGAAGGACCCGCCCGTGGTCACCCAGCGCTTGCCCAGCCGCTGCTCCACCCCCTGGCGCAGCGCGAGGGTCTGCTGCTCCACCCCCGTGGTGAGGAACACCGTGTCGCCGTCGGACTGCTTCAGCGCCGTGATCTGGGCCGACAGGTCGGTCGCCTCGGGCGTCATCGTCTCCGTGCGGCCGATGCCGATGCCCTTGGCCTGAAGAGCGGCGGTGAACTTCTCCGTGGCGCCGCGGCCGAAGTCGTTGTTGACGGAGAGGAAGTCGATCTTGCGGATCGCCGGGGAGAACTTCGCCAGCTGCTCGGCGAAGGCCACCGCCTCCATCTCCGAGGTAGGGGCGATGCGGAAGACATAGGGATTGCCGGAGGTGGTGATGCGCGCCGCCGAGGAGGTCTCGACCACCATAGGCACCTTGTACTCCAGCAGCTTGGGCATGATGGACAGGGTGAAGGTGGAGCTCCAGGCGCCGATCATCACCGGCACCCTGTCGCGCAGCACCAGCTTCTCCGCCGCCGCCACCGCCTCGCGCGGGTTGGACTTGTTGTCCTCCAGCACCAGCTGGATCGGTGCGCCGAGCACGCCGCCGGCGCGGTTGAGCACGTCCACCGCGATCTTCGCGCCATTGGCGACATAGTTGCCCGAAGCGGCGACGGAGCCCGTCAGCGGCTGGGTCATGCCGATCTTGATCGGATCGGCGGCGAAGCCCGTTCGGTGCAGCGCGGGCAGGGCGAGGCCCGTCAGAAGGGCGGTGCGTCTGGTCAGCATGGCGTTGGCTCCTTGGATGGGGTCAGGCGGCAGCGACGCGTGTCTGGCGGTACTTCTCGTCCCGGTAGGCGCCGGAGAGCACGGGCGGGTACTTGGCCTGGCCCGGCGGCGCGATGCATTCGATGGCGGCGTCGTAATTCGGGTGATGGAAGAAGGCGATGGACAGGCGCCGGCTGCGTGCGGCCGCGCTGTCCGGCGGGTTCACCACGCGATGCACGTTGGAAACCCAGCGGTCATTCGTCCAGCGCATCAGCAGGTCACCGATATTCACCACGAAGCTGCGCGGGTCCGTCTCCACATCCAGCCAGCGGCCGTCACGGGTCTGGGCCTGCAACCCACCCGGCACGTTCTCGCCGTTCAGGATGGTCAGCAGCCCGTAATCCGTATGGGCGCCGGCGCGGAGCTGGCCCGGCGCGGGTGGCGTGAGCTGCTCGGGGTAGTGGTTCAGCCGCATCGCCGTGATGTGGCGGTCGATCTTGTCGTCGAAGAAATGCTCGGGGATTCCAAGGCCGAGGGCAGCGAGCCGCATCATCTCAACCGTCAGCTTCTCCATTTCGGCGTAATAGGCCGAGGCGGCTTCGGCGAAGCCCGGCGGGTGCTCCGGCCAGAGATTGGGGCGGAAATAGCGCTGCCCTTCCTCGCTGGTGTAATAGGGCTCGTCGGGCCAGGCGTCCCGGCCGAAATGGTAGTATTCCTTCAGGTCCGGCGGCGTTTCGATCGCATTGCCATGCGACAGCGCCTCGACCCCGAGCGCGATGTAGCCGCGCGGCGTGCCCTTCACCGGATGCACGGCGCGCAGCTTCTCCTGCAAGGGCAGGCCGAAGAACGCATTGCCCTTGTCGCGCAGCCCATCCATCACCGCCGCCGGCACGCCATGGCCGGTGATGGTGAAGAAGCCGATCTCGCGGCAGATGCGGTCCATCTCCCGCCCCGTGCGCAGCCGCGCGGCGGCATCCCCGCCCAGGGCGGAGGACAGGTCGATCACCGGGATATCGGACATGGGCTCCTCCCTCAGTGGTAGTAGGCGCCGCCATCCACCACGAGCGTCTGCCCGGTGATGAAGGCGGAATCCGGACCCGCGAAGAAGCAGACCGCGCCGACGAGATCATCCGGCAGCATGTCCCGCCCCAGCACGCGGTTGCGCAGCGAGGGCTCCTTCACGCCCGCGATGAGCGTGGGGTTCCGCAGCACGTTCTCGCTCAGCGTGAAGCCGGGGGCGACGCTGTTCACCAGCACGGCGTGCCGCCCCATCTCGGTGGCCAGCGCGCGGGTGAGGGACACCACGGCGCCCTTGCTGGCCACGTAATGCGCCATGTACGGGTTGCCCTTGAAGGCGACGCCGGAGCTGATGTTCACCACGCGCCCGCCGCCGCGCCGCCGCATGGCCGGCAGCACGCCGCGGCAGCACAGGAAGGTGCCGATGACATTCACGTCGAGCACCCGCCGCCATTCCGCGACGTCCAGCTCCTCGAAGGATCTCGGCGTCAGGCTGGCATAGATGCCGGCGTTGTTGACGAGGATGTCGAGCCCGCCGAAGCGACCCTCGGCCGCCTCCACCATGGCGGCGACCGCCGGCTCCGAGGTCACGTCACCCACCACGCCGTGCACGGCCAGCCCCTCGGCACGGAGGCGCTCCGCTGCGCCTTCCGCACCGCTGAGATCGCTGATCACCACGCAGGCGCCGCGCCGGGCCAGGCCCTCGGCCAGGGCCAGGCCAATGCCGGCGGCACCGCCCGTCACCAGGGCGACCCGGCCCTGCAACGGCCCCTGGCTCACGGCATGCGATCCGCCTGGGGCGGCAGGAACTCCGTGGAGAACAGCGTCTCGGCGGCCGGCGGGTTCTCGATCCGGTTCACCTCGGCATTGATGGCCACCAGGCGGCGCATCCGGTCCAGCTCCAGCGCGCCGAAGCCGGTGCGGCGCACATTCGGCGTCAGGATCGCGACATCGCGGGTCATCGCGAAGCGCTCGCCCTCCAGCGCCGGGTCGAACAGCGCCTCGCGCTTCTTCATCGCGGCCATGCCCGCCGCCGGGTCGGCCAGCGCGGCCTTCAGCCCCTGCAAGGTGGCGCGCACGAAGCCCCGCACGGCCTCCGGATTCCGCTCGGCGAAGGCGGCGGAGGTGATGACGCCGTGGCCGTACAGGTCCACGCCCGCGCCGGCATAGGGCAGTGCCACGATCTCCGCCGCGGGCACGCCGGCGGCCCGCAGCCCGAACACCGCCGATTGCTGCAACCCGGTGATCGCCTCCACCTGGCCCGTGGCGAGCATGCTCTCACGCAGGCTGGCGGTCATCGAGGTCCAGCGGATGGTGGAGGGATCGATCCCCGCCGCCCTGGCGAAGACAGGGAAGAGCACGCGGCTCGATTCCCCCTCCGGCGCGCCGAGATTGCGCCCGGCGAGATCGGCGGCGGTGCGGATGCCGGTCCGCCGCAGCGTCACCACCGCGGCCGGGTTGCTGTCGAACACCATGGCCACGGCGATCACCCGCTGCTGCGGGTTGCGCGCGTTGAACTGCACCAGCGCGTTGATATCGGCGAAGCCGATGTCATAGGCGCCGGTGGCGACCTTGGTGATGGTGTCGCCAGAGCCGTAGCCGCGGTCCTGCTGCACGCGAAGCCCGGCATCCCGGAAGAAGCCCCGCTCCTCGGCCAGTGCCCAGATCGCGTGATAGCCCTGCGGCGCCCAGTCCCAGGCGAAGCGCAGCGGTGTCTGCGCCTCCCCGCGGGAGGGCGCCATCACGGCGGCGGCGAGCAGCGGCGTCGCGGCCAGCCAACGGAGAAAACGAGAACGTTCCATGCGTCGGCGCCCCTTCGACGGTTGCGTCGGTCCGGGGCGGATGGGCCCCTGTGCGGGCCTTGGCAGCAAGCCCCATGCCAGGGACAGGCGCGGGTTTCGCCTGCATGTTCGCACAAAGTTTAGGCGCCGCGTCGGGGGATCGATGAAAAAATGTGCCTAGGCCCACCTATTTTCGCTGGCGCTGCACCCGTCATCCGCGTCATGCATCGGGGATAGCCGATCGGCACCCATGGCACGGGCCTTGCCACCATGGCGGGGCCCGGCGGGCGCCAGCTTCAGGGAATTCCCTCATGGATTTCACGCAAACGGGACCCTATGACACCGTGCTGCGCGGCGGCCGTGTCATCGATCCGGCCCAGGGCCTCGATGCCATCGCCGACATCGCGGTGCGGGACGGCCGCATCGCCGCCATCGGCCCGAACCTGCCAGGCCCGGCGCGGGATACCATCGACGTGGCCGGCAAGCTCGTCCTGCCCGGGATGATCGACACCCACGCCCATGTCTATCGCTACGTCACCGGCCGCTTCGGGCTGGAGGCGGATATGGTGGGCGTGCATTCCGGCGTGACGACGCTGGTGGACCAGGGCGGCCCCTCCGTCCTCACCTTCCCCGGCTTCCGCGAATTCGTGGTGAAGAAGGCCGCCAGCCGCGTCCTCGCCTTCCTCTCCGCCTATATGGTCGGCGGGCTGGAGGGGCATTACTACCCCGAGCTCTACCGCCCCGACTGCATCGCGGTGGAGGACACGATCCGCTGCGGGCGGGAGAATGCGGACCTGGTGCGCGGCATCAAGGGCCATGCCGAGATCGGCGGCTTCACCCGCTGGGGCGACGAGGCGATGCGCCGCGCCGCCATCGTCGCCCGGGAGCTGGACCGGCCGCTCTACATCCATTTCGGCCAGCTCTGGCCGCTGCCCGAGGACACGCCCTCCTACGACCCCGACGCCATCCTGCCGGAGATGCTGGAGATCATGCGCCCGGGCGACATCCTGGCGCATCCCTTCACCCGCCATCCCGGCGGCTTCGTGGACCGCCATGGCAAGCTGCACCCGGTGGTCCGGGAAGCCCTGGCGCGCGGCCTGAAGACCGATGTGGGCCACGGCTCCCACTTCTCCTTCAAGATGGCGCGGCTGGTGCTGGAGGCCGGCGTCCTGCCCGACACGCTCGGCGCCGACATGCACGGCTACAACACCACCGTCCCCAAGCCGCGCGGCACGCCGGACGAGCATCCGGACAAGGAGGAGATGCATCTCTTCGCCGGCAAGCAGAACTTCTCCCTCGCCTCGGCGATGACCAGCATGCTCGCCCTGGGCATGGACCTCACCCATGTCGTGCGCATGGTCACGATCAACCCGGCCGAGATGCTGCGGATGGCCGACGAGATCGGCACCCTCCGCGTGGGGCGCGAGGCCGACATCTCCGTGCTGTCCGATGAACGCGGCCGCTTCCTGCTGCAGGACAATGAGGGAACGAAGGTGGTGGCCGAGCGCCTCCTCCAGCCCGTCCTCTGCCTCCGCGCGGGGCAGCGCTACGACGCGGACTCCATCGTGCTGCCCAAGCCCGTGCTGGCCGAAGCCGCGTGAGCCCTGAGGCGATCGGCGAAGGCGTCGGCGCCAGCCTTCGCCGCAAGGAGGATGCACGCTTCCTCCTCGGGCGCGGCCGCTATGTCGGCGATATCCGCGCGGCAGGCATGCTGGAACTCGCCTTCCTCCGCAGCCCCGTCGCCCATGCGCGGCTGCTGGGCGTGCAGAAGCCGGAGGGTGCGGAGAACCGGGTTTTCACCGCGGCCGATCTCGCCGGGGTGGGGGCGATCCGCGCCCCTTCCGCCCTTCCGGGCTTCCGCGTCTCGGAGCAGCCGGTGCTCGCCACGGGCAAGCTGCGCCATGTGGGCGAGCCCATCGCCGCCTGCCTCGCCCCCAGCCGCGCCGCGGCGGAGGACCTCGCCGCCGCCTGCATCCTGGATTACGAGGCGCTGCCGGTGGTCGCCGACATGCTCACCGCCCGCTCCCCCGGCGCGCCGCTGATCCATGAGCACTGGCCCGACAACGCCTTCCTCGAAACCTTCCGCGACGAGGACCTGTCGGAGCTCGACTCCATCGCCGCGGCCAAGGTCACGCGCCGGCTCCGCACGGCGCGCCAGTGCATGGTGCCCATGGAAGGCCGCGGCGTGCTGGCGGAATGGGACCCGCGGCTGGAGCAGCTGATCGTCACCACCTCCACCCAGCAGCCCCATGTCATCCGCACCGGCCTGTCGGAGGTGCTGGGGCTGGATGAGGGCCAGATCCGCGTTGTCGCGCCCGATGTCGGCGGCGGGTTCGGCTATAAGGGCATCCTATCGCCGGAGGAGGTGGTGTGCTGCCACCTCGCCATGCGCCTTGGCCGCCCCGTGCGCTGGATCGAGGACCGGCTGGAGCATCTCAGCGCGAATGCGAACTGCCGGGAACACCACTACACCGTCACCGCCTGGGCCGATGCCGGCGGCCGGCTCCTCGGGGTGGATGTGGACGCGACGGTCGATTCCGGCGCCTATTCCCTCTACCCCTTCAGCGCCTGCCTGGAATCCGCGCAGGTGGGCTCGATCTTCCCCGGCCCCTACACCCTGCCGCGCTTCCGCTGCCGCACCGTCTCGGCCTGCACGAACAAGCCGCCCATCCTTCCCTATCGCGGCGTGGCCCGCACCGGCGTGTGCTACGCGCTGGAGACCACGCTGGATGCGCTGGCGCGGCAGCTCGGCATCACACCCGCCGCCATCCGCCTCGCCAATCTCGTCCCGCCCGAGGCGATGCCCTACCGCAACCTCGTCGGGAAGGTGTTCGACAGCGGCGACTATCCCGAAGCCCTGCGCCGCGCCCTGGCCGCCATCGACCACGACCGCATCGCGGCGCGCCGGGCAGCGGGGGAATGCGTCGGCTTCGGCCTCGCCGTCTTCTGCGAACAGGGCGCGCACGGCACCTCGGTCTATCACGGCTGGGGCATCCCCTTCGTGCCGGGCTACGAGCAGGCCACCGCCCGCTTCACCCCGGATGGCGTGCTGGAAATCCGGACCGGACTGCAAAGCCACGGCCAGGGCATGGAGACGACCTTCGCGCAGGTCGCGCATGAGGTTCTCGGCCTGCCCACTGCCCGCGTGCGCGTCGTGCATGGCGATACCGCCCTCACCCCCTATTCCACCGGCACCTGGGGCAGCCGCGCGGCCGTGATGGGCGGCGGCGCGGTGGCCGAGGCCTGCCGCCTGCTGGGCGAGCGCGCGCTCGCGATCGGCGCCTCCCTCCTCCAGGCCGAGCCTGGCGCCGTCGAGCTGTCCGCCGGCGCCGTGCGGCGGCGTGACGGCGGCGCCGCCGTCACGCTGGAGGAGATCGCCCGCACCTGGTACCGGCGCCCCCAGAACCTGCCGCGCGGCGTGGATACGGGCGGGCTGGAGGTAACCGGCGGCTACCGCCCCGACCCCGATACCGGCACCCACTCCTATGCCTGCCACGCCGTGACGCTGCGGATCGACACCGAGACGGGCGAGGTGGTGCTGGAGGACTACCTGATCGTCGAGGATGGCGGCGTGCTGCTGAACCCGATGATCGTGGACGGGCAGGTCCTCGGCGGCCTCGCCCAGGGCATCGGCACCGCGCTCTATGAGGAAATGCCCTTCGACGAGGCCGGCCAGCCCCTGGCCGGCACCCTGGCCGACTACGTCATCCCCGGCACGGCCGAGCTGCCGGAGGTCCGCATCGACCATATGGAGACGCCGAGCCCCTGGACGCGCTTCGGCCAGAAGGGCCTGGGCGAGAGCGGCGCCATCGGCCCCCCGGCCGCCATCGTGAACGCCATCAACGACGCGCTGGCCCCCTTCGGGGCCGAGGTGCTGGACCTGCCCGCCAGCCCCGCCCGCGTCCTCGCCGCGCTGGAGGCGGCGCGCGCCCGATGAAGCCCGCCCCCTTCGCCTATGCCCGCCCGGCGGACTGGCCCGCCGCCCTCGCCCTGCTCGGCTCCGGTGCCCGGCCGGTCGCCGGGGGGCAATCCATCGGCCCCATGCTGAACCTGCGCATGGCCCAGCCGGGGATGGTGGCCGACCTCCGGCACCTGCCGGAATTCGGCGGCGTCACGATGCAGGGCGGCACCTGCCGCATCGGCGCCGGCACCACCCATGCCGCGATCGAGGACGGCGCCGTCCCCGGCCGCCTGGGCGCCATCCTCGCCGGGGTGGCGCGCCGCATCGCCTACCGCCCCGTGCGGAACCGCGGCACGATCGGCGGCAGCCTGGCCCATGCCGACCCCGCGGCCGATTGGGTGGCGGTGCTGCCCGCCTTCCCCGGCCATGCCGTCGCCCTCGGCCCGTCGGGTGAGCGCCGCATCCCCCTGGCCGGCTTCGTCACCGGCATCTTCGAGACGGCGCTCGGCCCGGAGGAGGTGCTGCGCGCCATCGAGCTGCCGCTGCTGCCGCCGGAGACGCGCTGGGGGCACTGGAAGTTCTGCCGCAAGCCCGGCGAGTTCTCCAAGGCCACGGCCTGCCTGCTCGCCATTCCCGGCCAGGCCCCGCGCGCCGTCCTGGCGGCGCTGGACAGCCCGCCCCTGCCCATCCCCGATGCCACCGCCCTGCTCGCGGCGCCGGAGGCCGAGGCGGACCGCCTCCTCGCCACCCTTCCCGGGCTGGAGCCCTGGCGCGCCGCCCTCGCCCGCACGGCGCTTCGCCGCGCCGCCGGAATGGCCGCCGCCGGGATGCCCACCGCATGAACCGCCTGCCCATCCGCCTCACCGTCAATGGCGAGCCCGCCGAGATCCTGGCGGAGCCGCGCACCCATCTGGCCGACCTGCTGCGCGGCGAGCTGCTGCTCACCGGTACCCATATCGGCTGCGAGCATGGGGTCTGCGGCGCCTGCACCGTGGAGCTGGACGGCGCCCCGGCGCGGTCCTGCATCACCCATGCCGGCGCCTGCGACGGCGCCACCATCCGCACCATCGAGGGCTTCGGCGAGGATGCCGTCATGGCCGCCCTGCGGGAGGCCTTCAGCGCCGAGCACGCGCTGCAATGCGGCTACTGCACCCCCGGCATGCTCGTCGCCGCCCGCGATATCGTGCTGCGCCTGCCCGGGGCCGATGAGGCGCGGGTGCGAGAGGAGCTTTCGGGCAATCTCTGCCGCTGCACGGGCTACCGGGGCATCGTCCGCGCCGTGATGCGCGTCCTGGAGCAGCGGCGGGGCTGATCCTGCCCCGGGGGAACCGGGCCAGGCGGCCTTGCGAGGCCGCCCCACCTCCCCGATCCTCCCCGCGGCCAGCATGAGAAGACCATGAAGACCTATCTCTGGATCGCCCTCGGCGGCGCGCTGGGCAGCGTCGCGCGCGCCTGGGGCTCCGTCCTGGCCGTCCGCCTCGCCGGAATGGGCTTTCCCTGGGGCACCATCGCGATCAACGTGATCGGCTCCTTCGTCATCGGCGCCTTCGCGGCCTTCAGCCTGCGCCACAACGCGCCCGCGGATCTGCGCGCCTTCGTCATGGTCGGGATCTGCGGCGGCTTCACCACCTTCTCCTCCTTCAGCCTGCAGACGCTGGAGCTGCTGCAGGCCGGGCGGACCATGGCGGCGCTGGGGAATATCGGCCTCTCGGTCCTTCTCTGCCTCGGCGCCGTGGCCGCCGGCCATGCGGTGGCGAGCGGGCCGTAGGCGGCGGCCCTCAGCCCTCCTTCAGCACCGCATCCAGGGTTTCCAGGAACAGCTCCGCCTGTTCCTGCGAGAGGCAGAGCGGCGGGCGGATCTTCAGGATGTTGGCGCCGGGGCCGGAGGCGCTGATCAGCACGCGGCGCTCGCGCAGCGCGTTCACGATGCGGGCCGTCTCGGCCGTCGCGGGCTCCTTCGTGCCGCGGTCTCGCACCATCTCGGCGCCGATGGAAAGCCCGGCGCCGCGCACATCCCCGATGATCGGGTGCCGCTCCGCCAGCGCGCGCAGCCCTGCGGCGAGATGCGCGCCGATCGCCGCCGCGTTCTCCGCCAGCCCTTCCTCCCGCAGCACCTCCAGCACCGCCAGCCCCGCCGCCGCCGAGACGGGGTTGCCGCCGAAGGTGTTGAAGTAGCGCACCGTGCCCCCGAAGCGCTCCAGCAGCGCCGGCCGGATCGCGAGCCCGGCCAACGGGTGCCCGTTCCCCATGGGCTTGCCCATGGTCACGATGTCCGGCTCCACCCCATGGCGCTGGAAGCCCCACATGCTGCCCGTGCGCCCGAAGCCCGGCTGCACCTCATCCGCGATGAACAGCGCCCCCGCCGCGCGCGCCGCCTCCGCCGCCCCGGCGAGGAAGCCGGCCGGGTCGGGAAACACGCCGTCCGAGGTGAACATCGTGTCCACCAGCAGCGCGCAGGGGCGGATGCCGTGGCGCGCGAGCCCCGCGAAGGCCGCCGCGACATCGGCCGCGAAGCGCGCCGGCATCCCCGCCCCGCCCCGATAGGCGTCGGGCGGCGCGACGGTCGCCACATGCCGCCCCAGCGGCACGCCCTCCCCCAGGGAGGGGGACAGCTCGGCCAGCGAGGCCGTCACGCCATGATAGGCCAGCGAGGTGACGACGATGCCCTCCCCGCCCGTATGCGCGCGCGCGATGCGGAGCGCGAGGTCGTTCGCCTCCGAGCCCGTGCAGGTGAACATCACATGGCCGAGCGAGGCCGGGAACGTCGCCAGCAGCGCCTCGGCATAGTCCAGCACCGTCTCGTGCAGGTAGCGCGTATGGGTGTTCAGCAGCGAGGCCTGCCGCGCGATCGCCTCCACCACCCGCGGATGCGCATGGCCCATGGAGGCGACGTTGTTGTAGCAGTCGAGATAGCGGTTGCCCTCGGCATCGAAGAGCCAGGCGCCCTCCCCGCGCACGGCATGCACGGGATGCTCGTAGAACAGCCGGTAGGCCGGGCCGAGCAGCCGCTGCCGCCGCTCCACCATCGCCCTTTCCCGCGCGCTCAACCCGGCGGCGCGGCTGGGGTCGAAGGCGTTGATCATCGCCATGCCCCGGGGTGCTTCCTGGGGCGGGTTCGCGTCGGGCATGGCCGTCATCCTTCGATCGTGGCGGGGGCGAGCCGGGCGAGGCGCTCCAGCCCGTCTCGGGCCCGGGGCATGTTGCGCAGGATATAGGCCGCGTTCTCCGGCTGCCGCCGCGCCCGCCAATGGGTGATCAGCACGGTCATCGCCATGCGTGTCGCGATCAGCGCCGGCAGCAGCGCCGCCTGCGCCTCCGGCAGGGGCAGCACCGAGCGGTAGCCCGCCAGGAAGGCCGCCGGGCCGGAAAGCGGGTTCTCCCCCGGCCCCAGCAGATAGGCGCAGGCCGTCGCCACCTCCTGCAGGCGGGAGGCGCGGACCATGTCCCCGAAATCGATGATGCCGGCGAGCGTTCCGGCCTCGTCCACCAGCACGTTGTGCGGGTTCAGGTCGTTGTGGATCACCTGCATCGGCAGCGCGGCCAGCGGGCCCGCCGCCTCGCTCTCGAACCGGTCCAGCGCCGCCGCGGCCAGGGCGCGCAGCCCCGCATCCTCCACATCCCCCAGGAAGGCCCGCAGCGCCGGCGCCTCGCGGATATCCCAGAGCAGGCGCCGCCTGTCCGCCGGGTGCGCGAAGCCCTCCAGCGCCCCGTCCAGCCGCGCCGTCAGCACGCCCAGCTCGCGCGCCGAGGCCAGCGCCTCCGTCATCACCCGCCCGGGCAGGAAGGTCAGCACGCGCAGCAGGCAGGGCCGCCCGTCCTGCGCGGCGAGCGGGATGCCGGTCCCGCCATCCCGCGCGCGGATCATGCGCGGAAGCGGCAGCTCCGGGCCTGTGGCCTCCAGATGCAGCAGGGCCGCGGTCTGGAAATCCGTGATCGCCGGATCCTCGTCCGGATGCGCGACCTTCACCAGCAGCGGCGCCGCGCCATCCCGGTCCAGCCGGAAGTTCCGGTCCCGCTCCCCGCCCAGCGAATGCAGCGCGCCCGACAGCCCCCAATGCGCGGAGAGCGCCTGGCCCAGCGCGCCAGGGTCGATCACGGGCGGCGCGGCGAGGATCAGCGGGTCGAGCAGCGGGTCGGTGCGCGTCGGCACGATGGGAACGACTCCCGGGAAGGATGCCCTCCGGGTCTAGCCCAAGCCCGGCGGCCCGGCCATTGCCGCCCGCCCCCGTCAGCTCCACGCTGTTCGGACCCATGAACGACCGCGCGCTCCGCTCCCTCCTGGCCGTGCTCCGCGCCGGCTCGATCCGCGGCGCGGCCGAGGCGCTGAACCTCGCGGCCTCCGCCGTCAGCCGCCAGATCGCGGAGCTGGAAGCCGAATGCGGCGCCGCGCTGCTGGAACGCCTGCCGCGCGGCGTGCGGCCGACCGAGGCGGGCCTCGTCGTCGCCGCCCATGCGCGGCGCCAGGCTGAGGAAACCGCCCTGCTGGCCGAAAGCCTGCAACGCCTGCGCGGCATGCGGCAGGGCCGGGTGCGCCTGTGCTGCGGCGACGGCTTCCTGCCCGACCTGATGGAGAACGGCCTCGCCGGCTTCGCCGAGGCCCATCCCGGCCTCTCCTTCCAGGTCGCGCTCGGCACCACCCACGTCATCCTGGCCGCCCTGGCGGAAGGCGAGGCGGAGCTGGGCCTCGCCTACAACCCGCCGGCCCACCCCGGGCTCCGCTCCCTCACCTTCGCACGCCAGCCGCTGGCCGCCATCATGCCCGCCGCCCACCCGCTGGCCGGCCGGCCACGCCCGCTGCGCGACTTCGCCGGCCTCCCCGCCGCCCTGCTGCCCCCGGACCATGGCGCGCGCCGCCTGCTTGGCCGGGTGGAGGCGGAGGGCGGCTTCCACCTGGCCGCCCGGCTGGAAACCGCCTCTTTCGAGATGCAGCGCCGCTTCGTGCTCGCGGGGCTGGGCGTCGCCTTCCTGCCGCCCTTCGCCGCCGCGCGCGAGATCGCGCAGGGCCTGCTGGTCGCCTCGCCCCTGACCGACCCGATCCTGGCCGAGGCCAGCGCCCATCTCCTCGCCCGGGCCGGCGGCCGGCTGCCCGAAGCGGCCGAGCGCATGGCCGATTGGCTCGCCCGGCACCTGGCGGCACTCACCGACAGCGTTGCCTGAACGGCAACGATCCGTTCGTAAACTGCTGCTTGTCGCAACGCTCGCCTGCCCCGATCCTGCGCCGGACAGCAGCGGAACACGGGCATGGCGATCGAGACGGTCGGGGTGGTGGGCCTCGGCAATATGGGGCTGGGCATGGCCGCCAGCCTCGCCCGCAGGGGCTTCGCCGTTCTCGGCCACGACATCAGCGAGGCCCGCCGCCCCGCCGCCGAAGCCGCCGGAATCCGCTTCGCCGGCCTGGCCGAGGTCCTGAACGGGGCCGATGCCCTGGTCTTCTCCCTCCCCTATGCGCGGGATGTGGAGGCCGTGGTGACCGCCCCGGGCGGCCTGCTGCAGCGGCGGGACCGGGCGGTGATGGTCATCGACACCTCCACCTCCGACCCTGTCACCACCCGCCGCCTCGCCGCCCGCCTGGCGGAAGCCGGACATGGCCTGCTGGACGCCCCCGTCAGCGGCGGCCCCTCCGGCGCGGCCGAGGGCACGCTGACGATGATGATCGGCGGCGAGGCCGCGCATCTGGACGCCGCCCGGCCGGTGGTGGAGGCCCTCTCGGCAAGGGCGGTGCATGTCGGCCCCTCCGGCGCCGGCAACATCGCCAAGCTGGTGAACAACCTCCTCGTCGCCGCCCACCTCATCACGACAGGCGAGGCGATGCGCCTTTCGGAAGCCGCCGGCCTGCCGGCCGAGGACGCGCTGAAGGTCGTCAACGCCGCCACCGGCCGCAGCGCGATCAGCGAGGTGATGATGCCCCGCTGGATCCTGCCCGGGAGCTTCGACAGCGGCTTCTCCGCCGGCCTCATGCGCAAGGATGTCCGCCTCGCGCTCGAACTGGCCGAGGCCACGGGCAGCGCGCTGCCGCTTTCCGCCTATGTCGCCCGGATCTGGGACGGAACGCGCGCCGAGATCGCCGATGCCGACGACTTCACCCGAATGGCCGACTACCGGAAGGAGAGCCCCGATGCCTGACGGCGCCACCCCGCCCCCCGCCTCCGCCCGCATCGCGGAACTCCTCGCCACCCTCCTGCCCGGCGGCGCCATCGGCAGCTTCGCCGCCGGCGCGGTGGTGGAGGGCACGGGCGAGAGGCTGGACCTGACCAACCCCGCCGATGGCCGCGTCTTCCTCTCCTATGCCGATGCCGGCCCCGCCGTGGTGGATGCCGCCATGGAGGCCGCGCGAACGGCCCAGCGCCAGTGGTGGGCGATGACCGCCGCCGCGCGTGGCCGCGCCATGTGGGAGGTCGCGCGCCTCATCCGCCAGCACGCCGAAGCCCTGGCGGAGCTGGAAACCCTCTCCGCCGGCAAGCCCATCCGCGACACGCGCGGCGAGGCCGCGAAGGTGGCGGAGATGTTCGAATACTATGCCGGCTGGGCCGACAAGCTGCATGGCGAGGTCATTCCCGTCCCCAGCAGCCACCTGAACTACACGCGCCCCGAGCCGCACGGGGTGGTGGTGCAGATCACGCCCTGGAACGCGCCGCTCTTCACCGCGGGCTGGCAGATCGCCCCCGCCATCTGCGCGGGCAATGCGGCGGTGCTGAAGCCCTCGGAACTCACCCCCCTCACCTCCCTCGCCCTCGGCGCGCTGATCGACCGCGCGGACGGCATCCCGCGCGGCCTCGTCTCCGTCCTCGCCGGCGCGGGCCCGACCACGGGCACGGCCGCCGTGTCGCATCGCGAAACCCGCCTCGTCGTCTTCGTCGGCAGCGCCGAGGCCGGCGCGGCCATCGCCGCCGCCGCGGCGCGCAACATTGTCCCCAGCCTGCTCGAACTCGGCGGCAAGTCCGCCAACATCGTCTTCGCCGATGCCGACCTGCCGCGCGCCCTTGTCGGTGCCCAGGCCGCCATCTTCGGCGGCGCCGGGCAGAGCTGCGTCGCGGGCTCCCGCCTCCTTGTCCAGCGCGCCATCCACGCGGAATTCGTGGAGCGCCTGGCCCATGCCGCCGCGCGCATCCCCTTCGGCGCCCCCACCGATCCCGCCACCCAGATCGGCCCCATCAACAACCGCCGCCAGCTGGAGAAGATCGCCGGCATGGTGGATTCCGCCGCATCCTCCGGCGCCCGCATCGCCACCGGCGGCGGCTGCCCGGACGCGCTGCGCGCCAGCGGCGGCTTCTTCTACGCCCCCACCATCCTGGACGGCGTCTCCCCCCAGGCCGCCATCGCGCGCGACGAGGTCTTCGGCCCCGTCCTCGCCGTGCTGCCCTTCGACACGGAGGAGGAAGCGGTCAGCCTCGCCAACGCCACCCCCTTCGGCCTGGCGGGCGCGGTGTGGACCGGCGATGCCGGCCGCGCGCACCGCGTCGCGGCCGGCGTGCGCGCCGGCACCTTCTGGATCAACAGCTACAAGACCATCCACGTCGCCTCGCCCTTCGGCGGCTTCGGCCGCAGCGGCTTCGGGCGCTCTTCCGGACGCGAAGCCCTGGCGGCCTATACCCAGCCGAAAAGCGTGTGGGTGGAGACCGCGGCCCAGCCGGGGGTGGCGTTCGGGTATGTGGGGTAGGCGCTGAGCCGCTTTTCCGACGGCCGCCGGGAGGGAGAAGGAATTCTCCCTCCCGGACCCTCCCTCATCTTCTTTTGGAAGACTGCCGTGGAATGGGGGGCTGGAGGCGCGCCTGAGGTCGATGACCTCAGGCGACTGACAGCGCAGCCCGCGCCCTCAAATCAAAATGCCTGCGGCGCAACAGGCGGCATCGCATCCCCGGCAGGCCGAACGCGGGGTCCGGGGTGGCCGCCGCCACCCCGGCGGGGTGCAGGGGCAGAGCCCCTGCAAGCCACAAGCCCCACCAGAACACCCTCAGGCCGCCAGAGCCGCCACCCGCCGCTCGTTGCCCATCTCCAGCACCCGCCCGCACAGCGCCAGCGGCGCCGCGCGATGCGTCACGATCAGCGCTCCCTGCCCTGTCGCCGCCAGCCGCGCGCGCAGGCGCTCCAGCACGCGGATCTCGGTCGCGGCGTCCAGCCCTTCGGTTGGTTCGTCCAGCAGCAGCCAGGGTGCCGGGCGCAGCAGGGCGCGCGCCAGCACCAGCCGCCGCCGTTCCCCGCCCGAGAGCCGCGCGCCGTTCTCGCCCAGCCAGGCATCCAGCCCGCCTGGCAGCGCCGAGACCCGCGCCTCCAGCGCGGCGTCGCGCAGGGCGTCCCACAGCTCGGCCTCGGTCGCATCCGGGTTCGCCAGCAGCAGGTTCTCCCGCACGGTGCCGGCCAGCAGGGCGGCGTCCTGCGCCGCATGGGCGAAGCAGCGGCGGGCGGCTTCCGGCGGCAGGGCCGCCAGATCGGCGCCGCCCAGGCTGATCCGGCCGGGGTCCACCGGGCGCAGGGCGAGAAGGGTCTCCAGCAGCGTGGTCTTGCCGCAGCCCGAGGGGCCGGTGATGCCGGCCACCGTGCCGGGCCGCAGCAGGGCATCCGGCTCCGCCAGGCGGATCACCGGCGCATCGGCCAGGGCGGGGCGCGCCGGGCGGGGCGGCTCCGCCATGCCGAGCATCGCATCCAGCCGCGCCTCGGCTTCCCGCAGCGTGCCGCGGCGCTCCAGCCCGCGGGCGAAGCCGGCGACGCCATCCACCATCATCGCGGCGCCTAGCGCGGCCAGGGCGGAAATCGGCAGGGACTGCCCGGCGGAAAGGGCCATGGCCCCCATGGCGGCCAGGCCGGTGGCCAAGCCCTGGGCCAGCTCGAACCAGCCCGCGCCGCCCGTCACCCGGCGCTGCGCCTCGGCCAGCGCGGCGCTGCGGGCGTCGATCCGCTCCGCCGCCCAGCCCTCCAGCCCATAGGCGCGCAGTTCGGAAGCGGCGCCGGCCAGGGTGGCGAAGTCCTCCTTCAGCCGCCCGGCGGCGCGCTGTGCCTCCCGCCCCGGCGTCTGGAGCAGGGTGGCCAGCCGATCCGCCGCGAGGAGATAGGCCCCCGTCACGGCCAGCGCGGCGACGGCGGGCATGGGCCCGGCGAGAAGCAGCAGCGCCGTGCCCGTGGCGATGGAGGCCATCATGCCCCAGGCCCCGGAAAGCCGCACGAAGCGCGCCTCCACCGCGTTCACATCCCCCACCAGCCGCGCCGAGGCCTCGCCGGTGGAAAGGGCGAGGGCCGTGGCGGGCGGGGCGGCTGCCAGCCCGGCGAACAGGGCCGGGCGGATCCGGGCCAGGGCCCGCAGGGCGGCGTCATGCCCGGCCAGCCGCTCGGCATAGCGGCTGCCGGTCCGCAGGATGGTCAGCAGCCGGATGCCGGCACTGGGCAGCATGTAGTTGAAGGCGGTGGCCGAGGCCGCGCCGGCCACGCCCGCCAGCGCCGCCCCGGTGATGAACCAGCCGGAAAGCCCCAGCAGCGCCACGGAGGCGGCGGTGACCACCGCGGCGGAGATCCCGGCGAGCAGCAGCCGCCCGCGCTGGCGCGCCCGCTCGGCGGCGACGAGATCCTTCAGGCGCCCCGGATTCGACATGGTCAGGCGAGCCTCACGATCCGGTCGGCCCTTGCGGCCAGGCGCGGGGAATGGGTGGCGATCAGCGTGGTGCGGCCGCGCGCGCCGTCGAGGATGACCGGGATCATCGCGGCCTCCGCCTCCGCATCCAGATGCGCGGTGGGCTCGTCCAGCAGCAGGATCGGCGCATCCTTCAGCAGGGCGCGGGCCAGGGCGATGCGCCGGCGCTCGCCACCGGACAGCCCGCCGCCGCGCTCGTCCAGCACGGAATCCAGCCCCTCCGGCCGCTCCCGCAGCATCCGCCCCAGCCCCGCGCGCTCCGCGGCCTCCGCGATCTCATGCGCCGGCGCATCCCGGCGGGAGAGGGCGACATTGGCCGCGATGCTGCCGGGCACGATGAGCGGCGCCTGGCCCATCCAGGCGATGGAGGGCGCGAAGGACCCGGCCTCGGACAGGAGAAGCCCGTCCACCAGCACCTCGCCCTCCGTCAGCGGCGCGAGGCCGAGCAGGAGGTTCAGCAGCGTGGTCTTGCCCGAGCCGCTGGGGCCGAGCAGCGCGACCACCTCGCCCGGCCCGATCTCGAGCGCGAACGCCTCCACCGCCGCGCGGTCCTCGCCGGGATAGCGGATGGTCACACCCTGGAAGCGGATGGCGGGAGCGCGGGGGATCGGCCTGGCCAGCGCGGCGGGGCTGCGGGCCAGGGCCTCGAGCGCCTCCAGCCGGTCGGCGGCGGTCTCGGCCGCCTGCTTGTCGTGATAGGCGGCGGCGAGGCGCCGCATCGGCGCGTAGAATTCGGGGGCGAGGGCCAGCACGAAGAAGGCCGGGCCGAGGGTCAGGCTTTCCGGCACGGGGAAGGGCAGCAGTCCCAGCAGGTTGAAGCCCGCATAGACCGCGACGAGCGCGACGGAGAGGGCGGCGAAGAATTCCAGCGCGCCGGAGGAGAGGAAGGCGAGGCGCAGCACCCCCATGGTGCGGCCCCGCAGCTCCTCCGCCGCGCCCGCGAGGCGCCGGGTCTCCGTGGCCTCGGCCTGGAAGGCCAGCACGGCCGGAAGGCTCCGCACCCGGTCCGCGAAGAGGGCGGAAAGGCGCGACAGGGCCTCGAACTGCCGCCGCGCCTGGTCCGCCGCGGCGCCGCCGGCCAGCGCCATGGCAAGGATGAAGGGAACCAGCGTCGCCGCCAGGATGGCCGCGCTGAGGGGGCTGGCGAGGGCCGTCGCGCCCAGGATGAGGAAGGGCACGAGGGCCGCCGCGCGGCGCGCCGGCAGGAACCGGGCGACATAGCCGTCCAGCGCCTCCACCTCATCCACCGCCGAGGCCATGAGGCTGCCCACCGGCGGCCTTTCCCCGGCCGGGATGGCCAGGCTGGCGACCGTGATCCGGCGGCGCAGGGCGGTCTTCACCCGGCGTGCCGCCTCGGCCCCTGCCCGGGCGGAAAGCGTGGCGCAGGCCCCGCGCCCGGCGGCCGAGGCCACGCCCAGCGCCAGCCAGGGCCAGGCGGCCGCCATCCCGCCCTCCAGCGCGCCCAGCCCGCCCGCCAGGGCGCCGGCGAAGCCGATGGCCGCCACCCCGTCCAGCACCAGCAGCCCGGTGGCCAGGCCGTTCCAGCGGCCTCCCGCCTGGGCGGCCTCCTTCAGCCAGGCCTGGCGGCGGGCGTTGCGTTGCTTGTCCGGGCTGGGCTGCGACATGCCCTTCCTCTCGCCCATCGGGGGAGGCGCCACCTTGATCCATGTCAGGGCAGGCGAGGCCCCCCGGGCGCCTATTGCCCCCACCTGAGAGCGGACCGCCCGCATGCGCGCGGCCGCCAATTGGGCGGAGCAAACCCATGGATCCCGGCGTCGTCGACCTGTCGCGGCTGCAATTCGCGCTGACCGCGCTCTACCACTTCCTCTTCGTGCCGCTGACCCTCGGCCTCTCCTTCATGCTCGTCATCATGGAGAGCGTCTATGTCATGACCGGCCGCCCGATCTGGCGCACGGTCACGCAGTTCTGGGGCACCATCTTCGGCATCAACTTCGTGCTCGGCGTCGCCACCGGGCTCACCATGGAATTCCAGTTCGGCACGAACTGGTCCTACTTCTCCCACTATGTGGGCGACATCTTCGGCGCGCCGCTCGCGATCGAGGGCCTGATGGCCTTCTTCCTGGAGGCGACCTTCGTCGGGCTGATGTTCTTCGGCTGGGAGCGCCTCTCCAAGCTCGGCCATCTCTTCGCGACCTTCATGGTGGCGGTGGGCACCAACTTCTCCGCGCTCTGGATCCTCATCGCCAATGGCTGGATGCAGAATCCGGTGGGCGCCGCCTTCAACCCGGAGACGATGCGCATGGAGGTGACCGACTTCGCCGCCGTGCTGTTCAACCCCATCGCGCAGGCCAAGTTCGTCCACACCGTCTCGGCCGGCTATGTCATCGCCGCCGTGCTCGTGCTCGGCGTCTCGGCGCTCTACCTGCTGCGCGGGCAATGGGTCGGCTTCGCGCGGCGCTCCATGACCGTGGCCGCCGCCTTCGGCCTGGCCTCCGCGCTCTCGGTCGTCGTGCTGGGCGATGAATCCGGCTACGCGCTGACCGACAACCAGAAGATGAAGCTGGCCGCCATCGAGGCCGCCTGGCACACCGAACCCGCGCCGGCCGGCCTGACCCTCTTCGGCCTGCCCAACAGCACCACCCGCCACACCGACTATGCCGTGAACATCCCCTGGGTGCTCGGCGTCATCGCCACCCGCAGCCTCGACAAGCAGGTGACGGGCATGAGCGAGCTGGTGCTGCTGGCGCAGGAGCGGATCGAATCCGGCCGCCTCGCCTTCGGCGCGGTGGAGGCCCTCAAGGCCAACCCGAATGACGCCGCGGCGCGGGAGGTCTTCGCCCGCCACGGCCGCGACCTCGGCTACGGCCTCCTCCTCACCCGCTATGTCGCGGACCCGCGGGAGGCGACAGCGGAGCAGATCCGGCAGGCCGCCTGGGATACCGTGCCCAACGTGCCGCTGATGTTCTGGAGCTTCCGCATCATGGCCTTCATCGGCTTCGCCATGATCGCGCTCTTCGCCACCGCCTTCCTGCTCTGCAGCCTGCGGCGGTTCGACCAGCGCTGGTTCCTCCGCCTGGCCGTGCTCGCCATCCCGCTGCCCTGGATCGCGGCGGAGCTGGGCTGGGTTCTGGCCGAGTTGGGCCGTCAGCCCTGGGCGATCGAGGGCGTGCTGCCGACCTTCCTCGGCGTCTCCTCCCTCAGCCGGGCGGAGCTGTGGATGACGCTGGCCGGCTTCACCCTCGTCTATGGCGTGCTCGCCGTCATCGAGGTCGGGCTGATCATCCGCACGGTGAAGAAGGGCCCCTTCGCCGGGCATGAGGACCCGAACCCCGCCCCCGGCCCGCTGCCCGCCACCCCCATGGTCGCCTGAAGGAGGGGACCGTCATGGATCTCGCATTCGACTACGCCGCGCTGCGGCTGATCTGGTGGGGCCTGATGGGCGTGCTGCTCATCGGCTTCGCCCTCACCGACGGTTGGGACCTCGGCGCCGCCGCCCTGCTGCCCTTCGTCGCCAAGACCGATGTGGAGCGGCGGATGGTCATCAACGCCGTGGGCCAGACCTGGGAGGGCAACCAGGTGTGGTTCATCCTGGGCGGCGGTGCCATCTTCGCCGCCTGGCCCTTCGTCTATGCGGTCAGCTTCTCCGGCTTCTACCTCGCCATGTTCGTGGTGCTGGCGGCGCTGATCCTGCGGCCGGTGGGCTTCAAGTACCGCTCCAAGAAGCCCGACCCCGCCTGGCGCGCGCGCTGGGACTGGGCGCTGTTCATCGGCGGCTTCGTCCCCAGCCTCGTCTTCGGCGTCGCCGTAGGCAACGTGCTGCAGGGCGTGCCCTTCCGGCTGGATGGCAACCTGCGCGCCTTCTACGACGGCAGCTTCCTCGGCCTCTTCACCCCCTTCACCCTGCTCTGCGGCCTGCTTTCCGTGGCGATGATCGTGCTGCATGGCGCGGCCTATCTCTCCATCCGGATCGAGCGCGGGCCGGTGCATGACCGGGCGCAGCGGTTCGGGACGGTGGCGGCCCTGCTCTCGCTGCTGCTCTTCGCGGCCGGCTGGGCCTTCGTAGCCTGGGGCGATCTCGGCTTCCGCATCACGGGCGCGGTGGACCCGGTGGGCCCCTCCAACCCGCTCCGCACCACCTCGGTGCGGGAAGCCGGCGCCTGGCTGGCCAACTACGCCGCCCATCCCTGGATGATGATCGCCCCCGCCCTGGGCTTCCTCGGCGCCGCGCTCGCGCTGCTGGGCATCCGGGCGAAGTGGGAGGTGCCGGCCTTCGCGGGCTCCTCGCTCTCCGCCCTCGGCATCATCGCCACGGTCGGGCTGAGCATGTTCCCCTACATCCTGCCCAGCTCGATCGACCCCACCTCCAGCCTCACCGTCTGGAACGCCTCCTCCTCGCAGAGGACGCTGTTCATCATGGTGGTGGTCACCGTGATCTTCCTCCCCCTCGTCCTCGCCTACACCGCCTGGGTCTTCCGGGTGCTGTGGGGCCGGGTCACGACGGAGGAGGTCGGCCGCAACCCCCACTTCTACTGAGAGGGAACCCGCCATGTGGTACTTCGCCTGGGTCCTCGGCCTCGGCCTCGCCGTCACCTTCGGGGTGCTGAACGGCATCTGGCACGAATTCCACCTGCCGCTGGACGACCGGGACCATCCCGCGGCCTGAGCCGGAACGGGCCAGGGTGGCGAAAAGGCCACCCTGGCCTCCCCATCGTTCGGCGCGGCCCAGCCAAGCCAGAATCCCAGTCCAAAATTAACCAGTCGCTCCGTATAATCACGAAATCGTTAGGAGGGCCGCACCATCAGCACCGTCTGTTCCGATTGCGCCGTCCGCGACCAATCGCTCTGCGGAAGCCTGAGCGACGACGAGCTGACCGCCCTCAACCGCATCGGCCGCCAGCGCCGCCTGGCCCGGGGCGAGACCCTCGTCTGGGCGGGGGAGGAGGCGGTCCTCTGCGCCAACCTCCTCTCCGGCGTGCTCAAGCTCAGCGCCGCCACGGCGGACGGGCGGGAGCAGATCGTCGGCCTGCTCTATCCCGCGGATTTCGTGGGCCGCCCCTTCGCGGAGGAGGCGGAGCACAGCGTCACGGCCCTGACGGATGTCGAGCTCTGCGTCTTCCCCCGCAAGCCCTTCGAGGCGGCGCTGGAGAACCATGTGCGGATGGAGCGGCTCCTGCTCCGCCGCACCCTGGCCGCGCTGGACGAAGCGCGGGCGCGCATGCTCATGCTCGGCCGCAAGACCGCCGAGGAGAAGGTGGCCAGCTTCCTGCTGGACATGGCGAACCATCTCGGCGGGCCCCGCCAGCCCGGGCAGGCGAGCTTCGACCTGCCCCTCACCCGGGCGCAGATCGCCGATGTGCTGGGCCTGACCATTGAGACGGTCAGCCGGCAGATGACCAAGCTGAAGCGAGACGGGCTCATTGGCCTGCCTTCGGGGCGCCTGGTCACCATCCGTGACCGCCGGGCCCTGCAGGAGCGCGCGGAAGCGGCCTGAGCCCCTTCCCCTAGTTCAGCGCCGGCCCGGTGCGGAGGCAGGCGCCCAGAAGGGCATCCATGCCCGGCGAAAGGCGCCGCCCGGAGAGGTTGAGGAGGGTCAGCTCCTCGAAGGCCATGGCGCGGCGGCAGCCGTCGAAGAAGCAGCGGAGCATGTAGCCAAGGGCTTCCGGGTCGCCGTCCGGCCGGGCGGCCTCCAGGGCGGCGCCGAGATCCTGGGCATGCACCGCATCCATGATGTGCTGCCCGCGGATCCGCTCCACCAGCGAACGCTCCACCGCCGAGGCGCCCTCGGGCGGCAGGAGGGATTCGAGCAGGTCATCCTCCTGGGCCTGATGGGGGGTGATGAGGGTGGTGAGCTGACGGGCCAGCTGCTGCCGCTCCTCGAAGGAGGGCAGGCCGGGCAGCCCATCGGCGATGGCCTCCAGCCGGTCGCAAAGGGCGCGCAGCGCCACATGCTCGGCCACCAGGCACTGGATCCGCCTCTCGGTCCGGTCGCGCCAGGAATCGCAGAAGCGCATCCCGGCCGGCCCGCCGTCCATTCGATCGACCACCATCCGGCCTCCTTCGCCTGAGGGGTGTGCGCCAGGGCGAGGTTTTCTGCTTTGACCTCGATCAACGGTATCGGAGCTCCAGCCCCGCCGGGCGGCCGCCGCTGAGGCGTTTGTGACATCGACGTGACAGCGGTTCTGGGCTAGGGGCAGCGCCGTCCGCCCCCCGGAGCCGTGCGATGGTCCTGAAGCTCTTCCGTTTCCTCATGCCGCGGGACGACATCTTCGTGGCCGCCTTCTCGGCCCAGGCGGCGAAGACGGTGGAGGCCGCGCAGGTCTTCCGCGCCATGCTGGCCGAACCCGCGAACGCCGCCACCCACCACGCCCAGCTCAGCCGGATCGAGCGCGAGGCGGACGACATCAACCGCGCCACCATCCGCTCCATCCACCGCGTTTTCGTCACGCCCTTCGACCGCTCGGACATCCTGGCCCTGACCGATGCGCTGGACGACGTGATCGACCGCATGAAGGATGCCGGCCGCCGGATGCTGCTCTACAAGGTGCCGGTCACGCCGCAGATGCTGGAGATGGCGGACTGCATCCTGCGCGCCTGCGAGCGGCTGCGGGACGGGATGCCTCTGCTGGGCGACATCTCCGGCAACGCCAAGGGCATCGCCGCCATGTGCGAGGCGGTGGATGCCATCGAGAGCGAGGCGGACCGCGCGCTGCAATCCGGCATGGACGAGCTGTTCGGCGGCGCGGCGGACGGCCCCTCCCCCGGCCACAAGCTGATGGTGCAGATGGTCTATGACGGCATCGAGGCCGTGGCGGACCGCTGCGAGGATGTGACGGACCTCATCCAGGCCGTCATGATCGAACAGGTCTGAGCCGCGGGGCGCGCCGCATGACCGCCATGACCATCGGGATGCCGCTGCTCGTCAGCCTCATCCTCATCGCCCTGTTCTTCGACTTCCTGAACGGCCTGCACGACGCGGCCAATTCCATCGCCACCGTCGTCTCCACCCGCGTGCTCTCGCCGCACGTCGCCGTGGTCTGGGCGGCCTTCTTCAACTTCATCGCCTTCCTGTTCTTCGGCCTGCATGTGGCCAACACGATCGGCAAGGGAATCATCTCGGCCGATGTGGTCGATCCGCTGGTGGTCGGCGGCGCGCTGATGGGCGCCATCGCCTGGAACGTCGCCACCTGGTTCTGGGGCATTCCCTCCAGCTCCAGCCACGCCCTCGTCGGCGGGCTGATCGGGGCGGGCATCGCGAAGGCGGGGTTCTGGGCCGTGCTCTGGGGCGGGGTGGGCACCATCGCCTCCTTCATCGTCATCTCCCCGCTCGTCGGCTTCCTCCTCGCCCTGCTCCTCGTGCTCGTCACCAGCTGGCTCTCGCGCCGCTCCACCCCCTTCGCGGTGGACCGGCGCTTCCGCGTGCTCCAGCTCCTGTCCTCCTCCCTCTTCAGCCTCGGCCATGGCGGCAACGACGCGCAGAAGACCATGGGGATCATCGCCATCCTGCTCTATTCCCAGGGGCTGCTGGGGCCAGAGTTCCACGTGCCCTTCTGGATCGTCATCTCCTGCCACGCGGCCATGGGGCTCGGCACGCTGATGGGCGGCTGGCGCATCGTGCGCACCATGGGCTCGCGCATCACCGATCTCCGGCCCATGCAGGGCTTCTGCGCGGAAACCGGCGGCGCGCTCTCCCTCTTCGGCGCCACCTGGCTCGGCATCCCCGTCTCCACCACCCACACCGTCACGGGCGCGATCGTCGGCGTGGGCGCCTCCCGCCGCGCCTCGGCGGTGCGCTGGGGGGTCGCGCGGCGGATCGTCTGGGCCTGGGTGGTCACCCTGCCCGCCGCCGCGGCGGTCGGGGCCCTCTGCTACTGGCTGGCGGCCGCGCTGCTGGGCTGAGAAGGGCGCGGGAAAGCCCCTTCCCCCCGGCCCGGACGGCGCCGACACTCCCGGCGCCATGACCCGTGCCAGCCCCCTCTCCGCCACCGAAACCGCCCGCCGGCTGCGCGAGGGCAGGCTGACCGCCACGGCGGTCATGGAAGCCTGCCTCGAACGCGCGCGGGAGCGGGAGCCGGTACTGCGCGCCTTCGCCCATCTGGACCCCGAAGCCGCTCTGGCCGAGGCGCGCGCGGCCGATGCCCGCGCCGCCGCCGGCGCCCCCCTCGGCCCGCTGCACGGCCTGCCGCTGGGCGTGAAGGACGTGCTCGATGTCGGGGGCATGCCCTGCGGCTACGGCTCGCCGATCTGGGAAGGCCATGTGCCGCGCGCCGATGCCGCCAGCGTCGCCCTCGCCCGCGCCGCCGGGGCGGTGGTGATGGGCAAGACGGTGACGACCGAATTCGCCACCCGCCACCCCGGCCCCACCACCCATCCGCTGAACCCCGCCCACACGCCGGGCGGCTCCTCCTCCGGCTCCGCGGCCGGGGTGGCGGCAGGGCTGTTCCCGCTGGCCTTCGGCACCCAGACCGCGGGCAGCGTGCTCCGCCCCGCCGCCTTCTGCGGCATCGTCGGCTTCATGCCCACGCATGGCTCCATCCACCGCGCCGGCATGAAGGTGATGAGCGAATCGCTCGACACCATCGGTGCCCTGGCCCGCACGGTGGCCGATTGCGCCCTGCTGATCGGCGCCGTCAGCGGCCGGGAGATGGGCAACCCCGAAACCCGCCCGGACCGCGCCCCCCGCCTGCTGCTCTGCCTCGGCCCCCATGCCGACAAGGCCGCGCCCGAGACCCTGGCCCTGATGGAGCGCGCCGCCGAGGCCGCCAGCCGCGCCGGCGCCCGGGTGACGCGCGGCGTCCTCCCGCCCGCCCTCATGGCCGCCGCCGAGGCCCACCCGACGGTGATGAACATGGAAAGCGCCCAGGCCCTGGCCTGGGAGCTGGCCCATCACCGGGCGCGGATTTCCGCCGCCCTGCTGGAGAAGCTGGAACCCGCCCTCGCCCTGCCCGCCCGCGCGCTGGAGGAGGCGCGCGCCGCCTTCGCCGCCGCCCAGGCCGCTTTTCCCGCCGCCATCGCGGAATATGACGCCATCCTCACCCCCGCCGCCCCGGGCGAGGCGCCGCAGGGCATCGGCTGGACCGGCGATCCCGCCTTCAACCTGCTCTGGACCGCCCTGCACGCCCCGGCGGTCAGCGTCCCGGCCGGTACCGGCCCGCAGGGCCTGCCGCTCGGCGTGCAGATCGTCGCCGCACCCGGACGGGACCGCGAAGCGTTGTGCTGGGCGGAGTGGATGCGCCAGGCCCTCGCCTGACGCTCCGGGCCTGATGACGGAGGGGCATCGAAACCATGCCCATGCGGCGGGCTGACGTGTCCGGCGGGATCGCCCAGATTGCGGTCCATAGGAGGGCCCCATGAGGCTGAGCGAGATCCTGGACGGCATCAGGGACGGCGCGGCGGATTCGCCCGGCGTCATGGCCGCGATCAACGAAGCCGTGGCGGAACTGCGCCGGAACGGGACGGGGCTGCACGCCCTGTCCGTCGGCGAGCCCTTCCCCGATTTCATGCTGCCCTGCCCGACCGGCCAGTTGGTGGACCGGGACGAGCTGCTGGCCAAGGGCCCGCTGGTCGTCACCTTCTTCCGTGGCCACTGGTGCCCGATCTGCGTGGCGGCGCTGGATGCGATGCTGCGATGCCTGCCGGCCATGCAGGCGGAGGGCGCCAGCCTCGTCGCCGTCTCGCCGGAAACGGGCGGCAACGCCCTTCCGCCCGGCTTCAAGTCGCCGCCAGGCTTCCGCTTCCTCTCCGATGTGGACCACGGCCTGTCCCTGGCCTGCGGCGTGGCCTTCAAGACCCCGGCCGCCTATCGCAGCCTGCTGAGCCGGGACAAGCTGGACCTCGGCGAACGGCAAGGCAGCGGCTCCTGGTTCCTGCCCGTGCCCGCCACCTTCGTGGTGGACCGGGAGGGGATCGTCCGCTGGTCCTTCGTGGATGTGGACTTCACCCGCCGCGCCGAACCGGACGACGTGCTGGCCGCGCTGCGCGCCCTGCCGCGCTGAGGTTCTGGCCTGGCCTGGCCGGGGGCCTGCCAGAGAGGGCTCCGCCCTCTCCGCACCTCACCCGCCAAGGGCCTGAGGCCCTTGGAACCCCGTCTGACTGCCGTGGATACGATGATCGAAGGGTCTCTGTTAGAGGGTACCCTTCCTGCGTTTGCAGTCGCCTCGGGTCCATGACCCGAGGCGCACCGGCAGCCGAGTGATTCCAAACTCGAAGACAAAGATGATGGTGAGGGGTCCGGGGAGAGGAAGAATTCCTTCTTCCTATCCCCGGGACAGACCAACAGCCCAGAACGCCGCAAAACCAACCTACACCAAGGCCCCCTGGCGCCGCAGTTCCGCCTGCACCTCGCCAACTCCGCCCGCCCGCAGCGCCGCGGCCACGCCCGCCGCGTGGCCGGTTGCCAGCGCCGTTCCCATCACCCGCACGGAGCCGAAGGCCGCGCGGTCCGCCCCTATCACCCGCCCGGCGCACCAGAGGTTGTCGATGCCTGCCGCCCGCAGCGCGGGCAGGGGAATGTCGAAGAAGCCTTCGGCGCCCACGGGCGTCAGCGCCACGCGGCCGGGCGCCTCATGCACCTCCATCGGCCAGGCGCCGCGCGCCACGCCGTCCGGAGAGCGCGCGCCGGCCACGACCTGCTCGCCCGTGACCATCTGGCGCGTGGCGCATCGCCGCGTCTCGCGGATGCCGAATTGCGGGCCGGTGGAGAGGAGATGCGCCCCTTCCATCCCCGGCTCCCGCCGCAGCGCCTCGATGCAGGCCCAGGCCGCCTCCCGGCCCCTCTGCTCGGCCCGGGTGAGGTCCGGGGCCGAAAGGCCGTCGGTGTTCAGGTCGATGCACATCCACCAAGCCTCGCCCGCCCCCGGCATTGGGATGAAGATCCCGCCCTCGGGCCGGATGCAGGGGCTGGGGAGGAGGCGGTTGGCGGCCGCGGCCACACGGGCGAGGCAGGCGCGGTCCGGCATGGCGCCCGGCGGCAGGCCGCCGAGGCGGAAGGGCGCGGAGCCCGGCTGCACCCCGTCCAGCCCCGGCCGGGGGAAGGCGATGGGAAGGCCCGCGAGCACGCCAAGATCCGCCTCGCCGCTCGCATCCACGAAGGCGCGGGCCGCGATCTCATGCGTGCCGGCATGGTCCGTCACCCGCACCGCTTCCAGAACGCCGTCCCGCCGCACGGCCCCGGTCAGCCGCGCATGCAGCCAGGTCTCGACACCCGCGGCGATGACCACACGGTCCGCCGCGCGCTTCAGCGCCTCGGGGTCGAACAGGACGATCCAGTTGCCGGTCTGCCCACGGCGGGGCGTGATGTCCCCGCCCAGCGCCTTCAGCCCGGCGAGCATGGCCTCGGCCACCCCTGCCACGGCCCGGCGCGGCGTCTCCCCTGCCTGGTAGAGGCCACAATAGGTGAGCACATTCGCATTGGTCGCCGCGCCGCCGAGGAAGCCGTAGCGCTCCACCAGCAGCGTGCGTGCGCCAGCCTGGGCGGCGCCCACCGCCGCGCCGATCCCAGCCGCGCCGCCGCCGGCGACCACCACGTCGAACCCCTCGGCGCCCAAGCGTTCCCCCTGTCCCTTGCCTGGGGCAGCTTGCCCGGCCATGGCGCCGCGCGCCACAGCGCCGGGTGCGGCTTCCCGGATCAGCCGGGATACAGGGTGGCCGAAGCCGCCTCCGCCGCCGCAAGGCCCGCGATGCGCCCGAGCGCCACCGCCGTCAGCAGCCCATTCCCCGAGAGGTAGCCGGTGGCCCGCGGCCCCGAGACACCGAGGGCCGCGCCGCCGGCCGCATAGAGGTTGGGGAAGGTGCCGCCATCCCTTCGCCGGACCCGCGCCGATCCATCCACCACCAGCCCGCCCTGCGTGTGGAACAGCGCCCCCGTGACGCGCACCGCGCGATAAGGCGGGAGCAGCTGGGGCACGCCGGCGAAGCTTCGCCCATGCGGATCGGTCGCGCCCTCCCCCTTCAGCCGCGCGACCTCCTCCAGCGTCTCGGCGAGGGCGGCTTCCGGCAGTCGGGTGATCTCGGCCAGGGCGGGAACCGTGTCGGCCGAGAGGATGGCGCCGGCGGCCTCGGCCTGGCGGAAATCCTCGAACTGCCGGGCAATGCCGGCGATGCGCTCGTCGAACACCGTCCAGGCCAGCCCCTCCGGCTGCTCGAGCACCTTCGCGGCCTGTTCGGAATAGCCATGGCTCTCGTCGGAGAAGCGCCGGCCCTGCAGGTTCACCTGCACGCCGCCCTCCGTGATCGTGGCCCAGGTGATGAGGATGCCGGCGGGATGGGCCACCGATCCGTGGCCCTGATGCCCGGAGAGATGGCGCGTGGCGGCGCCCAGCGCCTCGCCCCAGAGCACCGCATCGCCCTGGTTGCCCGCATGGCCGAAATACAGCGCATCGGCGAGGCCCGGGATATGGCGCCGCACGAGATCCTTGTTGCCGCCATAGCCGTTGCAGGCGAGGACCAGCGCAGCGCAGCCGATGCGCTCCTCCGTTCCGTCCGGCCGCCGCAGGGTCAGCCCCGCGATGCGCCCATCTGGCGCGGCATGCAGCGCCACCACATGGGCATCGCAGAGAATGTCGGCCCCCGCCTTTTCGGCGGCCTCGCGCAGGCGGTCCACCAGCTCCTCGCCGGAGCGCGTGGGCAGGCCGTGCATGCGGTTGGCCGAATGGCCGGGGTAGCGGAAATCGGTGATGACGGAGAAGTCGAGCCCATGCGCGTCGGCCAGCCATTCCAGCGCGGGCCCGGCCGTGCGGGTGACGAGCTCCACCTCGGCCGGGTCCGGCTCGCCCTCCGCCTTGGCCATGATGTCGGCCGCGAAGAGCGCGGGGCTGTCGATGATGCCGGCGTGCCGCTGCCAGCGCGTGCCGGCGGCGGGCACGAGGCCGGCGGAGAGGGCCGTGGAGCCGCGGGGCACCGGATCGCGTTCCAGCACCAGAACCTCGGCCCCGGACTCCCTCGCGGCCAGCGCCGCGCAGAGGCCGGCGGCGCCGGCGCCGACCACGACGACGGGGATGGTGAGCTCGTCCTCCCCGCTCGCGGGCGGGGCCGTCATGCGGCGCCGCCCAACTCGGCCATCACCTCCGCGATGGTGGCGATGCGCGCCACCGGCCGCAGGGCGGCGATCGCCGTCTCATGGGTTTCCCGCCCGAAGGCGGCGCAGCCATCGGAGAGCACGGTCACGTCGATGTCGCGCACATGCGCGTCCCGCACCGTCGTCGCGACGCCGCCATTGGTGACGATGCCACCGACGACCAGACGCTCGATCCCGCATTTGCGGAGCAGCCATTCGAAGCGGGTCATGTAGAAGGCGGAATAGGCCACCTTCTCGATCATCAGGTCGCTGGGCTGCAGCGCATCCACCAGCTGGTGCCCCCAGGCGCCGGGCTGGAAGTCGCCCTTGCGCAGGAAGGGGCGCAGCGCCTTCAGATGCGGCGCGATGATCGGCTCGCCCCCCTTGCCCGGCACGAGGGTGAAATGGGTGGAGGCGATCCAGCCCCCCGCCGCGCGCATCGCATCCGCGAGCGGCACGAGCTTGCCCGGCAGGGCGGCGATGGCGGGATCGCCCTGCCCTCCGCGCGCATAGGCGCCTTCCGGATGGATGAAGTCGTTCTGCAGATCGAAGATCAGCAGCGCGGTCCTGGAAGCGGGGATGGGAGCGTGGCTCATGCTTCTGCCCTGTGATGTCCGGCCGCGCCCGTGATGATCACATTGCCCAGATGGTCCACGCGGGCGACGAGGCCGGGATCGACCACGGTGGTGGCGTCGGGCTGTTCCAGGATCGCCGGGCCGGGCACCATGGCGCCCACCGGCAGGTCGAGCCGCGAGAGGATGGCCGTCTCGTGCCAGGCGCCGTCGAACCAGACCGGCCGCGTGCCGCGTCGCGCCGCCTCCATCGAGGCCCCGGCGCCGGGCGCGAGGGCGGACAGGTCGAAATGCGGGCGGCGGCCGATGGCGGCGGTGCGCAGGTTGACGATGCGCGCGGGCACGCCGGTGAGCAGGCGGCTGAAGCTGGCCTGATAGGCCGCCTCGAAGGCCTGGCGGATCGCCGTCTCCGTCACACCCGTCGTGCCCTCGGATACCTCCAGGGGCAGGGGCACCGACACCGTGTGGGTCTGGCCGGCATAGTGCATGTCGAGCGCGAAGACCGTGTCGATCCGCTCCACCGGCAACCCGGCATCGGCCACCACGGCGCGCAGGGCCGTGGCCTCGGAAACCATCAGCCGGTCCAGCGCCGCCGCGTCCACCCCTTCCAGGGAAAGGTTCACGGTGCGGACCCCGTCATGGCGGATATCGGCGATGACGCAGCCCAGCGCCGAGTTGATGCCGGGGAAGCGCGGCACCAGCGCCGCCTTCAGCCCGACATCGCGGATCAGCGCGCCGGCATGCAGCGCGCCGCCACCGCCGAAGGGCACGGCGGCGAAGCGCGCCGGATCATGCCCGCGCTCGATCGAGACAAGGCGGATGGCGCCGGCCATATGGCCGTTGGCAACGCGCAGGATGGCCTCCGCCGCCGCCATGGCATCAAGCCCGAGCGGGCGCCCGACATGCTCCAGGATCGCGGCTTTCGCCGCCTCCACGTCCAGCCGCTTCAGGCCGCCGCCGATCGGGCGTTCCGCGTTGATGCGGCCGAGCACGACATTGGCGTCCGTCAGCGTCGGCCGGGTGTTGCCGCCGGCATAGCAGACGGGCCCGGGCCGCGACCCCGCGCTTTCCGGCCCCACCTGCAGCAGCCCGCCGGCATCCACGCGGGCGATGGATCCGCCACCGGCGCCGATGGTGGTGATCTCGATCATCGGCGTGCGGATCACGAGGCCGAAGTCGATGGTGGTCTGCGCCGCCAGCGCGGTTTCGCCGTCCACGACCAGAGAGACGTCGAAGGAGGTGCCGCCGAGGTCGCCCGTGACCACGTCCGGGAAGCCGGCGGCGCGCGCGATGGCGGCGGCCGCGATCACCCCCGCCGCCGGGCCCGAAAGCGCCGTCCGCACCGGCATGCGCCGCGCGGATTCGGTGGACATGACGCCGCCATTGGACTGCACGATATGGAAGCGCCCGGCGAAGCCATCCCCCCGCAGCGCCGCATCCAGCTTGCCGAGATAGGAGCCGACCACGGGCTGGAGATAGGCGTTGAGCGCCGTGGTGGAGCTCCGCTCGAATTCGCGGATCTCCGGCAGGATCTGGGAGGAGCAGGAGATGGAATCGCCCGGCCACACCTCGGCCGCGGCGGCCAGAGCGGCCATCTCGTTCGCCGGATTCGCATAGGCGTTGATGAAGACGATGGCGAGCGCCTCGGCACCCATCGCGACGAGTTGCCGCACGGCCGCGCGCACGGCCTCGGCGTCCACGGGCTGGCGGACCGTGCCATCGGCTAGGATGCGCTCATCCACCTCCAGCCGGAAGTCACGATCGACCACCGGCACGAAGTCGCCCCAGAGGCCCCAGGTGCGCAGCCGGTCGCGGCGGCGCATCTCGATCACGTCGCGGAAGCCGCGCGTGGTGATGAGGCCGACCTTGGCACCCTTGCGCTCCAGCAAGGCATTGGTGCCGACCGTGGTGCCGTGGACGACGGAGGCAAGGCCCGACACCGCGCCGAACTGGCGGAGCCCCTGGAGGAAGCCCACCGCCTCGTCGCCGCGGTTGGAGGGCACCTTGGCCGTCCGGAAGCTCCTCTCCCCCTCGTCGAACAGGAAGAGATCGGTGAAGGTGCCGCCGACATCGACGCCGACGACCTTGGCGCCACTCATGCCGCGTCCTCCGGCCCGACATATCCCATTCGCGCATCGCGCGCCGAAGCCGCGGGATCGCGCGATGCGGGATCCCCCCAGCCCCCGCCCCCGGGCGTTTCCAGCCGCACGCCCTGCCCGGCGGCCAGCTGGATGTCCGTGATCTTCGAGACCATGGGCGGCGTGCGCCGCCCCTCCGCCGTCTCCCAGGAAAAGCGGTTGGGCGCGGCCGATCCGCCCCCGCCCACGCCGAAGGGCGCGACCTTGCCGCGCTCTCCCAGCAGGGAGACGCTGGCGGGCACCAGTGCCTCGATCTCATACACGGCGCCGAGGCCACCGCGGTGCCGGCCCGCGCCGGCGGAACCCGGCCGCAGCGCCCATTGCCGGAACATCACGGGATAGGCGGCCTCCAGGATTTCCACGGGCGGGATGGTGGCGGTGGAGATGGGGTTGTTGGCGTGGTTCAGCCCGTCGCTTTCCGGATTGCCGCCAAGCCCCCCGCCGAAGAAGGAGAACATCACCCAGCGGGAGCCGTCCTTCCGGTGCCCGGCCATGGAGAGGGCGTTGATCGTGCCGAAGGGCGCGGCGGTGGCGCGGGCCGGATCGGCCTTGGCCAGGGCACCGAAGATCACGCCGATCAGCCGCAGCACCGTTTCCGTGTAACCCGCCATGGGATGCGGCGCGCCGGCGCCGAGCAGCGTGGTCTCGGGCACCACGAAGCGGATCGGGCGCAGGCAGCCCGCATTGGCCGGCACCTCGGTGAAGACATGCTTCAGCGCGACATAGCAACCCGCGATGGTGGTGGCGCGGCTGATGCTCACCGGCCCCCGCGCGGGCGCGGAGGAGCGGGAGAAGTCGAGCACCATCTCCTCCCCGGCGATGGTGAGGTCCAGCGCGATGGTCAGCATCTCGTCGGTGATGCCGTCATTGTCCAGCACGTCCTCGAAGGCATAGGTGCCGTCGGGAAGGCTGGCGATGGCCGTGCGCATCAGGGCTTCCGCGCGCGCGGAAAAGGCGGTGAAGGCGCCCTGGACCAGGTCCTCGCCATGCTCGTCGATCAGGGCGCCCAGGCGGCGCTCGCCGAGGTCCAGCGCGTTGAGCTGCCCGTTCAGGTCCCCCCAGTTCGAGGCGGGGACGCGGGAGTTGGCCGCCAGGATGTCCACGATGTCCTGGTTGATCACGCCCTCGCGCATCAGCCGCACGGGCGGGATGCGGAAACCCTCCTGGAAGCTCTCCGTCGCCTTCGGGTTATAGCCGCCGGGCACGTTGCCGCCGACATCCAGCCAGTGCCCGACGGAGGCGATCCAGCAGAACAGCGCGCCCTGGCGGAAGATCGGCCGCACCAGGCGGAAGTCGTTCAGATGCGTGCCGCCCTCATAGGGGTCGTTGAACAGATAGGTATCGCCCGGGCGCAGGTCGCCGTCCCGCGCCACCTTGTCGATCACCACCTTCACGGCGAAGGCCATGGCGCCGACGAAGATCGGCAGCCCGCTGGTGCCCTGCACGAGCGTCTCGCCGGTCGTGGCGTGGTACAGGCCGTGGCAGGCATCCTTCGCCTCGGCGATGATCGGGTTGAAGGCGGAGCGGAAGAGCGTCGCGTCCATCTCATCCGCGATGCCCTCCAGCCGGCCCTTGAGGATGGCCAGCGTGACGGGATCCGGCGTCCTGGCTTCCATCGTCACGCCTCCTTCTCCTCGTAGCGCCGGCCGAGGGCCAGCATCTCCGGCGTGCCGATCACCGCGTTCAGCTGCGCGAAGTCGAACATGCGGTCCGAGAAGGGGGCGTTGGAGCCATGGGCGGCGAGGGAGCGGTAGTAGTCCTGCGCCGTGCGGGCGAGGGCGCGCGCGATTCCGCCCGGGAAGATGACGAGACGGAAGCCCATCCTTCCCAGCTCCTCGGAGGTGGAGATCGGCGTGTCGCCGCCTTCCACCATGTTCGCCATCAGCGGGAGGGTGCCGCCCAGACCGGCCACGATCGCTTCCATCTGCGCCCGGTCGCGCGGCGCCTCGACGAACAGGACATCCGCCCCGGCCTCGGCATAGAGCGCGGCGCGGTCGAGCGCCGCCTGCAGCCCGTCCGTCGCCACGGCATCGGTGCGGGCGATGATCAGCGTCTCCTCGGTGGCGCGCGCATCCACCGCGGCGCGGATCTTGCCGGCCATCTCGGCGGCGGGGATGAGCGACTTGCCTTGCAGATGGCCGCAGCGCTTGGGCAGGGTCTGATCCTCGAGCTGCAGGGCCGTCGCGCCCGCACGCTCGAACATCCGCACGGTGCGTTGCACGTTCAGCGCGTTGCCGTGGCCGTTATCGGCATCCACCACCAGCGGCAGCGCCACGCGGTCGCGGATCAACGCCACCGTTTCCACCACCTCCGTCATGGAAACCAGGCCGATATCGGGGCGGCCGAGCCGCGTGTAGGCGATGGCGGCGCCGGAGACATAGAGGGCCTCGAAGCCGGCGGCTTCCGCCAGGCAGGCGGTCAGCGCGTCGTAGATGCCGGGGGCGGTGACAGGGCGTGGTTCGGCCAGCCGCCGCTTCAGGGAGATGGTGCTCATTCTTGCCTCAGGGGCCTTACAGGCCGAGATAGACGCGGCGGAGCAGAGGGTCGTCGCGCAGGGTTGTGGCGGGGCCGCTCAGGGCGAAGGCGCCGTTCTCCAGGATGAAGCCGCGCGATGCGATCTCGAGGGATTGCACCACGTTCTGCTCCACCAGCAGGATCGGCAGCCCCTCCGCGTTCAGGCCGCGGATCAGGGCGAACATCTCCTCCACCAGCAGGGGCGAGAGGCCGAGGGAGGGCTCATCGAGGATCAGAAGCCGGGGCTCGGACATCAGCCCGCGCCCGATCGCGAGCATCTGCTGCTCCCCGCCCGAAAGCGTGCCGGCGAGCTGCCCCACGCGCTCCCGCAGCCGGGGGAAGGTTGTGAAGACGCGCTCCAGATTGCCGCGGCGCCGGGGGCGGCCACGGCGATAAGAGCCGAGCTCCAGGTTTTCCCGCACGCTCATATTCGGGAAGATCCGGCGGCCCTCCGGCACATGGATCAGCCCGGCCTCGACGATGGCGGCGGGGGTGGCGCGGTCCAGCCGCAGGCCCTCGAAGGTGATCGCGCCGGCGCGGGCCGGCAGCACGCCGGACAGAACCTTGTTCAGCGTGGTCTTGCCCACGCCGTTGGCGCCGAGCACGGCCACGATCTCTCCTGCGGAGACGGCCATGTCGAGCCCGCGCAGAACCTCCACCGCGCCATAGCCGGCGCGCAGGCCCGTGATCTCAAGCATGCGCGCCCCCCGGCCCAGCCTGGGCCGCGATCCGCGCCGCGGCACCATGGCCGAGATAGGCCTCGATCACCCGGGGATCGGCCGTGACCTCGCGCGGGGCTCCCGATGCGATCATGCGCCCGCCCGCGAGGACATGGACATGGTCGCAGAGGTTCATCACCGCCTGCATCACATGCTCGATCATCAGGATGGCGACCCCGCGCGCGCGGATGCCGCGGATGACGGGGATGATGTCGCGCACCTCCGAAGGGTTGAGCCCGGCCAGCACCTCGTCCAGCAGCAACAGCCGCGGCTCCGTCGCAAGGGCACGGGCGAGTTCGAGGCGCTTGCGCCCCGAGACCGTGAGGGCGGAGGCCGGCGCATCGAGCATCGGCCCCAGGCCGACCTCATGCGCCACCGCCTCCGCGACGCGGATCGCCTCTGTGCGGCCGGCATGGCGGAGATAGGCGCCGACGGCGATGTTCTCGCGCACGCTCAGCCCGGCGAAGGGCTGAACGATCTGGAAGGTGCGGGCCATGCCGCGCGCGGCGCGCCGGTGCGGCGGCTCGGCGGTCACATCCTCGCCGCCGAAGGTCACGCGCCCCGTGCTCGGCGCCAGGAAGCCGGAGAGAAGGGAGAAGAGCGTCGTCTTGCCCGCGCCATTGGGCCCGATCAGCCCGATCAGCCCGCCCTCCGGCACCTCCAGCGACGCATCATCCACCGCCAGCAGGCCACCGAAACGGCGCGACAGGCCCTCCGCCCGCAACAGGCTCATCGGCCGAGCCCCCGCAACAGACGCCGCGCGCCATCCCGCACGCCGCCCATGACGCCCTGCGGCAGGAAGGCGACGGCGAGGATCAGCAGCGCGCCGAAGAGCACGAGGTCGATTCCGGGCATCGGGCCGGCAATGGCCCCGAAGGCGAGCTTCGCCGCCTCCCCCACGCCGTGCAGCGCCAGCGCGCCGATCACGGGGCCCAGCACCGTGCCGCTGCCGCCCAGGATGCAGGCGATCAGCACCTCCACCGAAATCCAGGTGCCGAAGCCGATCTGGGCGTCCAGATAGAGGAAGTTCTGCACATAGAGGCAGCCGGCGGCGGCCGTGATGCCGCCGGAAAGCGCGATGGCCCGGAGCTTCGTCCGCAGCACGTCCACGCCGAGGGCACGGGCGGCATCCTCGTTCTCCCGCACGGCCACCAGCCGCGCGCCGAAGCGGCCGCGGGCGATCCAGGCGGTGAGGAGCAGCACCGCTAGCACGCAGGCGATCACCAGCCACAGGAAGGCGCCGCGCGAGGGGAATTGCAGGTTCTCCACGCCCGGTGCCATGCGCACCAGCAAGCCCGCAGCGCCGCCGGTCCATTCCGTGGCATTGGCGAGGATGCGGAACACCTCCGCGAAGGCCAGGGTGACGAGGGCGAAATAGGAGCCGCGCAGGCGAGCGCGGAAGGAGAGCGCGCCGATCGCCCATCCCACCGCCGCGCCCAGCGCGATGCCGGCCGCGAGCCCGACCCAGGCATTCACGCCATAGCGCAGCTGCAGGATGGCCGTGGCGTAGGCACCCGTGCCGAAGAAGGCCGCGTGGCCGAAGGAGAGCTGCCCGGCATAGCCGCCCAGCAGGTTCCAGCCCTGCGCCGCCAGGGCGACGATGAGGGAGGAGAGAAGGAAGTTCAGCGTCACGTTGGAGGCGAAGAACGGGGCCATGGCCAGCAGTGCCAGCACCACGGCCCCCGGCCAGATCTCCCGCGTGCTCATGACCCGGCCCTCATGCGCGGGCCCCGAACAGGCCGGTGGGGCGCAGCAGCAGCACGAGGATGAAGATCACGAAGATGCCGAGCTGCCCGAGGCTCTCGCCCATCAGCAGCCCGCCCAGGCTTTCCACCACCCCGACGAACAAACCGCCCAGGAGCGCTCCGGGGATGGACCCCATGCCCCCGAGCACGACGATGGTGAAGGCCACCAGCACGAAGGCATTCCCCACGCGCGGATTGACATAGAACGTCGGCAGCAGGAGGCAGGCGGCGACGGCCAGGCAGGCGCAGCCCAGGCCGAAGGTGACGGCGAAGATGTGCCGCGGATCGATGCCGACGAGCTGCGCGCCCAGCCGCTCCTTCGCGACCGCGCGGATGGCCTTGCCCGTATCGGTCGCCGAAAGGAGCGCCCAGAGCAGCGCCGCCGTGACCAGCGCGACCGCGAAGCCGATCAGCCGAGGGCGGGAGAGCAGCATCGGACCCAGCTCCACCACGTCGAAGCCGGAATCCGTGCCCAGCGTGCGGGTGTCGGAACGGAACAGGGCCAGCAGCGCGTTCTCGAGGATGATGGAGAGACCGAGGGTGACGAGCAGCGTGTTGCCGTCCTCCCCGTGGCTGGAAGGGCCGATGATCCAGCGTTGCAGGGCATAGCCGAAGCCGTAGAAGGCCAGCGCCATGGGCAGGATGGCCAGGTACGGATCCAGCCCGAAGGCGGCGTGCAGCCCCCAGGCCGCGAACATCGCGCAGGTCAGCAAGGCGCCATGCGCGAAGTTCACGATATGCAGCACGCCATAGACGAGCGTGAGGCCCAGCGCGACCAGCGCATAGGCCGCCCCGGCCAGAAGGCCGTTCACCAGGGCTTCGGCGATGATGGCGGGTGGGATCATCAGCCCTGGATCGGGAAGACGGCCTGGGCGTCCGCCACCTCGGTGGGATAGATCACCTTGATGTCGCCGTCCTGCACCTGCGTGTTCACGGGCCGCGCGCCGGCATTCTGGCCGTTCACGAAGCGCGTGGCCGAATAGGGCATGATGTGCCCCGCGAAATCCGATGCGGCGAGCGCCTGGATCACCTTGGCCCGGTCCGCCGCGCCGGCGCGGTTCACCGCATCCGCCACCAGTTTCACGCAGGAATAGTTCAGCGGGATGTTGTAGCCCCAGAACTTGCCCGCGGCGTCCGCATTCCGCTTCAGCGCGATGGCCTCGGCGTTCTTCGGGTCGTGCCAGTGGTTGCAATCCATCACGCCCAGCGCGGCATCCGGGAATTCCTTGACGAAGCGGTAGTTGGAGGCGGCGCCGTTCAGCACGGCATAGATGCCCTTGGGCCGGATGCGCTGCTGCCGCATGGTGCGGGAGAGCAGCACGAACTCGCCGTAATAGGAGGAGGGGATCAGCAGGTCCGGCCGGAGGGAGCGGAGGCGCAGCGCGATGTTGTTCATGTCGCGCGCCGGCGTCGGGTGCGCGATGGTCTCCAGCACCTCGAAGCCGTGCTTGGGCAGCTCCGCCGCCATGAGCCTCGCCAGCCCCGAGCCGAACAGCCCGTCCTCATGCACCAGAACGACGGTCTTGCAGGGCTTGCCAGCGGCGTCGTTCAGGCGGACGAGGTTCTCGATCGCGGCGGAGGTGACGGTGCCGAAGCCCGGCGCGAAGCGGAAGGTGTTGACCAGGCCGCGCGAGGTGATCTGGTCCGCCACCCCGACATCCACGACATAGGGAAGGTCATAGCGCGCAGCCGCCTGGCTGGCGGCGAGGCAGATCGGGCTCGCGAAACCGCCGACGATGGCGACCACGCCCTCGCCCTGCAGCTTCTCCACCTCCTGCGCCCCCGCCTCGGGGTTGGAGCGCGCATCGGCCACCACCAGCTCCAGCCTGGCGCCGCCCAGCGCGGGAATTCCACCCGCGGCGTTGATCTGCGCCACCGCGGCCTCGGCGCCGAAGCGGCCGAGATCGCCGTCCTGGGCGAGGGCGCCGGTCAGCGGCTGCAGCAGGCCGATCTTCACCGCCGCCGGCTGCGCCCGCAGCACCGCCGGCATGGCCAGCAGCGCGGTGCCGGCCGCCCCGGCGCCCAGCAGCGTGCGGCGGGGAAGGAGGGGATGCGTCATCGTCAGGGGTTCCTCTCGTGTTTCCTCGCCCGCACCGTCCGCCGCGGGGTGATCTTGGCGTCACCGGGCTGCGACAGGGGGCTCCAGCGCCGCTCGCCCTCGGCGCCGGTCCGCTGAAGCTGCATTTCGAAGGAGAATCGGTCCGGGCGATAGAGGGCGCGCAGATGCTCCACCGGCCGCCCCTCCTCATCCTGCACGAGGCGGGTGAGAGCGATCAGCGGGGCGCCGATCTCCACCTCCAGCGGCGCGGCGACCTCCGGCCCGGCCAGGGTCGCGCCGATGCTCTGCCGCGCGCGGCCGATCCGCAGGCCGGAGCGTTCCAGCAGCGCCAGCAGCGGCTGGCTCGCGAGATCCGCCTCGGAATAGGTGCGGCCGATGCGGCCGGGAACATGCGTGGTGAGGTGGGAGAAGGGCCCCTCGGCCATGCGGCGCACCCGCACGGCGCATTGCGCGGATTCGCCGGGCGACAGCTCCAGCGCCTCGGCCACGCCTGGCGGCGGCAGGACATAGCCGAAAGAGAGAAGCCGCACCTCCGTGCGGCGCCCCATCTCCTTCAGATGCGAGAAGACGTCGGAGAAGTCGACCACGGTCGGTGGCAGCGGCGCGCCGCCGCGCACGAAGGTGCCGACGCCCGGGCGGCGCTCGACCAGCCCATCCTGCGCCAGCTGGTCCAGCGCGCGGCGGATCGTCACGCGCGCCACGCCGTGCTCGGCGGCCAGGTCGGGCTCTCCCGGCAGGCGCGCGCCCACCGGCAGGGCGCCGCCCGCGATGCGGTCGCGCAGCACCAGGTAGATCCGGCGCGCCTTGAAAGGTTCGACAGCCGCGTTCAATCGCCCGCCCCCATCCGGGTGCTGTCCTATATTCAGGACCGCATGCAGTCTAGGTTACAGAACAGGAGGATTGCATCAAGTCTTTTCCCATGCCTATCGTCCGGCATCGGGAACGGGCGGGAACGGGAAAGAAGGCATGGCGGACGGCGCGCCGCGAACATTGTTCGACAAGGTCTGGGACGCGCATGTCATCCTCACCCGGGAGGACGGGCAGGCGCTGCTGCTGATCGACCGCCACTTCTTCCACGAGGGCTCCCACCACGCCTTCAACCAGCTGAAGGCGCGCGGCGCGGCGGTCGCCCGGCCGGCACAGAACATCGGCGTCGCCGACCACTACGTGCCCACGCGCGGCCGCGGCGCGCCCATCGCCGATGATTCCGTGCGGCACATGGTCGATCAGCTCTCCGGCAATGCCGGGCGCCACGGCTTGCGCCTCTTCGGCCTGGACGATCCGGGCCAGGGCATCGTGCATGTTGTGGGGCCCGAACAGGGCCTGACCCTGCCCGGCCTCACCATCGTCTGCGGCGACAGCCACACCTCCACCCATGGGGCCTTCGGCGCAATCGCCTTCGGCATCGGCGCCTCCGAGGTGGCGCATGTGCTGATGACGCAGACGCTGTGGCAGCGGCGCCCGCGCCGCATGCGAATCGCGGTGGAGGGCATGCTGGGCCCGGGCATCGGCGCGAAGGACATGGCGCTCTCCGTCATCGCCCGCATCGGGACCGACGGCGCGCAGGGCCATGCGGTGGAATATGCCGGCTCCGCCGTGCGCGGCCTTTCGATGGAGGGGCGGATGACGCTCTGCAACCTCTCCATCGAGGGCGGCGCGCGCTGCGGCATGGTGGCGCCGGACGCGACCACCCTCGCCTATCTGCGCGGCCGCCGCTTCGCGCCCGATGGCTCAGCCTTCGACCGCGCGGCGGAGGCCTGGCTCGCCCTGCCCGGCGATCCCGATGCGACCTTCGACCGCACCGTGACGCTGGCGGCCGCGGAGATCGCGCCCATCGTCACCTGGGGCGTGAGCCCGGAGGACGCGCTGCCCATCACCGCGAACCTGCCCGATCCCGAGCGCGCCACCGACCCCGCGAAGGCCGCGCAGATCCGTGACGGGCTGGACTATATGGGCCTCCACGCCGGGCAGAAGCTTTCGGATGTGCGGGTGGACCGGGTCTTCATCGGCTCCTGCACCAACAGCCGGATCGAGGACCTGCGCGCGGCCGCCGCCGTGCTGGCGGGACGCCGCGCACGCGTGCCCGGCCTCGTTTCCCCCGGATCCACGCCGGTCAAGCGCCAGGCGGAGGAGGAAGGGCTGGACCGCATCTTCCGGGATGCCGGGCTGGAATGGGTGGAATCCGGCTGCTCCATGTGCGTGGGCATGAATGGCGATCTCCTCGCCGCCGGGGAACGCTGCGCCTCCACCACCAACCGCAACTTCAAGGGCCGACAGGGCAAGGGATCCCGCACGCATCTCATGTCGCCCGCCATGGTCGCGGCCGCCGCCGTCACGGGTCACCTCACCGATGTGCGCCCCCTCCTCGCGGGCCGGGCCTGATGCAACCCTTCCGCATCCTGACCGCCTCCGCCTGCCCCTTGCCCCAGGCGAATGTGGACACGGACCAGCTCATCCCCGCGCGCTTCATGAGCCGCCCGCGCAGCGCCGGCTATGGCGATTTCCTGTTGCACGACCTGCGCTTCGGCCCCAATGGCGTGCCGCGCGCGGAGTTTCCGCTGAACGATCCGGCCCGCGCCGGCAGCGCCATCCTCGTCGCCCGGCGTAATTTCGGCAGCGGCTCCTCTCGCGAAGCCGCGGCCTATGCGCTGCTGGACCATGGCTTCCGCTGCGTGCTCGCGCCCAGTTTCGGCGACATCTTCAGCAGCAACGCCGTGAATAACGGCCTGCTGCCCGCGCGGTTAGAGGAGGAGGCGATCGAGACCCTGCTCGGCTGGCTGGAAGCCGGTGGGCGGGAGGTCACGGTCGATCTCGAATCCCGCAGCGTGCGGGCCGGCGAGGCCCGTTGGGAATTCGCCATCGACCCGGTCTGGCGCACGAAGTTGCTGAATGGCTGGACCGACCTGGACCTCACCCTCAGCCATGCCGAGGCCATCGAGGCCTTCGCCGAGGCCGACCGCCAACGCCGGCCCTGGGCCTGGCTGCCCGAGGGCACCGCCACCCGATAGGGCGCCCGCACCAAGCCCGCCCAAGAACACACAGAGGAGTCGCGTCCGGGATGACCAGCCCGCATCACCATGAGGCCCGCTTCGGCCGGAGCGGCACCCTGCCGCGGGCGATCACGCCAGACTGCCTCTGGACGGGCCGCTGCCTCGCCAGCAGCGTGCCGGACATGCACGCGCATTACTCGCTGTACCTGCTGAAGGGCCGCGACAAGACGGTGCTGATCGACACGGGCCACCCGATCCACTGGAACGAGGTGAAGGCGGATGTGGACGCCTTCCTGGATGGCCGCACGCTCGACTACATCTTCCCCACCCATAGCGAGCTGCCCCATTCCGGCCTGCTGGAACGCTGGATGCGCGAATTCCCGGAGGCGATCGCCATCGGCGATGTTCGGGACTATCCGCTGTACCACCCCACGCTCGCCCCGCGCTTCCGCCAGGTGGTGCCCGGCGATTCGTTGGATCTGGGGGACCGGCAATTCCTGTTCCTGCCCCCGGTGTGGCGCGACCTGCCCGACACCCTCTGGGCCTTCGACACGAAGGACCGGATCCTCTTCCTCTCCGACGCCTGCGCCTATTTCCATGCGCATGTGCCCGGGCAATGCGACCATCTGAGCAGCGAGATCCCGCCGCCGGACATCGCGATGATGCAGGACTTCAACGACAAGGCCCTGCACTGGCCGCGCTTCACCGACAGCCGCCCGAGCTTCCCCGAGATGGACGAGCTGATCGCGCGGCTACGGCCGCGACTGCTCGCCGGGGCCCATGGCTGCGTGGTGGACACGCCGGAGGAAACCCTGCCCCTGTTCAAGCAGGGCATCGCCATGGGGCCCGTGCCCGCATGAGCGCCGAAACCGAAGGCTTCGCGGAGATCCTACCCGGCACGCTGTTCGCGACCGGCGGCTGGATGGAGGTCGCGGCCCGCCCGGTGAGCTGGCTGCCGGCCGAGGGGAGCGGCCTGTTGCCCGTGCAGGGCTATATCCTGCGCGATGGCGGCAGCTGGCTGATGATCGACACCGGCCTGGCCATCCATTGGCCGCTCATCGCCAGGGGCATCGCCCAGACGCTGGAGGGAACGGCGGAGCGCCGCCTGATCACCACGCGGCGCGAGCAGGACAGCATGATCAACCTGCCCGCCATCCTCGGCGAGTTCGGGGTGAGCGAGGTGCTCTATGCGGGGGTGCTCAACCCGCTCGACTTCTTCGAGGGCGTGGAGGAGACCGACGCCGCCGCGCGGATCGAATCCGTGCCCGGCCTGCGCGCCGCGCGCATCGCGCCCGGCACCGTGACGGAGATCGGCCGACTGCGGCTGGAGGTGCTGCGGGTGGAGCTGCGGCTTCTCGCGACCAACTGGTTCTACGAGCGCGAAACCCGCACCCTTTTCACCTCCGACGCTTTCGCCTTTCTCACCCGCCCCGCCGCCGCCTGGTCGCCCGGCCTGTCCCGCCTGCGCGCGCCAGGCGAGGCCCCGATCCGGGCGGAGGATGCGGCGCTGTTCCTTTCCGCCAAGATGGACTGGCTGATCGGGATCGACCCGGCGCCCGTGATCCGCGATCTGGACCGCATCCAGGGTGCATACGCCATCGACCGCCTCTGCCCCGGCTTCGGCTGCGTGATCGAAGGGGAGGCCGCGGTGCGCGAGGCCTTTGACCGGATGCGCGATGCCCTGGTGCTTCTCGCCGCGCGCCCGCGCACGCCCTGGCGCTTTCCCGAAGCCCTGATCGGCTCGCCGCTGCTGGAGCAGCCGGCATGAGCCCCCGCCCCGGAACCGCGTTCCGCGCGCGGATGCGCGCGGGCGAACTCGCCCTCGGCAGCAATCTCCGCATCTCGCGGAGCGCCGAGGCCGGGCCGATCCTCGCGGCCTGCGGCTTCCACTGGGCGATGATCGACTTCGAGCACAGCCCGGCCTCGCCGCACCTGGCACATGACATCGCCCTTTCCGCGATCCGCGCGGGGCTGCTGCCCCTCGCGCGGCCCTCCAGCCACGACCCGCATGAGATCGCCGGGCTGCTCACCAACGGCGCGCTCGGCCTGGTGGTGCCGCATGTGGACACGCCGGAACAGGCGGCCTCGGTCGCGCGCTGCGCACGCTTCGCGCCCCTCGGAAACCTCTCGGTGCCCGGAACCCTGGCGCATTTCGGCTATGACAAGGGACTGGCCGAGGCCTGCGCGATCTTCAACGAGGAGGTCGTGGTGATCGTGATGATCGAGAGCCGCACAGCAGTCGCGAATGTCGAGGCGATCGCCGCTACGCCGGGGATTGACGGGCTGTTCATCGGCGGCTCCGACCTGCTCTGGGATCTCGGGCTGCCCGGGCGCTATGACGCGCCCGAGCTGCTGGATGCGGTGCAGCGCACCGGTGCGGCCGCGCGGCGGCACGGCCTCTTCGCCGGCATGGGCGGCCCGAAGGATGAGGGCCCCTGGCATGGCTTCCTGCGCGCCGGCATGCGGATGATCCTGACGGAGAACGACATCACGCTGATGATGCGCGGCGCGCAAGACCGGCGCCGCTTCTTCGAGGGCGCCCTCGCGGCTTCCGCCTGATGCGCCGGCCGGCCCTATGTCTTCGGGGCCGGCTCGGCCTCGGGCAGGATCAGCGGCCCCTGCCCCGCCGCCTCGGCCCAGGCGGCGAAGGGCGGCGATGCCGCCACGCGCCCGCTGCGCAGCAGCGTGAGCCAGACATCGGCGGCGCGCACGAAGGGATTCACACCGCGCGGCCAGATGATGAGGCTCAGCGCCTCCGCGATCCACCGCTCGTCCAGGCGCGCGGCATAGGCGGCCTCCAGCTCGACGCCGAGCGCCCAGAGGTTTCCGCGTGCCGCATGCACGGCCAGGCGAAGCAACCTTGCCGTCGCGTCGGGCAGATCGCCCGAGGCATTGAGCGCCGCCGCGCCATCGAGAAGCGAATGGGCGGCATCGAAGCCCGGGAATTGCGTGGCCCAGGCCTGCGTGACGAAGCCCAGCCCATCCGCCCCCATCGCCCAGGATGTCTGGCGGAACACCGCGCCCGCCTGCCGGTCGTCGCCGCCATGCCGGCGGAACAGCGCCACATGATGCGTGCCCACGGCTTCGTCACAGGCAACCAGGATGGCCAGCCACACGCATTCCCGTTCCAACGGCGACAGATGATGCCGGTCCAGGGTCAGCGTGCGGTAGGTGGCGCGATAGGCCGCGTGCAGCGCCGGCAGCGCCGCGGCCATCAGCCCGTGATGCGGCAGGACGTAGCCGCGCTCGTCACGCAGCGCGGCCAGCGTGTCGCGCACGCGCCGCGGCTCCGCCGCCTCGTCTTCGGCCTCGATCTTGCTCATCCCGCTTCCGCTCGCCCCGGTCCTGCCCAGCGCCGGCAAGCTCGGCCGCGACGCCGCGCCCGTCAACCACACCACCCGCCGCAACCACGCCACCATCCGCCACGGAGATCATCATGCGCCGCCGCGACGCCCTGACCTTTCTCACCTCCGCGGCGATGCTCGGCGCGGCACCGGTTTCCGCGCAGCCGGGTTGGCGGCCGACGCGCCCCGTCACGCTGCTGGTTCCCTTCCCGCCTGGCGGCGCCACCGATCTTTGCGCGCGTGCCCTGCAGCCGGGATTGCAGGCGGTGCTCGGCCAGAATGTCGTCATCGAGAACCGTCCCGGCGCCACCGGCGTGATCGGCACGCGGGCCGTCGCCGGCATGCCGGGGGACGGGCATGTGCTGCTCGTGAACGCCAGCGGCACCATGACCATCCAACCCGTGGTCATGCAGCGCCCCGGCTTCGATGCGGAGCGTGACTTCAAGCCGGTGATCCTGGCGATGAGCGCCCCGAACGTAATCGTGGTCCACCCCGACGTTCCCGCCCGCGACGTGGCGGAGCTGAAGGCCTGGATGGCGTCCAGGGGCGAAGCCCTCTCCTTCTCCTCCTCGGGCATCGGCTCCTCCGAACAGCTTGGGTTTGAGCTGTTCCTGCTGCGCACCGGCCTGAAGGCGACGCATGTGCCCTTCGCCGGGGGCGCGGCCGCCATCACGGCGGTGATCGGGAACACCGTGCCGATCTCCATGGTGAATTCCGGCACCGCGGCGCCGCAGATCACCTCCGGGCAGCTCCGCATGATCGCCGTCGCCGGCCCCCGGCGCCTCACCTGGGCGCCGGAGGTCGCGACCATGGCGGAACAGGGCCTGCCCGACCTGCATTCCCTCTCCTGGACCGGCCTCTTCGTCCCCGCCGCGACGCCGGACGCCGTGACGGAGGCCCTGCACGATGCGGTGGCCGTCGTGCTCCGCCAGCCCGAGGTGGTGGAGCGGCTGGAGCGCATCCGCTTCGTGGTGGAAGGCGGCAGCCGTGCCGATCTGGGCCGGCTCGTCTCCAGCGACCTTGTCCGCTGGCGCGGCGTGGTGCGCGACGCCGGCATCACCGTGAACTGAGAAGAGGATCGGCCCCCATGACCCTGTCCCGCCGCATCCTGCTCGGCGCCACCGCCGCCCTCCCGGCCTCCGCGCTCCGGGCCCAGCCGGGCTGGCGCCCCACGCGCCCGGTTCGGCTTGTCGTGCCCTTCACCCCGGGCGGCACGACCGACCTTCTGGGCCGCCTCGCCGCGCGCGGGATGGAGGCGTCCCTTGGCCAATCCGTGGTCGTGGAGAACCGCGGCGGCGCCGGCGGCGCGATCGGCAGCGACCTCGTCGCCAAATCCGCGCCGGACGGGCATGTGATCGTGCTGTCCAACATCGCCTCCCAGGCGATCGGCCCGGCGGTCTCGAAGCACATTCCCTATGACCCCGTGCGCGATTTCACGCCGATCGGCCTCATCGCCGCAGTGCCGAGCGCGATCGTGGTGGCCGCGGACGGCCCGATCCGGACCCTGCCGGAACTGATCGAGCGCGCGCGGAGAGGCCCCGTCCGCTTCGGCTCCACCGGTGTCGGAACCTCCAGCCACGTGAAGCTGGAGCTGCTGAACCGCGCGGCCGGCGTGCAGATTATCCACGCCCCGTATCGTGGCTCGGCCCCCGCCGTGGCGGATATCCTGGGTGGGCAAATCGAGGGGCTGATCGCCGCCGTGCCGGATGTCGGCCGCAACGACCGGCTGCGCCTGCTGGCCGTGACCACGCCCGAGCGCGCCACGCGCTGGCCTGAGGTGCCGAGCGTGCGCGAATACGGGTTCGACACGCTCGTGGCGACGAACTGGTTCGGCCTTTCCGGCCCCGCCAACATGGCGGCGCCCGTGGCGGATGCGCTCTGGGCCGCCCTGGCCAAGGGTCTCGCCGCGCCTGATGCGGTGGAGAGGCTGCTGGATTTCGGCGCCGGCCCGAACAGCATGACCCGCGCGGACTATGCCGCGCTCATCGCCTCCGAGGTGACGCGCTGGGCCGAGGTGGCGCGGGAAGCCAATATCCAGGGGGACTGATCCCCCCTCATCGCGCGCCCCCGCGCCGGCACCTGCTCCAGCGCGCGGGCCAGGATGCCCCGGCCGGGGGCCGCATCCCGGGGCGGCCATGCTCTCCGGAACCGGAGAGCATGGCCGGCCGTTTCAGCTCCGGACAAAGGCGAGCAGATCCGGGTTGATGACATCGGCATGGGTGGTGAGCATGCCGTGCGGGAAGCCCGGATAGACCTTCAGCGTGCCGTTCCGCAGGAGCTTGACCGACTTCATCGCCGAATCCGCGATCGGCACGATCTGATCGTCATCGCCATGCAGGACGAGCGTCGGGACCGTGATCGCCCGAAGGTCCTCCGTCTGGTCGGTTTCGGAGAAGGCCTTGATCCCGTCGTAATGGGCCTTCGCGCTTCCCATCATGCCCTGCCGCCACCAGTTGTCGACCACGCCGGGATAGACCGTGGCGCCGGGGCGGTTGAAGCCATAGAAGGGCCCGGCCGCCACGTCGCGGAAGAGCTGCGCGCGATTGTCCGCGACACCCTTGCGAAAGCCGTCGAACACCTCGATCGGCAGGCCCTCCGGGTTGGAGGCGGTCTTGAGCATCAGCGGCGGCACCGCCGAGACGAGAACGGCCTTGGCGACGCGGCCGCTCTGCTGCCCGTGCTTCGCCACATAGCGCGCGACCTCGCCGCCCCCGGTGGAGTGGCCGATATGCACGGCGTTGCGCAGGTTCAGCTGCTCGGCCACCGCGGCGGCGTCCGCCGCGTAGTGGTCCATGTCATGCCCTTCGCTGACCTGATCGGAACGGCCGTGGCCGCGCCGGTCATGGGCGACCACGCGGAAGCCGTGCTGGACGAAGAACAGCATCTGCGCGTCCCAGTCGTCCGAGGACAAGGGCCAGCCATGGTGGAACATGATCGGCTGGGCCTCCTTGGGCCCCCAATCCTTGACGTAGATCGAGACGCCGTCCCGCGTGGTGATATGGGCCATGCTGCGATGCTCCGGATGCCGTTGAGGGTGACGTGCTGGCGCGGGCTGCGCGCCGGCGGGAATGGCCGGAAGCGCGGCGACGCCGATCCCGCCCAGGACGAGGGCGCGGCGGGACGCCGCGCCGACGAATGGATGATCGTTCATGCCACTTCTCCTGCCGCGTCCGGGCACCGCACCGTGCGGGGATCTCCCCTGGACCGGATCGAGGCTAGGCGCCCGCGCCGCCGCCCTCTTGTCGGGTGCCGACGGATTTGCACGATCCTGACATCGGCAGCGCGACGGGGCGTCGTGGCGGCACCGCCGGCCCCGCGGGCCAGGGGCCGGCGGGCCCATGATCTTTCGTATAGTGCCGTGGCGAAGCCGCGCGCGGTATAACCAGGACGGATCGTCGTGCCGGTGCGGGGTCCGGGTAAGGTCGGCCAGCTTGCGGAATCACCTCATCGCCATCGTGGACGATGACGACAGCGTCAGGGTGGCGCTGACGAGCCTCGCGCGCTCGGCCGGGCTCCGGGCCCATGCCTATGCCTCGGCAGCCGCCTTCCTGGCGGACGACCTCTCGCCTTTCGACTGTGTCGTCTCGGATATCCAGATGCCCGGGCTATCGGGCTTCGATCTGCTGCGCGCCGTGCGTTCGCGCCGTGCCGGGCTGCCGGTGATCCTGATCACCGCCTTCCCGGATGAGCGCGTGCAGCAGAGGGCGATCGCGGGCGGGGCACGCTTCTTTCTCGAGAAGCCCTGCGACCCCAACCTCCTCGTCACGCGGCTGGCGGAGGCGATCGAGGGGGAAGACGCTCCTTGACCATGGACCTGCTGCCCCCGCCACCGGACAACCCGCCGGACGCAGTGTGGCTCGCGGCTCTGGCGCTGGAGCCGATCGTGACGGATGGGTGGGTGGAGACGCTCCGTGCGCGCGCCCCCGCCGGCAGCCAGACCTGGCTCGTCTCCCGGGCCGTGGTGCCGGAGGAGCCCTGTGCCGCCGCCCGGCTGCGCCGGGGCTTCGCCCTGCGCGCCGCCCTCTCCGCGGATTGGGCCGTTCTGCCGCTGCACCTCCTCCCGACCCTCGATGGCCCGCTCCTGATCTCGCGCGACGATGGGGGTGGACCGCCGGCGATGGGGGTGACGCGCGACATCGCCGGCTTCCTGCGCTTCGCGCTCGGCGCGGCCGGCGCCCTCGGCCGCGCCCATGCCCTCGGGCTGGTGCATCGCGATGTCACGCCCGCCAACCTGTTCGAGGGCGCCGACGGCGTGGTTCGGCTGGCCGGCTTCGGCATCGCCCTTCGAGGATCCGAAGCGGCGCCGGCCGAGGATGGCAGTCTCGGCAACCCGGCCTTCACCCCGCCCGAGCGCGCGCGGCGCGCCCATCCATCCGGCGACGCCCGGAGCGATCTCTATGCCCTCGGAATCACGCTCTACGCGCGGCTGGCCGGGCGGCTGCCCTTCGAGGCGGAGGACGCGCTCGGCTGGATGCACGCCCATGCCGCCCGCCGCCCGCCGCCGCCCAGCCACTTCCGCGCCGACGTACCGGCGATGCTGGACACCATCCTGCTCAAGCTGATCGAAAAGGAGCCCCCGCAGCGCTACCGGTCGGCCGAGGCGCTGGAGCGCGACCTGCGGCGCTGCCTGTCCGCCTGGGAGCGCGAGCAGCGCATCCCGCCCTTCGAGCCGGATGAGGCGAGGGGCGCCGGCCCCTTTCCGGCCGGGCCCGGCGGGGACCCCGCTCCGCCAGGCCCGGCCCCTCCGTTGGCCGCGATGCGGCCCAGGGCAGAACGCCTGATCCTGGAAGGCCGCTTTCCCGAAGCCGCGGCGGAAATCGCGCGCCTGCGGCGGGAGGCGGCCAATGATTCGGAACGCCTCGCGACGCTCCGGCTCGATATCCGCCTGCGGAGCCTGCGGTCGGATTTCGCCGGTGCCATCCGGGCGGGGACGGAGGCGTTGCCGCTGCTCGGGATCCAGCTGCCGGCCTCTCCCGGCATTCCCGAGACTGAGGCCGCCTATCGCCAGATGCGGGCCGCGATGGGCGCGCACGGCCCCGCCGCGCTGCCCGGGCTCCCCCCCATGGCGGACCCCCTCCTGCGGGAGGGAATGGAGCTGCTCGCCAGCCTCGTGGTCCCGGCCAACTTCGTCGATGACGCGCTGATGTTCGTGCTGCTCTGCGAACAGGTGCGGCTCACCATCCTGCACGGCATCGCGCCCGCATCCGCGCAGGGGGTGGCCTGGTTCGGCGTTGCCCTCGCACACCGCTTCGGCGAGTACGGGCGCGGGCTGGAATTCTCGGAGGCCGGCGTCCGCATCGCCGAGGCTTCCGAGAGCGCTGAGATGCGGAGTGCCGCCCTCGTTGCCCTGGACCAGGTCAGCGCATGGAGCCGGCCCTTCGACTTCGCGCTCGGCTGCGCCCGCGCCGCGCTGGCCGAAAGCCGCGATGCCGGCGACATGGCCATGGCCTGCTACGCCTCCAACCACATCGTCTCCGACCTGATCGTCATGGGGGTCCCCCTCACCCGAGTGGAGGAAGAGGTCGAGCGCGGCCTCGTCTTCGCGCGGCAGACGCATTTCGCGGATGTGGAGGCGATCCTGGGCGTGCAGCAGGGCTTCGTGGGCGCGCTCCGCGGGACCGGAGGCCTACCCGCCCAGCCCCCCCGCAGCGCAATGACGCCCCTGCTCTGCTGGTACTGGATGTTCCGCGGCATCGTCGCCTTCACCGAGGACGATCCGGACGAAGCGGAGGAATGCCTCGGCCGTGCCCGCAAGCTGGCCTGGTCCACGCCGGCGCATATTCACGTCATGTGCATCCATTTCTTCTCCGGCCTGCTGCGCGCGGGGCGGGGCGATGCAGCGGGCCTCGCGCCTCGCCTCGCGCGGATGCGCAACTGGGCCGGGCTGAACCCGGGCAACTTCCGGGACAAGGCGCTGCTGCTGGAGGCGGAGGCGGCGCGGCTGGACGGCGACACGCTGCGCGCCCTCGCCCTCTATGAAGAGGCCGTCGCGGCCGCCGCGGCCGGGGATCGTCCCCAGCTGCGCGCCATCGCGCATGAGAGGGCCGCCCATTGCTATGCCTCCCACGGGCTGGAGGGCGCGGCGCGCCACCACCTGCGCCGCGCCCAGGCGGAATACGAGACCTGGGGGGCGACCAAGCGGGCCGCGAAGCTCTCCGCGCGGCACTCCTTCCTGCCGGCGGCGAAGCGGGCCACCGGGCGCGACGGCCCGCTTCTCTGGCAGAGTCACGACGGGCTGGACCTGCATGCGGCGATGGCTGCCGTGCAGAGCCTGTCGAGCGAGATCGACACCGACCGCCTCGTCGAGCGGCTGCTCGGCCAGGCGATGACCGTGGCGGGCGCCAGCCGCGCCATCCTCGTGCTGACCGGCGACGGCGGCCCCGTGCTGGAGGCGCTCGGCACCGTTGAGGACAGTCCACCAGCGGGGGGCTCCCCCGCGGCCGGCCGGATCGGGGTGCACTTCGCCCGCGTCGCGCCCTCCGCGCGGGACCTGCCGCTGTCCGTCCTCTACGAGGTCGTACAGCGCCGCGCCGCGGTGTCGATCCCCGACCTGCGCGACCCGCACCGGCACGCCTTCGACGGCTATTTCGCCATCCGCCGCTCCCGCTCCCTCCTGGCGCTGCCGCTGATCAAGCAGGGCACGCTGATCGGCGTGCTGCATCTGGAGAACGAGGTCGCCGCCCATGCCTTCGACGGCTCGCGGCAGGTGCTGCTGGAGATCATCGCCAGTCAGGCGGCGATCTCGCTCGAGAATGCGCGCCTCTACACCGCGCTCCAGACGAGCGAGGCCTCTCTTGCCCTCGGCCAGCGGATCAGCCGCTCCGGCAGCTTTCGCTGGAACCGCGCGACCGACGAGCACACCTGGTCGGCGGGTCTCTACGCGATCTGGGGCGCGGAGCCGGCGGATGGCCCGCTGCCGGTTGCGGCCATGCGCGCGCGGACCCATCCCGAGGACCGCCTCCGCCTCGACGCCCTGCTCGCGCATCCCTGGGGCAACGCCGTATCCGGCCCCTACGCCTTCCGCATTCTCGATCCGGCGGGGCCGGAAGGCGCGGTGCGACATGTGGAGCTACTGCTCGGCTCGGCGGAGCCGGAGGTGTTCGTCGGCGTTCTCACCGATCTGACGGAGCGCCGCGCGACCGAGGCGGCCCTCCGCCAGGCGCGGACGGAGCTGGCCCAGGCGGCGCAGGCGGCGGCCATGGGGGAACTCGCCGCGTCGATCGCGCATGAGATCAATCAGCCCCTCTCCACCATCATCGCGCAGGCGGGGGCCGCGGAGCGCTGGCTGGGCCGACCCGCTCCCGAGATCGGGGAGGCGATGGCCGGACTGGCCGACATCATACAGGGCGGGCAGCGCGCCAGCGACATCGTCCGGTCCCTGCGGACCCTGGCCCGCCAAGCCCCGCCCGAGCGCCGCGAGGTCCGGCTCGATACGCTGGTGCGGAAGGTGGCCGGCCTCGTCTCGGCCGAGGTCGAGCTGAAGGGCGCGCTCATCGAGCAGGCCTTGGCCGCGCCGGACGCCGCCGTCCTCGCCGATCCGGTCCAGCTGGAGCAGGTCTTCCTCAACCTCATCTTCAACGCCTCGGAGGCGATGGAGGCGGTTCCCGGCCGTCCGCGCCGGATCGTCATCACCTCCCGCCACGATAAGGCCCAGGCCGTGGTGGAGGTCACAGTGGACGATACCGGGCCGGGGATAGCCGCGTCGGACCTCGCCCGGATCTTCGATCCCTTCTTCACGACGAAGTCGACCGGCCTCGGCATGGGACTCTCCATCTGCCGCTCCATCCTGGAGGCGCATGGCGGATGGCTGGATTGTGCCGCGACCGGCGACTGGGGCAGCCGCTTCCTCGTTCGCCTGCCCGTCTCCCCGGAGATAGAAGGCGCCTGTCCGGCCCGGGCCGGAGGAGAGGACGGGGCACGGTAGGCGCTCCACCCCTTCTGCCTGCCCACTCGTTCCCCCGGGAACCACAAGGCGAGCGCGGCTGCCGCAGGATGGTTCCATTCCGGTCCTGGCGGAACAAGAACGCCCCCTCCCTGCACCGCTATCTCTCGGTCACCGGCCCGAGGGGCCGGTCGCAAGGATCGACATGTCATGACCGATAACCCATTGCGGAGCCACCGGCTCGCCGCGTTGGTCACGCCCTCCGGCCTCTCGGCGGAAGCAACCCGCGACATTCCGGCGGGGCTGACGGCGCTGCTGGCGGATGTGTTCGCCCTTTACCTGAAGACGAAGAACTTTCACTGGCACGCATCCGGCCCCCATTTCCGGGATTACCACCTGATGTTCGACGAGCAGGCGGGCGAGCTGCTGGCGATGGTGGATCCCATCGCGGAGCGGGCGCGAAAGCTGGGCGGCCCTACCATCCGCTCGGTCGGGCATGTGGCGCGCTTGCAGCGCGTGCTGGACAACGACGCGGATTTCGTGGGCTCTCAGGACATGCTGGCCGAGCTGCGGGAGGACAACGGCGCCCTGGTCGGCCGAATGCGCGCGCTGCGGGCGATGTGCGACGAACATGGGGACGTCGCCACCGCCAGCTTGCTCGAGAACTGGATCGACGAAGCCGAGGGCCGCGTCTGGTTCCTGTTCGAGACCGGCCGCCGTACGAACGGCTGAGAGAGCTCGACCCTTGCCGGCGCACTCCTCTCGCTTAAGCTGTCCGCTTTCCCCGGTTGGGTGAGTGGTGGAGCCGCGCACGGTGACGATCGACCGCGAGAGCCTCCGGCCACTCCGGTGGGACGGCCGGACCGTCCTGTCGCGCGCCCGCCTCCAGGATGCCCCCGGCACCGTTCTCGTCCTCCGCCCGGCGGCGGAGGAATCCGCCGCCATGGCCGAGGTCCGGCTCCGCCGGGAGCACACGCTCGCGGGGCGCCTGTCGCGCGATTGGGCGGCCGTGCCGCTGGGTTTCATCCCGCTGCAGGGCGGCACGGCGTTGCTGCTGGAGGATCCGGGCGGCGATCCGTTGAGCCTGGCGAGCACCGGCCCCCTGCCCCTGGCGCGCTTCCTGCGCGTGGCGGCCAGTGCCGCCTTGGCGCTCCGGCATATGCATGGCAGCGGCCTCATCCACCGGGACATCCAGCCAAGCTGCCTTCTCGCCGATGCGGAGGACAGGGTCCACCTCACCGGCTTCGGCGTCGCCTGCGACCTGCCGCGCATCCGCCAGCAGGCCTCGCCGCCAGCCCTGATCGACGGAACGCCGGCCTACATGGCCCCGGAGCAGACCGGCCGCATCAACCGCTCGATCGACGCGCGCAGCGATCTCTACGCGCTCGGCGTCACGTTCTACGAACTGCTGAGCGGCCGGCTTCCCTTCAAGGCGCACGACACGCTGGGGTGGTTCCACTGCCACGTCGCCCGCCTGCCCGCGCCGCTGCCGGCCTCCGTCACCGCGAGCGCCCCGGCCGCTGCCATGATCATCATGAAGCTGCTCGCGAAGGCGCCGGAGGAGCGGTACCAGACCGCCGGCGGCCTGGAGGCCGACCTGCGCCGTTGCATGGGCGCGGAATCGCCCTTCCCCCTCGGGCAAAACGACGTGCCGGACCGAATCCTGGTCCCGGAGCGCCTCTATGGCCGGGAACGCGAGCTGGAGGTGCTCGACACCGCGCTCCACGGCCTCACGGAACGCGGGGAGCGGCGCATGCTCCTGGTCTCCGGGCCCGCGGGAATCGGCAAGTCCGCCCTCATCGAGGAGCTTCGTGGCGCGCTGCTTCCGGTCCGCGGCGTGCTCGCCACCGCCAAATGCGACCAGTACCGGCGCGACATCCCCTACGCTGCCCTGGCCGAGCTCATCCAGGACCTGGTCGGACGAGTGAACGGCGCCACGGACCTGCAACGGGCAAGCTGGCGCGAGCGCATCCGCAACGCGTTGGGCCGCAACGGCCAGGTCCTGACGAATCTCGCTCCCGAGCTGCTGCGCCTCATCGGGGAGCAGCCACCGCTGCCGGCGCTGCCTCCGGCGGACGAGGCAAGGCGCTTCCAGGGTGTCGTCCGCGCCTTCGTCGCGCTGGTCGCGCGGCCGCGGAACCCGCTCGTGCTGTTCTTCGACGACCTGCAATGGCTGGATCGGGAAAGCTTCGCTCTCCTGGACGCGCTGACCGCGGACCTCCCCGCCAACATGCTGCTGGCGGGCACATATCGCGATGCCGAGCTCTCGCCAGGCCATCCGCTGCACGGCACCGTGGCGGCCGCCCGGCAGGCCGGCGTGACGGTGAACGAGATCCCCCTCGCACCACTTGCTGCCCACGAGATGGCCAGGCTGGTGGCCGACACGCTGCATGACGGCACGGATGCGGTGCGGCCCCTCAGTGACGCCGTCGCCGCGCGGACCGGCGGCAACCCCTTCTTCGCCGGGCAATTCATGACAGGCCTGGCGGAGGAGGGGCTGCTCCGCTTCGACCATGCCGCCCTGCGCTGGCGATGGGATCTGGATGGCATCCTCCGCAAGGGCGCGACCGAGAATGTCGGCGCGCTGATGGCCGAGCGGCTGGTGCGGTTGCCGGAGGCCGACCGAGACCTGCTGGTGACCCTCGCCTGCCTCGGCGGCGTGGTCTCGGCCGAGCGGCTGGGCACCGCGCATGGCACGGACCGGCTCTCGGCGCAGGACGGGCTGCGAGCCTCCATCGCGGCCGGGCTGGTGGTGCACGGGGCCGGCACCTACGGCTTCGCGCATGACCGCGTGCAGGAAGCCGCCTACACCCTGTTGTTGCAAGCAGCACGCGCGGCGCGGCATCTCCGGATCGCACGTCGTCTCGCCGCAGCCCTTGGCCCGGAGGAGCCGGACAGCGCCATTCCGCCGGTGGCGGACCAGTACAACCGCGCCACCGGCCAGGTCCTGGAAGGGGCAGAGCGGGAGAGGGTCGCGGCGCTCAACCTGCGCGCCGCCCGCCACGCCCGCGCCAGCACGGCTTATGAGGTCGCCTCCGGCTATTTCGAGGCCGGGTTGGAGCTCCTGGGTGCTGAAGCCGCGACATCCCCCCTGGGCTTCCATCTTGCCCTGGGCGCGGCCGAGTGCGTGTTTCTCCTGGGCGACCAGGCCAGCGCCGAGACACGGCTGCGGCAGCTTCTCCCGCGCGCCAGGGAGGCGCCGGACCGGGCGGCCGTCGCTTCGCTCCTCATCACGCTGCACACGGCGCAGGACCGCAGCGACCTGGCCGTCGAGACCTGCCTGACCTTCCTGCGGCAGGCCGGGATCGCATGGGACCCGCATCCCGGGCGCGCGAAGGCCTGGCAGGAATACGCGGCGCTTCAGGCGGATCTCGGCGACCGTTCGGTGGAATCCCTCTCCTCCCTGCCGCCGGCCACATCGCGCGAGGCGCAGGCCTTCATGGACGTGCTGGCCGCCACCCTTCCCCCTGCCTTCTTCACGGACCAGGACCTCGTCTGCCTGATTCTTTGCCGAATGGCGCGCCTCAGCCTCGCGCATGGGAGCTCCGAGGCGTCCCCGCTCGCCTTTGCCTATCTCGGCATGGTGCTGGGGCCGTATTTCGGGGACTACCCGGCCGGCTTCCGGTTCGGTCTCCTGGGCTATCAGATGGTCGAGTCCGGGGCCTTGCCCCGGTACGAGCCACGCGTGCGCATGTGCTTCGGCTGCCATGTCGCCCCCTGGACCTGGCCCTTTGCCCGCACCCTGCCCCTGCTGCGCCGGGCCCACGACATCGCGGTGGAGATGGGCGACCTGACCTATTCGGGCTTCTCCGCCTGCACCCTCGTCACCAGCCTCATCGCCGCGGGGATGCCCCTGAGCGAGGTGCAGGCGGAGGCCGAGGCGAAGCTGGCCTTCGTACGCGGCATCCGCTTTGGCCTGATCGGCGACATCATCACCAGCCAGATCGGTCTGCTGCGGGCCATGCGCGGCCTTCCATCCGACCTGGCGGACCCTGCCTTCGAGGCGCGGCTGGAGGCCGAGCCCAGCCTCGCCATCGCCGCATGCTGGCATTGGATCCGCCGGCTGCAGGCCGCGGTCCATGACGACGACATCCCGCTGGCCCTGGCCGCCGCGGAAAAGGCCGAGCCGCTCCTCTGGACGACCGACGGCCATATCGAGATGGCGGAGTACCACTTCCACGCCGCCCTCGCGCGGGCCGCGGCGGAGGAGACCTCCGCGCCGGCGACGCCGAGCCCCGGCCTGCTCCGCCATCAGGAGCAGCTGCATGTCTGGGCGGCCAGCGGCCCGGCGAACTTCGCCGCTCGCGCGCTTCTGGTAGACGCCGCCGTCGCCACGGTACGCGGCGAGAGCCTGTCAGCCATACGCCATGCTGAGGCGGCCCTCCGCGCGGCGAGGGAGGGCGGGCTTCCCCAGATCGAGGCGCTGGCGCAGGAATGGGCCTTCCGCTTCTACCACCGCCGTGAGCTGCCGACCCCCGCGCTCGCTCACCTTCGCGAGGCGCGGAAGGCCTATCTCGGCTGGGGCGCCACGGCGAAGGTTCAGAGGCTCGACTCCCTGCACCGGGAACTCACCGGTGGTGAGCCCTCGGCGGCGGTGCCGGCGCCATCGAACGAGAACCCGGCGCTCGACGTGGAAAGCCTCGTGCGTTCCTCCCAGGCCGTGTCGGGCGAAGCGGGGCTGCCCGCCCTGATGCGGACCCTGATGGTCACGGTGCTGGAGCATGCGGGTGCGACCCGCGGCCTCCTCGTGCTGCCGCGTGCCGGTGAGCTACGGGCTGCCGCCGAGGCCCGCGCGGGATCCCGGGGGATCGAGGTCACCTTCCCCGACGCCCCCCTGGCCAGCTCCGACGCCCCGCTCTCCATCCTCGGCCGCACGATGCAGGAGATGGAGCCCGTGCTGATCGGCGATGCCGCGAAGGCGCAGGAGCTCACCGCCGATGCCTATCTCGTGGCCCACCCCACCCGCGCGCTGCTCTGCCTTCCGCTGCTGCGGCAGACCAAGCTCATGGGCCTCCTCTATCTCGAGAACGGCCTGACACCGCACGCCTTCACCGAAGCCCGGCTCGCCGTCCTGCGGCTCCTCGCCTCGCAGGCCGCGATCTCGCTGGGGAACGCGGCGCTGGAGGAGAAGGAGGCGCTCCTGAAGGAAATGCACCACCGGGTGAAGAACAACCTCCAGCTTATCAGCAGCCTTCTCAACCTCCAGGCCGCCCGCATCGAGGACCCGCAGGTTGCCGCCCTCTTCTCCGAGAGCCGGGACAGGGTCCGCTCCATCGCCCTGGTACACGAGAATCTCTACCACGCCGGCGACTACACGCGCGTGTCCATGCGCCGCCACCTCGGCAGCCTCTGCGCCCAGCTCCAGAGCGCTTACCGGTGCCCGGAGCGGGACGTGGCCGTGGTGACGGACCTGGCCGACCTCCATCTGGACCTGGACAAAGCCGTATCCTGCGGGCTGATCGTGAACGAGCTGATCGCCAATGCGTTCAAGCACGGCTTCGCCGGGCGAAGTACGGGGGAGATCCGTGTCACGCTCAGCGAGGCGGGAACCGGGCGGGCGCGACTCTCGGTGCGCGACGACGGGAACGGCTTTCCCGATGGCCGCATCCCGGACCCGGAGACGGCCGAGACGCTCGGCCTGCAACTGGTCGGCGACCTTGCCCACCAGCTGCGAGGCGAGATCACCCTGGGAACGAACCCCGGAGCGGACCTGGCCATTCTCTTTCCGCTCGGCGGAGCACGTTAGCCGCCTCAGCCCATCAGCCTCGCCCCGACCCGAGCAGCTCGGCGGCGCGAACGAGGTCCGCGAAGCTGCGGACGCCCATCTTGCGCATGATCTGCAGGCGATGACCCTTCACCGTCGGCTCCGACACTCCCATCCGGCCCGCGATCTGCTTGTTCATGAGGCCATCGACCATCAGGGACATCACCTCGCGCTCCCGCGTGGATAGAGTGCCAAACGCCTGGCGGAGCGCCTCCCGAGCCCGGCGCGCCTGCAGCCCCGCGGCGTCGGCGGCCAGGGCGGCATGAATGGCGTCGAGAAGATCCTGGTTTCGCACCGGCTTCGTGAAGAAGTCGAAGGCCCCGGCCTTCATCGCCCGCACGGCCATCAGGACATCGGCATGCCCGCTGATGAAGATGACCGGCAGGTCGATCCCGGCCTTGCGGAGGTCCATGAATACGTCGACCCCGTTCCGCCCGGGCAAGCGGACGTCGAGCACCAGGCACCCCGGAACATCGTGGCGCAAGGCCTGCTGGAACGCCGGCGGCGAGGGGAAGAGCGCAGGGCGCAGCGCGACGGAGAGCAGCAGCTCTCCCATCGCCTCCAGGACATCGGGATCGTCGTCGACGACATAAACCAGCGGCTCGCCGCCGGAGCCGCTATCGGACGCGCGGCTCATCGGCCAGGCCTGGCAGGACGACCTCGAAAGCGGCCCCTGTTGCCTCCTGCGCCCGGATCCCCAGCCGGCCGCCATGCGCGTCGATGATCGAGCGGCAGATCGACAGCCCCAATCCAAGGCCGCCCTCCTTGGTGGTGAAAAGCGGCTCGAAGATGCGGTCGCTGATGCCCGCCGCGACGCCGGGTCCGGTATCCTCCACCACCAGCGCCACCTCTCCGCCGCCTTCGGAAAGGGCGACGTGGATGGCTCCCCCCTCGCCTTGCTCGCGCATCGCCTCACGGGCATTCAGGACCAGGTTCATGACCACCTGCTGCAGTTGCACCCGGTCCCCCTTCACCAAGGCGGCCGCGGGCGGAAAGCGGGTCTGCAAGGTGATCCCCGCCTGCTGCAGTTCCCCCCGCATCAGCTTCAGGACATCCTCGGCTGCCAGCCGCAGGTCGAGCGGAAGCATCTCCGGCTTGCTGTTGCGAGCCAAGGCCCGGATGCTACCGATCACCTCCGCGGCCCGGTGCCCGTTCCGCACCACCCGGCGCGCGGCCGCCTGCGCCCGCTCGATATCGCAGGACGGGCCGCTGAGCCAGCGGATGCAGGCCTCGGCATTGGTTACGGCGGCCATCAGCGGCTGGTTGACCTCATGGGCAATGGAGACCGCGAGCTCGCCCAGGGTCGTCAGGCGCGCGGCATGCGCCAGCTCGCCCTGCGCTCGCCGCAGCGCTTCCTCCGCCTCCCGGCGGCGCGTGACGTCGGAGAAGACGAGGACGCCGCCCAGCACCGTTCCGTCGTCCCCCAGAACGGGCGCGCCGCTGTCGTCGATCGGCACCTCCTTGCCGGTCCGAGTACGCAGCACCGTGTCGACCGGCAGGCTTTCCACGAGGCCTGAGCGCAGCGCCCGGACAACGGGATCCTCCACTCTTTCCCGGGTCATGCCGTTCTCCAGCTGGAGCACCTCGCTGATGTTGCGCCCCAGCGCCTCCTCGCGGCTCCAGCCGGTCAGCGCTTCCGCAACCGGGTTGATGAAGATGATGTCCGCCTTCTCATCCGTCGAGATCACGCCGTCCGCGATGCTGGAGAGCGTCGTCGCAAAGCGCCGCTCGCTCGTTCGCAGCTTGCGTTCAGCCGCATGCTTGTAAAGCGCCAGCTCGATCACGGTCATGAGCTGCAGTGCCTCGAACGGCTTCAGCAGGTACCCGAACGGCTCGGTGTGGCTCGCGCGGCGCACCGTCATCTCATCCGCATAGGCGGTGAGGAAAATCACGGGTACCTGGCAGCGGTCGTGGATCACCTGCGCGGCGGCGACGCCGTCCATCTCGCCATCCAGATGGATGTCCATCAAAACCAGCTCCGCGCCCGTGCTGAGCACGCGTTCGGCCGCCTCCTCCCCGCGCGAGGTGATGCCGGCAATGACATGACCGATCCGCGTCAGCTGCTGCGCGAGATCCCTCGCGACGATGCGGTCGTCCTCCACGATCAGGATGCGCGCAGACTTCATCTTCCCTCGCCGATGCTCCGATGCCCCGCCCTTCGCGCGGCATTGGGCGCGCCCCGATTATGCATGGCGGCGAACCGGACGCCACGACCTTCGGCGGAGCTGTCGCTGGCGGGCCGGAGGGCGCGAGATGCGGGACGCCTTCGCAGTGCTTGTGAGGCAAGGCGCCGGCTGGCACCTTCGGTCAAAGGGAAGGTCATGCACGATCGAAACCAACCTTTGGGCCAACGGCGATGAAGCAGGTGTTCTCCCTCTGGCCCACGCCCGCGCCGCAGGAAGCCCCCTCCAAACCGGCCCGGCGTCCGCCAGGCCGGGCCCGCTGGCCGTGGCGGTGGGCCGGCCTGCGCCCCCCCGCGATATCAACGTTGATCCCGGTCCTTCTCGCCCTGTTCGCGGGCATGGCCGCCGCCGCCGCGGTCGTCGCCGGCGGGCTCTGGATTGCCGTGGCCACCACGCTTCTCGCTGCCGCCGCGATCGCCGCAGCCTTCGGGCTCCGCGCGCGCCTGCTTCAGGCCGAGGCGGCGTATGACGCGCTGTTCGAGCGCGGCGGCGTCTCGCTCTGGCGCGAGGACTGGTCCTCAGTCGCCGAGGCCATCCTGGCCCTGCGCCGAGCTGGCATCGATGACGTGCAGTCCTACTTCACGACCTATCCGGACCGCGCACGCCAGCTGCGGCGGCAGGTGCGGATCAAGGATGTGAACCGCTTCACGGTCACCATGATGGGTGCCTCGGGCAAGCAGGACTTCATCGGCCCGCTCGACCGTATCCTTCCCGACACGGATCAAACCTTCCTGCAATGGATACTCGCGATCGCCAACGGAGAGCGGCTCTACCGCTCCGAAGCGCATATCACGCGTCCGGATGGCAGCGAACTCGAATGCCTCTTCGCGGCGGACCTTCCCAACAGTTTGGAGGGTTTCCGGGACATCGTCGTCACCGCCATCGACATCACCGCCTACAAGGCGGTGCAGGCACGCCTGCTGCAGGCCGAGACGGACATCGCACGCGCCGCCCGCGTCACCACCGCCGGCACGCTCACCGCGTCGATCGCGCATGAGGTGAACTCGCCGCTAGCCGCCATTGTCGGCCATGCCGAGGCATGCCGCCGGTGGCTGGCACGGCCCGAGCCGAACCTCGACGAGGTGCGGCTCGCCCTGGATCACCTGGTGCGCGATTCCATCCGTGCCCGGGACGTGGTCACGCGCCTGCGCTCCTTCATCGGGAATGCCGTGCGGCGAAGCGAGCCTGTCGATCTCGCGCAGGTCACGCAGGACGCGATTCTTCTGATCGAGCGGGACCTGCGGGCCAGCGGCGTCTCCGCCCACTTCGACGCCGGCGGAAGCCTGCCCCTCGTCATGGCGGATCCCGTGCAGATACAGCAGGTGCTGGTGAACCTGATGCTGAACGGCGCCCAGGCCATGGCCGGTCAGCCGGGGCCGCTCGACCTGACCGTGCGGCTCGCGCGGGCCGAAGAGGGTGTTCTGGTGGAGGTGCGCGACAACGGGCCCGGCCTTGATGCCAGCCACCTCTCCCGCATGTTCGAGCCGTTCTATTCGACCAAGCCGAACGGAATGGGTATGGGTCTCGCCATTTGCCGAAACTGCGTTGAGGCTCATGGAGGAAGCCTCTGGGCGGAGAACACGTTGCCGCGCGGGGCCGTGCTTCGTTTCGTCCTTCCTGCCCTCCACCAGCCATAACGCCCGCTGGGGCTCGCGACGCCCGACCAAACCTTCTCGGAAGATCCTTCATCCGGGGTAGTCCGGTGGTCATCCGCCCACCGGGCAGCCAAAACGATGCTTGACATCTCGGAATGAACCGTCCGAACGTGAATATATCGCAAAAATATCGGGGGCGGCTGGTGGAGTACAAACCTGGAATCTACCTCTACACCCCGCCCGAGGGTGAGCCCGCGCCCAGCGTGTTCGACGTGCCGCGCAGCGGCCGTGAATACCCTCTCGGTTTCCACAGCACCGCCCCCTTCAACGACGTCCACTTCCTCGTTTCGCAATATGTGGAGGAGATCTGGGCCGGGGCGCCCCGTTCAGGCAGCGGGCTTCTCTATGCCACCTTCGTCAACAACTGGATCGACGCGAACCGCGGCGAGCGCGACATCGATCCGACTCTTCTCCTGGAGCCCTGGCCGGAACCGCTCGACCCCACCGACAAGTCCAACCGCCTCGGGATGGGGCTGATCCACAGCAAGGCACGCGGTCATGCCCTCTATCCGGAGAAGCTCTCCGTGGCCGAGGTGAAGCATCGCATCGAGCATTACTGGCGTCCGTACCACACCCGCCTTGCGGAGCTGATTGAGGAGCGCCGGCAGCGATCCGGCGTCGCCTTCCATCTGAGCTGCCATTGCATGGGCACGATCGGCCCCATCACCGCCCACGACCATGGCCTGCGACGCAAGGATTTCTGCCTCAGCGACCGTGACGGCACCACGAGCTCCCGGGAGTTCATGGAGGTGATCGCGGAGGCGATGCGCAAGCGCGGCTACAGCGTGACCTTCAATGACCCGTTCAAAGGCGCGGAATCCATCCGCCTGCACGGCAAGCCCGACGCCGGCGTGCACAGCGTGCAAATCGAGGTCATCAAGGAGCTCTTCATGGATGAGGAGAGCTTTCAGAGGAGGCCGGACTTCGACAGGGTGCAGGAGGATCTCGGCGGCGTGGCGGCGGACATTGCCGCCTATGCGCGGAGCCAGGCGCGTTGATGGACAAGGCGGGCCTCCTCGCGCGGATCGAGGCGGACCGCGACGCCATCATCACCTTTCTGGCCAGCTTCGTCCGCGCCCCCTCTCCCAACCCACCCGGCGACACGCGGGAAGCGACGGAGATCGTCACCCGCTTCCTGGCGGAGAGGGGCCTGCCCCATCGTGTCCTCGCCGCGCAGGATCACCTGCCCAACATACTCGGTTCCTTCGAGGGTGGCGCGCCCGGCCAGCATCTCGTCCTGAACGGCCATATCGACGTGTTTCCCGCCGGAGACGGCTGGACACGCAATCCGTGGAGCGGCGAGATCGAGGGCAGACGCCTCTGGGGCCGGGGCACCGCCGACATGAAGGCGGGCACGGTGGCCTCGATCATGGCCTATGCCTATCTCTTCCCGCACCGGGAACAACTCCGCGGCCGGCTGACGCTCACCGCCGTCTCCGACGAGGAGACGGGCGGGAAATACGGGGCCAGGTTCCTGCTGGAGAACCACGCGGAGGAATGCCTGGGCGACGCCGTCCTGAATGGCGAACCCGGCGGCCTTCAGACGGTGCGCTTCGGCGAGAAGGGGACGCTGCGCCTCACCTTCACCACGCGCACCCCTGGTGGCTTCGGAGCCGCCACGCACCGCAGCGCGAATGCAGTGAAACTCGCCGCGCGGCTGATCGGAGATCTGGAGGCGCTCACCACCTTCCCCGTTACGCTGCCCGCGCCACTTGAGGCCATCCTGAACGAGCCCGGCACCATGGCGGCGCTCGACAGCGTCATGGGCCCCGGCACGATGGCGATGATCGGCCAGGTCAGCGTCAATGTGGGCGTCATCCGCGGCGGGGCGAAAGTGAACATGATCCCAGGCCTGTGCGAGACACAGGTGGATATTCGCCTGCCGCCAGGGCTCGACAAGGCACCGGTGATGGCGCGCATTCACGAGATCCTGCAGCTCCATCCTGAGACGTCCGTGGAGGAGCAGGCGGCGGCCAGCAATCCCGCCAGCTGGTCCGACCCCGCGCACCCGCTGGTGGGCCTGGTGCAAGCGAATGTCCGGGCGCTCGGGCACGAGACGCCGCTGCCGGCCTGCAGCCTCGGTGGCTCGGATTGCAAGTTCTGGCGCTACCGCGGCGTGCCCGCCTTCTACTACGGCGTCTCACCAGACCGGCTGGCGGGCCCCGACGAAGGTGTCGATCTGGACGAGTTCCTGCACGTCGTGAAGGTCCATGCCGCAACGGCCTGGGATTACCTCGGCGGTCCCTGACCCCATCATCCAAGAGGAGTTCGCGATGCGGCGACGCAGCCTTCTGGCCTCCGGCCTCGTCCTCGGGGCTCCCGCCCTGCCCCGATCGGCAGGGGCCCAGTCCGGCGGCGCATCGGGCGGCGTGCTGCGCGCCACGCTGAACGCGAACCTGAACAACCTCGATCCCGCCCGCGCGGGCATCGCGGAGGACTACGTCTATTCCAACCTCGTCTTCAACGGGCTGACCCGGATCGACGAGGATCGGAAGCTTCACCCCGACCTCGCCGAATCCTGGGATTCCTCTCCGGACCTGAAGAGCTGGACCTTCCGCCTGCGGCGCGGCGTGAAGTTCCACCACGGGCGGGAGATGACCAGCGCCGACGTGCTGGCGACCTACAGGCGCATCCTCGATCCCTCAACTGGTTCACCGGGCCGCAGCCAGATCCTGATGGTGGCCCGTGTCGAGGCGCCGGACGACCACACCGTGCGCTTCGACCTCTCCATCCCCTACGGCGACTTCCCATCCCTGCTGATGGAGCGCCAGCTCAAGATCATCCCGGCGGACCGGCTGGACAAGCTCTCCACCGAACCCTCGGGCACTGGCCCCTTCCGCTTCGTCTCGTTCCAGCCAGGCGACCGCCTGGTCCTGGAGCGCAACCCGGACTACTTCGAGCAGGGCTTCCCGAAGCTGGCCGGCGTCACCTTCCGGATCATCCCGGAGGATGCGGCGAAGGTCGCGGCGCTGAAGGCCGGCGATATCGACATGATCTGGAACGTGCCCTTGGAGGCCGTGGAGGGGCTGGAGCGCGAACAGGGCATCAAGGTGGACGAGGCGACCACCGGCACCTGGGACGGGCTGGTGCTCAGCAACATCCAGAAGCCCTTCGACGACACCCGCGTCCGCCGCGCCGTGCTGCTGGCGCTGGACAAGGCCGCGCTGGTGCGCTTCGCCGTCTTCGGGCGTGGCGCGCCGACCCACACGCCGATTCCGCCCGGCAGCCCCTTCTTCAACAGCGAGATCGGCTTCCGGCCGAACATCGCGGAGGCGAAGCGCCTTCTCGCCGAAGCCGGCTATCCGAACGGCTTCTCCGTCCCGCTCATCGTCCCGGTCGGCCGGCCGACCCGGGAGAGGATGGGCTTGGCCGTGCAGCAGATGCTGCGCCCCTTGGGCATCCAGGTCGAGCTGCGTCGCCTGCCCTACAACCGCTTCAATGCCGAGGTGACGGGCAAGGCGGTGTTCTACGCGGACGGCTATTTCGCCCGCCCGACCGCCGACACGGCCACCTATCCCTGGTTCCACAGCACGGGAACCTGGAACAGCACGATGTGGCATTACAAGAACGAGGAGGTGGACCGGCTGCTGGACGCTGCCCGGGCCGCCCGCACGCCGGAGGAACAGGCCACCCTCTACAAGCGCTTCCAGCAGGTGGTGACGGAGGATCCGCCGGGCATCATCGCCTACATGCTGAACTTCGCCACGGCCTACCGCACGCGGCTGAAGGGCTACCGCACCCATCCCTATGCCTGGCTGGACCTGCGCAACGCGACGCTCGAGGGCTGACCGGTGGCCGCCTACATCGCCAAGCGGCTCGCAGCCATCCTGCTGGTGCTCCTGGCGGTGTCGGCGCTGATCTTCTGGATCACCCAGATCCTGCCGGGCAACGTCGCCTACTCCATCCTCGGGCAGTTCGCGACGCCGGACCAGATCGCGGCGGTGGAGGCCAAGCTCGGCCTCGACCGGCCGATCATCGTGCAGTACGGCGACTGGATCGGCGGCGTGCTCCGAGGTGATTTCGGCCGCTCCATGCTGATGGACCGGCCGGTGGCGCCGCTCATCATCAATGCCATGGGAAACTCCATCCAGCTCGCCGTCATCTCCATGGCCCTTGTGACGGTCGTCGGGATCTGGTCCGGCGTCTGGTCCGCGCTGCGCTATGGGCAGCTGGGGGACCGGGTGGTGTCCTCCCTCAACTTCATCTCCCTCGCGATCCCGGAATTCTTCTGGGCGATCGTCTCCCTCATGATCTTCGCGGGGATGCTGCGCTGGCTGCCGGCCACCGGCTACACCTCCATCCATGAGGGCGTGGGGCCCTGGGCGTCGCATCTGGTGCTGCCGGTGGTCACGCTCGTTGCCGGGCTCGTGCCCCATGTTTCGCGCCTCACCCGCTCCAGCATGGTGGAGACGATGCGGGCGCAATATGTGGTCGCCGCCCGGGCCAAGGGCCTCACCGAATCCCGCATCGTCTGGCACCACGCGCTGCGCAACGCCTTGCTGCCGACGATCACCATCCTTGCCATCGATGTCGGCGTGCTCATGGGCGGGATCGTGGTGGTGGAGACGGTCTTCTCCTATCCCGGCCTCGGCCGCCTGCTGATCTTCGCGGTGGAGCAGAAGGATATCCCGGTCATCCAGGCTGGCGTCCTCGTCATCACGGCCATCTACGCCTTCGCCAATCTCGGCGCCGACATCCTCTACAGCCTCCTCAATCCCAGGATTCGATACCATGGCGCGGCTGAATAGGGGCGGCAGGCTGCCGGCCTCGCTCCTGATCGGCGGCGGCCTCTTTGCGCTGCTGGTCGCCATGGTCGTCGCGGCGCCCTGGGTCGCGCCCTATCCGTATGACGAGATGGACATCATGGCGATCAAGGAGGCGCCCTCGGCCGCCCACTGGCTCGGCACGGACGAGTTCGGGCGGGACGTGCTGAGCCGCCTCCTGATCGGTGGGCGCACGTCTCTCTTTCTCGGCGCTGCCGCCACCGCGGTCAGCCTCGTCATCGGCATCCCGCTCGGGCTCCTGGCCGGCTATCTGCGTGGCTTCGTGGACGAGGCGTTGATGCGGATAATCGACGTGCTGATGTCCGTGCCCCCGATCCTGATGGGCCTGCTCATCCTCTCCGCCACCCGGCCGAGCGTGTGGAAGACCGCCATCGCGGTCGGGATCATCTACGTGCCTGTCATGACACGCCTGGTCCGCAGCGTGGCGCTGGACCTGTCGCGGGAGGAGTTCGTGCTCGCCGCCCAGGGCCGCGGCGAGCGCCTGCCCTGGATCCTGCTGCGGGAGATCCTGCCCAATGCCTGGCCCGCCATCATCGTGGAGGCTTCCCTACGGATGACCTTCGCCGTCATGCTCGCGGCCGCCCTCTCCTTCCTCGGTCTCGGCGTGCAGCCGCCCAGCTCCGACTGGGGGCTGATGATCTCGGAGGCCCGGCCCTTCATCGACAGTGCCCCCTGGATCGTCCTCGGGCCCGGTCTCGCCCTCTGCCTGACGGTGGTTGCGATCAACCTCATGGGCGACGGGCTGCGCGACCTGCTCGACCCGCGCATGCGGGGCCGCGCATGACGGCGCTGCTGGAGATCGACGATCTCGCCATCGCCTACGGCACCGCGCGCGGTCCCATGCAGGCGGTGGAGGGCTTCTCCGCCCGGCTGGAACGGGGCCGCACCCTCGGCATCGTCGGCGAATCCGGCTCAGGCAAGAGCACGGTGGCGCTCGCCCTGATGGGCCTCCTCCCCGCCGGCGCTCGGGTGACCGCCGGCTCGGTGCGGCTGGACGGGGAGGAGCTGACGACCATGGCGCCGGAACAGCGCCGCCTGACGCGCGGCCGGCGCATCGGCATGGTGTTCCAGGACCCCTTCCTCTCCCTCAACCCCGGGCTGACGGTCGGCGCGCAGGTGTCGGAGCCGCTGACCGTGCATCGCGGCCTGGATGCCGCCTCCGCCATGGCCGAGGCCGCGCGCCTGCTGGACAGCGTCGGCATCGGGCGCGCGGCGGAGGTCGCCGCCTCCTACCCGCACCAGCTCTCGGGCGGGATGCGGCAGCGCGCGATGATCGCCACCGCCCTGGCCTGTGACCCCGAGCTGCTGGTGCTGGACGAGCCGACCACCGCGCTGGACGTGACGATCGAGGCGCAGATCCTCGACCTTCTCCTCGGCCTTCAGAAGGAACGCGGCGTGGCGATGGTCTTCATCAGCCACAATCTCGGCGTCATCCAGCGCGTCGCGCATGAGGTGGCTGTCCTCTATGCGGGGCGGGTCATCGAACAGGGCTCGGCGGAGGCGATCCTGTCCGCGCCCCAGCACCCCTACACCGCGGGCCTGCTGGGATCGCTGCCGACGCTGGACCATCGCGGCCACCGCCTCACTCCCATCCCTGGCGGCCTGCCCGACCCGTTCCAGCCGATGCAGGGCTGCAACTTCGCCCCCCGCTGCCGATACCGCGAGGAGGCCTGCGTGGCTGAGCGGCAGGTGATGCGGCCGGTGGCGGACCGGCTCGTCCGCTGCCACCGCGCCCCGCTGGAGGACCCGACCCCGGCCGCACCCGAGGCAGCCCGTCCTCGCTGGGCCGCGGCCGAAGGGGCCGGGCCTGTGGTGGAGATCCGCGAGGTCAGCAAGACCTTCTCCCGCGGCGGATGGGCGGCGGGGCTCTTCGGCCGCGCGCCCGCCGCGGGGCTGCGGGCGCTCGATGGCGTGTCCCTGCGGATCGCGCCTGGCGAGATCGTGGGGCTCGTCGGTGAATCCGGCTCCGGCAAATCCACGCTCGGGCGCTGCGTCATCCGCCTCGTCCGGCCCGATGCGGGCGAGATCGCGGTGCAGGGGCGGGACGTGCTGCGCGCCTCAGGCGGGGCGCTGCGGCGCACGCTTCTGGCGACGCAAATGATCTTCCAGAACCCGAGCTCCTCACTCAATCCGCGCCATACCGTCGCGCAGGCGATCGGCCGTCCGGTGCGCCTCTCCGGCTGGCGGGAGACGCCGGTCGCGGCCCGGGTGGCGCAACTCCTGGAGCTCGTCCGCCTGCCGGCCAGCTATGCGGACCGCTACCCGCACCAGCTCAGCGGCGGCGAGCGCCAGCGCGTCGGCATCGCGCGTGCCCTGGCCACCCGCCCGAGCGTCCTGCTCTGCGACGAGGCGGTCTCCGCCCTCGACGTCTCGGTCCAGGCCTCCATCGTGAACCTTCTGGCCGACCTGCGGGACGAGCTGGGCGTCGCCATCCTCTTCATCTCGCACGACCTCTCCGTCGTGGCCCACCTGGCCGACCGCGTCGCCGTCCTCTACCGCGGGCGCCTCGTCGAGGAGGGACGCACGGAGGATATCCTGCGCGCGCCGAACCACCCCTATACGGAGGCACTGCTCTCGGCCGCACCGCTGCTCCGCACGGGGGCCCGCATTCGCCTGCGCGGGGAGATCGACACCGGGGCGCCGATCCCCGGCTGCTGCTTCACCGGCCGTTGCCACCGACGCATCGACGAGCGCTGCGACACCACGCCGCCGCCACGGCGCCAGGCCGGCGCGGATCACGGCATCCTCTGCCACATCCCGGTCGAGGAACTGGCCGCGCGATGAGCCCCGCTGAGGAGACCGCCCGCCCTCGTATCGCGGAACCGCTCGGCCAGCGCGCCTATGCGGAGATCGAGGCGCTGATCGTCACGGGCGCCCTCGAGCCCGGCGCCATCATCGGGCAAAAGGCGCTCGCCGCCATGCTCGGCCTGGGCCTGACCCCGGTCCGGGAGGCCATGCTGCGGCTCGAGGCCTATGGGTTGGTGGAGGTGGTGCCCCGCAGCGGCTTCCGCATCTCGGAGGCCGATTTCGCCCAGCAGTTCCTGCTGTTGGAGGCCAGGCGGGAGCTGGAAAGGGCCCTGGCCCGCGCCGCCGCCCTTCGTGCCCGCCCGGAGGAGCGGCGCCGGATGCAGGAGACGGGGAAAGCCCATATCGCGGCCGCACGAACCGGCGACCGCCAGGCGGTCGCGCGCTGCGACCGCGAGTACAAGGAGCTTCTGGTCCAGGCCTCGCGCAACCCTTATCTGGCCCGCGCCATCGCCCCGATCCACGCCTTATCCCGCCGCTTCTACTTCACCCTCGCCGGGGCGATGCTTCCCGAGGTGGCGCAGGCCTGCGCCGCCGTGGTCTTCGCCGCCGCGGATGGGGAGGTGGAGGCGGCGGCCGCGGCCTCCGACCAGCTGATGGATCTCATCGAAGCGTTCAGCCAAGCCTCGCTGGGGCGGCGCCCGTAACCCCGGAGGCGGACGGATGCGGGCGGGAGCACGGATGCATCCGACGCCGCGGCATAGGAGCCCAGCACCAGGCGGTTGACGCCGAGGTTTCCCCGGGATTTCAGCTTCGCTAGAAGCCGCGCATGGACAACAGCATGGCGGCCAAGCCCTACAGCAAGCTCAAGGGCGATCCCTACCGCGCGTATGAGGAACTGCCGGTCGAGGTGCGGCGAGCCTTGCAGGAAGCGCTGGTGGACTGGTGCCCCCTGCGCGCCCGCGAATGGCATCTTCAGCTGCTGCGCCAGCAGCGGCTGCGGCCGGCCCAGGCCGCCTCCTTCCTCGTCCAGACCATCCGTCAGCAGGATCACGCCGAGGTGGCTGCCTTCGCGAGAACATGGCCGAAGGGCGCCCAGGCCTATCCCCACCTCGCCGCCGAGGCGACGCTCCAGCGTTATGTCGGGACGGACGGCATCCCTGTGGCCAAGCCCGTCCTCATCCCTGCGAAGGCCGCCCGCTCCAAGGCAAAGACCAAGCGCCCAGCGAGTCGCCGCGTCCGCCGCTGAAGGCCGGGCTGATCGGGGCCGCTCACTTATGGCTCCGCAGCAGGGACCAGCCGCGCTGGCGCCGAACCGGTTCGTGGCGCTGGAGGGCCGCCGCATCGCCTCCTGCTCCATCGGAGAAGGCATGCCACTCGTGCTCTGCCCAATGTTCCGCGGCAACCTGGATGCCTGGGACCCGGCCGTCCTCGACGGGCTGGTGGCCCAGGGGCTGCGCGTCATCACCTTCGACTATGCCGGCCTCGGTCCGATGCCGAGGTGATCAACGCCGACCTGCTTGCCTTCATCAAGGGTTGAGGGCTGGCGAGGAGATCCGCTGCGGCAAGGGCTCCGCCGATCACGGCGCGACGGCCGTGCCCTGCGTGCGGCATGGCTTCCGGACTGCCTCGCGACATGTCGAGCGCCCTCAGCGCGAACCGTCAGAGCCCGTCGTGTCGGCAAGAATCCCGCCCCGGCGCAGGGCCTCGACCTCCTCCGGGCTGAATCCGGCCCCGGCCAGAACCTCCGCATTGTGCTCACCCAGGCGCGGCGGCTGCCTTTGCAGGGTGGTGCGCTCCCTGGCCCCGCCGAACTCCACGGGCAAGGCGGGCAGCATCGCTTCCGTCGCGCCGCCGCCGAGCGTGGCCAGGGCGGTGGCCAGCAGCCCGCCGCCGGCCAGCAGATGGGGGTCGGTGAAGAGGTCGGCGGGCTTGCCCACCGGCGCCCAGGAGATGGCGGCCCTCTCGCAGCGCTCCACCACCGCCTCCCGCGGCAACGCCCCGATCCGCGCCTTCAGCTCGGGGATCATCCAGGGGCGGGCGGCGGCCCGGGCCGCATTCGTGCGCAGCCGCTCATCGGCGGCGAGGTCCCCGAACCCGAAGGCCTCGCAGAAGCGCACCCATTGCGCGTCGCTCGTCACGCCGATGAAGACCTGCCCGCCATCGGCGGCGGTGAAGGGCTCGTAGACGCCCCAGGCGCCGCGGCGGGCGGGCATCGGCGGCACGGGCTCGCCGGTCGCGGCCTCCCCGGCCATGTGGGAGCCGACGAGGAAGACGGCGGATTCGAACAGGGCGCTGCCCACGCGCTGGCCCTGGCCGGTGCGGTCCCGCTCCCGCAGCGCCGCCTGCACGGCGACGACGCCGAAGATCGCGCCCATGATGTCCACCACCGAGGCGCCAGCGCGGAGCGGCTGGCCGGGCGGGCCGGTCATGTAGGCGAGGCCAGCCTGGAACTGCACCACCTCGTCCAGCGCCGGGCGGTTCTCGTAGGGGCCGGCGAGGAAGCCCTTGAGGGCGAGGTAGATGAGGCGCGGATTGAGGGCCGAAAGCGTCTCCCAGCCGCAGCCCAGCCGCTCCATCGTGCCCGGCCCGTAATTCTCCAGCACCACGTCAGCCTCCCGCACGAGGCGATGCACGGCGTCGCGGCCCTCCGGCTTCTTCAGGTCGATCGCCAGCGACCGCTTGTTGCGGTTGAAGGTCGCGAAGAAGCCCGAGGCGAAGCCCGGCAGGCGCCGCGTGTGGTCGCCCATGGGGGCGGGCTCGACCTTCACCACCTCCGCGCCCAGATCGGCCAGCACCAGCCCCGCGCAAGGGCCCATGATGGTGTGCGAGAATTCAAGGACCTTGAGGCCCTCCAGCGGACGGACGCTCACGCCGCCACATCCTTGCCGGCCTGGGCCGCGCGCTCGCGGAAGGCGCGCAGGCTGCCGCCGCGCAGCAGGGCGCTCGGCAGCGGGTGGCCGACGATGCGCTCGGCCAGGTGCCCGGCCTCGATCAGCGCGTCCAGGTCGATCCCCGTCTCGATGCCCAGCTCCTCGCAGAGCAGGGCCAGCTCCTCGCTGGCGATGTTTCCCGGCGCACCCTTATGCGCGGCGAAGGGGCAGCCGCCGAGGCCGCCCACCGTGGCGTCGAAGCTCGCCACGCCCATCCGCAGCCCGGCATGGGCATTGGCCACGGCCAGGCCGCGCGTGTCGTGCAGGTGCAGGGTGATCTCCGGCTCCGGCCAGCGGGCACGGACCTCGCCCACCAGCCGCTCCACCTGCGCGGGACCGGCCCATCCCATGGTATCGGCCAGGGCGAGGCGGGTGATGGTGGTCCCTGCCTCGGCCGCGATGCCCATGCCGTCCTCGATGGCGGTGAAGACCTGCTCAGGCGTGACGGCGCCGGAGAAGTTGCAGCCGAAAGCGGCCATGACGCCGATGCGGGTCACGGGGATGCCGGCGGCAAGATGCGCGGCCGTCTGCTTGCGCATGGCCTCCACCTGCCCGGGGCGGTCACGGTTGAGGTTCTTGCGGGAGAAAGCCTCCGACGCGGAGAGGGAGATGGAGCCGGTCAGGTGCAGCCGGTCCTTGAAGGCCAGCGCCCGCTCCAGCCCCGCCGCGTTGAACCACAGCGCCGTGTAGTCCACGCCCGCGCGCGGGGTGAAGCCGGCCACCGCCGCCTCCGCATCCGCCCAGCCCGGCACGAGCTTCGGCGAGACGAAGGACGCCACCTGGATGTGCTTCAGCCCGGTCGCCGCCAGCGCGTCGATCAGCGCGATCTTGTCGGCCGTGGGGATGGGCCCGGGCTCGATCTGGAAGCCCTCGCGCGGGCCTTCCTCGTTGATGGAAACGCGGCGGGGCAGGTCGGTCATCAACAATGCTCTCGGAGATACGGGGCGGGTAGGCGACGGGACTTCAACCAGGCTTCAGCCCGGCACGGCGGACGACGTTGCCGAAGACCTCCCGATCCCGGCCCACCTGCTCCGCGAAGTCCCTGGGGCCGGTGGGGGATGCTTCGAATCCCGCGGCGGCCAGCCGCTGGCGGGTCGCCGGGTCATTGCCGGCGGCGATCAGCGCTGCGCTGACCTTCTCGACCACGGGCGGCGGAAGATTGGCCGGGCCGAACAGGCCAAGCCAGCTCGTCACGTCGAAGCCCGCCAGCCCGCTCTCCGCAAGGGTGGGCAGCTCCGGCTGGGTGGCGGTGCGGGCCCCGCCCGTGGTCGCGAGAAGGCGCGCCCGGCCAGCCTCCACGACCGGCGTCGCGGAGGAGAGCGTGATGCAGGCCGCTTCCAGATTCCCGGCCGCGAGGTCGTTCGCCGCCTCGGCGCCGCCGCGATAGGGAACGTGCTCGAAGCGCAGCCCGGCGGCCTGAGCGAAGGCTTCGCCCGCGATATGGCCGCTGCTGCCGACGCCCGGCGACCCGAAGGTCACGGGCTGGGAGCGGGCGCGTGCCGCCGCGATGAACTCCGCCACGTTCCGCGCCGGAAAGTTCGACGACACGGCCCATACATAGGCCTGCACCGTGGCACGCCCGAGGTAAGTGAAGGCGGTTTCGTAGTCGATCGGCAGGTTCCGGAACAGGAGCGGCGCGACGACGTGGGCCGCGGAATCGAAAAGCAGGGTGTAGCCGTCCGCCGGGGAGCGGGCCGCCGCCGCAGCGCCCACCGTGCCACCGGCGCCGGTGCGATTCTCGATGATGATCGCCTGTCCGAGCGCCTCGCTCATGCGCGGCTGAAGCAGGCGGGCAATCGTATCGGCCGCACCGCCCGCCCCGTAATTCACGATGATCCGCACGGGGCGATCCGGCCAGGAACCCTGCGCGCGGCCAATCCTCGGAATGGCCAGCATTGCCGGAAGGCACAGCGCCGCACGGCGATTGAAGGGCACGGTGTCGTGCATGCCTGATCCCTCCCCCGCGGTTCCCGATGTGGGAACCCATGTTTGTTCTGCTGTGCAGAACTCTTGTTCTAATCCATTGAAGGTGGCAGCGTTCGGCGATGGACGTCAACCCGACAAACGAAACCGTGCCGGAGCCGCCGGCCGCGAGCTGGGCATCCGCAGGAGTGACCGCGCTCGAGCGCGGGCTCGCCGTGCTGGACGTTCTCGGCGCGGCCGGAACGCCCCTCGGGCTGGCGGAGCTCTCCAAGCGGACCGGGTTCTACAAAAGCACGCTCCTGCGCCTGCTCGCTTCGCTGGAGCGCTGCCGCTATGCCGTACGCCAGGCCGATGGCCGGTACCGGCTGGGCCCTGTCCTGCTCGGACTGGGCCAGGCCTATGCCAGCAGCTTCGACCTCCGCTCGACGCTGGATCCCGCCCTCTCGCGCCTCGCCGCCGCGACCCAGGAGGCAGCCTCCTTCTTCGTGCGGGAGGGGGATTCCCGTCTCTGCCTCGCCCGCATCGAGGGACGGCGGGAGGTGCGCGACTGGGTGACGGTGGGAACACTGCTGTCGATGCAGGGGGCGGCGGGCCACCTCTTGCGGGCTTTCGAGGCGGGTTACCGCCCGGGTCTCCCGATGATCTACGTCTCCTATGGAGAGAGAACGCCCGAGGTTGCCGCCATCAGCGCCCCCGTCTTTCGCATGGGGTCCGTGCTCGCCGGCGCATTGACCGTCAGCGGCACCTGCACGCGCTTCCGCGACGAGGCGCACCATGCCGCCATGACCGGCCTGCTGCTGCGGGAGGCGGAGGCGCTGACCCTCGAAATGGATGGCGACGCCTCGGGTTTTCGGGCCGCGAAGGGCTAGGACAAAGGCCTGCGAACAGGCCAGGGGGGAAGAAGATGGGCCGCACGCTGCTGGACAAGCTGTGGGATCGTCACGTCATCGAGGCTCTCGCGCCGGGCGTGGACCTGCTGAACGTCGACCGCCACTACCTGTTGGAAATGCGGGCCGGTGCCTTCGGCGTGCTGGAGGCGCGAGGCCTTTCCGTGCGGGACCCGCATCGCACCATCGGCACCGTCGACCACGTCGTCTCCTCCGCGCCCGGCCGAGCGGGAGGGGCACCATGGACCGCAAAGCACCTCGCCACGATGCGAGCGGGCTGCGCGCGGCACGGGGTGACCCTGTTCGACGTGGACCACCCGGATCAGGGCATCGCCCATGTCGTGGGCCCGGAGCTTGGCCTGACCCATCCGGGCATGCTCGTCGTCTGCCCGGACAGCCACACCAGCACCCATGGCGCGCTCGGAGCGCTTGCATGGGGCATTGGCTTCTCGGAGGTGGCTCATGTCCTGGCGACCTCCACCATCGTGCAGCGCAAGCCCCGCGCCATGCGGGTCCACTTTGAAGGCGATCCGCCGCCCGGCATCACGGCGAAGGACCTGGCGCTGGCGGCGCTGGCGAAGGTGGGCGCGGGTGGCGGCGTCGGCCACGCCATCGAGTTCACCGGCCCCGCCATCCGCGCCCTGGGCGTGGAAGGGCGCATGACGCTCTGCAACATGGCCGTGGAGCTCGGCGCCAAGATCGGCATGATCGCGCCGGACGAGACGGTCTTCGCCTGGCTTCGCGGCCGCCGCCACGCTCCACCGGCAGCCTTCTGGGACGCCGCGGTCGCGGATTGGCGGAGCTTTTGCACGGACGCCGATGCGGTCTTCGACCGTGACGTCACCGTGCCCGTCCTCGATCTCGCCCCGCAGATCACCTGGGGCACGAGCCCCGAGCACGTCATGTCCGTGAACGGTCGTATCCCCAACCCGTCCGACGCGCCGGACGCCGTCCGTGCCAAGGCCTGGGCCGATGCGCTGGACTACATGGGCCTGCTGCCCGGCGAGGCGCTGCTGGGCCAGAAGGTGGATCAGGTCTTCATCGGCTCCTGCACCAATGCCCGGCTTTCCGACCTGCGCGAGGCCGCTTCGGCACTCGGCGGCGGCCGGGTCGCACCGGGCGTGACCGCCTGGGTCGTCGCCGGCTCCCAAGGCGTGAAGCGTGCCGCCGAGGCGGAGGGGCTGGACGAGATCTTCCGTGCCGCAGGCTTCGAGTGGCGCGAGCCCGGCTGCTCCCTCTGTGTCGGAGCCAACGGGGAGTTCGTGCCGCCCGGTGCGCGCTGCGTTTCCACCTCCAACCGCAACTTCGTCGGAAGGCAGGGGCCAGGGGCGCGCACCCACCTCGCCAGCCCCGCCATGGCGGCGCGGGCTGCCGTCGCGGGCGTGATCGTCGATCCGAGGAACTGAGCCGATGGACAGCTTCACGACGCTCACCGGGCCGGCAGCACCGGTGCCGATGAACAACCTCGACACGGACATGATCATCCGCGTCGAGCGCTCGGCCGGCGTGCCGCGCGCCGAACTCGGCCCCTACGCGCTGGAGGCCTGGAGATTCCTCCCCGACGGCTCGCCGAACCCGGAATGCGCGCTGAACCAGCCCCGCTACGCCGGCGCCCGGATCCTGGTCGGCGCGGAGAACTTCGGATGCGGCTCGGCCCGCGAGACGGCCGTCTGGGCGTTGCACGGGTTCGGCATCCGCAGCGTCATCGCCTCCTCCTTCGGGGGCGCCTTCCATGACAATCTTTTCGAGAACGGCATGCTGCCGATCCGCCTGCCGCCTGAACAGGTGGACGCCTTGCGGGCGCTGGTGGCGGAGCACCCCGTGCTGACCGTGGACCTGGAGAGGCAGGAGCTCCGTGGGGAAGGCCTGACCCTGCCCTTTCAGGTGGAGCCGCTGAGAAGGGCGATGCTGCTGGAAGCGCTCGACCCCATCGGCCTCACCCTGACGCGGGAGCCGGCCATCGCATCCTTCCAGGCGCGTGACGCGGTGCGCCGGCCATGGCTGGCCCTCGCAGCACAGGGCCGGGCGGGGCAAGGGTGAGGCGCCGCGTCTAGGCGCTTCCCCCAAATCGACCGCACCGAGGGCATAGGCGCGATGAGCCTGCTTGGCTCAAGAGCCCAGTGCGGTCGAGGATGCCTCGCGAGCGTTCCGCGAAGCGGCATGGCCTTGTGGACGTCCTTCGGCCGAGAAGGGCGGAAGCCTGCCCGTCCGCTCCCGGGAACGGACGGGCATTCGCAGACAATGGATGTGGTGGTTACGCCGCGGGTTTGATGATGGCCCGCCAATGTTGATGGAGGGCCGCGATGTCGCCGCTGGTCAGGATCGGCATGGCCTGTCGCAATTCATCATCGCTCCAATCCCACCAGCGAAGTTCGAGCAGCCTGGCGATATCGGCATCGTCAAAGCGCTTCCGGATCACCTTGGCAGGGTTCCCGCCGACGACGGCGTAGGGTTCAACATCCTTCGTCACCAGAGCCCGTGTTCCGATGACCGCCCCGTCCCCGATCGTGACGCCGGGCATGACAATGGCTTCGGACCCGATCCAGACATCATTGCCAACCACCGTGTCGCCAGCCGGCTGAAACCCATTCCTTGCCCCGGCGAAGGCGGGAACGTCGGGCATCCAGAAGAACGGAAAGGTGCTGATCCAGTCGCTTCGGTGCCCCTGGTTCCCGGCCATGATGAAGGCCGCACCGGAACCGATCGAGCAGAAGGAGCCGATGACAAGCTTGTCGACGCCCTCATCCGGCAAAAGGAATCGCGCGCAATCGTCGAAGCCGTGGCCGTGATAGTAGCCGGAATAGTAGCTGTACCGCCCGACCCGAATGTTGGGATGGGTGACCAGGCGATCGAGGGTGATGCCCTTGAAGGGACTTTCGAAGACATTGTGCATCATGAAGTACCAGTCTTTGTGAGCCGCGCATGCGACGACAGTCCACCAGCTCCTGCGCAGGCGGACGTCAGCAGGCGACCATGAGATCGCCTACCCCCAGCTCCTCACGTCAGTGACGCGGAAGCGCGATGCAGATGGTACTCGGAGCGGCCTTCATTTCGGGATGATGGGTCAAGCCGTCCATCATGCCAAGTGCGGCAGTGGCAGCGTCCCGTCATTCCCGGAGCCAGCCTAACTGCCCTGCGCCCGAAGCGGCCGCTGAGCGCACGAGCTCTCTCAAGAGCGCATATCGAAGTGCCAGCCAGAGCTAGCATGCGAGCTTGCTAGTGCTCTTCGTCGTGGACGGCGTGCCAGGGCGGGAGATCGTTGGGCATGGCCCGCCAAGTCACACCGCAGAGCACCAGATACCGCAGCCCGTTGAACACCTCGCGCCGCAGCGGGTGCTCGCGTTACCCGGCCTCCTCGGGCAGCAGCGTTAGGTAGAGTGCAACCAGCGCCCACGCCTCGTCGGACACATCGGACGGGTACGGCATACGAGACAACATCAACCCTTTACGAGAGTCCACTCAGATCCGTAAGACCCTCCAGATCGACCTCGCCCGATACGCAGTTCACCCAGCTAACACAGAGGTACGCGGCATCAGTGCGCGGCGTCCTGCGCCCCAATCCGGTCCAGGGAAGCCATGACCTCGTCCGGCAGCTGGAGGTCGGCCGCGGCGAGGTTCTCCCGGAGATGCGCGACGGAGGAGGTTCCGGGGATCAGCAGGATATTGGGCGAGCGGCCAAGCAGCCAGGCGAGTGCGACCTGCATCGGTGTGGCGCCCAGGCGCTGCGCCACCTCCGACAGGGCGGAGGATTGCAGCGGGCTGAAGCCGCCGAGCGGGAAGAAGGGGACATAGGCGATGCTGTCCCGGGCGAGGCTGTCAATCAGCGCGTCGTCGCCACGATGGGCGAGGTTGTACTGGTTCTGGACGCAGACGATCTCGCAGATCCCGCGGCCCTGCTTGACCTGGGCGGGGGTGACGTTGCTGAGGCCGATGTGGCGAACGAGGCCCTTCCGCTGCAGCTCGGCCAGTACGGTGAGCGGCGCCTCGATGGAGCCCTCGGCGGGGCCATGCACGTCGAGCATGATGCGCAGGTTCACCACCTCCAGCACTTCCAGGCCGAGGTTGCGCAGGTTGTCGTGGATCGCCTGGGTCAGCTCCGCGCCCGAGAAGGCCGGCAGCCAGGCGCCCTTGTCGTCGCGTCGGGCGCCGATTTTGGTGACGAGGGTAAGGTCGGCGGGATAGGGGGCCAGCGCCTCGCGGATGAGGCGGTTGGTGACATGCGGGCCATAGAAGTCGCTGGTGTCGATGTGGTCCACCCCGGCGTCCAGGGCATGGCGCAGCACGGCGATCGCAGCGTCGCGGTCTCGCGGCGGCCCGAAGACGCCAGGGCCGGCGAGCTGCATGGCGCCGTAGCCGAGGCGCTTCACGGTGCGGGAGCCGAGGCGGAAGGTGCCGGCGCTGTCAATGCTGGTCATGATCGTTCTCCTCTGGAACGCCCCCTAGCTAGGCCCTTCGGCTTCGGACGATAATCGGGCACAATTCGCACGGGCTGTGCGGGATCGCGAACAGTGGCGGCGGATCTTGGTGACCTGAACGCCTTCCTCGCGGTGGCGCGGGCGGGCGGCTTCCGGGACGGGGCGCGCTCCATCGGCGCGAGTGCTTCCGGGGTGAGCGAGGCGGTGCGCCGGCTGGAGGCCGGGCTGGGCGTGCGGCTGCTGCACCGGACCACGCGCAGCGTCACACCCACCGAGGCGGGGGCGCGGCTGATGGAGCGGCTCGGCGCGGCGCTCGGGGAGGTGCAAGCGGCGCTCGACGTAGTGAACGGGTTCCGCGACCGGCCGGCGGGCACGCTCCGGCTCAACGTGCCGGTCAGCGCGGTGCGGCTGGTGCTGCCGCGCATCGTGCCGCCCTTCCTCGCGGCCTATCCCGACATCCAGCTGGAGGTGACGGCCGAGGACAGCTTCGTGGACCTGCTGAGCGCCGGCTGCGACGCCGGCATCCGCTACGACGAGCGGCTGGAGGGGGACATGATCGCGGTGCCCATCGGGCCGAGGGTGCAGCGCTACGCCCTGGCAGCCTCCCCCGCCTATCTGAGCCGCTACGGCCGGCCGGAGCATCCGCGCGACCTTCTCGGACATGCCTGCCTGCGCGGCCGGTTCAGCAGCGGCGCGATGATGGTCTGGGATTTCGAGCGGGGGAGCGAACTGATGCGGGTGGAGCCCAAGGGACCGCTGCTGGTGGGGGTGGGAGCGGCCACGGACCTCGCGGTGGACGCGGCGGTCGGGGGTACGGGGATCATCTATCTCTTCGAGGACTGGCTGCGGCCCTATCTCGACCGGGGCGAGTTGGAGCCGATCCTGGAGCCGTGGTGGCAGGCCTTCTCCGGCCCGTTCCTCTACTACCCCGGGCGGCGGCTGGTGCCCGCGCCGCTCCGGGCCTTCATCGACTTCATCAAGGATCGGGCGGGGTGACTAATGCTGAAAACCGGTGGCGAGCGAAAATTTTCGATAGGGGTGGAAAGCAGTCATAGCTCCGCCGCGCAGTAGGCGGCCCACCCACGCCTGAACCGTTTCCATATTCGATCCTAAACTTGGCGATTTCGGGAAAGCCAACTTGAGAACAGATTGCGGGAATTGGCTCCCGCACCTGCCGCCCTGCCCCCACGACTGGCTTGGCTTTCCCGCGCCACGTTCGTGTACGAGACGATCTAGCCACCAAGTCTCTTAGAGGTAGGCTAACCGCCTTGGCCAAAAATAATCGATGTCGCCGAACCCACCAGAAAAGGGGGGCGGCACTCAGCCTCCGGAGCAAACATTCCGCTGCCGCCGATTTTTTGTCGTCGGTCTCACACGAGAGCCTTTTCAATCGCCCCGGCCAGATCGGCCGTGAACGCATCGGTTTCAAGTCCCGACACTGGGTCAAATCCATGAAGACGCCGTCACAGACGTGCAACTCCGTCGACACGCCTGCGCGGATCAACCTGCTGGCATAGTCGAGGGCCTCATCGATCAAGATATCGAGGCTTCCCATCGCGTTCGGACCGTCGGTACGATGATCAAACGCCGGGTGGATCAGCAGCTGCGACTTGACGGGGACCCTCGCATCGCGGGCACGTAGAGCGGCAGCTGCGGAAAGGACCCTGCCCGCGCTATTACCCACAATCGACATTTTAGCGTCGCACCGCATCAGTTGCTCGAGCCGCCGCAGGGAACTCGGAAGTGAGGCTGCAGGACAACTTGAACGGGCGCTGCCCTGCGTTGTTCAACAGACACTCCGTTGTCCACTGCGCGCCCACCTAGGCCTTCAGTAATTGATGGTGCCGCGCACGCCCCCGCCCACGTCGATCGCGACGCCGTTGACCGTCACCGACAGGGGAGAGACCAGGAAGGCGATGACCTGCGCCACCTCCTCCGTGGTGGGGAGGCGGCCCATGAGCAGGTTCCCCGCCATGACGGCCTCCACCTCGCCGACGGTGCGGCCCTCGGCCCTGGCACGCGCCTCGATCATCGCATCCACCTTCTCCGTCCGGGTCATGCCGGGATGCACGGTGGTCACCGCGATGCCGGTGCCCGCCAGCTCGTCGGCCAGGCTCTTCGCGAGGGCGACCACGGCCACGTTGCGGATGGTGCCCACCACGTCCCCGGTCCGCCGCGCGCCCAATCCGCTGACATTGACGATGCGGCCCCAGCCGGCCCGGCGCATCGAGGGCGGCAGCGCGCGGGCGCATCGCAGATAGCCCATGACCTTGGTGTCCATATGCGACGCCAGGGACTCCCACTCCACCTGGGACGGCGCGGGCACCGCCTTCTGGCCGGCGGGCTCGGCCGCGCAGTTCACCAGGATCCGGGCGCCGCCCATCTCGCGCTCCACGGCGGCGGCCATGGCGGCCACCGCGGCATCATCCGTGGTGTCCGCGGCCAGGCCCAGGGCGCGGACACCAGTGGCCTTGGCGAGATTCGCCGCCACCTGGGCGGCATCCTCCGCATTGCGCGAGACCAGGACCAAGTCGGCCCCCTCGGCCGCGAGCACCCGCGCAGTCGCCAGCCCGATGCCGCGCGTCCCTCCGGTGACCACCGCCACCTTGCCCGCAATTCCCAGATCCATGGGCGGCACCTCCTGTTCCTACCGGGAGTCTTACCACCATCGACCGAGAAACGCTGGGGAGGCAGTCCAGTGATGCGATGAGGACCCGATCCAGCGGTCCATGAACCAGCGGCGAAGGCACCATCGTCGTATGCCGGCGCTCAGCGAGGAACCGCCGAATCTCCGCACCGGCCATCAAGGACGGCCGGGTTCATTCCCCCTCTCGGGACAGTAGCCAAGCGCCGCAGAGGCGCTCTCGCCTTCGGCCCGGAGGGCGCTGGCCGTGGCGCCGTCCCGTGTCGTGTCGAGGTGCCCGGCGGCGCCCAGCGTGGTCATAGCGCCCACAAGGTCGCCCAGGTGGTCGAAGACCGGAACGGACATCGCCGCGAAGCCGGCGTTGAGGAGACCGTCCGTCACTGCCATCCGATCGGCCCTTACCTCCTCGACCGTCCTGCGAAGCCGGCGGCGCACCCTCTCGTCGGCCTCGGGCAGGAATGCCAGGAAGATCCGGCCGGAGGCGGAGCGCTCCAGCGGCAGCATGGTGCCGAGCCGAATGGAGAGGGAGCCCCCTCGCCGGCCGTCCAGGCGCGACACGATGACGGGCGCCTGCCCTGCCCAGACCGACAGGTGCACGGCCTCCCCCGTCCTGTCCCGAAAGCGGCGCATGGCGGGAAGCGCGGCGTCCCGGATCTCAAGGCGCCCGAGCGCCGCAAGCCCGAGCGACAGGGCGCGTGGACCGAGATCGTAGCGCCCTCCCTCCCCCTCCTGGGCAACCAGCCCGACAGCACGCAGGCTGGCGAGGTAGGCGTGGGCACGGCTGGGCGGCATGCCCGCGGCCGCCGCGACCTCCTTCAGAGAAAGCGGGCCCAATGCCGCCTCCAATGCCTCGATCAGCCGGAAGCCGATCACCACCGACTGGATGGAGCGCTGCTCCGGAGGCACATCGGCCTCCGCGTTCGGCCGGGTCGTGGGGCGCCGCGTCATCGCGGCACCTAGCGGCCGGCCGGCGCCACAGTCAAACGGCGCCCCCTGTGGATCGGTCAGACCGCCACCTCATCCACCCGGTAGCGGAAGAGCCAGTCATAGCGCTCGCGCACCCGCTCCTCCGCCCATTCGCGGTCCACATAGGCCTGCGCGCCAGCTGCCTCCGCCAGGGCGGGATTGTGGAAACGGGCGGCGTTCTCGGCCGAGGCGACCACCATGCGGTTGGTCCGCTCGCGCCGGGCCTCCTCGTAGCGCAGCAGGGCGGCGGGCAGGTCCGCCCGTCCCGCCTCCAGCGCGCGGCCGAGCACGAAGCCGTCCTCGATCGCCTGCACTGCGCCCTGGGCCATCATCGGCAGGGTGGGATGGCAGGCATCGCCGAGCAGGGTGACGCGCCCCGCGGTCCACCGCTCCAGCGGCGGGCGCAGCATCAGCGCCCATTTGTAGGGAACCGCGATCGCCCGGATCATCGCCTGCACGTCCTCGTGCCAGCCGGCGAAGTCGGCCGCCAACTCCTCCGTCGTGCCGCGCTCCGTCCAGGATTCGACCTGCCAGTCGCTGCGCTCGACGATACCGACGAAATTCATCAGCTCGCCGCGGTGCAGCGGGTAGTGCACGACGTGCCGACCCGGCCCGATCCAGTTCGTCGCGACGGTGCGGCGCATATGGGGCGGCAAGGCGGCCATGGGAATCACGCCGCGCCAGGCCAGCATGCCGGAGAAGCGCGCATGGTCCTCCCCGAACAGGCTGAGGCGGATGCGGGAATGGATGCCGTCGGCGCCGATCAGCGCATCGCCGCGCGCCTCGCTGCCATCGGCCAGGTGCAGGGTCACGCCATCCGCATCCTCGGAGAAGCCGGCTACGCGGGTGCCGAGGTAGATCGCGTCCGGGCTGGCCCGCCGCACCGCATCGGCCAGCGCCCCGTGCAGATCCGGCCGGTAGACGGTGTAGTAGGGATGCCCGTAGCGGGCGACGGATTCTTCGCCGAGATCGAAGAGCTTCCAGGTCTGGCCGGAGCTCCAGAGGCGGATCTCCTTTCCGCTGGCCTCGCAGGCCTCCCGCTCCACCGCCTCCCCGACGCCAAGCGCGTGCAGGGCGCGCGAGCCGTTGGCGCTGATCTGAACGCCAGCGCCCACCTCGCGCAGCTCGGCAGCCTGCTCGAACACCTGCACCTCAAAGCCGCGCTGGAGAAGCGCGAGCGCCGCCGTCAGGCCGCCCAGGCCACCGCCCGCGATCAGGATCCGCAACCGCCCATTCCCCGACATCGAGACCTCCCGGACACCCGTTCAGCCGGGCTCGGGCCATTCATAAAATGCAAACTCCCTTCGTCAATGGCGAATCCGACTTGCCAGGAGAGCGCTTCTGAGGAAGATCCACAGACAAGAGCTGCGGCATCGCGGAGGAGGAAACATGGTCACGATCACCCGGCGCGGGCTTGGCGGGGGCATGGCGGCCCTCCTTCTCGCGCGCGGCGCCCAGGCAGCCGGCTACCCGGACCGGCCGGTGACGATCATCAGCCCCTTCGCGGCGGGCGGGCAGTCCGATCCGCTGGGGCGGGCGGTGGCACTGCACCTGCAGCGAAAGCTGGGCCAGCCCTTCGTACTGGAGAACCGCACAGGGGCCGGCAGCACCATCGGTGCGCAGTACGTGGCCCGGGCCGGGGCGGACGGGCACACGCTGCTCTTCGGGACGACGAGCACCTTCGTGATCGCACCCTTCGTCTATGGGAATGCAGGCTACGACCCCGTGGCCTCCTTCGCGCCGGTCGCCGTGGCCTCCGAAGGGCCGATGGTCCTGACCACCCATGCGCGGAGCGGCTATGCCACCGTCGCCGAGGTCGTCGCGGCGGCGAAGCGCAGCCCAGGGCGTATCACCTACGCCTCCGCCGGCAGCGGAAGCCTGCCGCATCTGCTGGGCGAACTCTTCGCGCGCGTGACCGGCACGGAGCTGGTCCATGTTCCCTACCGCGGCGGCGCGCCGGCGATGAACGACCTTATCGGCGGCCAGGTGGACCTGTTCTTCGAGGCAGTAGCGAATGTGGTGCCGCATGTGGAGGGCGGCCGCGCCGTGCCGCTGATGAGCACCGGCCCGACCCGTTCTCCGCTCCTGCCCGCCGTGCCGACCGCCACGGAGCTGGGCCACCGCGATCTTACCCTGACCTCCTGGACAGGCTTCGCCGCCCCTGCCGGAACTCCTGGCCCCGTGATCGAGGCCCTGAACCAGGGCATCAACGAGGCGCTGCGCACGCCGGAGGTGATGGCGCTTATGCAGCGGATCGGCATCAGCGGCATTGGCGGCAGCCCCGCCGACATGGCCGGCCGGATCGCGAGGGAGTCATCGATCTACAAGAGCATTATCACCGCCGCGAAGATCTCGGCGGAGTAGCGTTCAGCGCTTCGGGACGGCCGTACCGCAGCCTCCTGCGCAGGGGAATGCGCAGCGGCCTGATGCCGTCAAGGCTCGACCTGCTCAGGCTTAGGCGCGCGGACCGGAACTTGAGCAGGGACTGACACCGGGTAGGGTGGAGGCTGCCATCCACGACGATGGAAAACGAACTTGGCCGACGCTACGCGGAGTTCCCGATGAGATCGGTTCTTGCCCTGCTTCTTCTGCTTGCCTCCATTCCGGCCGAAGCGCGCCGCATCCCTGTGGAGGGCAAGTCGGGTTTGATGTTGGACGACCGGGCCGGCCGCACGGTGCTGCGCCTGCCCGCCGCAACCGTGCCGATCGGCCGCGGCGGGCTGTGCGATCCCTGCGCGCTCCGGAGTGCCCGTCTCATCGGTGAACGCCCCGGCGGGGCCCTTATCCTCCTTGTGACCTACGCTTCCCGGCCCAGCACGCCTGATGGGGCGTGTGGTGCCGGGGAAGAGGAGGTGCTGAACGTCATCAGCCTTCGCCCGCACCCCCGCGAGATCGTCGGACTGCGTCTCTCTTCTTGTTGGAGCAGCGTAGAGGGTTCCGGCACCCCGGTCTGGGACAAGCGCCAGGGCCTGCTCACGGCTGAGCGCTGGACACCGGAAAGCAACGCTGAGCCCGAACGCCTGCACTGGCGCATCGGCCGGGATGGACGTGTTGTCGCGGTTAGACCACCGGCTCGTCAGTAATAAGAACCTACAACCGAATCCGTCTGCGCGTGTGATGGATGGGCCCAACATTCTGGTGGGGTGCAAGTTCCGAGAAGACGCGACGAGGAGGTAACGCGTGCGGTTCACGATCCTCTCCGTCGCCGCCGTCCCCCCGCGCGGTCACCCTGCAGGCCGATCCCACCCACATCTGCGAACATCTCCTGGAGCGGGAAGCCAACCCCGAGCAGCCAGCCCTGAGCGCGATCCCCTCTCCATTTCCGCCATCCTAGTGCGAGCCGGGCGGGAAACGGCGCTGGTGCTGGGCGAGCAGAACACGCCTGCGGCGACGAAGCGCAACCCGGCCCTGGTACGACTAATCGTACGGGCTCATGCCATCCACGATGCGCGCTCACCAGCAACGAGGCTCCGATCGAGAGCATCACCATGCGCGAAGGCGTCTCCCGCTCCTGCCTCGTCCGGCTGGTCCGGCTCGCCTACCTCTCGCCTGCCCTGACCGAAGCCATCCTCGCGGGTACCCAGCCCGCCGCAATCACGCCGTCGCGCCTGCTGCGCAATACCCGCCTGCCGCTCGACTGGCAGGAACAGCGGCAGCTGCTCACCGCCGATTAAGGCGACTCTGCCGAGCATCTGCCTCGGCGTAGGGATCTCACTAACTTGCATCCCCTTCGCCACAGGAGAACTGACGCGGATTGCGGCAGGCGCTCCATCCCTGCTGAAAACACGTCGGCGTCTCCAATCCTGAGTCGTGCGGCCGCCGTACTGCAATTCTGCGCACGGGAGACATGCCGCCCAATTTGCCCGCCGGAGCCGTCCGGAAACGTCTCTGCGGTGACCAGCCGACGTCGGTCCACCAGAAAAGCCCGCGGACACGGACCTTCTCGCGCCACTCTATGCAGACCGGCAAAACCACGGGGAAACCAAAGAAGGCTGGTTGTGGGCGCAGTCAGCCGCGAACCCGTCTCTGTGCCGCTTTCCCTGCATACAGGGATTTGAACAGGGAACTGGCCGACATTCTTGTTCCACTGGCTTTGAAACAGGCGAGATCGACCAATCGAAGCGGCCCTATATGGCTAAATCCCAACGTCGCGGAACAGGGAAGTTCCTGGGTGGAACAAGGGAGAACTGGAGAAAAGTGGGTAGATTGTGATCAAGCGCAGCCGCACGTAGTCGAAGGTCGCCCAGCACCTCGGGACACTGCATCCCTGCCTTCCAGTAAAGCTTGATACGGCTCAGGCCTCAGGGGGGGGAGGTGTTTCCTGACTACCGCGGCCCTGGTCACTTCCCTCCTCTAACGCCGTGGCACAGGCCTCGACCGAACACCACCCGCCCATCGAGGCGGGCGCCGATCTCCATCTTCCTCTCGGGAGCACGCTGCTAGCCGGCAACGGCCGAGCTAGCCTTCTCAGTGCTGGAACAGTCACGCGGCGATACGCAGACGGCCATGATGGCGGCCTGACACCAGTCGAGGAAGCCGATGCGCTTGAGCTTAGCGATTGCTGGCCGGGCGTTCAGGTCACGTAGTCGGACAGCTGATCCGCGCGCCTCGCCTCGCCGGACCGTTCCGCCGCGGGGCCATGGCCACCGCCACCCGGCGTACCCATGAGAACCGTGTCGCCCTTCGCCAGAACATACTGACGCTTCGGATCAACGGCCTCGCCGTTGATCCGAAGCGTGCCGCGCGCGCCAGCCTCACCGCCTTCGATGCCGAAAGCGGGAAAGATCGTACGCTCCGCCAAGAAGGAAACCGCGATCGGCGTCTCGGAGCGGCTCTCGATCAGCACCTCCTGCCCCAACCCACCACGGTGCCGACCGGGGCCGCCGCTATCCGGGCGCAAGCGCTTGCTGTGCACGCGCAACGGGGCGATGTGCTCCGTGATCTCGACCGGCGTGGAGGAGACGTTGGACGGCCAGGAAAGGCAGGAAATGCCGTCCCCTCGCATGTTCGCGCCCATCCCGCCGTTGAAGAAGAACATGTTCGCGTAGGGCTTGCCGTCCGCGTTGAGGCCGGACTGGTTCATGCCCCACATAGGCGACCCGCAGGCCGCCATCACGCGGTCTGGCACCACCTGGCCAAGGCAGCCGAAGACCAGCATCGGCAGATAGTGCCCGATCAGCATGCGCGACCCGCCCGAAGCCGGAAAGACCGGGTTCACAATGCAGCCGGGCGGCGCTGCGACGGTGATGGGGCGCCAAGCCCCCTCATTGTTCGGCAGGGTGGCGCTTGTGCAGACCTTCACCCCGTACATGGTCATCGCATAGGTGTAGCAGAGCGCGCAGTTGATAGCCCGATCCACCTGGGGGTCGGTGCCACTGTAGTCGACCGAGATGGAATCACCGGCGATCGTCAGCGCCATCTTCAGCGTGATCGGCTTGTCCAGAAGCCCATCCGTCTGCAGCTCGCTGCGGTATGTGCCGTCGGGGAGCGCCGCAATGGCGCTCCGCATCGCCACCTCACAGCGGTCGTGGATCTCCGCTGCGAGATCCCGCAGGTGATCAAGCGCGGCCTGCTCCATTAGGATGAGAAGCCGCTCCTCCATAAGGTCCAGCGCCACGACCTGGGCCCATAGGTCGCCCATGGTTTGGTCGGGTGTGCGAACGTTCTTGCGGATGAGGGCCACGAGGGTGTCGTCCTGCTGCCCCGCTCGCAGCAGCTTCATCGGCGGGATCTGCAGCCCCTCCTCGAACACCTCCCGCGGCTCCGGGCTGCGGATCTTGCCGCCGATATCCGGTGCATGTGCGGTCGAGGCGCTGAAGGCCACCAATCTGCCGTTCCGGAAGATCGGCTTGGCGACGGTGATATCGGGCAGATGGCCCGTGCCGAGCCAGAGGTCGTTGGTGATCAGCACGTCGCCGGGCTGAAGCGTCTCCTCCGGGAAGAGGCGGATGAAGTGCTTTACCGTCTCGGGCAGCGTGCCAATGAAACTCGGAATGCTCTCCGTCGCCTGCACCAGGGACTGGCCGGTGGCGTCCGTCACGACGCAAGAGAAGTCGTAGCTCTCCCGTACGAGGGTGGAAAAGCTAGTGCGGACGAGCGCCGCTGCGGCCTCGTCCACCAAGGAGATGAGGCGCCGCCAGAGCAGCTCGATCTCGACCGCATCAAAGCGCCGCACGGGTTCGGTCTTCATCACGCCACGCGCTCCGCAAGAATGGAACCGTCGGGCAGCACGCGGATGCGCGCGCCGGGTCCGACGACGAAGGTGCTCTCGTTTTCCTCGAAGACCGCTGGGCCATTGAGGGTGGCGCCAAGGGGAAGCGCGTACCGGTCATAAACCGGGGTCTCCACCTCTCCCTCCTCGGGGAAGTGCACCTGGCGCATACCTTTCAGCGCGGCCCCACCTGCCGCGCCGCCGCTGATCCGCAGCATTCCGCCCGCACCTGGCATCGGTACGGTGACGGCCAGGCGCAACGCCACGAACTGCGCCGCGGCCCCGGGCGGCGTGCGGCCAAAGAGCTGCCTGTAGGCCAGCTCGAACGCAACCAGCACGCCTGGCTCGTCCAGCACATCTGGCAACACGACGGTGATCTCGGACCCCTGTCCGACATACCGCATATCGGCCAGCCGCCGGACGCTGCGGCGGGCAAGGTCGGCCCCCGTTGCGGCCACAATCTCCAGCGCATCGCGCTCCAGCGCCTCGAAGGTGGCGCCGATCTCCGCCCAGTCGGCCTGGGCAAGGCGGACGTTCCGGGAAGCGACGCGGTCGATCCGCGCCGGCGCCATCAACATGCCGATGGTGCTACCCGCGCCCGCCCCCGGCGGGCACACCACCTGCGAGATGCCGAGCTTGCGCCCTACATTCCACGCATGCACCGGCGCTGCACCGCCGGTTGCAAGCAGCGCATAATCGCGCGGCACGCGACCTCGCTCCGCGATGGCGACCCGGGCCGCGCCGGCCATGTTCTCATTCACCACATCATGAATACCCGGCGCCGCGCGCCCGGCCTCCAGCCCAAGCCGTGCCGATAGCCCCTTCAGGGACGCCTTTGCCGGGCCGGGATCAATGCGCATGGTTCCGCCCAGGAAGAAGTCCGGGTTGAGGTAGCCCAGCGCCAGATCGCTATCGGTCACCGTGGGCTCCGTGCCGCCGCGGCCGTAGCAGACGGGTCCGGGCTGCGCCCCCGCGCTCTCCGGCCCGACATGCAGCGTGTTGAGCTCGCTCGGCCGCGCGATGGAGCCGCCCCCGGCGCCGATCTCGATCAACTCCACTGTCGCGATCTGCACGGGCAGGCCCGACCCGCGGAGGAAGCGCTTTGTCCGGGCCGCCTCGAAGCCCCAGGCGACGAGGGGCTCGCCATCATCCACCAGCGCCAGCTTGGCGGTAGTGCCGCCCATGTCGAAGGCTAGCACGCGGTCGAGCCTCGCATGGCGGCCAAACCAGGCGCCCGCCAGCGCACCCGCCGCAGGCCCGCTCTCCAGCAGCTGAACAGGAGCGCGCTTGGCCTCCGCCACATGGGTCAGCCCGCCATTGGAGAGCATCAGGAACAACCCACCCGGGATGCCGGCGCGCTTTAGCGCGGCCTCGAGCGTATCGAGATAGGTTTCCGCAATCGGCCGCACATAGGCATTGGCGACCGTCGTCACCGCACGCGGATATTCCCGGATCTCGGGCGCGATGTCGCAGGACAGCGAAAGGGAGAGCTGCGGGAAGCGATGCGCGATCGCGGCAGCCGCCTGCCGTTCATGCACGGGGTTCGCGTAGGAGTGCAGGAAGCAGATGGCGAGGCTCGTCACTCCCTGCTCCACCAGGCCCGCCACCTCGGCCAGCGCCGCCTCGACGTCCAGCGGCACCTCGACGCTGCCATCCGGCCCCAGCCGTTCCTTCGCCTCGCGCCGCCAGGGGCGCGGGACGAGGGGCTTCGGCATCTCGAGGAACAGGTCGTAGAGCTCGTATTTCCGCTCCCGCGCGATCTCCAGCACGTCGGCGAATCCCGCCGTTGTCAGCAGCCCCGTCGCCGCGCCTTTTCGCTCGATCAGCGCATTGGTGAACAGCGTCGTCGCATGCACCACGCGGCCGATGGACCCGGCCTGAATGCCACTGCGCGACAGCAACCTTTCCAGCCCCGTGACCGCACCGCGAGAGGGATCGTCGGGTGTCGTGCTCTCCTTCCAAATGGAGGCGGCTCCATCGGTCGGGTCGAGGATGACGAGATCAGTGAAGGTGCCGCCAATATCGATCCCGAGAGAGAGCGGGCCAGGCGTGGGAGACGTGGTCATGGGCTTCCTTGAGATGCGTCGCGGAACAGGAGTGCGCTTCAGTCGCCGCGGATGTCGTTGGCCTGGACGACCCGCTTCCAGAGCGCGCGGTCGCGCTGGATCCGCGCCTCGAAGACCGGGCCGGCTTCGCCGAGCGGGATCAGCCCCCGGTCGGTCAGGGTCTTCGCCGTCTGCGGGTCGTTCACCACGGCCGCAAACAGGTCGCCGAGGCCGGCGCGAACCTCGGCGGGCAGGCCCGCCGGGCCGGCCAGGCCGAACCAGTTGTTGATCTCCATCGCGGGGATGCGCAGGGCCAGCGGCGCCAGCTCCGGCATCAGGGGCGTCGGCTCCTTCGCCGTCACGCCCAGTCCCTTGAGCTGCCCGGCTTTGATCTGCTGCGCCACCTCGGCGACATTGGCCACCATCATGTCCACCCTGCCCGCTGAGACATCGAGCGTGGCCGGCGCCCCTCCGCGATAGGGGATGTGGGTCATCGCCACGCCGGTCGCGCCGCAGAACAGTGCGGCGCCGAGATGGTTGATCGAGCCGTTGCCCGAGGAGGCGTAGGTCGCCGCGCCCGCCTTGCCCTTTGCATAGGCGATCAGCCCGTCCACATCGCTGAAGGGCGCGTCCGGCCGCACCACCAGTGCCATCGGTGTGCCAGCCAGGGTGCAGACCGGGGTGAGCTCGCGGTCGAGGTCCAGCGGCACGGGGACGCCGGGGATGGCGGGCAGGACGCTCATCATGCCCATGATGGCGCTGGCCAGCGTGTAGCCATCCGGTGCCGCGCGGGCGGCCGCCTGGGCTGCGATGAAGCCATAGGCACCGCTGCGGCTCTCCGGGATCACGCTGGCGCCGCGGAGGCGTTGTGCGCCCTCCCCCACCACGCGGACCAGGATGTCGACCGCGCCGCCCGGCGGGTAGCCGACAAGAATGCGGATCGGCTGGCTCGGCGCCCAGGCCGCCTCAGCTGGCGAGACCAGGGAGGCGGAGATCAGCGCAGGGCACGCGAAGGCGGTGGTGGCCCCGGCCATGAAGGCGCGGCGCGGCATCCGGACAAGCGTCATCAACTCACCTCCTGGCGGGCCGGGTGGGGTTGGCATCATCTCCCGGCCGCCAGATCCCGTGTCCGAGCGGTCCTTTCGCCTCCGAAGGGGCTCATGCTTATTCTGCATGGCCTGCACCGTGCCACCGCACGATGCACATCGGTTGAGCCGGAGGTTCAGGGTAGAAGCCTCGGACTGCAACTGAAACCTCCGCATGTGTTCATGACGATTGGGAATGAAGTCGCCCATGCGCCGCCATGTTCCACCCACTGCAGCGCTCCAGGCTTTCGAGGCCTGCGCCCGACACCTCAGCGTCTCCCGCGCCGCCGACGAGCTGCGGCTGACGCAGAGCGCCGTCAGTCGGCAGCTTGCCGGGCTGGAAGCCTTGCTCGGCCTCCGGCTGTTCCAGCGCGTGCGGCAGCGGCTGGTCATCACCCCTGCCGGTGCTGCCTACGCGCCGCGGGTCCGCGCCAGCCTCGCGCGGCTGGAGGGTGCCACCCTCGAGTTGCTCGCTCATCGGGGTGCCGGCGGTACGCTGAACCTGGCCGTGTCACCCACCTTCGGCGCGCGCTGGCTTGTGCCGCGCCTGCCCGCTTTCCGCGCCACCTATCCGGGGGTGATGATCAACTTCCTCAACTACACGACACGGCTCACGCCTCTCGATTTCGCCGCCGAGGATGTGGACGCCGCGATCATGATGACGGAGCACCCGCCCGCCGGCATGGTCAGCCACCGGCTGGTGGACGATGCGCGCCTTCCGATCTGTGCCGCCTCGGCCGCTGCCAGATTGCGGGAGCCGGCGGACCTGGCCGGGCAAGTGCTGATCCAGCAAACGACACGACCGCGCGGCTGGGTGGAGTGGTTCGCCCTTGCCGGGCTGGACGGCATCGACGGCCTGCGCGGCCCGCTGTTCCAGCACACGGCCATGGTCGCGGAGGCCGTCGCTGCCGGACTGGGCGTCGCGCTGCTCCCGCGTTTTCTTGTGGCAGCCGACATCGCGGCCGGGCGGGTCGCAACGCCATTCCCGCTGGTGCTGGGCGGCGATGCCGCCTACCGCTTCGCCTATCCGGAGGCGGCGGAAGAGGTGCCCACCCTTCGCGCCTTTCGCGACTGGCTTCTCCGCCAAGTGCAGGCGGAGACCCCGAGGAGCTTCACAGGCGGTGGCTAAAATCCGTCCTTGTCGCATCCATGTATACATGTATTCATGACGGTATGAGACGGGAACTTCCTGGCCGCGACAGCCTCGATCGGGCGTCGTCGGGCCTGACCGCAGCGGAGCTGGTCTTCCGGCAGCTCCTCAACGCTATCACCTCCGGTGAGCTGGCGGCTGACACCATCGAGACCGAGGAGCAGCTGGCGGCTCGCTACAATGTCAGCCGCACGCCGCTGCGCGACGCGATCCGGCGCCTCGAACAGCTTCGGCTTTTCAGCCGCGAGCCGGGACGAGGCCTGCGCGTCCCGCCCCTCTCGATGGAAGAGATGCACGACCTTTCTGCGACACGCGAGGTGCTGGAAGGTCTGCTCGCCAGCGCCGCCGCCGACCGAGTCGCGCGCGGCCTGACGGACCCCCGCCGGCTGCGAGACATCCACGCGCGCCACATGCGCGTCCTCAACATCGGCGACGCGGAGCTCACGTTGGCCGTCGGATACGACTTCCACGAGGAACTGCGCCGCCTCAGCGGCAACGCCTCCGCCGCTGCCTGCCACGAGCAGATCCTGTTGGGCTTCGAGCGATACCGCCACTTGGCATGTGGCGTGCCCGAACGGCACGAGCGGATCGCGGAGGAGCACACCGACATCCTGGCGGCCATCGAGGCCGGCCAGGCGCAGTCGGCCGAAACCGCCATGCGGCGCCACATCGCCGCGGGACGCGCGATCTATGTCAGCGTGCTGTCGACCACACTCAAGAAATAGAAAACCAGGGATACCGCCACTCGCACGGCCGCGCTCGAACAAGGAAAAGCCATGCTGCGCCGCCTCCTCGCCACCGCCTTCGCCGTCGCGCTTTCCGCAACGGCGGCGCCTGCACAGACAGGCGCCCAGCCTCCCGGGTTACCCGTCAAGCCAGTGCGCATCATCGTGCCGCTTGCCCCCGGCGGGTCCGGCGACGTGCTGGCTCGCATCATGGCGGAACCGCTCGGCACGCTCTGGGGCCAACCCGTCGTCGTCGAGAACCGTCCTGGCGCCGGCGGCAACATCGGCGCCGAGGCCGTCGCGCGCTCCCCGGGTGACGGCTACACGCTGCTGCTGGGCACGCTCGGCATCCATGGCGCCAGCGCCATCTACCCGCGGCTGAACTACGACCCGGCGCGCGAGCTGTCGCCCGTCACGGTGCTGGGCGACCTGCCCAATGTCATCGTCGTGAATCCCGCCGTGCCCGCGCGGACGCTGCAGGAACTCGTCGCCCTCGCCCGCCGCCAGCCCGGGCAAATTTCCTTTGGCTCCGCCGGTAACGGCAGCTCCACCCATCTTGCGGGCGAGCTCTTCATGCTCACGGCCGGCATTCAGATGTCGCACATCCCCTATCGCGGCAGCGCGCCGGCACTGAACGACCTCGTCGCCGGCAACATCCAGGTGATGTTCGAGAACCTGCCGACCATCCCGCCGCTGGTGCAGGGCAACGCCGTGCGCCCGCTGGCCGTCACCTCCGCCATCCGCGCGCCCGCCATGCCCGATGTGCCGACGGTGGAGGAGGCCGGCGTGCCCGGTTACGTCGCCACCGCTTGGCTCGCCCTCTCCGCCCCGGCCAGCGTGCCCGAGCCCCTGCTCGAGCGGCTGAACGCCGATGCCCGAACCGTGCTGGCCATGCCTGCCGTGCGGGAGAAGCTCGCCAACCTCGGCATTACGCCGGTGGGCGGCACCCTCACCGAATCCCGCGCCTTCTTCGCCAGCGAGACGGAGAAGTGGAACCGCGTGATCCAGGCCGCCGGTATCCGACTGAACTGAGGCCATCATGATTCCCTTCGACCCGGTCACCCTCGAGCTGCTCTGGACCCGCCTTGTCTCCATCGTGGACGAGGCCGGGGCCGCGCTGCTCCGCACCTCCTTCTCCACCATCGTTCGCGAATCGCACGATTTCGCCTGCGTGCTCACCGATGCGCGCGGCCACTCGCTCGTTCAGGCGACCGATGGCGTGCCCTCCTTCCTCTGCACGGTGCCCCGCACCATCGGCCACTTCCTCGCGGAGTATCCGCCGGAGACGCTGGAGGAGGGTGACATCCTCATCACCAACGACATCTGGCTTGGCACCGGTCACCTGCCGGACATCACGGTGGCGAAGCCGATCATGCTCGAGGGGAGGCTGCTCGGCTTCGCCGGCTCCGTCGCGCACGCGCCCGATATCGGCGGCCGCATCCGCACCGCGGAATCGCGCGAGGTGTATGAGGAGGGGTTGCAGATCCCCATCATGAAAGTCGTCCGCGCCGGCACGATCGACGACACCTTCGTGCGCTTCCTCCGCAAGAACACCCGCGTGCCCGACCAGGTGATGGGCGATCTTTACGCCCAGTTCACCGCGCTGGACCTGATGGAGCGGCGCTTGCGCGCCCTGCTGGCGGAACATGGGATGAGCACGCTGGAGGCCCTGGCCGACGAAATCCACGGCCGCTCCGAGCGCGCCACGCGTCAGGCCATCCGCGCCGTCCCCGACGGCATCTACCATGCCGAAGTCCTGACGGACGGGCTGGAACAGCCGATCCGCCTGCGCCTTGCCCTGCACAAGCGGGGAGATTCCATTCACGCGGACTATGCGGGAACGGACCCGCAGGTGCCGCGCGGGATCAATGTTTGCCTCGCCTATACCCTGGCCTATACCGCCTTCGCGGTGAAAGCCGCCCTCTGCCCGGAGGTGCCGAACAATGAGGGCGCCTTCCGCCCCATCACCGTCTCCGCGCCGCTCGGCTGCATCCTCAACTCGACGCCACCGGCCGCCGGCGCCAACCGCGCCCTCACCGGCCATTTCATCCCGCCGATGATCCTGGAGGCCCTCGCCGGCGCCTTGCCGGAGCGGGTCATCGCCGGTGTCGGCTCCCCGCTCTGGAGTCTTAACTTCGCCGGCGTGCGGCCGGACGGCACGCCGATCGCGAACCAGTTCTTCATGAACGGCGGCTACGGCGCCGGCGCCGAGCGCGATGGTGCCAACGTGCTGAGCTGGCCCTCCAACGTCTCCGCCGCCCCGGTCGAGATGATCGAGCAGGGCGCCCCCTTCCGCATCCGCCACCGTCGCCTGCGCGAGGGCACGGGCGGTGAAGGCCGTCACCGCGGCGGCACCGGCCAGGAATGGGCCTTCGAGAGCCGCTCCGCGACGCCGGTCGCCATCACCTTCATGGCCGAGCGTACGCGCGAGGAGGCCGCGGCCCGTGGCCTGGCGGGCGGCGGCGCGGGCACGCCCGGCGCCGTGCTGATCGACGGCACGGTGGTGGACCCCAAGCGCCAGCACATCCTCCAGCCCGGCAGCACCGTGGAACTGCGCACCCCCGGCGGCGGCGGCTTCGGCCCGCCGGCCGAACGCTCCACCCAACTCACCGCGCAGGACCGCCAGGACGGGCTGGTCCCGGAGGCCTCAGCATGACCCCCCATCGCCACGCGCTGGCCATCGACATCGGCGGCACCTTCACCGACCTCGTGCTCTATGACGGCACCACCGGCCGCTTCGCTGCCCACAAGGAGCTGACTACCCCGGCAGATCCGGCCGTGGGCGTCGTCACCGGCATCCGTCATCTTTTCGCGGCGGAGGCGGTGGATCCCGCCTCGGTGGGCCGCGTGGTGCACGCCACCACCCTTTTCACCAACGCGTTGATCGAGCGGCGCGGCGCCATCACCGGCCTCATCGCCACCGCCGGCTTCCGCGACACGCTCGAGATCGGGCACGAGCGTAAATACGAGCTCTACGACCTGCACCTACCTCTTGCGCAGCCCCTGGTCCGCCGCGCGCTCCGCCAGGAGGCAATGGAGCGCTTAGCACCGGACGGTACGGTTGAGATCCCGCTCGATCCAGCCAGCGTTCTAGAAGCGAGCGATGCGCTAGTGGCGCAGGGCGTGGAGTCCGTCGCCCTCTGCTTCCTGCACGCCTATGCCAATCCGGCGCACGAGCAGGAAGCCGCCCGGCTGGTCGCGGCGCGCCACCCCGGCCTCATCCTCTCGCTGTCCAGCGACGTGTCGCCGCAGATCCGCGAGTTCGAGCGCTCCTCCACCACCGTCGCGAACGCCTATGTGAAGCCGCTAGCCGAACGCTACCTCAACCGGCTCTCCGGGGACCTCGCGGCGCTGGGCATCACGGCGCCGCTCTTCATGATGCTGTCCAATGGTGGCCTGACCCATGTGGACGAGGCCAAGCGCGTGCCCGTGCAGCTGCTGGAGAGCGGCCCGGCGGCCGGCGCCCTCTCCGCCGCCTTCTTCGGGGGGCGCTCCGGCCGAGGCGACCTGCTGGCCTTCGATCTTGGCGGCACAACGGCCAAGCTTGCCCTGGTGACGGAAGGCCAGCCTCTGGTCGTTCATCGCTTCGAGGCCGGGCGCGAGCGCCGCTTTACCACCGGCAGCGGCCTGCCCCTGAACATCTCCACTATCGAGCTGATCGAGATCGGTGCGGGTGGCGGCTCCATTGCCGCGCATGACGCCCTCGGCCTTCTCAAGGTCGGCCCGCGCAGCGCCGGCTCCACCCCCGGCCCGGCTTGCTATGGCCGCGGCGGCACGGAGCCGACCGTCACCGATGGCAACCTCCTGCTCGGCTACCTCGATGCCGCGACCTTCGCTGGCGGCACGATGCGGCTCGACACGACTGCCGCGGGGCGTGCGGTGGGCAACCTCGCCGCCCAGGCCGGCCTCGACATCGCCCGCACCGCCGCCGGCATCCACGCCGTGGTGAACGAGACCATGGCCGCCGCCGCCCGCGTGCATGTCGCGGAGCAGGGCCACGACCCCCGCGACTTCGCCCTTCTCGTCACCGGCGGCGGCGGCCCGCTGCATGGCTGCGAGCTGGCGCGCCGCCTGGGAATCGGCGAGGTCATCTGCCCGCCCGGCGCCGGCGTCGCCTCTGCCCTCGGCCTGCTGCTAGCCCCGGCTCGGGTGGACCGGGTCTCCACTGTCTCCCGACGGCTCGAGAATATGGATTGGGATGCGCTGGAATCCGGCTACGCCGCGATGGAGCGGGGAGCGCGGGAGGTCATCACCGCGACCCTCGGCCCCGCTGCCGCTCTCACGGTCCGCCGCGCCGCCGATCTGCGCTTCCTGGGTCAGGGCTACGAGGTGATCACCGAATTGCCCCCCGGCCCCTACGGCTCCGAGGCGGAGGCAGGCATCCGCGCCGCTTTCGAGGCGGGGTACGAGCGCGTCTTCTCCCGCCGCCCCGCCGTTGCGGCGATCGAGCTGATCAACATCCGCATCTCCGTTACCGGCAGCACGGCCGAGGGCGCGCTGGACCCGGAGGTGCCCACGACCGCCGGAGGCGACCCTCGGACCGGCACCCGCCGCGTCCGCTTCGGCGATACGGTGGTGGACGCCCCAGTGCTCGACCGCCGGCGCCTCGCTGCCGGTTCCGAGATCGCCGGCCCGGCCATCATCGAGGAGGCCATGTCCACCCTCCTCATCCCGCCCGGCGCGCGTGCCGCGGTGGAGGCGAGCGGCAACATCGTCGTCCATCTGTCGCAACCCGCCCTGCCACCCGTTCGCCAGCGAGAGGCCGTTCAGTGACCCTTCCCCTCTCCCACATCCGCGTCCTCGACCTGACGCGCGTGCGCTCCGGCCCCACATGCGTGCGCCAGCTCGCTGATTGGGGCGCGGACTGCATCAAGATCGAGGCGCCAGACGAGATTGACACCGGTAAAGGTATGGGGGGTGCCCGCAACGGCCCGGATTACCAACATGTGCACCGTAACAAGCGCAGCATCACTCTGAACCTGAAGCACCCGGACGGCCGGGCCGCCTTCCTCCGCATGGTGGCTCAGGCCGATGTCGTGGTGGAGAATTACCGCCCCGACGTGAAGGACCGCCTGGGCATCGGCTACGAGGCGCTGGCGGCGATTAACCCGCGCATCGTGCTCGGCTCCATCTCCGGCTTCGGGCAGGACGGGCCCTATGCGCGCCGCCCCGGTTTCGACCAGATCGCCCAGGGTATGGGCGGCCTCATGTCCGTCACCGGCCTGCCTGGCCAAGGGCCGGTGCGGGTGGGCATCCCCGTCGCCGACCTCACCTCAGGCCTGTTCTGTGCCATCGGCATCCTCACTGGGCTGCTGGAGCGGGAGAAGACCGGCAAGGGCAGATGGGTCCACACCTCGCTGCTGGAGGCGATGGTCGCGATGATGGACTTCCAGGCCACGCGCTGGACCATGGCCGGCGAGGTGCCGGAGCAGGCCGGCAACGACCACCCGACTACCGTCCCCACCGGCCTCTTCCACACCGCCGATGGCGTCATCAATCTCGCGGCGGGCGGCGACGAGATGTGGCGCCGAATCGTCGAGACTCTGGAGCTCGCGGAGGAGGCGCAGGCGCCCGAGCTGGCGACGGAGGCCGCCCGTTCGGCGAACCGCGCGAAGGTCAATGCCGTATTGCAGGCCAGCCTGCTGCGCGACACGGCGGCGAACTGGATCGAGCGGCTGAACAAGGCCGGCGTACCCACTGGGCCAGTCTATGCGATGGACCAGGTCTTCGCGGACCAGCAGGTGCGGCATCTTGGCCTGTCCTTTCCGGTCCAACATCCGCGGCTGGGCGAGATCCATCTGGTCCGTACACCCATCCAGATGCCTGGCGTTGCTAATCCGCGTCAGCCGACGCCCGACCGGGGCGAGCACACGGAGGGGGTGCTGGCCGAGTTCGGCTTCACGCCCGAGGAAATCGCGGCGCTGCGCCGGGAGAAGGCGTTGTGACCGCCTTTCTTCGTTTCGAGGTCACGGAGGGCATTGCCCGTCTTACCCTCGACAATGCGCGGCGCCTCAACGCGGTGAATGCGGAGATGTGGCAAGCGTTACCCGAACTGCTGGGCCGGGTGGCGACCGATCCGGCTATAAGAGTCCTCGTCCTGGCTGGGGCGGGCGATCGCGCATTCTGTACGGGCAACGACATTAGCGAGTTCGATACGATCCGCGCCAATCCCGAGGCCGCCGACCGCTACAATGGCTGGCAGCGGAGCGTCGCCTCCGCTTTGCAGACGCTGGAGAAGCCGATCGTCGCGGCCATTCACGGCTACTGCCTCGGGGCTGGGTTCGAGTTCGCGCTGATGTCGGATTTCCGCCTCTGCGCCGGCGATACCCGCATCGGCATTCCAGCTGTCCGGCTCGGCCTTCCTTACCGGCTGGAGGACATCGAGAAGGTGGTGAAGGTGGTCGGCCTCGCCCGCGCGCGGGAGATGGTCCTGTTAGGGCGGCAGTATGGCGGGGACGAGTTGCTCGCCCTCGGCGTCGCCACGCAGATCCTTCCGGACATCGCAGCCCTCGACTCGGCCGTGTCGGCGCTGGCGCGGGAGCTGGCCGCGAATGCACCGCTCAGCCTGAGGGCCGCCAGAATTGCCTTTGCGGAGCTGTCTCGGCCGGACAGCACCCCCGATCTGGCGCGAGTGAAGGCCGCGGAGGACGCCTGCTACGCTAGTGCGGACTATGCCGAGGGGCGTCGCGCGAAGGCAGAGAGACGCACTCCGGCGTTCACAGGGCGTTAGACCCCCTGTCACATCCGGTGCGGAGCCAGGGGCGGAGCTCACGTTTAGCTTGAGCCCCTCCCTTCCGTGAGCACAGCATCTCTGTAGCGCCTGCCCTACGCAGCGCATCATCCATTCGCACTGAGGCAGGAGACCTGCCGGAGACAGGCGCTCCTGTTCATCGGTCGCGGATCGGCCGGTTCGACCTCGTCGCGCGCTCCGCAAGACGGCCGTTTTTAGAGGGAGTCTTGCTCGTTCAGACCATGCCCGGGAAAGGGGTGGTGAGCGAGCCAGTGGCGGGCGATGTCGATCCGCCGGGCGACCCAGACCCCCTCGTGTTTTCCGATGTGGTCCAGCAGCCGGGCCAGCCCTGCGGCACGGGCGGGATGCCCGATCAGGCGCATGTGCAGCCCCACCGACATCATCTTCGGCGCAGTCGCGCCCTCTGCGTAGAGGGTGTCGAAGCCGTCCCGCACGAAGGCGAACCACTCGTCCGAGGTGCTGACGGATCCCGCGTATTTCCCGTCATTATGCGTCAACGAGTAGGGCACGACGAGATGCCCCTTCCCCTCCACCGTCACCCACCAGGGCAGCTCATCCGCATAGCTGTCGCTATCATAGAGGAAGCCGCCCTCCTCCACGACGAGGCGACGCGTGTTCACGCTCGGCCCATAGCGGCAGTACCAGCCATCCGGGCGATGGCCGACGGTCTTCTCCAGTGAGGCGATGGCGCGGCGGATGTGCTCGCGCTCCTCTGCCTCGGGCAGCTCGAAATGCTTCACCCAGCGCCATCCATGGCAGCACACGTCGTAGCCGGCCTCGCGGATGGCGGCGGCGGCCTCCGGGTTGCGCTCGAGGGCGAGGGCGCAGCCGAAGACGGTCATCGGCATGCCGCGCTCGCGGAACAGCCGCATCAGTCGCCAGAAGCCGACGCGGGAGCCGTATTCGAACATGCCCTCGGCCGCGAGATCCCGCCCCTTCGGGATCTGGCCGAGGCCCATCGCCTCCGTCAGGCCGGATTCCGAGTAGGATTCGCCATCGCCGATGGAGGGCTCGGACCCCTCCTCGTAATTCATCACAAAGTTGACGGCGATGCGCGCACCATTAGGCCATTTCGGATCGGGCGGCGTGGCGCCGTATCCGCGGAAGTCGCGGCGGACCTCATAGGGCATCAGGGCTGCTCCCCCTCGGGCATGTGCAGGGTGAAGGGCGCGACATCGACGAATTCCTCGTCACCTGCGGTGCCGTCGCGCCACATGAAGACGGCGAAGCGCGCCGGCGCGTCCAGCACGGTGAAGGGATGATGCCAGACATCGGCGCCATAGGTGACCCCCTGCCCCGGCCCGGCAAGGAAGGCCTGGGCGCGCGTCATATCCGGCCCGCCACCGTCCGCATGGGGCGCGACGAGCACGAGGAAGCGCGCAGGGCCGAGCGGGACGAAGCTTTGGGATGAATGCGCGTGCCGCTCCATCATCCGCACGGCAATTGGCGCGGGGCTGGGATCCTTGCAGGTCAGTGACAGGCTGGGCCAGGCGCCCGGGCGGGTGGTGGAAAGTGCGCGTTCGTAAAAGGCGCGGCCCGGCGCGTCCGGCACGGACAGCACCTCGCCGAAGGGTGCGAAGCCATCCGCCGTCAGGGGAAGAACCTGCATCAAACCGCCATCCTCCGCACCAGCCCCACGGCCCGGTCCATCACCACGAGAAGCACGAAGGCCACCGCGACGAGCACGCCGGAGGCCGCGGCGACGCGCACGTCCAGCGAGGATTCCATCATGCCCCACAGCCGGATCGGTAGCATGTCGTTCCCCGCAGAGGAGAGGAAGAGCGAGACCGGGACATTGTCGAGCGAGGACACGAAGGCGAGGAAGGCGCCCGCCGCCACGCCCGGCATGATGAGCGGCAGGATCACGCGGCGGAAGGTGCGCCAGGGGGAGGCGCCGAGGGCGGCGGAGGCATCCAGCAAGGTCGGGTCCAGCCCCGCCGCGCTGGCGCCGACGGTGCGGAGCGCGAAGGGGGTCGCGATCATCGCGTGCCCGGCTACCAGCAGCCAGAAGTTGGACGGAATGCGCAGCCAGGAGAAGAACATCAGCGTCGCCAACCCATAGGCTATGCCCGGCAGGACGAGCGGCGCGAGGAAGCTACCCTCCGCCACCCGTGTCCAGGCGGCACGGCTGCGCGCGATGGCAAGCGCGGCCGCCGTTGCCAGCGTGGTGGAGATGGCGGCCACGGTGGCTGCCACCAGCAGGCTGTTGCCCGCCGCGCGGTGAATCTGGGCGGAACGCACAGGATCGAACAGCGCCTCGTACCAGCGCAGCGTCAGCCCCGGCGGTGGGAAGCGCAGCGCCTGGGAGGTGGTGAAGGAGGTGAGAAGCACGACCACCACCGGCCCGATCAGGATCAGCAGCCCCAGCCCTGCGAGCGCCAGGATCAGGAGGGCGAGCGGCCGGTCGCCCGGAGCCAGTAGCCTAGACATGCGCGGCCTTCCTCCCCAGCGCGGACAGCGTCGCGACCACGATCAGCACCGAGCCCATCAGCGTCAGCGCGAGTGCTGCCGCCATCGGCCAATCGAACACCACCATCGCCTGCTGCCAGACCAGCGCCGGCAGATAGGCCAGCCGCCCGCCGCCGATCACGGATTGAGAGATGAAGGCGGTGGCGGCGGAGGCGAAGACGAGGGTCGCGCCCGCCAGCAGGCCGGGCAGCGCCATCGGCAGGACCACCCGCCGCAATGTGCGCGCGAGCGAGGCACCGAGGGCTGCGGAGGCATCCAGCAGCGCCGGGTCGATCCGCCCCATGGCCGCGATCAGCGGCAGCAGCATCAGTGGCATCTCGATCTGCGTCAGCGCGATGATCAGCCCGTGCTCCGTCTGCAGCAGCGGTACGGGGTCGGAGACGAGGCCGGTGGCGAGCAGCGCGTTGTTGATCACCCCTTCCCGCCCGAGGATGGCGATCCAGGCGAAGGTACGCACCACCACGGAGGTGAGCAGCGGCAGCACCGCTGACAGCAGAATAATGCGCTTCAGCCCTGGCCCTGCTGCTAGATGCAGCAGGGCGAGCGGCGCGGCGAGCAGCATGGTCGCGATGACCGTCAGCCCACCGAGCCGCAGCGTGTTCCACACGGCCCGCAGGTTGAAGCTGTCCCCCAGAACCTCGCCCCAGGCCCGCGCGCTGGCGGCGGCCAGGTTCTCGTCGGTGGAGAAGGAGGTCGCCGCCAGGATGAGCAGCGGCGCCAGGAAGAATAGCGCCTGCGCCAGGGCGAGCGGCAGGGCGAGCCGCCACGCCCCTTTCGCCTCCATTGCTACTTGGCCATCTCGCGGTTGAACCGGTCGATCCAGCGCGCGCGCAGCGGATTGATCTTCGCCCAGTCATGCGTGACGAACTTGGACAGATCTGCGATGGAGCGCATCGGCACATCCGGGCCCGGCGTCACCTCGGTGTTGACGGGTACGAAGAAGAAGGGCGCCTGGGACAGGCCGTTCTGCACGCCCGTCGAAATCATCGTGTCGATATACTGGTAGGATTGCTCTATGTTCCGCGCGCCCTTGGCGATGTGCATTGTGGTGCCGAAGGCGATGCCGCCGCTTTCCGGCAGGGCGAACTCGATATCCACGCCGCGCGACTTCAGCAGGCTCACCGTATAGGTGTTGGTGTACATCACATCGATCTGGCCTTGCTGGAACAGGCCCGGCATGGCCGCGGGCTGCGCCACCGCCGCAACCTGCGGCAGGATCTTCCGTAGCTCTGTGAACAGCGGCTCCACATCCGTCTCGGACCCGCCATAAGCCTTCGCCATCTCGATCAGCGACACGGTGCCGAAGGTGGTGCCGAAGCCCGTCAGCCCGAGGCGGGAGGCGTATTCCGGCTTGAACAGGTCCCGCCAGCCTGCCGGCTTGGGCAGCTTCTTCGGGTTGTAGGCGATGCCCACCACCTGCGCCGCGACGCCCGCGCCGTACTGGTCGGAGTAGCCTGCCGGCAGCTTGGCGCGGTTGGTCAGGCGCGAGGCATCGAAGGGCTCGAACAGGCTCAGGTCAATGCCCTGCACGCGCGGGCCGGGATCGAGCACGAAGACATCGAAGGGCGCCACGCCGCGGGAGGCGCGGGCCTTGGCGATCTGGTCCACCGCGAACAGTGGCTCGAAGGACACGTCCACCCCGTGTGCCGTCTTCAGCGCCGGCGCCAGCACCGCGCGCAGCGCCTCGTCCCAGCCGCCGGGATAAACGGCCGCGCTCATGCTGCCGGCGGCATGGGCCCCGCGCGGCAGGAAGGGCAGTGCGGCAGCGCCGAGGCCCGCGCCCAGCAGCGCGCGGCGGTTGAGCTGTGTCATGCGATGTCTCCAGCGGGGAAAAGGGTGGGTCGGGCGCCGGGCGCCAGCGCCACGCGCACCGGGCCGGGCGCCGGCGGCGCGCCATGGCGGGGTTCGTGCAGCTTCATCTCGGTGGAGCCTGCCTCGACGTCGTGCATCAGCGAGGGGCCGAGCGGCAGGGACAGGCGCAGACGCGCGGGCCAAGCCGCCGGGTCGGGATTGGCGGCCCCGCGCAGCACCAGGTGCTCCGGCCTTGCGCAAAGCAGCACGCGATCGCCCACCGCGAAGCCGCGCGGGCTCTCCACCGGCACCAGCGCCCCGACATCCAGCTGCACCCGGTATCCCGCCCCCTCACGCGCCGCCACGCGGCCGTGCAGCGCGTTGCTGGTGCCGACAAAGCCCGCGACGAAGGGCGTGCCCGGGCGGTCGTACACCTCGGCGGGGGCGGCCACCTGCTCCACCCGGCCGCCGCGCATCACGGCCATGCGGTCGGCCATGCTCATCGCCTCGTCCTGGTCATGGGTGACGAGCACGGCGGTGACGCCGAAGCGCCGCTGGATGCGCTTGATCTCGAGCTGCAGGTCCAGCCGCAGCGCGCGGTCCAGCGCGGCGAAGGGCTCGTCGAGCAGGAGGATGGAGGGCTCGATGGCCAGGGCGCGGGCCAGCGCCACGCGCTGCTGCTGCCCGCCGGAGAGCGCGCGCGGACGGCGATCCGCGAAGGCCTCCATCCGCACGGCGGCCAGGGCGGCCTCCACGCGCCGGATGGTTTCGGCTTTGGGGAGGCGCCGCGCCTCCAGCCCGTAGGCCACGTTCTCCGCCACGCTCATATGGGGGAACAGCGCGTAAGACTGGAACACGATGCCCACCCCGCGCCGGCCCGGAGGCAGGTGGTCGATCGGGCTTCCGTCCACCGTCACGCGCCCGGCATCCGGCCGGATGAAGCCCGCCACCGTCCGCAGCAGCGTGGTCTTGCCGCAACCGGAGGGGCCGAGCAGCGCCAGGATCTCCCCCGGTTCCACCGAGAGCGAAACCCCATCCACCGCCACCGACTGGCCGTAGCGAACCCGCACCCCATCGATGTCGAGACGATGCCCGCGCGGGGCGGCGATGGGGGCGTCGGCGAGGGGGGCGGCTTGGTCTGGCATCCGCCGGGATCGAAGCAAGAGGCGGGCCATCGGCCGGGTGGCCCCGCGCTTGCCAGGACCTGCCCAGCCATCACGAGGCCAGCCATGCCGAACGACCTACCGCCCGATCATCGCGACCTGCGCGGCTATGCCGGGCGATGGCCCGACCTGCGCTGGCCCAACGGCGCCCGCCTCGCCGTCTCCGTCGTCATCAACTTCGAGGAGGGGGCGGAGCAGCAGGTCGGTGATGGCGATGCGCGCAGCGAGCCGATGGGCGAGGTGATCAGCATCGTCCCGCAGGGCGTGCGTGACCAGGGGCAGGAGGGCATCTTCGGATACGGCACGCGCGCGGGCCTGTGGCGCATGCTGCACGCGCTAGACGAGGCCGCCCTGCCCGCCACCATCTTCTTCTGCGGCCGCGCGGTGGAGCGCCTGCCTGACCTCGCGCGCGAAACCGTGGCACGCGGGCATGAGGCCGCCGTGCATGGCTGGCGCTGGCGCCCCCATGCCGATTATGCGACGCCCGAGGCGGAGGCCGCAGATCTCGACCGCTGCATCGCCGTGATCCGGGAAGCCACCGGCACCGCTCCCGTCGGCTTCTTCTGCCGAGGCGGCGAAAGCCCCTGGACGCGAGGCCTGCTTCGCGCGCGCGGCTTTCTCTACACCGCCAACGGCTTCGACGACGACCTGCCCTATTACGACCGCGCGGAGGGCGCGCCGCTGCTCGTGCTACCCTACGCGCTCGACACAAACGACATGAAGTTTTTTCACCCGAATGGCTTCGTTCGCGCGCGGGAGATGGTGGACTACGTGGCGGACGCGCTGGAGGTGCTGGAGGAGGAGGCGGGGCGCGGCCATGCGCGGTTGTTGAACATCGGATTCCACCTGCGCATCTGCGGCCGCCCAGCCCGCCTTCCCGCCTTTCGCGACGTACTGCGGCTACTGGCCGGGAGAGGCGACCGGCTATGGGTCGCGCGGCGCGACGAGATTGCCCGGGCCTTCCTCGCCGCCGTCCCGCCTTGATACCAAACTGCCCATCCCGCGGAACGACGGGTGCCGAGCGCTGGTCCGTCACAACGGATCCCGGCGTTTTCGCTCGGGGAGCTCGGGCAGAGATCCCGCAAATTCGGGGCGGCAAAATGAAGCTCAGACATGGCAGAGCGCTAATGCAGGGACGCGCGGCAACGACGCAAGCAGGGGAAACCGCCACCATCTGCGCCCGCTTGCGGCAGCATCTATGCCACGTACGCGGCCCCTACGACGGCGCGGTACAGAGCCTTAAAATGCAGCAACAAAGGTGAGCGCCCGCGCGGGTGGAACGACAACGAGTAACGCCGCCGTTCTCCTTCGGTCCAGCCGGATCTGGCTATGGTGCCCTTGCCATCCAGAAGCGCATCCGTCCATCGGCGAATGCCGGAACCTCGAAGCCCTTGCGAGATGCCAGAAGCATTGGCTCGCGATAAAGCGGAATCGCCCAGAAGTTGGCCCGTTCCATCGCAAAGGCCTCGGTCAGCAGGCTTGTACGCTTCGCGAGATCCATTTCAACTGCAGCTCGGCCGATAAGCGTATCGAGGGCGGGATCTGAGTATCTGCCCGCGTTCCAGCTGCCGCTCCGCTGGTTCCGGGTATGGAAGACATTGTTCAGGATGGAAAAGCCATCCAGCTTCGGGGTATTGGCCCAGCCCATCAGATAAATGTCCAGCTCCGGCTTCATGAAGCGCTGCATGAAGGCAGCATAGCGCATGCCGGAGTAGGTGACCTTCACGCCGATGCGCGCCCACATGGCAGCGGCCGCCTGGCAAAGCCGGTCGCCGTTGACGAAGCGATCGACAGGGCATTCCAGCCCGATCGTGAACCCGTCCGGATAGCCGGCCTCGGCAAGGAGCCGCCTCGCACCGTCCTGATTGTAGGTGGCGCGCTGGACCGACTGCGCCGGCTCGCAGCCTGTGATCTCGCGGGCGATCATGGAATGGGTGGGTTGGGTGAGGCCGCGCATGACGGCGCGGGTGATCGACGGCACATCAAGCGCCATCGTCATGGCCTCCCGCACGCGGCGGTCGGCCAGGGGGTTGGGGCCGGCTCCAGCAGCGGTCTGATGGTCGGGTCCGACGTTGAAGCCGAAATACATGACGCGATGGTCCTGTGCCTCCACGAGAGTAATTGCCGGATTCTGCCGCAGGCGTTCGGCGTCCTGCAGGGGCACTGGCGTGACCACGTCCAGCTGGCCCGAAAGCAGTCCTGCGAGCCGGGTGGCATCGTTCGGTACCGGCCGAAAGGAGATGCGATCGACGTTGCGCTCGCGTTTATCCCACCAATCCGGAAAGGCCTCGAGCACCGTCTCAGAATCCAGTTGGCGCGAGACCACGCGGAAGGGGCCGGTGCCGTTGGTATTAACGTTAGCATACCCCGACGTGCCGCGAGCGGGATCCGTGGGCAGCAGGGCGTCGTGGGCCTTCATCCAGGCCTCACTCAGGATCGAGATGCCGGCCAGGTCGTTGATGAGGACCGGGTAAGGCCCGCGGAGCATGACGTCGACCGTATCAGGCCCGCTCTGCTGCACTTCCTTGATCATGTGAGTGACGGAAGCATAGGGCGAGTTCGGTACGCTGGCCCGCCGCAGGGATGCGACAACATCCGCGGCGGTCATTAACGTCCCGTCGTGGAAGCGCACGTTCTGACGGATGGTGAAGCGATAATGGTCCGGCGCCATCACGACCCAGGCGGTGGCGAGCGCGGGCTCGAATGCCAGGTTGCGATCTAGTCGAACAAGTGAGTCGTAGACGTTGCCCAGCAAGGCGGCATTGGCGGTGCTGAACACGCCGTGCGGGTCCATCGTGGTGACCTCGCCGTTGTTACCCCACCGCACGGTGGTCTATGCTTCGGCCGTCACTGCAGTGCTGAGCACGATGGCGAGGGCGGCGAGGACACGCCTCACGGGCAAGCGGATCATGCGTTGCTCCTGTCCAGGGGGAAGATTGGTCGGCGCACATGCCGGAAATCGAGTGCGTGTAGGTCGAGTGTAGCAACGCCAGGCCCCTGGCACTCCACATTGGCACGGGCGAGCGGCAGGAACGTCGGGCGGTGATTAGTCTTCGACTTTAGGACGACGTAGCGGAAGCGCGTCGGCTCCAGCCCGAACATGCGGTACTGGAGCGGGTCCAGCGCCTCCACCCGAGCCTCGCTCACCAGCAGCGTGAGGCGGCCGGTCTCCAGGACGGCCCAGCGGCCGAGGTCTACGGGCATACCGGTGAAAATAGGCCCCTCCACGGTGAACCGGCCTAGCGCGATGCTACGGACGGTGCCTGTGAGTTGGACCGGTTGCAGGGGCTCCCTCAGGGCCGGGATGGGGCGCTTACCGCCGACATCAATGGTGATGCTGGCGCCGACCCCGGCCTCGATCATCCGTGCCACGGCCTCCGGATCGCAGATCGGCCCCGCCAGGATCCCGTCCAGACCCCGATCGAGCGCGGCGGCGACGACCGCCATAGAATCCATCGTTCCGCCTGAATGGCAGTTGTCGGACATGTCGGCGAGAATCACGGGCCCCTCGCCGTCCCCTGCCCCGATCGCTGCCGCGCGTTCGATCGAGTCCGCTAGCGGTTCGATGGTCGGCGTCGTGAAGCGATCGCGCAGCGACCAGGCAAGATCCACGATCTCTTGTGCGACCGCTGCAGCCCCGGCGGGATCGCCGTTGGAGGTAGCAAGCACGCAGAGCCCGGTGTCGGCCGTATCTGCCAACGGGAAGCCGGTGAAGACGGTCACGCACGGCATCCCATCGCGCTCCGCCTTGGCGGCCGCCTCGATCAGCAATGACATAGGTTCGGAATCGGTGATGCACTTCACCATATCCGGCAGCATGGGGCAGCGGCGCACGACGGTGATCGGGTCGAGCCGCCCCTCCAGGACGTCCCGGAGCAGCCGGGCCGCCATTCGCCCGGTGGCCGGCATATCCGTGTGCGGGTAGGTCCTGTAACTCGTCATGACCGTGCAGTTCGCGATGAACAGGTCGGACAGGTTGGCATGAGAGTCGAGCGAGACGCCGATCGGCAGGCCCGGGCGCACCCGCCTGATGCGGGCGAGCAACTCGCCCTCCCCATCCTCCACACCCTCGGCCACCATGGCGCCGTGGAGATCGAGGAGCATCGCATCGCAGGAGAGGGCCGCGTGGCACAGGATGTCCGAGAGCCGCTCGAAGGCTTCGCGTTCGACGGGCGCGCTTGGCAGCGCACGCGCCGCGATGGGCACCGCGATCTCCGCCCCCATCTCCTCTGCCACCTCGAGCAGCCCGGAAAGCCCGTAGCCTGAGTGGCGGAGGGCCTTGTAGGCCGCATCACCGAAGAGCGGGCCGCCGGGGCCGAAATCCTCCCAGCGGGTCGGGACCGGCGAGAAGGTGTTTGTCTCGTGCTTGAACATGCCGACGGTGAGCTTCATGCGGTCCGACGATCTCCGAGGCCTCACGGCAGGTTGCGGTGCATCGCGGCATGACGTCCAATATGGAAAGTTTGATGAGGCAAACTTCCCGTTATGGAGCTTCGTCCTTTCAAGCTTCGCGAGCTGGAGATCTTCCGCGCCGTCCTGGATCTCCGGTCGATCACCGCAGCGGCCCATCTGCTCGGCGTTTCGCAGCCGGCCATCAGCAAGTCCCTGCAACAGCTGGAGGCCGGGCTCGGTTTTCCCCTGTTCGAGCGCCTGGGCGGGCGTCTGCTGCCGACGCCCGAGGCCGAGGCGATGACCTATGCGCTGCAGGGCGTATTCGGCTCGCTCGAGGGGCTGCAGTCGGCCGCTCGGGCCGCGCGGCAGGAGGCGGGCGGGCCCGTGACCATCGCGGCGCTTCCGACACTGGCGACGGTCGTCGTACCCGATGCCGTCCGCCTCGCAACCGAGCAGCATCCCAACCTGCAGATCAGCCTCAAGATCCTGCCGACCCGCGAGGTCACGGAAGCTGTTGCCCTCGGCACTGCTGATATCGGGCTCGTGCACCGGCTGCTCGACGACGACCCGCGTGTTCAAGGCGAGGACGTCGGGACTACGACCATGGTCTGCGTGCTGCCGGCGACGCATCCGCTGGCCAAGCTTGAGGTCGTTTACGCTGCGGCGTTGAACGGCACGCGGTATGTTTCCTATACGCTGGCCTCCCCGATAGGCGAACGGATGCAGTCCGCGTTCGCCGCCGCCGGTGGAGCGTACAGGCCATCGGTGGAGGTCGCCGCCTCGACGGTCCTCTGCGAGGCAGCGCGGCGGTTGGGGCTCCCTAGGCTCGTCGAGGACTCCGCGCTTTCGACGGGCTGGTGGGCCGAGCTCGTTGTGCGTCCGCTCCGCCCGGCGATCATCCTCCGTCCGAGGCTCCTGCTCGGACTAAGACGGCCACTTTCCCTCGGGGGTCGAGCCGTGGCGACTGCGATCAGACGGGGCCTTGCTGGCGCCGGCGGGTCACGAGGACCAGAGTGAGCCTACTTTCGCCGTTCCCGGGCGCGCTGCGACCACCTCGCTCCGTCGAGGGCAGGCGACGTCCCCTGACCAGTCTCCCCGTCAAAGGTCGTCCTGCCCGCCCCTCGTCAGCTCCCTGCCGCGAAGAAGCGATTACTCGGCCGTGCCAGGCCTAGGTTGTCCCGCAGGGTCGCACCCTCATACTCCTTCCGGAACAGACCACGCCGCTGCAACTCGGGGACGACGAGCCGAGCGAAGCGCTCAAGCCCCGTCGGCACCACCGGTGCTGCAATCATGAAGCCGTCGCATGCCTTGGAGGTGTACCATTCCTCCATGGTGTCCGCGATCGTCATCGGATCGCCCTTGAACATGTTGCCGCCCATCTGCGGAAGGATCCGTCGGTAAGTCTGCCGTATCGTCAGCCCCTCCTCGCGAGCCATCCGCATAATGGATTTGCCGATGCCGGTATGTCCGACATGCTCCTCGTCGAAGTCGGGCAAGGGCCCGTCCAGCGGGTAGTCCTTCATCTTGCGTCCCAGCATCTTGGACAGGTAGTCGACGCCGACTGCCGGTGAGACCAGCTCATCGAGCTCCTGCAGCAACGCGTCCGCTTCCGCCGCCGTCTCGCCGACGAAGATGGTGACACCTGCGAGGATACGCATGTCCTCGGCAGTCCGCCCGAACTTCGGCATGCGCCCCTTGATGTCGGCATACAGGCGCTGCGCCGCCGAAAGGCTGCCTTCGATGGCGAAGACGCAGTCGGCATGGGCAGCCGAGAGATCCTTGCCCGTGTCCGACTGCCCGGCCGAGAACACGACCGGGTGGCCCTGAGGGGGTCGCGGTGCGTTCAGCGGGCCACGCACCTGGAAGTGGGTTCCCTTGTGATCGAGCACATGCACCCTGGACGGGCGGAGGAACTGCCCACTCTCCTTGTCCTGCGGGAAGGCATCTTCGGCCCAGCTGTCCCACAATCCTTTGACGACGGTGGCGAACTCGCCCGCGCGGTCATACCTCAGGTCACGCGCCACATGCTCTGCGTGGCTGAAGTTGAGGGCGTCCTCGGGGTTCGATGTGGTGACGAGATTCCAGCCAGCCCTGCCGGCGCTGAGATGGTCCAGCGAAGCGAAGCGTCGGGCGACGTGGAACGGCTCGTCGTAGGTCGTGGTCGCAGTCGCGACCAGGCCGATCTTGCTCGTGTGCATGGCGAGTGCCGAGAGCAACGTCACGGGTTCCAGCACGCCGGGTCTGTCGGACGGGCTGGTGGCCGCGAAGAGGTCTGGCTTGTCCATCTGCCGAACGCCGTTGCCGTCCGCCAGGAAGAGGAGGTCGAACTTTGCCGCCTCCGCGATTTGCGCAAGACGGATGGCATTCCGGATATTGGCTGCCGGTGCCTCCCAGGCCTGTGGATGCCGCCACTCGCTGACGTGGCTGCCCTGAGCGTTGGCGTTAGCCGCAAGGATCATCGGCATGAACTCAGCCTCTCTTCGTCTTCTGGATGATGCGCAGCCTCTGGCCATCTCGGCTCCGCGACGCAGCGATGAGGTTGCTTCTCAATGATGCCGCCGGGAACGCGCGCTCCGCGGAGCGCGTCCTGACCGGGACTTCTACCCACCAGGGAGACGTCCATCGCGTTCGCGCGTGGCTAACGATGAACTCTGGCGGCAGAAAACCAAGGCTATGCAACGGCAAGCCGTAGCTGGCTCATTCCTTTTCGATCCCAGCCATTCGGACCACGTCGCTCCAGCGCTTGCGCTCTGCCGCCAGCACGCGATCCATGTCCTCCGGGGTGCCGCCGACCGGCTCCGCGCCCCAGCTCAAGAGCCGGTCGCGGATGGCAGGCTGGCGGAGCAGTTTGTCGATCTCCGACGCGATGGCGCGACGGGCCCCAATCGGTGTCCCGGCCGGAGCGGCGTAGCCAAGCCAGGCATTCGCCTCATAGCCAGCGAGACCGGCCTCCTGGAGCGTGGGCACATCCGGCAGCAACGGGAAGCGGGTGGTGCCGCCGACAGCGAGCGGAATCAGGCGCCCGTCGCGGAAATCGTCGAGGAACGAGGGGGCCTGCTCGATCACCAGCTGGATACGACCGGCGAGCAGGTCGGTGCGGGCCGGAGAGCCGCCGCGGTATTGCACCATTTCCAACTGCAGGCCGCCGGCAAGGGCGCGGAACATCTCAACAGTCAGCCGAGACGCCATGCCGGATGTGGCAAAGTTCAACTCGCCCGGGCGACGCCTGGCGAGCGCGATGAACTCCTGCGCCGTGCGCACACCGAGCGAGGGCGGCACGATCATCACATAGGGAATGTTCGCCACCATGGAGACGCCGACGAGGTCTCGCTCGGGATCGTAGGGCAGCGTCTTGTAGACGTAGGGGTTCACCGCCATTGGCCCAGGACTGGCCGCGAGCAGCGTGTGACCATCGGCCGGAGCTTTGGCGACGGCATCGGCCCCGATGACGCCGAAGGCGCCGGCGCGGTTCTCCACCACGACCTGCTGTCCGAGAGGCCCGCCGAGGTTCTCGGCGATGAGACGTGCGATCAGGTCGGTCGCGCCGCCCGGCGCGAAGGGAACGACCACGCGAATCGTGCGGGTGGGCCAGGAAGCCTGCGCCGTAGCGCGCTTAGGGAAAGCTAAGGCAGTTGCACCAGCGGCCAGGGCTCTGAGAGCGCTGCGCCGGCCTGCTTGGAACGGCGTGGGGCTAGCCGAACTCAACTTCCCTCCCTCTTGCACCACGGTCGGGGCGTTTAGTCCGACATTCCTGAATGTCCACAGCCCAGCGGCACGATCGGTCCCAGACATCCACCAAAACTCCCAAAGCTGTAGCCTGGCATTCCCTGATTTGTTAAACAGAATATTGAAGACAATCCTGTCTGGGAATGATCATGAGGACAAGCCCTTCTCTCGCGTCCACCCAATTTGCAGGAGCACCGCTGTTCTCGCAGCCGTCCAGCTTGCCGGATTATGTGGCCGATCAACTACGTGCAGCGATCCTGGGCGGCCACGTCGCGGCTGGTACGCCCTTGCGGCAGGAAGACATCGCGAAGCAGCTTGGGGCGAGCCGCCCTCCCGTGCGGGAAGCCCTCCGCATATTGGAAGGTGAGGGCCTGGTCGAGCTTCGCCCTCGCCGCGGCTATGTCGTGGCGTCACTCAACATGACCGAGGTCGCCGAGATCTTCGACATCCGCGAACGCCTCGAGGAACACGCCGCTGAACTCGCCGCATTGCGCAGGACTCGTAAGGACGTCAGTGAGGTCGCCGCTCTCCTTACCAAGATGGAGGCGCTTGATGAGAGCGAGCTGGGTCTCTTCGCTGCAGCAAATCACGCCTTCCACACACGCATCTTTCAGGTGGCGGATCGCCCGAGGCTCCTCCGAATGATGCTCTCGCTGCGCGAGACGGTTGAGCGCTACATCCGCCTGGGCGGCGCTCTCTCCGCGGATATGCTGACGGTGCGCGCCGAGCATCGGGCCATCTTCGCCGCGTTCGAGGCAGGTGATCCGCTGAAGCTCGGCCGTCTCAGCCGGGCCCACGTGGCGGGTACGGGGCACAGACTGCTGCAGGCTCTTGCAGCACGCGAGCGGACTTGCACCGATTAGTGGAAGGCTCCTCCCTGCGGCCCTTTGAGCCGGGTGGGCACCGGGGACTGGCCTCTCCGTGGAAACGGGCCAAGTGAAATTGTAGCTCATGGGCGATTGCGCATTGGCAGTTCGCCAGCACTGTGCCGCCTGCGCTTCGCAGCGCCTCCGTGCTGCATTCCGTTATCACGCAAGCGCGTCGCGCCGAAAGCGCCCATCCAGCTGCCGTGTTCGGATGGTCCAGAAGGGCCGCCCCTTCAGGTACTGGAGAACGGTGTCGCGGGGGTTCGCAAAGGGCCGCGAATCGGAGCTCCTCAGAGAACACCTACCCGCATTACTTGGCCCATCGGACTGGCCTCGCTAGAGCCGCTCAAAGCCTGAGCCCGTCGAGCTTGCGTTGCATGAGCATGAGGATCTGCGACCGGTTCCGCCGCATTCGCTCCAGCGGACCGCTGACCGCCAGAGCAAGAGGCCGGTGCCCGCCCGGCACGGGAACAGCCATAGCGATCATGGCCGTGTCGGGAACGATGGCCGCCTCGCTCGTCGCATGCCCGTCCTGCCGGATGGACGTCAGCTCCGCCAGAAAGGGTTTGACCGGCACGCGCCCGTTCGCGGGCTCGTTTGCGTTCACGCGACGCAGCAGAGCGGTCACTTCCGCGTCCGGTTGCTGCGCCAGCAGAACCTTGCCCGCCGCGGGCAGCCAGATGGGCCGCCGGGAGCCGGGCTTGATATAGAAGCGCACCGGCGCGATCGACTGCAGGATGCGGATGTAATCGACATAGAGACCGTGCTGCATCGCCAGCACGATCGTCTCCTGCGTCTCGGCCTGAAGCTCGTCCATCAGCCGTGGGATGGATTCCTCATCAGAGAACAACCGGTCGAAGATCCAGGTGCCCAGAACGGCGAAGCGGATCGTCGGCTGGTATTCCCGGGACCGCGGCCGGTACTCCAGATATCCCAAGGTCAGCAGCGACTTGAGCAGGACCGAGGTGGAGGAGAGTGGGAATTCCAGCGCCTCCGAGACCTCGGACACGGTCGCCGGCGCGTGGCGATGCGCGAAGAACTCGAAGATCTCGAGAACCCGCCCAGCGGATTTCACGACCTTGTCCATTCCACCCGGCCTCCTTCGGACAGCGCGAAGCTTAGGCGGCGCTCCACGTATGTGAAACCCTGTCCGGTAAATGCCGTGTCTCGTTGACCCTGGCGACGACGACGCAGATCATTCCGTTCCAGACGCCGGTCACGTGCCGCCGCGCGTGGAGGACGACGTTATGGGAGACCCTGCGGAGCAGGATGTCCCGCACCTTCTGAACGGTGTCCTCCTCGACGAGCGCAGCCACGAGGCGCGCCCGCACGCGCGGCAATCTGAGAGAATGGAGGACGCCATGAAGGTCACCCGGAACAACGAAGGGCTCGGCGCCCGCGTGACGGACATCGATCTCGCGCAGCCGCTCGATAGCGACAGCTTCCGCTCCATCCTGCGCGCGCTCGGGGAGCACGGGGTGCTGTGCGTTCCGGGCCAGTTGCTGGAGCCGTCCGAGCTCTCAGCCTTCGGTTCCCGCTTCGGGGAGTTGGAGATCAACGTGGCGAACGCGTTCCACGCCGACAACCGTCCCGAGGTGATGGTCCTGTCCAACGTGGTGAAGGACGGCAAGCCGCTCGGCCTGAGCGATGCCGGCCAGGGCTGGCACACGGATATGAGCTACAGCCACGACATCGCGCTGGCCAATGTGCTGCACGCGAAGCAGGTTCCTGTGCGCAATGGCCGCCCACTGGGCGACACGCAGTTCCGCAACATGCACGCCGCCTACGACGACCTCCCAGCCGAGGTCAAGGCGCGGCTGGAGGGCCGCACCGCGATCCACGACTTCAACAAGTTCTGGGAGGTGATGCGCGCCCGCCCCGGCTCTGGCCGCAAGCCGCTGACCGAGGAGCAGCGCCGGAAGAAGCCGCCGGTCTCGCAGCCGATCTTCCGCGTGCACCCCATCACCGGCCGGCGCGTGCTGTACTGCAACCCGGGCTATGCCGTGCGGATCGAGGGCATGGAGAAGGCCGAGAGCGACGCAACGCTCGAGTACCTGTTCAAGCACCAGTCGCAGCCCAAATACCTCTACTCCCATCGCTGGACCCCGGGCGACGTGCTGATGTGGGACAACATCGGCACCACCCACAACGCCGTCTCCGACTATCGGCCGGACGAGCCGCGGCTGATACACCGTGTGCAGGTAATGGCGACGCTCGACTACGGCCGGCTCGCGGCCTGATGCGCCTGGTCAGCTTCCGCGCGGCGCCGTCCGCGGCCGTCGAGATCGGCGTGGTGCTGGGGGAGGAGGTAGCCGCCCTGCGCCCCGCCCTCGCCGCCGCCATGGATAAGGCAGGGGAGCCGGACGACGCGGCCGCCCTTATCCCCGCCGACATGACGGCCTTCCTGACGCTGGGCGAGCCCGCCCTCGTGGCGGCGGCGCGGGCGGCGGCCTTCGCGGCGCGGCCGGAGAACGGCGCGATGCGCCGGCCGCTTCCTGCCGTCACGCTGCTGGCGCCCGTGCCGCGGCCGGGCAAGATCCTCGGCGTGGGCCGCAACTACGGCGATCACGCGAAGGAGGTCGGCGGGCCGGTGCAGGAGATGCCCCGCATCTTCCTCAAGCCACCCTCATCCGTAGCTGGACCGGGCTGCCAGGTTATGATCCCGGCGGCTGTCACGAAGCCGGACTATGAGGGGGAGCTTGGCGTCGTCATCGGCCGGCCTGCGTCCTGCGTCCCGGAGTCCGACGCGCTGGATCACGTCGCCGGTTACACGGTGCTGAACGACGTGAGCGCGCGCGAGCTGCAATTCGACGTCTCGCCGCCCCAGACCTCCTTCGCCAAGGGCATGGACGGCTTCTGCCCCATGGGACCTTGGCTCACCACGCCCGAGGAGGCAGGGGAACCCTGGAGCATGGAACTTCGCACCTGGCTCAACGACGAGCTCGTGCAGCAGGGTAACACACGCGACCTGATCTTCCCGGTCTCGGCGCTGATCGCGCATCTCAGCCGCTACGTGACGCTGATGCCCGGTGACGTAGTCGCGACCGGCACTCCGGCGGGCTCCGGCGCCTTCCGCACTCCGCCTCGCTGGCTCCGCTCCGGTGACCGGCTGCGGATCGAGGTCAGGCGCGTCGGTGTCCTCGACCACAGTATCGCCTGAGCAGCCGGGGAGCGTCGTGGCAGTGACGGATGCGATCGGGCTGTTGCTGTCGCGGCGAGGTGCTCCCGCTGGCACAGGCCGCGCCCGCTGTTCCGTGGTCGATCAGCATGCTCTTTGACTTCGACCGTCTGACAAGCGAGCAGTACGGCAAGCTGCTGCGCGCCACCGTCGTTCCCCGCCCGATCGCCTGGGTGACAACGCTGCATTCGGACGGCCGCGCTAATGCCGCGCCCTTCTCCTTCTTCAATCTCGTTTGCAGCAGTCCGCCCCTGCTCTGCTTCGGCATCACCTCGGGCGGCGGGGGGCAGAAAGACACGGGCAACAACATTCGCCGCAGCGGCCAGTTCGTCGTTAACCTCGTCCCCTACGCCATGGCGGAGGCGATGAACGCGACCTCCGCCGAGGTAGGTCCCGAGGTGGACGAGCTTGTTGCCAACGGGCTCACCTCCCTGACCTGCCATCGCGTCGCGCCGCCGCGCATTGGCGAGAGCCCGGCCTCCCTGGAGTGCGAGCTGCACACGCTGATCGAGCCCGGCGAGGAGAGCGCGGTGGTGATCGGCCGTATCCTGGCACTGCACCTGCGGGACGATGCCGTGATGGATGCGGAGCGCTGCTACGTGGACACGCCGGCGCTGGACCTTATCGCGCGCATGCACGGCCGCGGCTGGTACGCCCGCGCCAGCGACCTCTTCGAAATAGGGCGACCGAAGACGTTGCCCTGAACGATAACGAGAAGCGGAGGAAACAACATGAAGCGCAGGACAGCTCTCATCGCATCGGCGGGATTGGCCCTGCCCTGGCTGGCACGCCCGGCTACGGCGCAGGCCCCCTATCCCAGCCGCCCGATCCGCCTGGTGGTGGGCTTCGCGGCCGGCGGCCCAACCGACGTGATCGCACGCATCATCGCCCAGGACATGTCGGCCACGCTGGGCCAGCCCGTGGTGGTGGAGAACCGCACCGGCGCCAACGCCCTGATCGCGACCCAGTTCGTGGCGCGGGACTCGCCGGACGGCTACACTATCCTGCTGGCCACGCTCTCACACAGCGTCAACGCCATCCTGCTGCCGAACAACAGCTATCGCCCGCTGGAGGACTTCACGCCGATCGGGCTGGTTTCGCTGCTGCCGCTCATTGCCGTAACGGGGGCGAGCACCCCGTACCGGTCGTTGCAGGAACTGGTGTCGGCGGCCAAGGCGTCGGCCGACAGCGGCAAAGACCCGGGCTTGGGGTTGTGGGGGCGCCGCGCGGTGCGGCTCCCGCAAGGAACACACCCCATGAGCCAGTCCAAGCACCCCAAGCCGCTCTCGGTCGCGCAGATGCTGATCCTGCGAACCGCCGCCGAGCGCCCCGACCGCATGGTCCTCCCCCTCCCTCCTGGCCTCCGCGCCCGCGGCGCCAGTCAGACCGGCCTGCTCACCTCCCTCCTCAACGCCACCCTCGTCGAGGAGGTCGCAACCGGGGACGCAGCCCTGAGTTGGCGCAAGGCGGACGACGGCGCTCTCCATGCTCTCCGCATCACCCCGACCGGCCTCGCCGCGATCGGACATCCACAGATGGAAGAGATGCCCGCCCAGCCGGGTAGTCCCACTGTGGAGATGAGCCGCGAGGGTGAGGGCACTTCGACGCCCGCGCCCCCTCGCCCCAGCGGCAAGCTCGGCGCGGTGTTGGACGCGGTCGGAGCAGAGCAAGGAGCCACCCTCTCGGAACTGGTCACGGCCACGGGCTGGCTGCCCCATACAACCCGAGCAGCGCTGACCGGCCTGCGCAAGCGCGGCTTCCCCGTCCACCTCGCCGAGCGGGACGGCCGCAAGGCCTACCGTCTGGCCGAGGCTGGGTAGCCCGGTGCCACCCCGCCCCGCAGGACGCGCGGGACTGGCCGAGGCCCTCACCGGCCTCGGCAGCCTCGGCCTCGAGGAACTCCGCGCCGAGTGGCGCCGCCTGCACCGCACCTCCTGCCCCGCCTGCCTCAGCCCCGACCTCCTGCGCCGCGGCATTGCCCACCGGATGCAGGAGCGAGCCCTCGGCGGCCTCTCTCCCGCCGCGCGGCGCCAGATCGCCTCCCTGGCGCGCAGCGTGGACGGTCCCCTGCCGGAGGCGGCCCCGCCCCCAGTCCAGCTCCGCCCCGGCACCTCTCTGCTCCGCGCCTGGGGTGGGCGGACACACACGGTCATCGTCGGGGAGAGCGGCTTCGAGCACGAGGGACGCCGCTATGCCTCCCTCTCCGAGGTGGCCCGCGCTATCACCGGCGCCCACTGGTCCGGACCGCGCTTCTTTGGGTTGCGCAAGCTCCGGCAGTCCACCGGGGGTGACGCGCGTGGCTGAGCGCCGCACGGGATCTGGCCGGGTCAGGGCAGCCGGGGCCGGGGCCGGACACGATCTGTCCACGGGCTCCACCGGTCGTCGCTGCGCCATCTACACCCGCAAGTCCTCCGAGGAAGGGCTGGAGCAGGCCTTCAACTCCCTCGATGCCCAGCGTGACGCCTGCGAGGCCTACATCCGGAGCCAGCGTCACGAGGGCTGGGTCTCGCTCCCTGCCCGTTACGACGACGGCGGACTCTCGGGCGGCACCCTCGAGCGTCCGGCGCTGCAGCAACTCCTGGCCGACATCCGCGCCGGCAAGGTCGACCTCATCGTCGTCTACAAGGTCGATCGCCTCACCCGCTCGCTCGCCGACTTCGCCAAGCTTGTGGACATCCTCGACGCCCACGGCACCTCCTTCGTCTCCGTCACCCAGCAGTTCAACACCACGACTTCCATGGGGCGCCTCACGCTCAACATGCTGCTCTCCTTCGCCCAGTTCGAGCGCGAAATCACCGGCGAGCGCATCCGCGACAAGTTCGCCGCCTCCCGTCGCAAAGGTATGTGGATGGGCGGCACCGTCCCCCTCGGTTACCGGGCGCACGAGCGCAAGCTGGCGGTGGACGAGCCCGAGGCCGAGCGGGTGCGGCACCTCTTTCGCCGCTACCTCGCCCTCGGCTCCGTGCTCGCGCTGCGGGAGGAAGCCACCCGTGAGGGCTTGCTCAGCAAGGCCGGCCAGCCCCTCTCCCGCGGCGCGCTGTTCCACCTGCTGCAGAACCGCCTCTACCGCGGCCAGGTCGTCCACAAGGGCCATACCTACCCCGGCGAGCATGATGCCATCGTGGAGGAGGAGCTCTGGGATGCCGTGCAGAGGCGCTTGGCCAGCAACCGGCAGGACCGCAGCCCGGGAAGGCGAAGCAGCAACCCGGCCATTCTGCTTGGCCTCGCCTACGACGCCTCCGGCGACCGTCTCACCCCCACCCACGCCATCCGCCGCGGCGTGCGCTACCGCTACTACGTCTCCCATCGTCTGGTCACCGACGGGCGCCGCAGCGCCCCTGAGGGACGCCGCATCCCGGCGAACGACCTCGAACGCTCGGTCGTCGACACGCTGCTCCAGTTCCTGACCGACCCGCCGCGACTGCTGGGCCGTCTGGGCGACACAGGAACGCTGCCCACGAGCCTGCCCAAGCAGCACCGGTTGATCCACGCCGCCCAGGCACTCGCCGATGGCTGGCCTCAGCTCAGCCCCGCTGAGGGGCGCGCCCTGTTGCATCGCCTACTGACCCGCGTCGATGTCACCGACGAGGCGATCACCCTCCAGCTCGATCCCGCCCACCTCCGCGAACACCTGCTCGGATCGCAACCCGATGGTGAGCAGCAGGCCCGCAGCCCGATCCTCCTCTCCACTCCCGCCACCCTGATACGGGCAGGGCGGGAGACGGCGCTGGTGCTGGGTGACCAGGACACTCCTGCTCCCAGCAAGCGCAACCCGACCCTAGTGCGCTTGATCGTGCGGGCGCACGCGCTGCACGATGCGCTGCTCACCAGCGGCGATGCCTCTCTTGAGACCATCGCCGTCCGGGAAGGCGTCTCTCGCTCCTACCTTGCCCGCCTGGTCCGGCTTGCCTACCTCGCTCCCAGCCTGACCGAGCCCATCCTCCTGGGAACCCAGCCCGCCGCGATCACCCCGTCGCGCTTGATGCGCGACACCCGCCTGCCGCTCGACTGGCAGGAGCAGCAGCTCCTCAGCGCGGACTGAGACCAGCGCGCCGGCAAGGCGCATCGCCTCCCCCGCGGCCGCTCGCGCCAGCCCCCATCATCCCTCGCGGCCAGAGACACGACCGCGAGCACGGCAGGCGCTCAGTCCAACCGAGAACACGTCGGCGTCTCCAGTCCCCGGTCCTACGGCCCTGGTACTGCTTTCCTGCGCAGGGGAGACACGGGACTACGTCTGCCGCCCCTCGCCGCACGAAAGCGTCTCTCCGACAGCCTGCCCAGATCCGCCTAATGGAAAAGCCCGCACACACGGGCCTTCTCGCGTGACACTGCATGGGCTGGCGAAACTGCGAGGAGGACGGAGAAGGCTGGTTGGGGCGCCAGGATTCGAACCTGGGAATGGCGGTACCAAAAACCGCTGCCTTACCGCTTGGCTACGCCCCACTGGAACCGCCGATCTGGCGGGGCGGAACATGTCCTCCCCGGCGCCGGACGTAAAGCCCCACCCGCTATTACGCCGCGGCGTGCTGCCCCCCGCCCCAGCGCCACCAGGCCGCGGGGAGGCGCGCCACCGCCCGCTCGGCCGCCGCCGCATCGGCGAAGATCGCGAAGCAGGTCGCGCCCGAACCGCTCATCCGCGCCATCAGCGCACCGGGCAGGGCGGAAAGGGCCGCCAGAACATCGGCGATGGCCGGGCAAAGGGCGATGGCCGGCGGCTCCAGATCATTGCGCAGGCTCCGCAGCGCCTCGGCCATGGCAGCCGCATCCGCCCATCGCGCCGGCAGCACGGCGGGCGGGGAAAAGGGGCCCGTCCGCGCGGCAAAGATTCGCGGGGTGGCCAGCGAGATGCGCGGATTGGCCAGCACCATCCCGAACCGGGGCAGGGCCGGGGCGGCGGAAAGCACCTCTCCCACCCCCTGCATCCGGGTGGGGCGGGAAGCGAGGCAGACCGGCACATCCGCCCCCAGCCGAAGCGCCAGCGCCTCCAGCGCGGGCCCCGCCATCCCCAACCCCCAGAAGCGGTTCAGCGCGCGCAGGGCCGCCGCCGCATCGGCCGATCCACCCCCGATGCCGGAGGCCACGGGCAGCCGCTTCTCCAGCCGCAGCGCGGCACCGGGCAGCTCCCGTCCGGCCGCTTCGGCCAGAAGACGCGCCGCGCGCAACACCAGGTTGTCGGGCTCGGCCGTCAGGGCCCCGGCCTCGGGCCCTGCCAGCGTCAGGGAATGCCCCTCCCCCGGCTCCACCGTCACCGCATCCGCGGCCCCGGCGAAGGCCACCAGGCTGTCCAGCAGATGGTACCCATCCGCGCGCCGCCCGGTGACATGAAGATGCAGGTTGATCTTGGCCGGCGCCTGGCCGAGCGGCGCGTCGTCCATAGGCCCGGCCGCCGCGCGGCGGGGCGCCTCCATCGCCTGGGGCAGGGTCACGCGGAAGGGGGCCTTCTGCTCAGCGCAGGGCAGCGGCCGCGGCGGCCGGCAGGCCGTCGCGCAGCTTCGCCTCGATCCGGCCACTCTCGCCGGGTTCGGGATCCAGGCCCAGGGCGCGGCCCCATTGGAAGCGCGCCTCCGCCTGGCGCCCCACGGCCCAATAGGCATCGCCCAGATGGTCGTTGACCACCGCGTTGCGCGGCTCCAGCTCCGCCGCCTTCTCCAGCCACTCGATGGCGCCCTTCACCTCACCCAGCCGGAACAGCACCCAGCCCAGGCTGTCGGCGATGTTGCCATCCTGCGGGCGGGCGGCCACGGCCCGTTCCAGCATCCCGCGCGCCTCCTGCAGCCGCTTTCCGCGCTCCACCCAGGCATAGGCCAGGTGGTTCAGCAACAGCGGCTGGTTCGGCGAAAGCGCCAGGGCCTGGCGCAGGTCCGCCTCTGCCCCGGGCCAGTCCCCCGCCCGCTCTCGCGCGATGGCGCGCGCATGGAACAGCGGCCAATCCGCCGCCGCGGGCTGCGGCAGCCGGCTGATCGCGGTGGTATAGGCCAGGACAGCCTCGGCGGGGCGCCCTTCCCGGCGCAGCATGTCCCCCATGGCGAGAGCCGGCTGGGGCGCGGCCGGAAAGGCTTCGGCCAGTGCCCGCAGCACCTCCACCGCCTCGCCGCCCCGGCCCATCCGGCCGAGCAGCCCGGCGCGGCGCAACAGGGCGAGCGGCGCCATGGGGTCATTCGCCGGCACCGCCTCCAGCACGGCCAGGGCCGGGCCCACATGGCGCTCATCGGCCATGCTTTCCGCCGCGAGGATCTGGGCCGGCACGAAGCCCGGCCGCAGCCGCAGCGAAAGCCGCGCCAGGATCAGCGCCAGCTCCGGCGAACCCTGGCCCCGCAGCGCCGCACCCAGCGCCACCTGGGCCTCCGCCATGCCCTCCGTGGGGGAGGCGACGGCCCGCTCGGTCAGCGCCGCCCGGCGCGCGGCCGGACCGGCGGTCAGCGCGATGTCGTCGGACCCGACCGCCATGGCATCGAACAGCCGCGCCCCATCCGCCTCCCGCCCGGCCCGGGCGAGGATGCCGGCGGCGATGGTGGCCAGCCGCATGTTCGGCTCGTCCGCCTCGGCCACGGCGATGCGGATGAGCCGCTCCGCCTCGCGCGGGCGCTCGGCCAGGTCGGCGATCATGGCGCCATGCAGGGCGGCCACGCCGCGCAGCTGCCCGCCCTCGGTGAAGGGGCGAAGGGTCGCGAGCGCCCCATCCGTCTGGCCCCGTCCCGCCTGGGTCCAGGCGAGGAGCAGCGGCTGCAGGATCTGCGCGCTTCCCTGGCGCGGCAGGCCGCGGATGCGGGCCTCCGCCCGCTCCCACCGGCCACCCTGCGCATCGGCCCCGGCCAGCAGCAGCGCCGCGAGCTGGCTTTCCGGCAGCCGCCGGGCCAGGCGCACGGCCTCCGGCCGGCCGTCCATCACGGCGGCGTTGAAAGCACGGGTGAGGATTTCCGGCTCGTCGGGCTCCGCAGCCAGGGCGGTCAGAAGCGCATCGGCGGCGGCCCCGGCATCGCTTTCATTCGCGGCGAGGCGCCCGGCGAGATAGGGCCCGAAAACCCCCTGCGGCATGAGGGCGGCGGCTGGCGAGGCGGCGGGCGCGGGAGCCGGCGCGGCCCGGCGGCCCGCCTGCGGAAGCTGCGGCGGCCCGGCCTGGGCCAGCCGCCCCATCCCGTCGCCCAGCGCGGCCGCCGGCTCCGAGCCGGAAGCCCCGCCCGCCGCGCAGCCGGCCAGCAGAGCCGCGGCCAGCAGAATGCCGCGGCCGCGTCCCGAAGCCCCCCCCGCCCGGGCACGGGGCGGCAGAGGGAGGAGGAACCGGAAGGGGGCCTCGGACGGCATCATGCGGTGCAGCGTAGGATCACCGTGGTGTGAGTTTCCAGCCTCTCATCGGCGGGGACCGCAGCAGAGAGGCAGGTGTGGCATTTCTGTGAGGAGATTGCCGCCGGCGGCCAGCGTCTTTCCGTCGTGGTCACAGTATGATTCAGTCCGCAATCTTCGCGAGGGAGGAAAGGCGATGCGCGCGCTGCTTGTGGCTCTGATCCTGCTGGCCGGGCTTTCCGCCGCGCCAGCCGAGGCCCAGAACCGCTTCTGGTTGGTCAACAACACCGGCGAAACCATCCAGACCGCCAATGTCTCCCCCTCCCGCCGGTCGGATTGGGGTCCGGACATCCTGGGCAACAGCGTGCTTCCCGCCGGCAACCGCGTCTTCGTCACCCCCAATTTCGGCGACTGCGTCCTGGATGTGCGCGTGACCTACCCGAGCGGACGGGAGGAAACGCGGATGGGGCTGAACGCCTGCTCCCTGAACACCATCGCCTTCGGGCAGCCCAGCGGCGGCGGCGGCGTGGGCGCCACGATCGGCGGGGCGCCCGGGGCCTCCGTCGCCGCCCCGCGCGGCGGCAACCCGTCCTTCAACTTCATCAACCGTTCGGGCCAGACGATCCGCGAGCTCTACATCTCCCTCTCCTCGCAATCGAACTGGGGGCAGGACCGGTTGGGGAACAACGTGATGAACCCGGGGCAGTCGATCTGGGTGGACCTGCCGGGCGGCGGCAGCTGCGCGGCCGATATCCGGGTGGTCTACATGAACGGCGCCGCCGCGGAACGCCGCGGGATCGAGACCTGCAGCCGCACCGACATGATCTGGCGCTGACGCCCGCAGAAGGGCCGCGCGGCACCCCCGCGTGGCCTTTGTTTTCACGTGATCGTTCCCTTAATGTTCTTGACGAAAGCCGGCCTGCACACCCAAATAAACCAGAACACAAGGCGAACTCGATCGGAGGCCACCATGCCGGACGGCAGCCTGGGCAGCCCTCTTCTCACCCGCTCCACCCTCCCCGGCCTGCGCCGCGGGCGCGGCGCGGTGTCGAACCCGGCCAACCGGTTCGAGCGGTCGCGCACCGATGCCTTCGACGATGGCTGGGGCACGCTGGCCGAGGCCATGGCCGACCTCCCGCCCCTCGCCACCTCCCTGACGCGGGACGCCTCCCGCTCCGCCCTCTCCTGGAACGACAGCCCGGATATCGGCTTCGACCGGTCGGTGAACCCGTACAAGGGCTGCGAGCATGGCTGCATCTACTGCTACGCCCGCCCGACCCATGCCTGGATCGGCCTCTCCCCCGGCCTCGATTTCGAATCCCGCCTCATGTTCAAGCCCGAGGTGGCGACGCTGCTGGAGAAGGAGCTGAGCAAGCCGGGCTACACGCCGCGCCCGATCGCCCTCGGCTCCAACACCGACCCCTACCAGCCGGTGGAGCGCACGCTTGGCCTGACCCGCCAGGTGCTGGAGGTGCTGGACCGCTTCAACCACCCGGTGACGATCGTCACCAAATCCGCCGGCGTGCTGCGGGACATGGACATCCTGACGCGCATGGCGGCGCGGAACCTCGTCCAGGTCTGCCTCTCCGTCACCACGCTGGACAACCGCCTGGCGCGCATCATGGAACCCCGTGCGGCGACGCCCCTGCGCCGCCTGGCGGCGATGCACGAACTCTCCCGCGCCGGCATCCCGGTCGGGGTGCTGGTGGCACCCGTCATCCCCGGGGTGAACGACGCCGAGATGGAAAAGGTGCTCGAGGCCTCCCATGCCCATGGCGCCCGCGCCGCCGGCTACGTGCTGCTGCGCCTGCCGCTGGAAATCCGGCAGATGTTCGAGGACTGGCTGAACGCGCATATGCCGGACCGCGCCGCCCGCGTGCTGGCCCTGGTGCGCGAAACCCGCGCCGGCCGCACCTATGACTCCCGCTTCGGCCTCCGCCAGACCGGCACCGGCCCCTATGCCGACATGCTGGCCCGCCGCTTCGCCGTGGCGATGAAGCGGCTGGGTCTGGACAAGGCTCGGGAGAATGGCGGGCTGGACTGCTCCCAATTCGCGGTGCCGGGTGTCGAGACGCGGCAGCTGGAACTGCTCTGACGCCGCGGGTGGGGCTGTCCCGGGGAGAGGAAGAAGGAATTCTTCCTCTCCCCGGACCCCTCACCTTCTTCTTTTTCTTCAAGTTTGGAATCACTGGGCTGCCGGTGCGCCTGAGGTCTTGGACCTCAGGCGACTTCAAACGCAGGAAGGACGCAGGGCAACCAGAGACCCCGCCGATCAACGGTATCCACGGCAGTCAGACGGGGTTCCAAGGGCCTCAGGCCCTTGGCGGGTTGAGGGCGGAGCCCTCAAGAGCCACGGCAGAGGCACAGAAAATGAAAAGGGCCCCCGGCATTCCACCGGAGGCCCTTTTTCGTGAGGTGGCACGGGGAGAGACGTGTCCTCCCCGTTGCCGGCCGGGCTACTGCCCCACCCGCACGTAGCGCAGCGGGAAGTAGTTGTCGGCCATCTGCTGCAGCGTGATGTTGTTGCGCGCCGCCCAGACCACGACCTGCTGGTGCAGCGGGATGTGGCCCACCTCGTCGGCATGCAGCCGCATCGCCTCGTTGATGAGCTGCTGGCGCTTCGCGGCGTCGGTCTCCACCGCGATCTGGTTCGTCAGCTCGTCGAAGCGCGCATTGCTCCAGCCGCCCGAGTTGAACACCCCGCGCGAGCCGCCCCGCGTGCCCATGATGTTGTAGAGCGTGTTGTGGGCGTCGTAGGTCGTGGGGGTCCAGCCGAGCAGGTAGAAGCTCGTCTGGTAGCGCGGCGCCAGGATCTCCGCGAAGTACCGGGCGCGGGTCTGCGCGTTCAGCGTCACCCGCACGCCGATGCGCGCCAGCATGGAGACGACGGCCGTGCAGATCGCCTCGTCGTTCACGTAGCGGTCGTTCGGGCAGTCCATCGTCACGCCGAAGCCGTTCGGATAGCCGGCTTCGGTGAGCAGCCGCTTCGCCGCATCGATATTCGGCCGCACCACGCGGTCCTCGGCCTCGACCCAGCCATTCACCCCCGGCCCGATCATCATCCCGGTGGGGCGGGACTGGCCGCGCATGATGCGGGTGCGGATCGCCTCCAGGTCGATCGCCTGCTGGAAGGCCCGGCGCACGCGCACGTCGCGGAAGGGGTTCTTGCCCTTCACATCGGACTTCAGCAGCTCGTCCCGCACCTGGTCCATGCCGAGGAAGACGGTGCGCAGCTCGGCCTGCTGGTGGATCCGCACATTGCCCGAACGGCCGAGGCGGTCGGTGTCCTGCGGCGGCACGGTGTAGATCATGTCCACCTCGCCGGAGAGCAGGGCGGCCACGCGGGTCGCGTCATTCCCGATGACGTTGAACACCACCTCGTCCAGGTTGTGCTCCGGCCTGTCCCACCAGTTCGGGTTCGGGCGCAGCACGGTGCGGCGGTCGGGCTCGCGGCTGGCCAGCACGAAGGGACCGGTGCCGTTCGCGTTGCGGGTGGCGAAGTTCTCCTGCCCCGTGGTCAGGTCCACCGCCTGGGTGGCGTTGTTCGCCTCCGCCCAGCGCTTGGACATCATCGCCCAGGTGGTGATCTCCTCCAGGAAGATCGGATCGGGCGCATGCGTCTCGAACTCGACGGTGAAGTCGTCGATCCTGCGCACCTCCTTCACCGAGGAGAGCACGGAGGTGAGGTTGGAGCCCTGGGCGCGCACGCGCTGGGCGCTGAAGATCACGTCATCCGCGGTGAAGGGGGAGCCATCGTGGAACTTCACGCCCTGGCGCAGATTGAGGCGCCACACGGTGGGCGAGGGCTGGGACCAGGAGGTGGCGAGCGCGGGCTCGACCTTCAGCTCGCGGTTCCGGCGGACCAGCGGCTCGTAGATGTTCTGCGTGAAGGAGAGGAGGAAGGTCTCGTTCCGCGCATAGGGATCCATCGAGTTGACGTCGCCGTCATTGGCCCAGCGGAAGGTGGCCGCCCCGGCGGCGCCCGCGCCGAGGCCGGCCCCCAGCATCAGCGCCGCGGCGCTGGCGAGTAGAAGTCGTCGCATTTCCTGGTCTCCCCGCATGGAAATCCCGGGGAGGCTAGGCGGCTGGCGCGGAAATGGAAACGGGGGCCGAAGGGCCCCCGTCCAACATTCGCAGCGGGATGAACCGGGATCAGGCGGCGCGCAGGGCCCGGGGCAGGTCGGCCACGGCCTTGTCGATCATCGCCGCATCGGCCTCGGCAGTCAGCTTCTCCGCGATCACGCTCCGCGCGGCGGCGGCGGCGATCTCGGTGGCGGCCTGGCGCACCTCGGCCAGGGCGCTGGCCTCGGCGGCCGCGATCCGGTCCATCGCCATCCGCTCGCGCCGGGCGGCGTTCGCCTCGGCCTCGGCCGTGGCGGCGGCGGCCACGCGGTCCGCCTCGGCCCGGGCACGGGCGATCATCGCTTCCGCATCCTGCACGGCCTGGGCGCGCTCGGCCTCGGCCTGCTTGCGCATGGTCTCGGCTTCCTCGCGCAGGCGGGTCGCCTCGGCGAGCTGGGCGCGGACCTGGGCGCCGCGGGCGTCCAGAAGGCCACCCAGCTTCGACCAGATCATCCGCCCGAGCAGGAGGATGAAGAGGATGAAGGAGACGGCGACCCAGAACTTCGGGTCCAGCCAGAAGTGCTCGTAATGGTGCATGGCGCGCCCCTCGCTCAGCCGGCCGTCTTGAGGTTGCGGGCCGCCAGCTCGCGCTGCACGGCCGCATCCACCGCCGCCTGGTCCGTCACGCCGGACAGGCGCTGCACCAGGGCCGCGGTCGCATCGGTGGCCACCTCGCGCAGCGCGCCCATGGCGGCGTCGCGGGCAGCGCCGATCCGGGCCTCGGCCTCGGCGATCTGCTTGTTCAGCCGCTCGGCCAGCGCCTCGGAGCGGGCCGAGGATTCAGCCTGGGCGGCCTGCACGGCGGCGGCGACCGAGGCCTGGGCCTCGGCACGGGCGCGGGCCGTGCTGTCGCGGCGGCCGGCCTCGGCGGCATCGGCCTCGGCGCGGGCGTCACGCGCCGCGTCCAGGTCGGCCGCGATGCGGGCACGCCGGTTCTCCAGCACCTCCGCCACGGGCGGCAGCAGGAACTGGTAGCAAAGGAAGACGAGCAGCCCGAAGATGACGAACAGCCACACCACCTGGGAGACCATCAGGGGGTTGCCGAAGTCGAGCTGCGGCATGCCGCCGGCATCGGCCGCGTCGCGCGCGGCGTGCTGGTATTCGGCGGCCGTGCGGTTCGCCTCGCGCACCGCGCGGGCGCGGTCGCTGTCCGCCTGCACGGCGACGCTCTCGCCCTGCTGGCCCGGCAGGGGCGCGGTGGTCTGCACCGGGCCGGTCGGCGCCGGGGCCGTAACGTGCTGGGCGAGCGCGGCGGGCGCCTGCGAGAGCAGGGCAGCCAGCGCCATCGCGTGCAGAAGGCGGATCATGCGGTCTCCGTCCCGCGGCGGACGGCCAGGGCGATCACCCCGGCCGCGCCACGGACCCGATCAGGCGAAGAGGATCAGGAAGGCGATCAGCAGCGCGAAGAGCGCGACGGCTTCCGTGAGGGCGAAGCCGAGAATGCCGATCGGGAACACGGTGTCGCGGGCCGACGGGTTGCGGGCAACCGACGAGATCAGCGTCGAGAAGATGTTGCCGAGGGCGAGGCCCACGCCGAACAGAGCGAAGACGGCGATGCCGGCGCCGAGCGCCTTGAAGGCGCCGAGATAGGCGGCAGGATCGTTCATCGGAGGACTCTTCCTTGTTGAGCGGTTGGAGGTGGTTGCCGGCGCGGCTTAGTGCAGATGCACCGCGTCATGCAGGTAGATGCAGGTCAGGATCGCGAACACATAGGCCTGAAGGAAGGCCACCAGGATCTCGAACCCGACGAGCAGCACGTTCACGGAGAGCGGCAGGAGCGCGGCCACCGGCCCGATCATGCCAAGCCCACCGAGAAGGACGACGAAGGTCGCGAAGACCTTCAGCAGCACGTGCCCCGCCACCATGTTGGCGAAGAGACGCACGGAAAGGCTGACCGGGCGGGAGAGGTAGGACACCAGCTCCACCGGCACGATGATGGGCGCGAGCCAGAGCGGCGCGCCCTCGGGGAAGAAGTAGCCGAAGAACTTCTTCCCGTGCAGCACCAGCGCCACGATGGTGGTCACGAAGAACACGGTGGCCGCGAGGCCGAGCGTGACCGCGATGTGGCTGGTATAGGTGAAGGCGTAGGGGAACAGGCCGATCAGGTTCCCGAACAGCACGAACATGAACAGGGCGAAGACGAAGGGGAAGTACTTCCGCCCCTCATGCCCCACCTGCCCCGTCACGAGGTTCTCGATGAACTCGTAGAACATCTCGGCGGCGGACTGGAAGCGGCCCGGCACCAGGGCGCGCTTGCGGATGCCGAACAGCATCAGCGCGGTCACCAGGCCCACGGCCAGCAGCATATGCGCGTTGGACTGGGAGAAGCCGACAGCCCGGCCGACCGGGCCCAGGACCGGGATCAGCTCGAACTGGCTCAGCGCGTCGATCGTCTTGCCTTCGGCGGCCACGTCTCGGTCCTTTATCCCCGGGTGGGGGCGATCACGGTCGGGTACCGGGCCGGGGCATGAACAGCCGGTAGATGTTCAGCACCCCTGCGGCACCGCCCACCACGAAGAAAACCAGGAAGAGCCAGGGGAACGTCCCGAGCCAGCGGTCGAGCCCAAAGCCCAGCGCCGCGCCCACGACCAGCGCCGACACCACCTCGACCCCCGCGCGGAAGCCAATGCCCCACGGGCCTGTCGGCAGTGCCCCCTTGCCCTCTTCGGGCTTGGGATCCAGGCCCTGCCGGGTCCTGGCCTGCCGCAGTCGGTCGTCGAAGCCGTCCCGGTGTTCCACTTCGCTCCTCCGCGGTCATCCCCCGGAAGGCAGGGGGTCCCTAAATTGGCGTCCATGTGGTGTCAAGCACGTGCCGCATTGCAACGCACGGTTCCATGCGCCTGTTGCGGCCTTCTTTCGCCCAGGCCTTCGCCCAGGCGCCCTCTCAGCCCCCGATAAACCCGCCGGACTGCCGTGCCCAGAGGCGGGCATAGGCCTCGCCCCGGGCCAGCAGCTCCGCATGCGTGCCGCTCTCGGCCACCCGCCCCTCCTCCAGCACCACCAGCCGGTCGAGATTGGCGATGGTCGAAAGCCGGTGGGCGATGGCGATCACCGTCTTGCCCTGCATCAGCGTCGTGAGCTGCTCCTGGATCACCGCCTCCACCTCCGAGTCGAGGGCGCTGGTCGCCTCGTCCAGGATGAGGATGGGCGCGTCCTTCAGCAGCACCCGGGCAATGGCCACCCGCTGCCGCTGCCCGCCCGAGAGCTTCACCCCCCGCTCCCCGGCATGGGCGTCATAGCCATGGCGGCCCCGCCAGTCCGAAAGCCCCTCGATGAAGCCGGCCGCCGCCGCCCGGCGGGCCGCCTCCTCCACCTCGGCATCCGTCGCATCCGGCCGGCCGAAGCGGATGTTGTCCCGGATGGAACGGTGCAGCAGGGCCGTGTCCTGGGTGACCATGCCGATCGCGGCCCGCAGGCTTTCCTGCGTCACCTCGGCGATATCCTGGCCGTCGATGGTGATGCGGCCGGATTCGGGGTGGAAGAAGCGCAGCAGCAGGTTCACCGCCGTGGTCTTGCCGGCCCCGGAATGGCCCACCAGCCCCACCCGCTCCCCCGGGGCGATCTCCAGGTCGAAGCCGTCCAGCACCGCGCTGCCCTCCCGGCCATAGCCGAAGCGGAGCTTCTCGAAGCGGATGGCGCCCCGGGGCACGGCCAGCGGCCTGGCCCCCGGCGGGCCCGGCTCGGTGGGCGCGGCCCCGATGGTCCGCATCGCCTCCTGCACCACGCCGATATTCTCGAAGATTCCGGCCACGTTGAAGGCGACCCAGCCGGAGATGTTGGCGATCTGCCAGGCCATGGGCAGGGCGGTCGCCACCGCCGCTGCCTCGATCCGCCCCTGCATCCACAGCCCGATCGCCACCCCCGCCATGGAAACCAGCAGCACGGCATTCAGGGTGGAAAGGAGCAGCGCGTTGAGCGTGACCATCCGCGTCTGGTCCTGGAAGGCGCGGGTGAGGCCCATCACCCCTTCCTGCGTGAACGCGTCCTCCCGCTCCGCCCGGGCGAACAGCTTGATGGAGAGGATGTTGGTGTAGGCATCGACGATCCGCCCCGTCAGCAGGCTCCGCTGCTCCGAGGCCACGCGGGAGCGGTCCCGCATCCGCGGCACCACGAAGCGGAGCAAGGCGGCATAGGCCACGAACCAGACGAGGATCGGCATCGCCAGCCGCCAGTCGGCGCTGGCCAGCCACAGCACCGCGCTGCTGCCATAGACCAGGATGTACCAGACCGCCGTCACGGACTGGACCACCGATTCCCGCAGCGCGGGCCCGGCCTGCATCACCCGGTTGGCGATCCGCCCGGCGAAATCCTCCTGGAAGAACGGCCAGCCCTGGCGCGACACCAGCCGATGCGACTGCCAGCGGATCAGGCTCGTGAAGCCGGGATTGATCCCCTGATTCACCACGAGGTTCTGCGCCAGGATGGTCACCGGCCGGGCGAGGAGCAGCACGGCCGCCATGGCCATCAGGCTCCCCCCGGCCTCCGCCCAGAGCGCGCCCGGCTCATGCCGCCCCAGCAGCGACACCACCCGCCCGATGAAGACCGGGATCAGCGCATCCAGCACCGCCACGAGGAAACCGGTGACGAACACCGCAAGAACCAGCAGCTTCGCCTGCCGGGCGAAGTGCCAGTAAAAACCGATCAGCCCGGGCGGCGGCGGCGCCTCCGGCACCGGCACGCCCAGCAACCGCGCGGCCCGCGCGCCCGGCGGCGCAACCGGGTCGATGAAGGACTCGAAGAGGCGGAAAGGCATGGGGGGGATGTAGTCCCGCCCTGCCTTGGCTGATAGCGCGCGGTGGGGGATCCGTTCTGGGGTGGTGGTCTGTCCCGGGGAGAGGAAGAAGGAATTCTTCCTCTCCCCAGACCCCTCACCATCATCTTTTTCTTCGAGTTTGGAATGACTCGGCTGACGGTGCGCCTGAGGTCTAGGACCTCAGGCGACTGCAAAGGCAGGATCAATCCCCTTCAACCCGAGACCCCGCCGATCATCGTATCCACGGCAGTCAGAAGGGGTTCCAAGGGCCTCAGGCCCTTGGCGGGTGGAGGGCAGAGCCCTCCGTCCCCTCAGATCGGGCAGACCCCGCTCGCGCATTGCAGATGCGCCCAGTCCACGGCCTCCCGCACCGCGCCGTCATGGATGCCTTCCACGATGGCGGCGAAGCGGCCGGCGGAAACCTCTTCCTCCGGCAGGTATTCGTAGCCCAGTTCCGAATCCGGCCGGCTCGGCAGGACGGAGCAGCAGCGCACGCGCGGCTGTTCGTCCCGCAGGGTGGCGCGGAAGGCTTCCAGGTCCACGCGGTCGGTATAGACCTTCAGCGTGTAGCTCACCTGGTTGCCCTGGTTCTCGCCGATCCAGTGCCGCTCCAGCAGCCGCAGCCAGGCATATTGCTCGCCCGGGCTGGCTTCCGGCGCCGTCACCAGCTTCGCGCCCAGGCCCAGCCGCAGGGCCAGCGGCACGGTGGGGAAGCCCACGATGCTCATGCCGGGGAAGCTCCGCAGCGTGCGGATGGGGTAGCCCCGCGCCTCGTATTCGGCCAGCAGCGGGTCGGAGCCGGACAGCCACTGCCCCGTCTCCTCGTCCTTGCCGCCCTTGAACTGCACCCAGCGCAGGTATTGCCGCCGCGCCGGCAGGTGCGCGCCTTCGGTCAGCCCGAACAGCTTGCTGGTGGTGCCGGCCGGCTTCACCGTCGTCACCGTCACCGGCCGCGCCATGCCGAGGCTGGCGGAATAGGCCTCCGCCTCCTCCTTCGCGGCCTCGGAAAGCCGGGCGAGCGCCTGCCAGAAGGGGCCGGACCGCGCCTCGTCCAGCAGGTCGTGGAAGCCCAGGCCGAAGCGCATCCAGGCCCATTCATGCAGGCCGGTGGGGCCGATGCCGATGCGGTTGGTGCGCGCCACCTCCTCGCCGTAGAGGGCGTCCATCCGGTTCGCGCGGATCAGAAAGCGCACGCCCAGCCGCACGCTGTCCTCCACCCGCTCATCCCAAAGGGCGGCGGTCTCGGCCGGCACCTCGCCGGGGGCGAAGCTTTCCAGATCGGCGGGGCAGGCCAGCAGCGGCGCGAAATCGGCGATGACGCAGTAGCCGCCCGTCACATGCAGCGTGATCTCGCCGCAGGGGTTGGTGGTGACGGGGAAGCGCGCCTCGGAGGCCCGGCGAGACGCCTCGGCCAGCAGCCCGGCCGCGTGGTCCACCCGGTAGCGGGCGCTGCGGAAGTCGCGCCCATCCTCATGCACCGGCTTTTCCCAGGCGCTGCCGGTGCGGTGGTCCTCCAGCCGGTCGCCATTGATGAAGCCGGGCTCGCCGTTGATGTAGGCGCAGCGCGTCACCTCGGCGAAGACCGCCTGGGCATGGGCGGTCAGCGGGTCCTCCGTGCCTTCCGGCGCGCGGACGCGGGCCCAGAACTCGGCATCCACCATCACGGAATTGTTCGCGGTCCAGAGCCCGCCCTCGGACTTGGCCCGCACGAAGCGCAGCACGCCCGGGTCCCGCCAGGACTTGGTGGCCATGCGCGCGGCCCGCCGCGCCCCGCCCACCTGCACCTCCACCGAGAGGTGGTGGTCCACCAGCAGCGCCTGCTCCCAGCGCTGCAGCGCCTCGCCCACCGGGTCGCGGTTCCGCGCCGGTTCCAGCACGTGGCGGCGGATGTTCAGCAGCCCGCGCAGCAGCGAGACCGGGCCGGAGGACGGCCGCCCCTGCATGCCCTTGATCGGGCTGCCCGAGGGGCGGATGGCCGAGAGGTCGATCACCAGGGTTTCGCCCCGCGCACCGGCGAAGGCCATGGATTCGAGGCGCTCCACCGCCTTGGCCCAACCCTCCCGGCTGTCCTCCACGCGGTGCAGCACCGTGCCTTCCGGCAGCCCGGCCAGATCGCTCACCACCTCCTGGGCCAGGAAGCCGCGCACCCGCGCCTCGGCCTCGGCGTCGAAGCCGGCCTCGTCCGTGCCCCAGGGCAGGATCCCCATCTCGATCCCGAAGCGCCGCAGCCCGTCCCGCCCCCGGGGATAGTCGGCATGGGCGGGGTCCAGATGCAGCAGCAGCGCCGGCGCCTGCCCCCAATCCACCAGGCACAGCTCGTCGTCATAGGCGCGGCCGACGCCGGAGCCGTTCAGCAGAAGGTAGAATTCCGCGAAGGAGGCGATGGCGGTCGCGCAGTTGGTGAACACCTCCATGTTCCGCCCGGCCTGCCCGGCATCGCCATGCTGCAGATGCCGGCCGGAGGTCAGCAGCGCCCCGGTCGCGATCGCATTGCGCAGCCGCGCCGCCTCCAGCATGTCCGGCACGGGCGCCAGGCCCATGTTGCCGGCGGCCACCCGGTCGGCCACCCGGCCGAAATCCTCGCCATCCTCCGGCCGGAACACGGTGCGGCGGCCCACCGCCACGCCCATGCCTTCGTCCAGCGGACGGCCGGGCAGCGGCGCTTCGCCGAAGCCGGCGCCTGGCAGGGCCGCGGCCCGCCGCAACCCGGCGGTGACCTCGGAATAGGGGTGGAAGCCGTCCATCGGCACGCTCCGAATCTTGTCTGCATGCAAGGCGCCGGGCAGCCCGGAACCCGGTTCCGCCCGCATCGAGGCAGCGCGAATCGCCTCAGGGGGACACCATATCTCGGGTATCAAACGCCCGTAAGCCACTAGATGTTGCTTTTCGACGGCGGAATCATCGGCGCGGGCCAGAATGCCGCGCCTCCCCTTTCCCGAAGCTTTCCCGCCGGGTTAAGCGCATCGGCACCCCTCAGCCGCGAGTGCCCCGCCCATGCTTCCCCGCCTCGACGAGACCCTGGCCGCCCGCCTCGCGGCCATCGCCCTCGGCCATGTGGAGCGGGAGTATCCCAACAAGCCCGGCCATGTGCTGAACGGGCCGGAGGACGCCCGCACCCCCGCCGCCCTGCATCCCGTCTTCTTCGGCAGCTTCGACTGGCACTCCTGCGTCCATGCCTATTGGATGCTCGCCCGGCTGCTGCGCCGCTTCCCCGCCATGGAGCCGGCCCCCGCGATCCGCGCCCTCTTCGCGCGCCGGCTGACGCCGGAGGCGGTGGCCGGGGAGGTCGCCTATCTCGCCGCCCCCGGGTCGCGCGGCTTCGAGCGGCCCTATGGCTGGGGCTGGCTCCTCGCCCTGGCCGCCGAGCTGGCCCAGCACCGGCCGGAGCCCTGGTCGGCCACCCTCACCCCACTCGCGGAGGCCTTCGCCCAGCGCTTCCGCGACTTCCTGCCCATCGCCACCTATCCCGTGCGGGTCGGCACCCATCCCAACACCGCCTTCGGCCTGCTCATGGCCGCCGACCAGATGGCGGGGGACCTCCCCCTCCTCCGCGCCACCGCCCTCCGCTGGTATGGCGCCGACCGGAACTGCCCGGCCTGGGGCGAGCCCTCTGGGGATGACTTCCTCTCCTCCACCCTCATCGAGGCCACCTGCATGGCGCGCCTCATGCCGGAGGGGGAGTTCGGCCCCTGGTTCGACGCCTTCCTGCCCCGGATCGCCCAGGGGGAGCCCGCCACCCTCTTCGCCCCCGCCCGCGTCTCGGACCGGACGGATGGCAAGATCGCCCATCTGGACGGGCTCAACCTCTCCCGCGCCTGGTGCTGGCGGCGCCTGGCCGCCACCCTTCCCCCCGGCGATCCGCGCCGCGCGCCGATGGAAGCCGCCGCCGCCCGCCACCTCGAAGCCGGGCTGCCCCATCTGGCCGGGCACTATATGGGCGAGCACTGGCTGGCCAGCTTCGCCGTGCTCGCTCTCGAGGGGTAGGGCAGGCCCCGGAATCCGGCTATTCTCGGCGCCAGACCGAACCGGGCCAGCGGCAGCCTGACAGGCAGAAGAGGGAACGACTTGCCAGCGCCGCACCCCTCCGCCCGCCCCACGGGCCGGACGCCCCTGCCCCCGCCGGACCGCCCCCGCCGGCTGCGGGACACGCTGGCCTTCTACGGGGTGCTCTCGGTGCTCTGCGCCTGCTACCTCGGCTGGGGCCTGGTCGCGATCGGCCTCTCCTTCATCCTGCCGCCCCGCATCGGGGGGCCGCTCGGCCGCCGCGCCATCGGCGCCGGCTTCCGCTTCCTGCTGGATCTGATGGAACGGACCGAGCTGGTGGAATTCGACCTCGCGGAGCTGGAGCCCCTGCGCCAGGCCCGTGGGCTGGTGGTCGCGCCCAACCACATCTCGATGATCGACGTGATGCTCGTCGTGTCCCACCTGCCGGATGCGGTCTGCATCATGAAGGCCGGGCTCGAGCGGAACCCGGCCATGGGCGGCGGGCGGCTGGCCGGCTACATCCCCAACAATGCCGGCCTTCCGGTCATCCGCCGCGCGTCGGATGCCCTGCGAGGGGGCGCGAACCTCATCGTCTTCCCCGAAGGAACCCGCTCCCCCGATGGTCGCGTCGGTCCCTTCCATCCCGGCTTCGCCCTCATCGCCCGCCGTGCCCGCGCGCCCATCCAGCCGGTCTTCATCGAGAGCAACACGCGCTATCTCAGCAAGGGCTGGCCGATCTGGCGCCGCCCCGACTTCCCGCTGCGCTACCGCGCCCGGCTGGGCGAGGCCATGACCGTCGAGGGGCCGGCGGAGGCCTTCACCGAAGCCCTGCACCGGCAATACACCGCCGCCCTGGGTGAGGCGCGCCCTTGAGCCGGACGCATCTCGTCGTCATCCCCAGCTACAACACCGGCCCGCAGCTCGCGGCGACGGTGGCGGCCGCGCGCGCCGCCTGGCCGGTGGTCTGGGTGGTGGTGGATGGCAGCACCGACGGCTCCGCCGCGCCGCTGCGCGCCATCGAGGATCCCGGCTTCCGCCTGATCGAGCGCCCGCGCAACGGCGGAAAGGGCGCGGCCATCCGCGACGCGCTGGAAGCGGCGGAGCGGGAGGGCTTCACCCATGCCCTGGCCATGGATGCGGACGGCCAGCACCCCGCCGGCCGCATCCCGGACTTCATGGCCGCCTCCGCCGCGCATCCCGGGGCGATGATCCTCGGCTCCCCCGTCTTCGGCCCCGAGGCGCCCCTGCTCCGCGTGCGCGGGCGCCGCATCTCCAACTGGTGGGCCGGGCTGGAAACCCTGTGGTGCACGTGCGGGGGCGAGCCGATCCGGGACAGCCTCTATGGCTTTCGCGTCTATCCCATCGCGCCGCTTCTGCGGATCATGCGCCGCAATCCCTGGATGCGCCGCTACGACTTCGACGCCGAGGCCGTGGTCCGCCTCGCCTGGCGCGGCGTGCCCGCCCTCAACATCCCGGCCCCCGTGCGCTACCTCACCCCCTCCGAAGGCGGGGTCTCCCATTTCCGCTACGGCCGCGACAACCTGCTGCTCACCGGCATGCACACGCGGCTGATGTTCGGCTTCCTTTGGCGCCTGCCCCTTCTGCTCGGCCGGGCGCTCCAGCTGCGCAAGGCACGCCCATGACCCACCCCGTCCCCATGGTCGAGATCCGCCGCGGCGGCGTGGCCGAGAGCATCCATCACGGCGCGGCCGTGGTGGCCGATGCCGATGGCCGCCTGCTCCATGCCTGGGGCGACCCGGATTTCCTCACCTTCCCCCGCTCCTCCCTCAAGCCCTTCCAGGCCCTGTCCCTGGTGGAGAGCGGCGCGGCGGACGGGCTGGATGCGGCCCATCTCGCCCTGGCCTGCGCCTCCCACCGTGCCGAGCCCTTCCAGGTTTCCATGGTGGAGGCCTGGCTGCGCCGGCTGGGCCGCCCCGAATCCGCCCTGGTCTGCGGCCCCGCCCTGCCGATGGGAGAGGGCGACCTGGCCGATGCGGTGCGCGCCGGCGGCAAGCGCCGCGCCTTCCACAACTGCTCCGGCAAGCATTGCGGCTTCCTCGCCGCCGCCGGGGCCTTCGGCCGGCCGGAGGGCTATGAGCAGCCGGACCACCCGGCCCAGCTCCATTGGCTCGCCGCCCTGTCCGAGCTGATCGGGCATGACGCCACGGCCCTGCCGCGCGGCACCGATGGCTGCGGCCTTCCGGCCCTGGCGATGACCATGGCCGATGCCGCGCGCGCCGCCGCCCGCTACGCGGCCCTGGCGGTGAAGGACCCGCGGCGCGAGGCCGCCATGCGCCGCCTCCTCGCCGCGCTGCGCGAGCATCCGGACCATGTCTCCGGCCGCAACCGCCCGACCTCGAAGATCGTCGCCGCCACCGGGGGGCGCGTGGTGCTGAAGGAGGGCGCGGAGGGCTTCGTCATCGGCTTCGTGCCGGAACGCGGGCTCGGCATCGCGGTGAAGATGCTGGACGGCGCCTCCCGCGGGAAGATGGCCGTCTTCGCCACCCTGCTCGGCCGGCTCGGCCTCCTGCCCGCGGATCGCGCGGCGGAGCTGGCGCGGGCGGTGGAAGCCCCGGTTCTCGACAGCAACAACCGGGTGGTGGGCGAAGTGGCGGCGCTGGCGCTCGCCTGACGCCCCGCATCCGTCCGGCCCGATCAGCCGGCGGCAAATCTTGACCTCGGTCAACTCGCCGCCGGACCGCTTCGGCTACAGGGCGGCGGCCCCCAGCCCCGACACCAGGCGGAGACGACATGTACAACCACCGCATCCGCCGGCCCTCGCTGCTGGACAAGGTCTGCACGCCCGAACAGGCGGCCCGCCTCATCCAGGACGGCATGGTGGTGGGCATGAGCGGCTTCACCCGCGCGGGGGAGGCGAAGGCGGTGCCCCTGGCCATGGCCGACCGGGCGATGGTCGATCCCTTCCGCATCACGCTGATGACGGGCGCCTCGCTCGGCAACGACATCGACCGCCGGCTGACGGAAGCCGGCATCCTCGCGCGCCGCCTTCCCTTCCAGGTGGATCCCGTGCTGCGCGCCGCCATCAACCGGGGGGAGGTGATGTTCGTCGACCAGCACCTCTCCGAAACCGTGGAGCTGCTCCGCTCCCGCCAGATGGGCCCGATCGACGTCGCGATCGTGGAGGCGGCGGCGATCCGCGAGGATGGCGGCATCATCCCCACCACCTCCGTCGGCAACTCCGCCACCTTCGCCATCCTGGCGGAGAAGGTGATCGTCGAGATCAACCTCAGCCAGCCGCTGGAGCTGGAGGGGCTGCACGACATCTACATCCCCACGCGCCGCCCGCATCGCGAGCCGATCCCGGTCACCACCTGCGAGAGCCGCGTCGGGCTGCCCTACATCCCGATCGAGCCCACGAAGATCGCCGCCATCGTCTTCTCCGAGCGCGGCGACAGCCCTTCGGCCAACGAGCCGCCGGATGCGGACACGGCGGCCATCGCGAACCACCTGATCGAGTTCTTCCGCCATGAGGTGAGGCAGGGCCGCCTGGGCATGGGGCTCGCCCCGCTTCAGGCCGGGATCGGCACCATCGCCAATGCGGTGCTGCACGGGCTGATCGACAGCCCCTTCCGCGACCTGCGGATGTACAGCGAGGTGCTGCAGGACAGCACGATCGAGCTGTTCGATTCCGGCAAGCTCTCCTTCGCCTCCGGCTCCTCCATCACCCTCGGCCCGCGGATGACGGAACGCTTCCTCTCCAACCTGGCAGGCTACAAGCAAAAGATGGTGCTGCGGCCGCAGGAGATCAGCAACCATCCCGAGGTGATCCGCCGCCTCGGCATCATCGGGATCAACACCGCGCTGGAATTCGACATCTACGGCAACGTCAATTCCACCCATGTGAACGGCACGCAGATGATGAACGGCATCGGCGGCTCCGGCGACTTCGCCCGCAACGCCTACATGTCGGTCTTCGTCGCCCGCTCCACGGCGAAGGACCACGCGATCTCCTCCGTGGTGCCGATGGTCACGCATGTGGACCACAACGAGCACGACGTGGACGTGCTGGTGACCGAGAACGGCCTCGCGGACCTGCGCGGCCTGGCGCCGCGCGAAAGGGCGCGGGTGATCATCGAACGCTGCGTCCACCCCCTCTACCGTGACGCCGCCCGGGACTATGCGGACCGCGCGGCGAAGCTCGGCGGCCATACCCCGCATCTCCTGCGGGAGGCCTTCGACTGGCATCTGCGCCGCATGCAATCCGGCACCATGCTCGACCCGGGCTGACCGGCGCCCCCCGGAACGCGCAAGCCCCGCCGCCCCCCGGGAAGGGGACGACGGGGCTGGCGCTGGGCCGGCGCCCCGGGGGCGGGCGTCAGGCGCCCTGGCGGGACATGTCGAAATTGGCGCCCTGGCTGGCGTTGCCGGCCAGCGGCGTGCGGCTCGCACCCGCCTGGGTCCAGGCTCCCGAGGCGGTCGGGCCGGAGACATAATCGCCCTCGGCGAAGGAGGGGGCGGCCACACCCGCGACCAGGGCGGCGGCGAGGCTCAGCGTGGCGATCATCTTGCGCATGGGAAGGTCCCTTTCAGCTCTGTGTTCCGCGGCGGAGGCGCCGCTTCCGTGACCCAGAACCTGATCCTTCGCGCCCCGAACCTCCAATGCCGACCGGCTATGCTCTCCATTCCCCGCAGGCATCCAGCGGCGCGGTCGCGCTACCCCCGCCGCAGCGCCCCCAGGGGCAGCCGGTTCGATTCCTTGATCCGCTCCAGCACGATGGAGGACCGCACCCGCGCCACGCTCTCATGCGGCAGCAGCACGTCGTTCACCAGGGCCGAGAGGTCCTTCAGGTCCGGCACCACCGCCTTGATGAGGTAGTCGGCATCGCCGGTCATGGCATAGGCCTCCTGCACCTCCTCGATACGGGAGACGAGTTCGCGGAAGCGCTGGGCATTGTCGCGGCTATGCGTCGCCAGCGTCACCTGCACGAAGACCAGCAGCCGCAGCCCGAGCGGTTCCGCCGCCAGTTCGGCATGGTAGCCCCGGATCACCCCCGCCGCCTCCAGCGCCAGCCGGCGGCGCGAGCATTGGGACGGGGAAAGCCCCACCCGCTCCCCCGCCTGCTGGTTGGTCAGCCGCGCATCCTCCTGCAGGGCCGCGAGCAGCCGGAGGTCGATCGGATCGAGCGTGACCGTTTCATGCATAAAAGGATCATACGCCGCACGAACCGTGCGTCCAGCGCCGGGAACGGCCCAAGTTCGCACGCTTCTCGCGCCCGGTCCGGACTAGGCTTTCAGGAAACAGAGGAGACTTCCATGGGCCCGTTCCCGCATGACGCCCCCCGCGCCACCATCACCGAGCACAATCCCGCCGGAACCGATGGCTTCGGCTTCGTCGAATATGCGAGCCCCGAGCCCGAGAAGCTCCACGCCCTGTTCCGCCAGATGGGCTTCACCGCCGTCGCCCGGCACCGCAGCAAGAAGAGCACCCTCTACCGCCAGGGCGACATCAACTACCTACTGACGGAGGAGCCCGGCTCCCACGCCACGCGCTTCGCGGCCGAGCACGGCCCCTGCGTGCCCTCCATGGCCTTCCGCGTGGTGGACGCGCAGCACGCCTTCGACCATGCGGTGCGGAACGGCGCCGAGCCGGCCACCGAGGGCAAGACCCTCGGCATTCCCGCCATCAAGGGGATCGGCGGCAGCCTGCTCTACTTCATCGACCAGTATGGCGAGGGCCGCTCCGCCTATGACGCCGAGTTCGAATGGCTCGGCGCGCGCGACCCCTGGCCGGTCGGCGCGGGCCTCTACTACATCGACCACCTGACCCATAACGTGTTCCGTGGCCGGATGGACTTCTGGTACGATTTCTACGCGCGCATCTTCAACTTCCGGCAGATCCGCTACTTCGACATCAAGGGCGAGTATACCGGCCTCTTCTCCCGCGCCCTCACCTCGCCGGATGGCCGCATCCGCATCCCGCTGAACGAAAGCGCGGATGACGAAAGCCAGATCGAGGAATATCTGCGCGCCTATAAGGGCGAGGGCATCCAGCACATCGCCTGCGGCTGCGACGACATCTACGGCACGATCGAAGGCCTGCGCGAGGCCGGGCTGAACTTCATGCCCGCCCCGCCGGACGCCTATTACGAGAAGGTCGATGCCCGCCTGCCCGGCCATGGCGAGGATCTCGTGCGGCTCCGGCGCAACGGCATCCTCGTGGATGGAGAGGGCGTGGTGGAGGACAGGAAGGCCCGCCTTCTCCTCCAGATCTTCTCCGCCAATGTTATCGGCCCCGTCTTCTTCGAGTTCATCGAGCGTAAGGGCGATGACGGCTTCGGGGAGGGCAATTTCCGCGCCCTGTTCGAGAGCATTGAGGAGGACCAGCTGCGCCGCGGCGTGCTGACCAACACGCGGCAGGCGGCGGAATAGCCGGCCCGCGCCTCCCCGGGGTGGCGCCGGCCACCCCGGATGGCGCGGCCCGCCATTGCCCCGCGCCGCCCACGGCCGATACTCGCTCCGGCCCCCACCGGAGTCGTCCGCCGATGCTTCCCCGCCGCGCCCTGGCCGCCTTCCTGCCGGCCCTTGCCCTGCCCCGCCTGGCGCGTGCCGCCGAGGCGTGGCGGATCGTCACGGAATATCCCGCCACCGCCATGCCCGGCGAAGGCATCGCCCATTTCGCCGAAGCCGCGACGCGCCTCTCCGCCGGTGCCCTCACCGTCACCCCCGGCTTCGACGCGCCGGACGGCCTCCGCTCCGCCGCCATGATCCGCGCGGCCGCCGAGGGGCGCGTTCAGGCGGCCGATGCCTTCACCGGCCCGCTCGCGGCCGAGGCGCCGATCTTCGCCCTCTCCGCCCTGCCCTTCCTCACCGCCTCCGCCGAGGACACGGCGCGCCTGCTGCGGGTGGCCCGCCCGGCCTATGCGGGCGCCCTGGAATCCCGTGGCGTCACCCTGCTCTACGCCACGCCCTGGCCGGCCAGCGGCCTCTGGTCCCGCCATCCCATCACCGGCCCCGAAGCCCTGCGCGGGCTGAAGATCCGCACCTATGACGCCGCCAGCACGGCGGTGATGCAGCGCGCGGGCGCCGCGCCGTCCCAGATCTCCTTCGCCGATGCCATGCCGCGCCTGCGCAGCGGGGAGATGGACGCGGTGCTCTCCTCCGGCGATGGCGGCGCCGGCGCGCGGCTGTGGGAAATTCTGCCCCACTTCACCGTCCTCGATTACGCCTCTCCCCTCAGCCTCGCCTTCTGCAACACGGCCGCCCTGCGCGCCCTGCCCGCCCCGGCGCGGGATGCGGTGATGCGGGCCGCGGAGGAGACGGAGGCACGCCAGTTCCGCGCCATCGGCACCCGCCTGGCCGAGAACGAGGCGCGGATGCGCGCCAATGGCGTCACCCTCGCCAACGGCGCCCCGTTGCGCGCATCCCTTGCCGCCGCGGCCGAACCCGTGGTCGCGGAATGGGCGAGCCGGGCGGGCGCCGAGGGCCAGGCCATCCTCGCCGCCTATCGCGCCGGCTGACCGAAACCCGCGCGCGGGCGTTGCACGCACAGGCATCGGGAGTGGCGCGATGGGATTGCTCGTGGACGGCCAGTGGCGGGACCAGGGATACGACACCAAGGCCACGGGCGGCCGCTTCGTGCGGAAGGACAGCGCCTTCCGGAACTGGATCACCCCCGATGGCCGCCCCGGCCCCTCCGGCGAGGGCGGCTTCGCGGCGGAACCGGGGCGCTACCACCTCTATGTCTCCCTCGCCTGCCCCTGGGCACATCGCGCGCTGATCATGCGCGCCCGCAAGGGGCTGGAAGGGGCGATCAGCCTCTCCGTCGTCCACTGGCGCATGGGCAAGGATGGCTGGACCTTCGAGGCAGGCCCCGGCGTCATCCCCGACACGGTGAACGGCGCCTCCTTCCTGCACCAGGTCTATACGGCGGCCGACCCGCTCTATTCCGGCCGCGTCACCGTGCCCGTGCTGTGGGACAGGCAGCGCCGGACGATCGTGAACAACGAATCCGCCGAGATCATCCGCATGCTCGACCACGCCTTCGACGGCGCGGAGGACCACTATCCCGAGGACCTGCGGGCCGAGATCGACGCCCTCAACGCGACCGTCTACGACCGCGTGAACAACGGCGTGTACAAGGCCGGCTTCGCGACCACGCAGGCCGCCTATGAGGATGCGGTGCGCCCGCTCTTCGAGACGCTGGATGCGCTGGACCGCCGCCTGGCCGGGCAGCGTTACCTCATGGGCGCGCGGCTGACCGAGGCCGATATCCGCCTCTTCACCACCCTCGTGCGCTTCGACCTCGTCTATCACGGCCACTTCAAGTGCAACCTGCGCCGCATCGCGGACTTTCCCGCGCTCTTCCCCTATCTGCGGGACCTGTTCCAGACGCAGGGCTTCGGCGAGACCTGCGACTTCACGCATATGAAGCGCCACTATTACGAGAGCCATCCAGGCATCAACCCGACCGGGATCGTGCCGCTGGGCCCCATCCAGGACCTCACCGCCCCGCATGGGCGGGAGGCGCTGGGCTAGCGCGGAGCGCCCGGAGAGGGAGGGATGATCTTCCTCCCCGGCCGCCCCGCCGGACCGGGCCGGCTCAGTACCGCTTATACGGCAGGAACTTGCCCGACATGGTGATCCGGACCCGGTCGCCCTTCTGGTCCGGCTGCCGCTCCATCGTCATGTCGTAGTCGATGGCGGACATGATGCCGTCGCCGAACTCCTCATGGATCATCTCCTTCCACGTCGTTCCATAGACCAGCACCAGCTCGTAGAAGCGGTAGATCAACGGGTCCGTCGGCGGCATGGGCTGGGCGCCGCGATACGGCACCTCGCACAGCGTCGCCTCCTCCTCCTCGTCCAGGCCGAACATCTCCGCGATGCCCCGGGCGTGATGCGGCTCCGCGCTCATCTGCCCCATGCACAGCGCGCAGGTCCAGGTCGGGCTCATCCCGATGCGGGCGGCCACCTCGGTCCATTTCAGCCCCGTCTTCCTCTTGATCTTGAGGATCTTCTGGCCGAGCTCGGTTTTGGCGTCGTTCATCGTCTCTTCTCAGGCAGGAAGGGTGGTGAGGGGGGAGCGGGGCGACCATCCCGGGGGTGGCGCCTTCGCGTCGAAGCGGCTGCTGCGCGTCAGCAGGAAATCCAGGATGTGGTCGCGCAGCGCGTGATAGCCGGGGATGTGGTGCAGGTTGGCGCGGTTGCGCGGGCGCGGCAGCGTGTTCACCACCACCTCCGCGATCCGCGCGCCGGGGCCATTGGACATCAGCAGGATCCGGTCCGCGAGGAGGATGGCCTCGTCCACGTCATGCGTGATCATGAAGGCGGTCTGGTTCGCCTCCGCCACCAGCCGCGAGACCTCGTCCTGCAACGCCCCGCGCGTGAGGGCGTCGAGCGCGGAGAAGGGCTCGTCCATCAGCATCATCTTCGGCTCCAGCGCAAACGCCCGCGCGATGCCGACGCGCTGCTTCATCCCGCCCGAGAGCTGCGCCGGCTTGCGGTCCGCCGCCTGCGCCAGGTTCACCCGCGCGAGCGCCGCCCGCGCCGCCTCGTCGCATCGCGCGCGCGACCAGCCCGGATGCCGGCAGGACAGGGCGAAGGCGACATTCCCCGCCGCCGTCATCCAGGGCATCAGCGCATGCCCCTGGAAGATCACGGCACGGTCGAGCGAAGGCCCGGTCACCTCCTGGCCCTCCACCACCAGCGCGCCCTCGCTCGGCGGCTCCAGCCCGGCCAGGATGTTGAGGATGGTGGTCTTGCCGCAGCCCGAGTGCCCGACGAGGCAGACGAACTCCCCGCGCGCGATGCCGAACCACACATCCTCGAAGATCGCGAGCGGGCCGTAGCGGCGCGCGATCCCCTCCACGCTGGCATAGGGCCGGGGCGCCGGGGTGGAGCCGACGACGCGCGGGTTGGGCGGGGCGCTCACGGCCTCACTCCGCATAGCTCACGGCCCGCGCCGCGATGCCGAGAAGCCGGTCCAGCACCAGCCCCACCAGCCCGATCAGCAGGATGGCGATGATGATGTCGGCGATGGAGAGGTTGTTCCACTGGTTCCACAGCCAGTATCCGATGCCCGTGCCGCCGACCAGCATCTCCGCCGCGACGATCACCAGCCAGGCAATGCCGATGGAGATGCGCATGCCCGTGAGGATCGTCGGCGCCGCCGCCGGCAGGATCACGCGGATGGCGGTGCGCCAGCCGCCCGCCTCCAGCGTGCGCGCCACGTTCAGCCATTCCTTCCGCACGCCCGCCACGCCGAAGGCGGTGTTCAGCAGCATCGGCCAGATCGAGCAGATGAAGATGACGAACACCGCGCTGACCGAGCTGTCCTTGATGGAGTAAAGCGCGAGCGGCATCCAGGCGAGCGGCGAGACCGGGCGCAGCACCTGGATGAAGGGATTGAGCGCGCCATGCAGCAGCGGCGACATCCCGATCAGGAAGCCCAGCGGGATGGCGACGAGGCAGCCCAGCCCGAAGCCGATCGCCACGCGGCCGATGGAATAGGCGAGCTGGATGCCGATCCCCTGGTCATTCGCGCCGCGCACATAGAAGGGGTCGCGCAGCAGCTCCCACAGCCGGGCCGCCACGGCGCCGGGGCCGGGCATCGGCGTCGTGCCGCCCTGCGCCGCCGCCTGGCCCAGCAGCGCCGCGTATTCCGGGTCCACCGCCGCACCGCCGCCCGCCGCGGGGCGCACCGCCAGCTCCCACGCGCCGAGGAGAAAGGCGAGCAGCACGAGGGAGAGCAGGGCGGATTTCCACCCCGCCACGGGCCGTCCCATGCCTCAGCTCCGGCGGATGGTCTGGCTGGCCAGATAGGCCTCGGGCTGCGCCGGGTCGAAGCGCTTTCCGAAGATGGTCACCGCCCGCATCGGCTCCGCCGGCACCGCGATGCCCTGCGCCTGCATCGCCTTCCCCGCCTCGGTCGCCAGGAACACCTGGCTGGCGATCCCGGCATAGTCCAGATCGCCGCGCACCTGCCCCCAGCGCTTCATCTGCGTCAGGATCCACACGGCCATGGTGCCATAGGGGAAGGGATCGAAGCCGATGCGGTCCGGCACGCGCTGCACGCGGCCCAGCCCATCTGCGAAGGTGCCGGTCAGCACCTGCTCCACCACCGTCACCGGCTGGTTCAGGTAGTTCTGCGCGGCGATGGCGCCGGCCACCTCCTTGCGGTTCTCGGCCTTGGCCGCATAGGCCGTCGCCTCGACGATGGAGCGCATGAGCGCGGCGAAGGTGTTCGGCGCCTCGGCCGGCATGGCGCGCGGCACGGCGAAGGCGCAGCAGGGATGCCCGTCCCACATCTCCTTCGTCAGGATGTGCAGGAAGCCGATGCCGTCGAACACCGCGCGCTGGTTGAACGGATCGGGGCCGAGATAGCCGTCGATATTGTCCGCCCGCAGGTTGGCCACCATCTCGGGCGGCGGCACGGCGCGGATCTGCACGTCCCGGTCCGGGTCCACCCCATGCTCGGCCAGGTAGCCGCGCAGCAGGTAGTTGTGCATCGAGTAGTCGAAGGGCACGCCGAAGCGGAAGCCCTTCCAGTCCTTCGGGTCGCGCCGGTCCTTGTGCTTGTTGGCCAGGGTGATGGCCTGCCCGTTGGTGTTCTCGATGGCCGCGACGCTCCAGGGCATCGGCGCCGCCACCCCCGCGCCCAGGCTCATCGCCAGCGGCATGGGCGAAAGCATGTGCGCCGCGTCGTATTCCCGCGCGATCGCCTTGTCCCGGATCACCGCCCAGCCGGCCGTGCGGATCACCTCCACGTCCAGGCCGTTGCGCGCATAGAAGCCCATCGGATGCGCCATGATGATGGGCGTGGCGCAGGTGATGGGAATGAAGCCGATCTTCAGCGCCTTCTTCTCCGGCGCGGCGGGGGCCTGGGCGAAGGCCTCGCGCGCGGAGGCGAGCGGCAGCACCCGGTCCAGCGCCGCCAGAACCGTGCCGGCCCCGACCGCCCGCAGCAGCGCGCGCCGCGTCGCCGCCCCAGGGAACACCGCGCGCAGCACGGCGCGCTGCGCCACCTCGCCCAGCGCGCCGGTCCCGTCCGTCACCGGCGCCGCGTCGCAGAGCAGATCCGCCGCGTGCCGCCCGCAGGCGCAGCCGGGGAGATGACGGGATGGGGGCAGGCCGGTCATGCGCGCGGTCTCCGGGTCAGGACGTTCCCCGCCCCGATGCCATTTCCGCGCCAGAGCCGTTCCGTTCCCGGCCCGCCGGCCCCGCGCGCGCGAAGGCGCCGCCCTGCCCTCTTCACGGGCAGCCCCTGCGACGGATAAGAGCAGTTCCGTCGCACCGGGGCGGGTGCATCATCCCGCCAATGGTCCGTCGCCGACCAAGGAGACGCCGATGATCGTGGACCTGCGGATCTACACCTGCCAGCCCAACCGCATGGCCGAGTTCGTGAAGCTCTATGAGACGATGGCCTGGGAGCTTCAGAAGAAGTATCTCGGCCGCTGCCTCGGCTGGTACACCACGGTGGAAGGCCCGCTGAACCGCGTCGTCCATCTCTGGGCCTATGACAGCCAGGCGGACCGCGAGCAGCGCCGCGCCGCCATGGCGGCCGATCCCGCCTTCCAGGCCTATCTCGCCAAGGCCGCCGAGCTGGGCGTGCTGCAGGAGATGGAGAACCGCATCGTCGCGCCGGCGCCCTTCTACCGGGCGCATCTCGAAGCGCAGCAGTCGAAGTAATGGGAAAGGGCCGGGGATGTCCCCGGCCCTCTCACCAACCCGCCCCGGCGTGGTGCGCCGGGTCTAGAGGCGCGACTTCAGGAAGGCGTTGACGCGGTCGAGCAGGCTCTCGCCCTCATGCACCGCATGGCGGCCGCGCTTCTCCGCCTCATGCCGCGCACGGCCGAACAGGTGCCAGCCGCGGTCCCGCGCATCCTCATAGGCCTCATGCCCATCGGCGCGGGCGCGCTTGAACAGGTGCCAGCCCCGGTCGCGCGCCTCCTCATAGGCGTCCTCGCCGCGGTCACGGGCATGGCCGAAGAGGCTCCAGCCGCGGTCCCGCGTCTCCTCATAAGCCTCGCGGCCATCGGCGCGGGCGCGCTTGAACAGGCCCCAGCCGCGGTCGCGCGCATCGTCATAGGCGTCCTCGCCCCGCCCGCGCGTATCCCGGTACAGGGAACGGCCGCGGTCCCGCGCGCCCTCATACAGGTCCTCCCCGCGCTCCCGCGCGTCGTCGTAGAAGGAGGAGGCGTAGCGGCGCGCGCGGTCGGCGAAGCGTTCGCTCCGCTTCCGCGCATGGCGCAGGAGGGGCCGCGCCTCGCGCTCGGCATGGTCCGCATAGCCGCGTGCCCGATGCGCGATCCGCCCGGCCTCATACCCCAGCGAGCCGATGCCGTGCCGCGCCTCATCCGCCAGGGAGCGCCCGAGCCGCCAGGCGCGGTCCGACAGGCGCTGCGGCAGCGGCTTCGGCCGGCGCATGGTGTACATGCCGACCGCAGCCCCCGCGAGCAGCGCCGCCGCCCCGAGCATGAGCCCGGCCGGGCCGAGCGGGTTCATCTGCGCTTCCAGCAGGAAGGAGGTGCGGCGCGGCGGCGGGCCGGAGAGGGACGAGCTCTCGGCCAGGTCCTCCTTCGGCTCATACAGGTTGTCGCGCCGCTCCTCGCGGCCGGACTGGTCGGAGGATTGGCTGGGCTTGGCGATCTTGCTCATCATCAGATCCGTCAGTTTCGGGGCGAGGCGGCCGAGGGCCGAGATCATCCACCCGCCACCCCCCACGACGAGGTCGCGCACCGGCGTCTCGCAGGCATAGAGGATGGCGCGCGCCACCACGCGCGGGTGGTAGCTCGGGGGCGGGTTCCTGGTGCCCGGCGTCCCCATGAGGTTGCGGGCATGCTCCATATAGGGCGTGTCGATGGGGCCGGGTTTCACCAGCGTCAGGCTGATCGGGTAGCCCTCCGCGTCGAATTCGGTGCGGAAGCTCTCGGTCACGCCCTTCACGGCGAACTTCGCGGCGGAATAGGGGCCCTGCAGCGCCATCGCGCGGTCGGACAGCACGCTGCCCGTGTTGATGATGGCGCCGCCCTTGCCCTTCAGGTGACGCGCCGCGACGAGCGTGCCGTGCACGACGCCCCAGTAGTTGACGTCGAACAGACGCCGCTGGTCCTCCAGCGGCACGTCCTCCAACTCGCCATAGATCGCGACGGCGGCGTTGTTGCACCAGGAATCGAAGCCGCCGAAGACGCGGATCGCGGCCTCGCTGATGGCCTCCACCTGCGCCATGTCCGCGACATCGGCCACGACCGGCTCCGCGCGCCCGCCCTTGGAGCGGATCTCGTCGGCCAGCGCGTTCAGCGCCTCCTCGTTGCGCGCGGCGATCACCACCGCCGCCCCCCTCTGCGCGGCCATCCGCGCGGTGGCCAGGCCGATGCCGGAGGTGGCGCCGGTGATGACGACGACCTGCTCGGAAAGCGGTTTCAGGGTGACGGAGGGCATGGGCTGGTCCCTGGCATTGCGGGGTCTCAACGGCGCAAGCCTTCCAGGGTTCCGCCGCATCTCCCCTGGCGGAGGGGCTCCGCCAGGCCGTTCCGCACAGCCGAACCGGCCCTTGCCGCTCGGCCCCTGCCCTACCCCACCACGGCCCGCGTCACGCGCCCTTCCGCCTCCGTGAAAACCACCTCCGCGATCACGGGCAGATGGTCCGACGCCTCCCGCGCCGCCTTGTCCGTCCAGCTCCGCAGCAGCGCCGCGCGCGGGCGGGCATAGATCCGGTCCAGCGCGAAAAGCGGCCGCCGGACGGGGAAGGTGCGCGCCCGCGTGCGGGATGGCAGGGTGCCGAGGAAGGCGCGGTCCACCGGCCCATGCGGCTCCCAGTCGTTGAAGTCCCCCATAGCCAGCAGCGGGTCCGCCGTGGCCCGCGCGATGGCGGCGAGCCGGGCCGCCTGCGCCCGCCGCTCCCCCCAGCCCAGGCCGAGATGCGCGGTCAGCAGCCGGAGCGTCCCGCCCGGCGTCTCCACCCGCGCCGTGATGGCGGTGCGTGGTTCCCGCCCGGCCACCGAGAGGTCGTGCAGCGCCGCATCCTCCAGCGGCCAGCGGCTGACCAGCATGTGGCCGTAGCAGCCATCCGTGGCGCGCAGCGTCGGCGCCTCCACCGCGTGCCCGCCGAGCGCGTCACGCAGGGCGGTGAAGGGCAGCACCCCCGGCCGGCTGCGGCCCTCCACCTCCTGGATGGCGACGATATCCGGCTCGTGCCGCCGGATCAGGTCGATGGCCCGCTGCAGGTCGTGCCGCCCGGAGGGGCAGACAGCGCCATGGATGTTCCAGGTCATGACCCGGAACGAGGATGCGTCCGTCATGCGGGAGGGCTACTCCCGGCGCAGGCGCCGGAACAGGGTTTGCAGGCCCCAGGTGACGCCGGCCCAGACGGCGAGCACCAGCACCAGCATCCCGATGTTGCGCGGCGTCGGATTCTCCAGGATGCGCGACAGCCCCTCGCCGACGAGGGAGAGCAGCGCGATGCCGGGCAGCAGCCCCAGCGCGGTGCCCACCATGTAGTCCAGGAAGCGGATCCGCATCGCCCCCGCCACCAGGTTCACCAGGGTGAAGGGCGCCACTGGCAGCAGGCGGATGGTGGTGACGGCCAGGATGCCGTTGCGGTTCACCGCCTGGCTCACCCGGCTGATCCGCGGCCCCAGCACGCGGCGCAGCAGGTTCGGCCCCAGCTTGCGCCCGAGCCCATAGGTGGCGGCGGCCGAGACCATGGCCCCCACCGCCGCATAGGCCAGGCCGGGCCACGTGCCGAAGGCGGCCGCCGTGCCGAGGATGAGCACGTTCACCGGGAAGGCCACGAAGCCCAGCAGCAGGAACAGCCCCACGGAGAAGGCGGGACCCCAGGAACCGCCCGCGGTCAGCGCGTTCCGCATCGCCTCCGGCGTCATGTAGCCGGCGATGGGCGTCATCTTCCACAGCAGGAACAGCAGCGCCACCGGCACCAGCATCAGCGCGGCGCGTGCCAGCAGCGGCCAGGGCTTGCCCGAGGGCGGCGCGAGGTCAGGATGGCCGAGATAATCCGCCAGCGCCTCGCCCGTCTCCATCGGCCGGCGCGGATCGGCGGCGCGCTCGATGCCCGGCAACAGGCTGCGCGCGGGCTGGTCGCCATCCTCCACGTCGCGCAGGCTCTTGCCCCCGGCGGAAAGCCCGTCCACGGCCTGCAGGATGGAGCCGGTGGCCTTGATGCGGGCGGAAACGGCCGCGGGCGCCACGCCGGTATGCTCCGCGATCAGCCGGTCGCGCACGCGCTCCACGGCCGCGGCCTGCTCCGCATCCCGCGCCTCCAGCACCAGGTCGCACTCGGTATCCGTGCCCATGGAGCGGTTGCAGAGGTTGGAGGAGGCGACGCGCAGGAGGCGGTCATCCACCGCCATCACCTTGGAATGCACCATCACCTCGGATTCCGCCCCTCCGTTGCTCACATGCGGGAAGACAAGCCGCACCCGCTCCCCCAGCCCCGCGCGCCGGATGGCCCGCATGAAGCGGATGCGCCCGGCGAGCATGGTGCGGTGCTCCAGCCAGGTGTGATGCGTCTTCGGCGCGACGATCAGCGCCTCCAACGCCGGCTGCTCCTTCATCCGCCGGATCAGGGCGCGGGCCAGCCGCCCGCAGGTGAGGAACTGGTTCTCGATGTAGAGGATGCGCTCCGCCGCCCCGATCATGTCGAGATAGAGCGCCTCCACCTCCCGCACCTCGGGTTCGCCCCCCTGGCGGGGCATGGTGCGCGCGATGCCGAGCCGGGCCTCCCGGAACTCCGGCTCCACCGAGGCGGGCCAGGGATCGTGCTCCGCCTCGATGCGCTCCGGCAGCTCCAGGCATTCCTCGCAGGCGCGGTTCCAGCGCTCGCGCACCAGCTCCTCCAGCGCCGCCGCGGCCTCGCCATCCACCAGCATCTGCACGTCGTGGAAGGGGGGATAGGGCTTGCCCGCCGGGTCCACCCGCGCGGGGTCCAGCGGGTCATGCGCGCCCCGGTCCCAGCGCCGGATCGTCAGGTCCAGCCCGCCGGAGAAAGCCAGCTTCCCGTCCACCACCACCACCTTCTGGTGGTGGGAGGCGCCGAAGGGGGTCTGGTCGTCGAGGCACAGCTCCACGGCCTCCGGCGTGTTCCAGCGCAGGTGCAGCGCGGGCAGCGGCTCCCGCTCCAGCGCGTAGAGCACCGAATAGTCCCAGAGCAGCAGCTTCACCGAGAGGCCCGGCCGCCGCTCCACCAGCGCCGCGAGGAAGGCGCCCAGCTCCTCCGGCAGCCCGTCCTCCGGCGGCGCCTCGCCGACGAGGCGGGTGCGGCTGTCGATATCCCAGCCCAGCACATGGATGCTCTGCCGCGCGTTCAACATCGCCTCGCGCACCGCCGCGAAATAGGTGGCGCCATCGGCCAGCACCGCCGCCCGCCGGGCATGCGCCACGCGCCAGGCGTTGCGGCCGGGGGCCAGCAGGGAGGCGGGAGGGGCGGCCGCCGGGCGCTCGGGCGCCGTGCGGGGCCGCGCGCGAGGGGGCGCTTCGGTCAGCATCGCTCCCGCTAACGCAGCAGGAGCAGCTTCGTTCGCCGGCCGAACGAGGCGCGGCCTGCCTCTTGCTAACTTCACGGAGAGGGGCGCCCCGGCACGGCTGGACCGTCGGAGCGGAACCGTTCGGGGGAATGGAATGCTGTGGGATCTGGCGCGGGCCGAGGGCCCGGTTGCGGCGGCGCGGGCCGCGCTGGACCGGATCGAGGCCTGGGACGATCCGGCCCTGTTCATCACGCGCGTCCCGCCCGAGGCGGTGCTGGACGAGGCACGGCGCCTGGAGGCCGAAGGCCCGATGGGCCGCCCCCTGCACGGCATTCCCTTCGTGGTGAAGGACAATATCGACGTCGCCGGCCTGCCCACCACGGCCGCCTGCCCGGACTACGCCTATACCCCCGCCGAGGACGCCCCCTGCGTCGCCCGGCTGCGGGCCGCCGGGGCCATCCTGCTGGGCAAGGTGAACCTGGACCAGTTCGCCACGGGGCTGGTGGGCGTCCGCAGCCCCTATGGCACGCCGCGCAACGCCGTCGCCCCGGATTGCGTGCCCGGCGGCTCCTCCTCCGGCTCGGCGAGCGCCGTCTCGGCCGGCATCGCCGCCTTCTCCCTCGGCACGGACACCGCCGGCTCAGGCCGCGTGCCGGCGGGCTTCCAGAACATCGTGGGCCTCAAGCCCAGCCTTGGCCTGGTCCCCAGCCGGGGCGTCGTGCCCGCCTGCCGCTCGCTGGACGTCGTTTCCGTCTTCGCGCTCTCGGCCGGGCAGGCCGCCACGGTGCTGGATTGCATGGCAGGCCCCGACGCCGCCGACCCCTATTCGCGCCCCGCCCCGCCGGGCTGGCACGCCACGGGCGGCACCCTGCCACCGCATCTGCGTGTGGCCGTGCCCGAGGAGGCGGACCTCCTCTTCGACACGCCGGACGATGCCGCCCTCTTCGCGGCCGCCCTTTCCCGGCTGGAAGTCCTGGGCGCGACGCTCGAGCGCGTCTCGATCGCGCCCTTCCTCGCCCTGGCCCGCCGCCTCTATGACGGCGCCTGGGTGGCCGAGCGCACCGCCGCCCTGCGGGAGATGGTGGAGAACCGGGCGGACGCCCTGCACCCCGTCACCCGCATCATCCTGGAAGGCGGGCTGCACCGCCGCACGGTGGACGCCTTCGAGGACTTCCACGCCGTGGCCCAGGCCCGCCTGCTCTCCCGCGCCCTCTTCGCGCGCTTCGACCTCCTGGCCGTCCCCACCGCGCCCGGCATCCCTACGCTGGAAACCGTCGCGGCCGAGCCGATCGCCGCGAACAGCCGGAACGGCACCTACACCAACTTCGTGAACCTGTTGGACCTCTCCGGCATCGCGCTGCCCTCCGGCTTCCGGGCGGACCGGCGCCCCGCCGGCATCACCCTCCTCGCCCCCGCCTTCGCCGAGGCCCGCCTCTGCGCCGTGGCCGCCGCGCTTCACCACGCGGCGGGCCTGCCCCTCGGCGCCACCGGGGAGGCCACGCCCGCACCGACCCATGCCGCCGGTGCCGAACCTGGTCCCGAACCGGGCGAAATCGCCCTCTTCTGCATCGGCGCCCATATGTCCGGCCTGCCCCTCAACGGGCAGATCACAGGCCTCGGCGGCCGCTTCCTCCGCACGGACCGGACGGAACCGGCCTACCGGCTCCACGCCCTGGGCAACCGCCCCGGGCTGGTGCGCGTGGCGGCGGGCGGCGCCATCGAAGGCGAGGTCTGGGCCCTTCCCGCCGCCGCCATCGGCCCCCTCCTCGCCCAGGTCCCGGCGCCCCTGGGCTTCGGCACGGTCTCGCTGGCCTCAGGGCCCTGCCTCGGCTTCCTGGCCGAAGCCGCGGGGGTGGAGGGCGCGCCGGACATCACGGCCCATGGGGGATGGCGGGGCTGGCTGGCCTCCCGGGCCTGAAGGCGGCGGCGCCTCAGGCGGTCACGACGCATCCCGCCCCGGCGCCGCGCAGCGCCCCCCGCGTATCCACCACCAGCCGCGACGCCCGCCTGACCAGCTCCAGATCCATCCCGGGCTGCGGCGTGACCAGCAGCACGGCGTCCTGCGCCGCGAGCACCGCCTCGTCCAGCGCCACGCTCTCCAGCTCCGGCGAGGCCCCGCGCAACCGCCGGGTGGCCGGGAAACGCGGCACCAGCGGATCGTGGTAGGACAGGTCGGCCCCGCGTTCCTCAAGCAGCCGGAAGATCTCCACCGCCGGACTCTCCCGCGTATCCGGCACGCCGGGCTTGTAGGCCAGGCCGAGAAGGAGGATGCGCGCCCCCCGCAGGGTCACGCCGCGCTCGTCCAGCGCATCCCGCAGCCGGGCCACGGCATAGGCCGGCATGGCGTCGTTCACCCGCCCGGCCAACTCCACGAAATCGCTCGGCACGCCCAGCTCCCGCGCCTTCCAGGCGAGGTAGTAGGGATCGACCGGAATGCAGTGCCCGCCGAGCCCCGGCCCGGGGCGGAAGGGCATGAAGCCGAAGGGCTTGGTGGCGGCGGCGTCGATCACCTCATGCACGTCCAGATGCATGGCATGGGCGATGCGCTTCAGCTCGTTCACCAGCCCGATGTTCACCGCGCGGAAGACATTCTCGTAGCACTTCGCCAGCTCCGCCACCGCCAGCGAGGACACCGGCACCAGGCTGCCCGCCACGGGCGCATAGAGCGCCTGCCCCACCGCCAGGCAGGCCGGCGTCGCCCCGCCCACCAGCTTCGGCACCCGGGCCACCGTGCCCTCCGGATTGCCGGGGTCCTCGCGCTCCGGCGAATAGATGACGAAGGCATCCTCCCCCACGCGCAGCCCGGCGCGGGCCAGCACGGGCAGCACCAGCTCCTCCGTCGTGCCGGGATAGGTCGTGCTCTCCAGCGCGATCGCCTGGCCCGGCCGCAGATGCGGCGCCAGCGCCGCCAGCGTGTCGCGCACCGCCGAAAGGTCGGGCTCCTTATGCGGCCCGATCGGCGTGGGAACGCAGATCACCAGCACGTCGCAATCCACCGCCGCCTCCGCCGCGGCATGGGCGCGCATCCCGCTCTCGGCCACCCGGCGGTGGGGGATGCCGTGCACGGGGCTGCGCCCATCCTCGATCGCCGCCACCTTCGCGGCATCGATGTCGAAGCCCTCGACCCGAAAGCCCATCTCCGCGAAGCGCAGCGCCAGCGGCAGGCCCGCATAGCCGAGCCCCACCACCCCGATGCGCGCCTGCCGCACCGCCAGCCGCGCGATCAGCCCGTCACGCCAGGCCACAGGACCATAGGAGCCGTCCATGGAGTCAGGCCGATCCGGGGGAGAGGAAGAGGACGTTCATGATGCTCTCGTTTTCGTGAGCAACAAGGAAGCCCAGCCGAAACGAAGCCGCAAGACTTATGTGTCGGGGCAGGATCCCGATGCGCGTGAATGGTCGGGGCCTGTGCTTTCCTGCGTGACGAGGAGGGCTCCGCCCTCCACCCGCCAAGGGCCTGAGGCCCTTGGAACCCCATCGGACTGCCGTGGATACCGTTGATCGGCGGGGGCTCGGGTTGCAGGGTGCTGATCCTGCCTTTTGCAGTCGCCTGAGGTCCAAGACCTCAGGCGCACCGTCAGCCCCGTGATTCCAAACTCGAAGAAAAAGATGATGGCGAGGGTTCCGGGGAGAGGAAGAATTCCTTCTTCCTCTCCCCGGGACAAACCGTCAGCCCAGAACCGAAGACATCAGGCCCGCCCGGCCACCGGCTTATTCGGCGCGTGCTCGAATTCCGGCACCAGCCGCGCCAGCCCAGCCAGGGCCAGCCGCCCCTGCCCGCTGCGCGCGGCGGAGGACACCTCGTCGATCGCGCGCCCGACCAGCGCGGCATCGGCGGTGCGGGGGGTGGCCACCAGCAGGCCGGGGAAGCCCGTCGGCCGCGGCGGCTCCTGCCCGTGGAACAGTTCCTCGAACAGCTTCTCGCCCGGCCGCAGCCCGGTGAAGCGGATCTCCACATCCACCTCCGGCTGAAGCCCGGCGAGGCGGACCATCCGGCGCGCGAGATCCACGATCTTCACGGGCTTGCCCATGTCCAGCACGAATATCCCGCCCTCGCGCAGCTCCTTCGGCTGGTCCTCCCGGTCCTCGGCGCCGATCACGCTCGCCTGCAGCACCAGCCCCACCGCCTCGCGCACCGTCATGAAGTAGCGGCGCATATCCGGGTGGGTCACCGTCAGCGGCCCGCCGCGCTCCAGCTGGCGCCGGAACAGCGGCACGACGGAACCGGTGGAGCCCAGCACGTTGCCGAAGCGCACGGTCACGCAGCGCATGCCACCACCCTGGCGCGCCTGCATGTCCAGCGCCTGGCAGTACATCTCCGCCAGCCGCTTGGAGGCACCCATCACGCTGGTCGGGTTCACCGCCTTGTCGGTGGAGATGAAGACCATCGCCCGGCAGCCATTCGCCCGCGCCGCATCCGCGATCAGCCGGGTGCCGAGCGCATTTGTCAGCAGCCCCTCCAGCGGGTCGTTCTCCACCATCGGCACATGCTTCAGCGCGGCGGCGTGGAAGACCAGCTCCGGCCGGATCTCCTCCATCAGCCGCCGCAGCCGCTCCTCGTCCCGCACATCCGCCAGCACGGGGCGCCGCACCACGCCCGGATGGCTCTCCGACAGCTCAAGGTCGATCTCGTAGAGCGCGAACTCGCCATGATCGAGCAGCGTCAGCGTGGAAGGGCCCAGCGCCGCGATCTGGCGCGACAGCTCGCTGCCGATCGTCCCGCCCGCGCCCGTCACCAGCACGCGCCGGCCCTGGATCAGCCGCGCCATGCCCTCGCGGTCCAGCGGCACCTGCGGCCGGTCCAGCAGTTCCTCGATCGAGACGGGGCGCAGGTCCATCCGGCGCACCGATTGCGGGCGCGCGGCGGCGGGGTCCAGCGCCGTGGGCCGTGGCGCGCGGCGCACCGGCACGCCATGGCGGTCCGCCGCGTCCAGCAGCGATTCCAGCGCGGCTCCGGACAGCGCGGGGTCCGCCAGCACCAGCAGCGCCGGCAGACGCGCCTCGGCCCGCAGCGCATCCAGCACCGCGCCCGCCTCCTCCACCGCGCCCAGGATGGGCACGCCGAGGATCCGCCGCCCCCGCTGCCGCGCGCGGGGCGCCAGGATGCCCTCGACCCGGTAGCCCGGCGCGCGCTGCGCGATGAGGGCGCGGATGAACAGATCCGCCGAATCGCCGCCGCCGGCCAGCAGAACGGGCTGCGCCGGCACATCCGAGACCGGCCCCGCCCGATGCGCGGAGCGCAGCCGCCCCAGCAGCCGCGCCCCGCCGGTCAGTGCCGCCATCATCCCGGCATGCAGCAGCGGAAAGGCGGCATTGGCCGGCCGCCAGGCATCGGTGGCCAGCAGCCCCAGCCAGAACAGCCCCGCCGCCAGGGCCGATGCGCCGGCCACCGGCAGCAGGTCGGGCAGGCCCACATAGCGCCAGTACTGCCGGGGCAGCCGCAGCGGCAGCGCCGCCGCCGCGAAGGCCAGCAGCGACCCCGCCAGCCCGCCGACCCACCAGCCCAGGGGCGGCCATTGCCCGGGGGCGGCGAGCCAAAGCGCGGTCGGCAGGGCCAGCGCCGCCAGCGCCAGGTCCAGGCCGAGATTCAGGAGAATGCGCTGTGGCGCCATGGCGCCCCCCTTAGCGGCCCTCGGCCGGCTGCGCCACTCCCGCCGGCCGCGACACGGCCGCGGGCTGCAGCAAGCGCCATTCCGGCGGCACCGGATCCGCCATCCGCCGCCGGGAAGCGCGCAGCCCTGCCTCCACCAACGGAACCTCGGAGGTGATGGGCGGCAGCGCCGGCGGCTCCTCCGCGGGCACCACCCTCGCCTCCCGCGCCAGCAGGGCGGCCATCGAGGCGGGCAGGCCCCGCGCGCTGGAAAGCCCGGCTTCCGAGAGCAGGCGCGGTCCGCCCCCCTCCGGCCCCGGGGGAATGGGCTGCCCCATCAGCCCGGAGGCAGCCGGCACGGCCGGCTGCGGGACCGGCCGGGGAGCGGGCGAGGGCACGGCCCGCGACGCGGCGGGAGGCTGCGGCTGCGGCGGGGGCGGGGGCGCCGCCTCGCTGTCCTCGCGCAGACCGGCCAGAAGGGCGAAGACTGGCTCCGCCGGCAGGGCTTGGCGTGGCGCGGCGGGCGCGCCGGCCCGCAGCGCCTGCACCATGGAACCCAGGGCGGCGGAGGGCGAGGGCGCGCTCGCCAGGGGCAGCCCGGCCGGCAGGCCTTCCTCCGGCAAGGGCCGGAGCACCTGGGAGGGCGGCGGCAATTCGGCGGGCCCTTCGGCCGGCGGCGGCCCGGGCGCCGGCTCGGCCTCCTGCCGCGCGAGCAGGGCGGCCAGGACGGGAGGAACCTCCTCCGCCCGCCCCAACGCCGCGTCGAGAAGCAGCCGCGGCGCGGCCTCCCCGGCCAGGGGAGACGGGTCGGGCGAGGGGCCGGGCCGACCGGCGGCCCCGCGCATCGCAGCGGACAGATGGGCGAAGGCCTCGGCCGCGCCCGGCGCGGGGAGCGGGGCGGGAGCCGGGGCCGGGGCCGGGGCCGGGGCTGGGGCTGGGGCTGGGGCTGGGGCTGGGGATTGCGGCGGAACAGGGACCGGCGCCGCGGCCGGTGCGGGGGTGGGGGGCGCCACGGGTGCCGGTTGGGGCGCGGGTTGGGGCGCGGGCACCGGCGCGGGGGCCGCCACCGGCGGCGATGGCGCAGCGGGCATGGCGGCCGCCGCCTCGCGCGGCCGCTCGGCCTGGGGCAGCGGTGCCAGCTCCTGGTACAGCCGGATCAGCCGCTCGGCCTCGCCCGCCCAGCCGAAGCGGCCGAGCGCGGCGGCGCGGCCGGCGGCGCCCATCTCGGCGCGCAGATGCGGGTCGCCCAGGGCGCGCACCGCCTCGGCCACCGTCTCGGGGTCGGCCGTATCCACCAGCACGCCGCAGCCGGTGTCCCGCACCACCGCCGCGACCTCCTCGGCGAAGTCCGGCACGATGACGGGCAGGCCGGCCAGCATGCAGTCGAACAGCTTGTGCGGCAGCGCCAGCCGGTGGTTCTCGACGCCGGGCTGGAACAGCACCAGCCCGATATCCGCCTCCGCCGCCAGCCGCACCGCCGCCTCATGCGGCAGCCAGCCATGGCGCTCCACGGCGCCCGCCAGCCCCAGCCGCTTCGCCTCGGAGAGGAAGTCGGTTTCCGACGCATCGGTGAACCGCCCGATCAGCGAGAGGCGCGTGCCCTCCGGGCATCCCGCCAGGGCGCGCAGCATCTCGAACGCCCCGCGCTCGCGCGTCAGCGCGCCGAGATGCGTCAACGTCACCGGCCCATGGCGATGCGCACGCGGCTCCACCGCCACCGCCGCGGCATAGTTGCGGACCGGCACCACCTCGGTCTCGGCGAAGGCGTCCTCCAACCCGTCCTTGGCCACCACCACCGCATCCGCCCGCGCCGCCATCCAGCGGCAGGCCGCGCGCACGGCCTTGCGGCCCAGGCCACGGAACAGGCCCGGCAACCTCGCATCCAGCCGCGACGGATAGTGCTCGTGCACGTCGAGCACGACGGCCGCGCCGGTCTGCCGCGCGGCCAGGATGGCGGCGTACCAGCTGTCCGGCTCATGCGCGTGGATCACGTCCGGGCGCAGCCGGGCCGCGCGCTTCGCCAGCGCGCGCGCCGCGCGCAGGCGCCCCATCCAGCCACCGGGGCGGGGATAGGTGATGATCTCCACCCCCGCCTGGCTCTGCGGCACGTCCTTCGCGCCGCGCAGCGGCGCGGGGGCGAGGTGCGTCACGCGCCAACCCGCCCCGGCCAGCGCCGCGCCCTCCTTGCCGACGATGCGCAGGTCGGTCGGCGGATGCGCGGCGGACAGCATCAGCACCAGCGGCGCCTCGCGCGCCGCGGCCCCCTTCAGCGCGGCCGACTTCACCGAAGGATCCTGCTCGCCCCTGCGCGCACCACTCATGCCGCGACCTCCCGATGCGCGGCGCCCAGCCGCTCCGCCAGATGCGCCACCATGCGCGCGCCCGCCTGCCCGTCCCATAGCGGGATCGGCTTCGCGCGCGGCCATTCTCCCGCCAGCACCGCGTCCACCGCCCCGGCCAGCCGCGCGGGCGGAACCAGGCGGTTCGTGCCGGCCTCCAGCGTCACCGGCCGCTCCGTCGAAGGACGCAGCGTGAGGCAGGGAAGATCCAGCGCCCAGGCCTCTTCCTGCACGCCACCACTATCGGTTGCGACAAGCCGTGCGCTTGCAATCAAGCCAAGGAAATCAAGGTATCCGAGCGGCTGAAGGGGCATGACGCCTTCTGGCACGGCCAGGCCGAATTCCGAAAGACGAAGTGCGGTGCGCGGATGAACCGGCCAGACGAGCGGCAGCCGCCGTGCCGCCGACGCCACGGCGCCGAGCAGCGCGCTCAACGCTTCCGGGCTGTCCACATTGGCGGGCCGGTGCAGCGTCAGCACGCCATAGCCGCCGGGCAGGAGCCCCGCCGGCAGCGCGCGCGCGCGCGCCGCGGGCAGGGCACGGCGCAGGCTGTCGATCATCGCATTGCCCACGGCCCGCACGGACTGCGGATCATGCCCTTCCGCCAGCAGCCGCGCCGCCGTCGCCTCGTCCGGTGCCCAGAGCAGCGTGCTCACCGCATCCACCGCGCGGCGGTTGATCTCCTCCGGCATGTCGAGATCGCCGCAGCGCAGCCCGGCCTCGAGATGGGCCACGGGGATGCCGAGCTTGCGCGCGGCCAGCGTCGCCGCCAGCGTGCCGTCCACGTCGCCGGCCACCACCACCATCGCCGGCCGGCGCGCGGCCCACAGCTCCGCGCAGGCCATCATCGTGCGCCCGGTCAGCGCCGCATGGCCCCCGCCCGAGATGCCGAGCGATACATCCGGCGGCGCGAGGCCGAGATCGGCCAGATGCCCGCCGAACATCGCCGCGTCATGATGCTGCCCGGTATGCACGAGAACCGGCGCGCAGAAGGCCGGCGCCTCGGCGAGCGCGTGCAGCAGCGCGGCCAGCTTCGGCAGGTTCGGCCGCGCGGCGGCGATGAGATGCAGTTCAGGAAGCACGCGCACCCGCCCCCGCCGCGCCGGCCCGCATCGCGGAAGCCTGCGCCGCCTCCAGCACGTCGCAGAAGCGCGACGCATGCAGCCGCCGGTCCCAGAGCCGCACCGCGCGCTCCCGCGCGGCCCGGCCCATCGCCACGCGGCGGGCCGGCTCCGCGACGAGCGCAGCCAGGGCTCCGGCCAGGCCCTGCGCATCGCCCGGCACCACGGCGATGCCGCAGGCCTCCCCCGCCGCGCCCGCCTCGATCAACCGCGCGGCGCGCCCGGGCGCGTTCGTCACCACCGGCAACCCGGCCGCGAGGTAGTCCATCAGCTTGTTGGGCGCCGTCCATTCCGCGAAGGCCGGAATGGGCGCGAGGAGATGCAGCCCGATCCCCGCGCCCGAAAGCAGCCCGGCCAGCCGCGTCTTCGGCAGCGGGTCGAGGAAGGTGACGTTCCGCAGCGCCCGCCGGTTGGCCTCCGCCGTCAGCCGCGCGCGCTCGCCGCCCTCGCCCACCAGCACCAGCCGCACGCGGCGCTCCCCGCCGTTGCGAAGGATGGTCGCGGCCTCGATCGCGGCATCCAGCCCGTTCGCCCGCCCATGCGCGCCCGCATAGACGGCCAGCACCTCCCAGGAAGCCGCCTCGGGCGGCCGCCAGGGGGCGACATGCGGCCCGAACAGGTCCAGGTCGCAGCCATTGGGCACCACATGCACCCGGGCAGGGTCGGCGCCGCGCGCGACCGCGGTTTCCGCCATCCCCTCGGTCAGCCCGATCACAGCCTCGGCCCGGCGGCAGGCGGCATTGGCCAGCGCCTCCATCCCGGCCAGCACCGGCCCCGGCACCCCACCGCCCAGCCGCGCCTCGGAAAGCGCGCGCGGCAGCTCCGGCCAGGGGTCGCGGATCTCGAAGACGAAGGGCACGCCGCGCCTCCGCGCCGCCAGGGCCGGCAGCGCCACCGTCAGCGGGGTGGAGGAGGCGAGCACGAGGTCGAAGCCGCCACGCGCCGCCATCCCCGCCGCCCGCCAGGCGAAGCGCAGGAAGGCGCCCGAGCGCGCGCCGAGCCCCTGCGCGTTGCCGCAGGGAATGTCGAACTCCACCACCCGGAAGCCGGCCACGCGCCCCTCCCGCGCACCGCGACGGAACGGCCCTTCCAGCCCCGTCTCGGCGCCCTCGTACCGGCCGCAGGCGAGGGTCACCTCATGCCCGCGCGCCGCCATGGCCCGCGCCATGGCATGGGCGCGCGTGGCCGTGGCGCCGCCGGGGCCGGAATAGTGCTGGTGAAGGTAGAGAAGGCGCAGCGGGGTCAGCCCTTGCTCACCGATCGGGTCACCGGCGGGCCAGCCGCCGGATCACCTCGATCACGCGCGCCTGGCCGCCCGGGCCCATGGCGCCGGAGGGCAGGCACAGCCCGCGCTCGAACAGGCCCGCCGCCACCTCGCCGCCCAGGCTGCGCGCGCCACGGAAGGCGGGCTGGAGGTGCAGCGGCTTCCAGACCGGCCGGCTCTCGACCCCCGCCGCGTCCAGCGCGCGCCGGATCACCTCCCGGTCCACGCCGAAGCGGTCCGCATCCACCAGCATCACGCTCAGCCAGCGCGAGGAGTGACCCCAGGCGGGCTCGGGCATGAAGGAGATGCCGGGCAGGTCCGCCAGCCCGCTCACATAGCGCGCGAACACCGCCCGGCGCGCCGCCACCCGCCCCGCCAGCGCCCGCAGCTGCACCAGCCCGACCGCCGCCAGCACGGAGGAGAAGCCGTAGGAATAGCCCGTCGTCTCATGCTGGTAGTGCGGCGCGGCGTCCTTGGCCTGCATGCTGAGATGCCGCGCGCGGGCGATGAGCCCGGGATCGTCCGAGACCAGCGCGCCACCCCCGCCCGCGGTGACGATCTTGTTCCCGTTGAAGGAGAAGCAGGCCAGCCGCGCCCCCTGCCCCGCCGCGCGGGCCCTTCCGCCGGCGCCGAGGCTCTCGGCGGAATCGCTCAGCACCGGCACGCCCCAGCGGTCGCAGACCGCGACGATCGTATCGAGATCGGCACATTGGCCGTAGAGGTCCACCGGAACCACCACCCGGGGCAGCCGCCCCTTGCGGGCCGCGACGGCCAGCGCATCGCGCAGAAGGTCCGGGTCCAGCGTCCAGCTCTCGCGCGAGATGTCGAGGAAGGTGATCTTCGCGCCCATCTGCGCGGCCGGCGCCACGGTGGCGACGAAGGTGAGCGTCGGCGCCCAGACCTCGTCGCCCGGCGCCACGTCCAGCACGCGGTAGCCCAGATGCAGCGCCGCCGTGCCGGAGGAGGTGGCCAGCACATGCTCGAAGCCGGACACCTCGGCGAGCGCGGACTCGAAAGCCCGGGGCACCGGCCCGGCCGGGGCCAGCCAGCCGCTGCGCAACGTTTCCTCCAGCGCCGCCATCTCCCCGCCCGCCAGCTCCGGCGGGGAAAGATGGATGCGCGGCGCGGGATCGGCCTCTTCCTCGGGGCGCCGGAACGGGACGATGTTCAGACAGGCGGCCGAAAGGGCCGCATGGGCGGGCCGGGCAGGTTCCGACGTCAGCCGCAGGGCCATTTTGTGCCCCCTCACAATTTTGTGATATTCAATCTGCAACGTTCTAAACCGACGTGCAAGAGTTCGGTCGAACTTTCGGCATAAGTGTAAACACGTAGTGAATGATCTCGCGGCGTGAGGCGCTGCGCCCCCTGCTACCCGCGAGACGACCCCATCCGCCGCCTCCCCGCACCCGTTTTTACCCCCCGGCGGCCACGCCCCGGCGCTCCCGATACGCGGGACGGCAGTTCCGGCATGGTCGCATGCCCAGGGGCCGAGACGCCGCGCCCGGATAACAGAACGCGCAAGGTGCCCAGCAGCGCCGCCAGATCCCCGCCCAGGGTCACCCGCCCGGCATAGCGGGCATCCCATTCCAGCCGCGCGGGCCAGGGCACGGCGTTCCGCCCGCGCGCCTGGGCCAGCCCGGCCAGGCCCGGCCGGACACGCAGCCGCTCCGCCTGGCGGGGCGTGTAGCGGGGCAGGTAGTCCACCGGCAGCGGGCGCGGCCCCACCAGGCTCATCTCTCCCCGCAGCACATTCGCCAGCTGCGGCACCTCATCCAGCGCCGAGGCCCGGAGCAGCCGCCCAAACCGGGTCAGCCGCGCCGCATCCGGCTCCCCGGGGTAGCGCGGCGCGCGCATGGAGCGGAACTTGAACAGGGTGAAGGGCAACCCGCCCCGCCCCGCCCGCTCCTGCCGGAACAGCACCCCGGGCCCAAGGACAAGCCGCACGAGCGCCGCCACCCCCGCCAGCACCGGCGAGAGCGCCGCCAGCAGCAGGGCCGCCGCCGCCAGGTCCAGCCAGCGCTTGCCCCGGCGCGCGTAGAAACCCTCAGCCATCGCCCCCGCCCACCACCGCGCCCCGCGCCTCCGCCTCCAGCCCCGCCGAAAGCGCGAGGCCGAGCGCGAACCACACCATCCGGTTGCCCAGGTCGGTGGACACCATCGCGCCCAGGGCGATCGGCAACACCAGCGCGACCAGCCGCCCCGCCGCCCCCGGCGGCAGGCTCCTCAACCGCCCCAGCAGCAGCGCACCGCCGCCCCCGAAAGCCCCCAGCCAGAGAAGCAGCCCCGGCAGCCCCCCTTCCACCAGAGCCTCCAGCGCATGGTTGTGCGGATAAAGGCCACGCCGCTCCCCATGGCCCGCCGCCAGGGTGAAGCCGCCCGTGCCCAGCCCCCAGGGCAGGCTCTCCCCCGTCCAGTGCAGCGCCTCGGCCCAGAGAACCGGCCGGGCGGAGGCCGCGAGGCCGTCGCCGGTGAAACGCTCCAGCGTGCGCAGCCCCTCGGCCCGTGCCGGATCAGCCAGCAACACCGCCAGGCCCAGCCCCCCTGCCGCCAGGGTGAGGCCCAGCCACCCCAGCGCCGCCCGGCCCCGCCCGGCGGACCAGAGATGCGCCGCCGGCGCCAGCGCCACCGCCAGCCCGAGCGCGATCAGCCCCGCCCGCCCGCCCGGCAACAGCCCCGCCACCCCCAGCAGGGCGGTCAGCCCCAGCCAGGGCAGCCGCCAGAAGCCCCGCGCCTCCACCGCCCGCAGCGCCGCCAGCCCCGCCGCGCAGGCGATGGCCAGCCCGGCGAGCTGGTACTGCACCCGCACGAGATCCGGGTTCGCGCCCACCGCGCCGCCCAGCACCACCTGCCCCTGGGCCAAGCCCCAGGCAATCGAACCGGCGATCAAGGGGCCCAGCGCCAGGGTCGCCCCGGCCAGCACACGCCGGGCGCCAGGGTCGCCCCCCACCACCAGCCCGGCCAGCAGCATGGCAGGTGCCACCAGCACCGCCTCCGGCAGCTTCGCCGCCATCACCTCCCGCGAAGGACTCCAAAGCGCCGCGACCACCATCCACAGCCAGAACAGCCCGGCACAGGCGAGCGGCAACGCCAGCACCGCCCGCGCCCGCCAGCGCGAACCGGCCGCCAGCAACACCAGCCCGGGCGCCAGCGCGGCGGTGGCCAAGACGGTGAGGTCGAAAGGCAGGTTGGCCAGCGGCGGCGCCGATTTCAGCGCCCCGGCGAACTGCATCGCGGCGGCGGGCAGCCCGGCCAGCGCGGCCAGGGTGGCGGCCTGGGGGCGGGGGAGGTTCACGCGGCCCGGCCCTGGGGTGGCCTTTGGTCCCCTGGACCTGGGCTGGTGGTCTGTCCCGGGGAGAGGAAGAAGGAATTCTTCCTCTCCCCGGACCCCTCACCATCATCTTTTTCTAGAAGTTTGGAATCACGGGGCTGACGGTGCGCCTCGGGTCCCTGACCCGAGGCGACTGCAAAGGCAGAACAGGCGCCCATCAACCAGAAACCCCGCCGATCATCGTATCCACGGCAGTCAGACGGGGTTCCAAGGGCCTCAGGCCCTTGGCGGGCGAGGGCGGAGCCCTCAAGGCCCGTCATCACTCCTCCCGCTTCCGCGCCAAGGCCGGCCGCGCGGCCCGGGCGCCGCCGCGCCGTCCCTCAGGGGCCGCCGGCACGCCGAAGAGAAGCACCCGGCAGGCCGCCAGCAGCAGGCAGGCCAGGGGCACCGTCACCCCCAGCAGCACCAGCAGCAGGGGGCGGTTCGGCAGGGCCGGGGCGAGGCCGACGCTCGGCGCGGAGACGAGCCGCGCCGCCACCGCCTCGTCCGCGGCGGCGATCACCCCGGCGCGCTGGTGCTGTGCCAGCAGCTCGTACATCGGGTTGCGCATGAAGATGTCGCGCTCCGCCGCGAGCCGCGCCTCCAGCGCCGCGACCCGTCGGCGGGCGAGGTCCTCCAGGCTGTCCCGCACGCGCCGCTCCCCGAAGGCATGCAGGCGGGAGAGCATGTCGAGCGCCGCGGCACGGTCAGGGTGCGGTAGGGAGAGGCTCGTCGTCACGGTGGCGAGGGACTGGGTGACCGCCAGGTTCCGGTCCAGCCAGCGGTCCAGATCGTCGAGGTCGGCCGGCGGGGGTGGAAAGCCCACTAGGCTCCGCAGCCGGCCGGTCAGGCCGTTCCGCTTCTGCTCCGTGAGGTCGGCCAGGATGCCCGTGTCCCGTCCCAGCATCGCCACGGCTTCCGCGCTGCGCAGGCTGGCGAGGTAGATGGCGAAGTTCCCGCCCGCCCGCGTGTCCAGCAGCCCGCCCGGCATCACCAGCCCGCCCTGGATGAGGGTGGAGGCGGCCAGCCCCGTGGTCTCGGCCGGGGCCACCACCGCCTCCGCCACATACTGGCGCGGCCAGAGCAGGATGAGCGCCGCCCCGAGCACGAGCAGGGCCGAGGCCGCGGAGGCGATCCGCCAGCGCAACCTCCAGACACCCAGCAGGAGCAGTTCGAGCGGCATCACGCCTCACGATTTCGTGTGATGCTACTGTAGGGCGTTTTCCCCGCCGATACGCAATCCATTCCGAACCGGACCCAAGTCCGAATGGCGTGGATTGTTGCCCCGGCGCGCGCGACGAGCACGGGCACCGCGCTGACCCGGCCATAGGCAGGGCTTTCCCAGCCCGTCTCGAGGCTCAGGGAAAGCGGGGCGTCGGCCTCGAGCACCAGCCTTCCCTCCGGTCCTTCCGCCCCCTGCTCCGTCAGGCGCCACGGGCCGGGGGCGAGGTGCCAGCGCAGCGTCAGGGCGCGGAAGGGGCCGCTTACCCGGTCCTCCACCACCCATTCCGCTTCGCCGGGCAGCACCCGGCGGGCATGGCGGTTCCCCCGCCCGTCCCGCGTGGCGGCACCATCGGGAAGGGCCTCCGTCTCCACCCAGCGGGCGAGGAGGAAGCGCCCCGCCCGCGGCATGGGCTCGGCCTCGTCGAACAGGATGAGGTTGTGGGCGGCGGCGGAGGCGAAATGCGCCGTCCACCAGCAATCGGGCGGGGGCGGGTTGTAGGCGCCGGTGCCGGTGTCCCGCAGCAGGTTCAGCGGCCCGTGCCAGAGATCCAGGTGCAGCAGGTCCGCCTGCCCCGGGCGGAAGCGCAGCGGCCCCGTCCGCAACAGGGCGCGCGTGGCGCCGCGCCGCCAGCCCCGCGTGCCCTCCGCCACCCAGTCCGCCGTCGCCGGAAGGGGCGGGGCCTGCGCCAGGCCGAGCCAGGCGCAGCCCGGATCCTCCGCGAAACCCGCAGAGCCGCCCGCCAGCAGCCGCGCCGCCCGTTCCGCGCTGCCCCGCGCATCGGCAGGGCCGCATAGGGAGAGGTCGGCCAGGGCGGAGCCGTCCTGATGCCCCAGCCGGGGCATGGCGCCGCCCTCGGCCTCCACCAGCCGCGCCAGCCAGGCCGCGGCGGCGGCCGCGCGGGCCGGGGCCGGGTGGGGCAGGGGCGCCGCCCCGAACCGCCCCCGCAGCCATTCGAGGACGGAGAGCACATCCAGCAGCAGCCGGTGATAGCCGGTGGAGACCTGCGCGAAGCCGCCATCCGGCGCCACCAGCCTTTCCAGCGCCCGCGCGAGCTCCCGCGCCGCCCGCCGGGCCAGGGCCGCGTCCCCCAGCAGCCAGGCGCAGGCCAGCAGCCCCGCCGGCTCGCTGACCGAATGGTTGTTGTCCTGCGCCACGGCATAGGCGCGGGTGGCACGGATGCGCCGCGCATGCAGCCGCAGCAACGCGGCCATCCCCGGCCGCGGCCGCCCGCCGCCGAGCAGCGCATGGGCCAGGGCCAGCTGCAGCGCCCGCAGCGCCGCCTCCTGCCCGCAGGCCCAGTTGGGGCCGAGGAAGGGCGGGTTCGCCGCCACCCATTCCGCCAGCCGCGCCTCGGCCCGGCGCAGATGCCCGGCCGCCGGCTCCAGCCGGTGCGCCTGGACGAGAAGCGGCAGCCAGCCCAGCCGGTTCGCCTCCCAGACCGGCCGCACATCCCCGGCCGCGAAGAGATCGAGGCCGAGCGCCGGCGCAGAGGGATCGAAGGGTCCATGCGCGACAGCCGGGGCCAGCTCCGCCACGGCCGCCCGCACCGCCGCCCGCGTGGCGGCGGACAGGGGCGGTGCGGGTGGCGCCGTCTCCGGCAGGAAGGGCCCGGCGGGCACCGCCCGGCGCCGCAGCGCGCGCCGGGGCAGGCCCGCGGCCACCCGAATCCTGTGCCATGCGAGCCACAGCAAGGGGCGCGCACCCAGCCGCAAGGCGGCGTCGAGGCGCAGAACGGCGCGGGACGCTTGGATGGACATCGGCGCGCGTGTTAGCACGATCACGAAAATGTTAACTCACCCTTTCGCCGCAAAACGCGGCGCGGGGCCCGCCAGAATGGGGGAACGGGGTTGTCGATCCGGGGAAGAGCGGGACGTCTGGGGAGGATCGCGGCCGCCCTCCTGCTGAGCCTGCCCCCCAGCCCGGCCGGGGCCCAGCCCCTGCTGCCGCCCTCCCTGCCCTCCACCCTGCCAGGGGGCGCCCCCCTGCCCAGCCTTCCCAGCGGCACCCAGCAGGAGATCCTGCAGCGTATCCTCGATGCCGCCGGCGGCCGCCCGCCCGCCATGGCGGCGCCCAGCGCCCCGGCGCCCTTCATGCCCCCGGCGCCCACGCCCCACCCGGCGGCCCAACCCGGCCCCGCGCCGCTGCGCGCCGATCCCGGCGAGCCCCTTTCCAACACCGAGGCCTTCTTCGCCGCGCGCCTGCCGGAACAGCAGCCCCCGCTGCGTCAGTTCGGCTACGACACCTTCCGCGACCTCGTCCCCTCCTCCGGCGGCGCCAGCCCCGTGGTCGGCGCCCTGCCGGACGACTACGTCCTCGGCCGCGACGACGAGGTGGTGGTCGCCATCCGCGGCCGCTCCCGCCAGTCCCTCTCGCTCCGCATCGGGCGGGACGGGATGGTCGCCCTGCCGGACCTCACCCCCTTCCCGGCCGCCGGGCGCACGCTGCGCGACCTGCGCGCGGATATCGAGACGCGGGTGGCGCGGGAGCTGGGCGGGTCGGAAGCCTTCGTCTCCATCGGCCAGACCCGCCAGATGGCCATCTTCGTGGCCGGAGAGGTGGTGCGCCCCGGCCTCGTGCCCCTGCCCGCTCTCGCCTCGCTCCTGGATGCGCTGGGGGCTGCGGGCGGCATCCGCCGCACCGGCAGCCTGCGCGCCGTGCGGGTGGAGGGGCCGGGCGGCAGCCGGACCGTCGATCTCTACGCCGCCATCGCCGGCGCGCCCGGCCGGCCGGACCTCTCCCTGCGGGAGGGCGAGCGCGTGGTGGTGCCGCCGCTGGGCGGCGTGGTGGCGCTGGGCGGGGATGTGACGCGCCCCGCCATCTACGAGCTTCCGGCCGGCGCGGGCGCGGTCCCGCTCTCCTCCATGCTCGCCCTGGCCGGCGGGGCGCTGCGCCCGGCCGGCAACCGCTTCCTCGCCACCGGCACGGATGCCGGCGGGCGGCGTGCGATGTCCGAGCTCGCGCCCGGTTCCAGCCTGCGGCGCGGCGATGCCGTGGTCGTCTCCCCCGGCGTGGACGCCATGGCGGGCGGGCTGCGGCTCGCGGGGCATGTCGCCATGCCCGTCACGCGCGGCGTGGGGCCGCGCGGGGCGGGGCTGCGGGCCCTGCTGGCCGACCCGCGCGTGATCCGGCCCGACCCCTATGTGCGGATGGGCGTCGCCTGGCGGATGGACGAGCGCACGCGCACGCGCCGCTTCATCGCCTTCGACCTCGGGCGGGTCATGCAGGGCGGCGCCGAGCTGCCGCTGCGCGAGGGGGATGAGGTGATCATCCTCTCCCAGGCCGACATGCTCTGGCTCGCCTCCCCCGCCGTGCAGCGCGCCCTGCGCGGAGAGGTGGGAACCGCCCCGGCACCGCTCGCCACCCCGCAGGCCGCGCCCGGTGGCGCGGCCGCCCTGCCGCCCGGCAGCGCCATCCCCGTCTCCGCCCCGGCGCCGCAGGACTGCCCGGCCCTGGTCGCGCTCGCGGTCGCCGCCCGCTCCTCGCCGCTGCGCTTCGCCCATGCGCGCAGCGCCGGCTTCCCCGATATCGGCACGCCGGGCTGCCCGCAGCTCTTCATCGACTATCCCGCGCTGCTGCCCTTCCTGCTGGACCAATCCGTGCTGCTGGCCGGCGAGGTGCGGCTGCCCGGCCTCTATCCCGTCCTCGACGACACGGGCCTCGACATGGTGCTGGCCGCCGCCGGCGGCCCGGCGGAAACCGCCGATCTCTCGGCCGTGGAATTCGCGCGCGAGCCGCTGGAGAACACGGGCGCCATCCCCCTCTCCCGCACGCGGCTCGACCTGCGCTCGCGCAACTTCGCCGCCATCCGCCTCTCCCCGCGCGACGCGGTGCGCATCCCGCGCGGCTTCGGGGACCGCGACACCGGCCCGGTCACGCTGGTGGGCGAATTCCTCCGCCCCGGCACCTACGACATTCGCCGCGGCGAACGCCTCTCCGAGCTTCTCGCCCGCGCCGGCGGGCTGACCGCCCAGGCCTATCCCTATGGCGCGGTCTTCACGCGGGAAAGCGTGCGCCAGCGCCAGCAGGAGGGCTTCCAGCGCACCGCGCGCGAGCTGGAGACGAGCATGATCCAGGTGGCGGCCGGCCAGGCCGTGGCGGGCAGCCGCCAGGGCGGGCTCGATCTCGGCGGCGCGATTAATGCGGGCCAGGCCCTGGCCAACACCCTGCGCGAGGCGCGCGCCGCCGGGCGCATGGTGGTGGAGGCCAACCCCGTTGTCCTCGCCGCCCGGCCGGAGCTGGACGTGCTGCTGGAACCGGGCGACCTCATCGTCATCCCCAAGCGCCCGAACGAGGTGACGGTGGTGGGCGCCGTGCTGAATCCGGGCAGCCTGCAATTCGCCACGGGATGGAAGGCATCCCAATACGTGCGTGCCGCCGGCGGCGAGCAGCGCTTCGCCGATGCCTCCCGCGCCTTCATCGTGCTGCCGAACGGGCAGAGCGTGCCGGCCGGCCTCGGCAGCTGGCAGGCGGGTGGCCCGCCCATCCCGCCCGGCAGCCTCGTCGTCGTGCCGCAGGATCCCTCGCCGTATGAGACCTGGGGCTTCATCCGGGACCTCACCTCCGTGCTCGGGCAGATCTCGATCAGCTCGGCCGCGCTGGCGGTGATCGCGCGGCAGGCGAAGTAGGGCGCCGCATTTCGTGGCGCCCGGCGGGGCGGGGGTGATAGCCTGTCCTTCCGGACGGCTCCGCAGCCGGTCAGGAATCCCCTGCGCGGCCGGCGACCGGGCATCCCTGTCCGATCACACCCTGGAGGCCGTCATGGACTCCCTTTCGCATCCGCTGCGCGGCGCGCATGCCGCGCCGAGCCTCGCCCTCACCGTGCTCACCCTGGTGCTGGTGATCCTGTTCGTCGTGCTGGAATACGCGATCGACTGGCCCATCGCCTTCCGACGGAACGCGGAGTGAGCGATCCCCCGGGGGCGGCCGACGCATCCCCCGGGGCTCTCCTTCAGCTGCTGGCGAATTGCAGCCGCGCCAGACGGGCATAGAGCCCGCCTTCCTCCACCAGCTGCTCGTGCCGCCCCTCGGCCACCACGCGCCCGTCCTCCATCACCACGATCCGGTCCGCGCGCCGCACGGTCGCCAGGCGATGCGCGATGACCAGCACCGCCCGCCCGCGCGAGAGGCGGGCGATGGCCGCCTGCACCGCCGCCTCGCTCTCCGCGTCCAGCGCGCTCGTCGCCTCGTCCAGCAGCAGCAGCGGCGGATCGCTGAGCACAGCGCGGGCAATGGCGATGCGCTGGCGCTGCCCGCCGGAGAGCCGGACCCCCTTCTCGCCGAGGAAGGTGCCATAGCCCTGCGGCAGCGCCTCGATGAAGCCGGCGGCATCGGCGGCCTCCGCGGCAGCGCGGATATCCTCCTCCGCGGCGTCGGGGCGGCCGTAGCGGATGTTCTCCCGCACATCGGCGCTGAAGATCACGGGGTCCTGCGGCACCAGGCCGATCCGCGCGCGGATGGCGGCGGGATCGGCCGCGCGCAGGTCGGTGCCGTCCAGCGTCACCCGGCCGGAATCCGGGTCGCGGAAGCGGAGCGCGAGCTGGAAGAGCGTCGTCTTCCCCGCCCCCGAAGGCCCGACCAGCGCCACTGTCTCCCCCGGCTCCACCACCAGGGAGACGCCATCCAGCGCCGGCACCTCCGGGCGGCTGGGATAGCGCAGCCGCACATCCTCGAAGGCGAGCCGCCCCACCGGGCGGCCCGGCGCGGGGGCCGGCAGGGGAAGCGGCTCGGCCGGCGGGCGGATCTCCGGCTCCACCGCCAGGAACTCGCCCACGCGCTCCGCCGCCCCCGCCGCCCGCTGCACCTCGCTCCATAGCTCGGAGAGCGAGGTGACGGAGGTGGCGAGCAGCACGGCATAGAAGACGAAGGCCGAAAGCTCGCCGCCCGTCAGCCGCCCCGACAGCACCGCATGCCCGCCCACCCAGAGGCTGAGCGTGATGGCGCCGAAGCCGAGCAGGATGATCGACAGCATCAGGAAGGCCCGCACCCGCACCCGCGCGAGCGAGGCGGCGACGCTCTGGCCCGCGCGCTCGGCAAAGTGGCGCAGGTCGGCCGCCTCATGCCCATGGGCCTGCACCGTCGCCATGGCGTTCAGCGTCTCCTCCGCCTGGGCGCCGAGATCGGCCACGCGCTCCTGCGCCACGCGGCTCAGCCGCCGCTCGCGCCGGCCGAAGACGACGAGCGGCAGCACGATCAGCGGCGTGACGGCGACGACGAGAAGGCTCAGCCGCGCGCTGGTGAAGAACAGCATCCCCAGCGCGCCCAGCGCCGTGATCAGCGCGCGCAGCCATTGCGAGACGGCCGCGCCCACCAGCCCGCGCAGGATCTCGGTATCGGCGGTCAGCAGCGTCAGCACGTCGCCCGTCCGGCGCTGCTCGTAATGGCTCGGCGGCAGCCGCAGCGCATGGGCGAAGACGCGGCGCCGCAGCGCGGCCCCCACATGCTCCCCCAGCCAGGAGACGAGGAAGAAGCGGCTGGCCGTGCTGACACCCAGCAGCAGCACCAGGCCGAAGATCAGCAGCGCGTGGTGGTCCAGGCTGGAGGTGCCGCCCGTGCCGGAGAAGCCGTCGTCCACGATGCGCCGCAGCCCCTGGCCGAGCAGCAGCATCAGCCCCGCCGCCGTGGCCATGGCCAGCACCGCGCCCGCCACGCGGAGCGCATACGGCCGCAGCAGGGGCAGGACGATCCGCAGCGCGGGCAGGCGGTTCATGCGTCGGGGCTCAGGCATCCGGGGCGGTGCCGATCGACGACCTTGCACCCGCCGTGCCGCGCCGCGCCGCATGCAGCTCGGACAGCCGCACCGGCCGGAAGCCGCGCGGGTCCACGCCCACGTCGAACTGCCGGGCCAGCGGCTTCAGCCTTCCATGCGAATGGCCGTGCAGGTTCCACGCGCCCTTGCCCTGCCCGTTCCAGCTCCGGAATGGGTAATGGCAGAGCACCAACGCCTGTCCCTCCCGCTCCAGCTCGGCATAGGGCTGCACGCTCGCCCAGCCCGGCAGGGCGCGGATCGCCGGCGGGTCGTTGTTGCCCCAGATCAGGTGCTTCTCCCCATGCAGCGACGCCAGCAGCCCCGCGGGGTCGCGATGCCCGATGGCGAAATCCCCGAGATGCCAGACCTCGTCCGCCGGCCCCACCACCGCGTTCCAGTTCTCCACCAGCGCGGCGTCCATGGCGGCGGTGGTGGCGAAGGGGCGGCGCATCAGGGCGCGCAGGGCGCCATGGCCGAAATGCGTATCAGCCGTGAACCAGGCCACCATCGGTTCCGTCCTCCATCCGGGCTGCGCGGCGCATGTCGGCATTCCGTCAGGAAGAAGCGGCATGATCGCTCCGTCCCCGGCGCCAGGATGCTGCGCGATATCGTCCGCCAACCCGAAGATCCCCTTTCCGCTCCGCACGCTTCGCCCGGCCTGGCCGCTCTGCGGCGACGCGGGCCACCGCCTGATCCGCGATGCCGCGCCCTGGCGGCGCGCGCCCGCCGGCCGCCGCCCGGCCTGGTCGGAACGCTGAGGGCCCCGGCCGGTCGGACAACACACCACGCCGGGTGAAGTGGCCGGCGGTCACGCAGATGTCTTCAGACCCGCCTCAGCGGAACCGGCCAGGCCCCGGCGCCGCCCCATCCGGCAGACCGCCGGGCAAGGTGCCACTCGGCCCGCGCGCGCTCCCGTCTCTCGGAGCGGCATCCCTCGGCGAGGCCCCGGCGCCGCGGCCACGGCCGTCGCCACCATTCCAGCGCCCCGCCCCGTCCCGCTCCAGGCCACGCCGGGTTTCGAAGCGGCGGTCCGGCACCGGCGCCCGTTCCCCACGGGGCGCGCGGGCCGGCCCAGCTCCGGGAAGGTCCATGCCGCCGCGCAGCCCGCTGGCCGAGAGGGAACCGCCCGCCCCGCCACGCAGCTCCACCACGCGCCGCCCGGCCAAGCCCGGCCCCATGCCAGGGCCGGCGGACACCGAGAGCCCGGGCCCGAGCAGCATCCGCCCGCCCCCGAAGCCGACCTGCGCCTCCATCAGCACGCGGGCGGTGCCGAGGAAGGCGGGCGGGTCGCGCATCAGCCGGTCCGGTTCCACCGAATCGGCCAGCAGCACGCCATCCGCCACCCGCCCCCGCGCCACCACCGGGCCATCCGGCGGCAGGGCCAGGCCGGGCGCCGGCCGCAGGCGGAGGTTGCCGATGCGCGGCCCGCCCGGGCCGCGCGTGAGCCGGCCCATCACCAGGCTCTCGCCGCCGGCCGGACGGGGGTCGATGCGGGTGGCGGTCAAGCTGCCATCCGGCGCCCACAATCCGCTGACCAGCACCGCATCCCCCACCGCCCAGGCCCGGCCCGCCGGCCAGGCCCCGGCCGTGGAGACGCGCTGCCCCGCCACGCGGATCGCCCCTTCCTCCACCGCCTCCACCAGGCCGGCCAGCTCGTGCCGCACGGCGATGCGCCGGGCGCGCAGGGCGCCTTCCGGCCCCTCGGCCCGCACCACCACCACCTGGCCCACGCGCAGCGCCGCGGGCGTCGCCACCCCATCGGCGAAGTCCACCGGGATGGCGGGGTCATAGGCCACGTGCAGCCCGTTCACGCAGATGCTGGCGAAGCCCGTGACCACACCGACGATCCCGGTGCCGCCGATGCCGCGCTCCCCCTCCGGGGCCACCGCATCGGCGAGGACGCCCGTGCCGCCGATGCCGCGCTCGCCCTCGGCCAGCACCGGCGGGCCGCCATCGGGGCCGATGCGGCAAAGGCCGGGCTGGGCGGCGGAGGGCGCGGCGGCGGGCGGCGCCTCCGGCGAGCCCGGTGCGCAGGCGGCGAGCAGGCCCGCCGCGGCGAGGCTGGCGAGCAAGCCGACGGGAGGCCGGTGGTCAGGCCGGTGGTCAGGGCGGCGCATCGGCGCTCAGGCCCCGGACGTGACCGGCGGCGGCGCCGGCGGTTCGTCCTCGGCATAGAGATAGACGCCCAGATTGACGCGCCGCGTGGGCGCGCCCGGCTCCGCCTCCCCCTCCTCCAGCAGGGAAAGGGCGAGGCGGTTCATCTCTAGCAGCAGCCGCTGCGCGCCCTCGCGCCCCGCCGCCTCCAGCCGCGCGGCGGCCTCGGGCCGCAGCCGGTCGTAATGCAGGCTGCGATCCAGGAAGGGCGGCGCCGAGGCGGCCGAGATATTGGCCGAGGCGGCCGCCAGGTGGTCGTGCAGGTTCCGTGCGAAGTAGAAGAGCTGCCCCTCCAGATGCCGGTTCGGCAGGAAGGCGGTGGCGTCCAGCCGCACGCGCTCATCCGCCCCGATCGAGACGATCCCCTGCTCCACCCAGCCATCCAGCACGGCCCGGGGCCGCACATCGGTGGTGACGGAGGCCACCAGCGCATCGAAGGAGGGCTCGCCCGGCGGTGCGGTGCGCGGCAGCGGCAAGGGTCCCTCCGCGTCGGAATAGCCGGGCAGGCCGAGCCAGCGGGAGATCACCTGGCTGCCCAGCGTCACCACCTCCGGCACCTCGTCCGGCTCGGGCGAGGCCTCACGCAGGCGCCGCAGCTCCTTGCGGTGCACGCCCGTGAGCAGGCTGATCCGGCTGTCCGTCCGCCCGCGCGCATCCTCCGCCATGCTCGCCGCCACCTCCACATAGAGGCCACGCAGCAGCTCGGCGCAGACGGGGAAGGTAATCCCGGCGCGGATCATCAGCCGCAGCAGCGGCCGCAGCAGGCGCCGCAGCGCTCGGAGCAGGGCATCCGCAGGAGGAGGTGAAGGGGACATGGACACCGGACGACGCGTGGCGACGCCTTAGCACGCCCTAGGTGTGGGAAGAAGTCCCACGGATCATTGACGTGGGAAAATTTCCCACATACGCTCCGCCCATACCCAACCCGGCACCCCGGCAGGACCTCCTCTCCATGACCTACCTCTCCGCCCGCTCCCTCCATCCGGCCGCGCCCTGGTCGCCGCTGCCGCGCCAGGCCGGGCGGGATGCCGAGAGCATCTCCATCGGCCTGCTCCGCCACCACACGAAGAACGCCCTGCAGCGCATCCTCGCCGAGGTGTCGAAGGTGCGCGGGTTGGAGGAAACGCGGGACGGCCACCGCGTGATGGCGGAGCTGGAGCGCCGCGTGATGCTCAGCGCCGCCCTGTCCAACGCCCTGTTCGGCCTCACCCATGCACCGGGCGGCATGGAGGACCGGCTGCGCTCGGTCTGCGAGGCGACGGTGGAGCTGATGGCGGACCCCGACCAGATCCTGCGGCTGGAGGTGGTGGTGGAGGGCGAATGCCCCGCGGCGCTCCGTGGCACCGTGCTGCGCGCCGCGCATGAAATGGTGGGCAATGCCGTGAAGCACGGGATGCATGCCCGCCTGCTCGGCCATATCCGCATCCGCCTTTCCAGCAACGAGTCCTGGACGATGCTGGCGGTGGAGGATGATGGCTGGGGCTATGCCGGCGCGCGTGACGGCGGCGAAGGGCTGGGCCTGCTCCGCGCCCTCGCCGCCCTGCATGAGGGCACCACCACCCTTTGCCGCATCCAGGACGGCACCCGCGCCACGATGGACCTGCCGCATGGCCCCCAGCCGCTGCCCATGGGCTGACGCGCTTCGCGCCCTCTCCTAACCTGCGCGCGATATCGAGGGATTCGGGCATGTATGACCTGGCCATCCGCGGCGGCACCGCCGTGTTGGGCGATGCGGTGGTCCGCTGCGACATCGGCGTCACCGGCGGCCGCATCGCCGCCATCGCCGACCGCATCGAGACCGCGCGCCAGGTGATCGACGCCTCCGGCCTGCTCATCCTGCCCGGCGGCGTGGACACGCATTGCCATATCGAGGAACCCTTCCCCGAAGGCGGCCACCAGGAGGAAAGCTGGGAAACCGCCTCCCGCTCCGCCTTCGCCGGCGGCACCACCTCGGTCGTCGCCCACACGCCGCAGTTCAAAGGCGGCCTGCTGGTGGAACAGCACCAGGCCGCCCGCGCCCGCGCCGCCCATGCGATGATCGACTACGGCTTCCACCAGATCATCGCCGATCCCTCGGACGAGGCGCTGTCGGAACTTCCCGCCCTCGTCGCGGACGGGGTGGGAAGCCTCAAGGCCTTCATGACCTACGACGCCCTGCATCTGGACGACGCCGCCTTCCTCCGCGTCCTCCAGGCCGCGCGCCGTCACGGGCTGATGGTGCATGTGCATTGCGAGAACTACGACGCCATCCGCCTGGCCACCGAAACGCTGCTGGCCAATGGCTGCACCGCGCCGAAATACCACGCCGCCTCCCGCCCCCCGGTGGTGGAACGCGAGGCGACCGGCCGCGCCATCGCCCTGGCCGAGCTCGTCGGCCAGCCCATCCAGGTCTTCCACGTCTCCTGCGCCGAGGTGGCCGAGGAAATCGCCCGCGCCCAGGCCCGCGGCGTGCCGGTGAAGGCCGAGACCTGCCCGCAATACGTCACTCTGACCGCGGAGGACATGGACCGCCCGGGCTTCGAGGGCGCGAAGTTCATGTGCAGCCCCGCCCCGCGCCGCGCCGCGGACCATGAAGGCATCTGGGCCATGATCCGCCGTGGCGTGCTCGAGGTCGTGACCTCGGACCATTGCGGCTTCTCCTACGAAGGCGACCGCGGCAAGGGAAGGAACGGCCGCGACGCCGCCTTCGACGCCATCCCCAACGGCATCCCCGGCCTGGCCGCCCGCCTGCCCATCATCTTCTCCGAAGGCGTCGCCAAGGGCCGCATCGACCTGCCGACCTTCGCCAAGCTGGTGGCCGAGAACCCCGCGCGCATCGCCGGCCTCTACCCCCGCAAAGGCGTCATCGCGATCGGCAGCGACGCCGACCTGGTGCTGTGGGACGCGGACCGGCCCGTGACCCTCACCAACGCCCTGATGCAACACGCCATCGACTACACGCCCTATGAGGGAATGCAGGTCACCGGCTGGCCCGCCGCCACCATCCGGCGCGGCGAACTGGTGATGCGGGACGGCGTGGTGACAGCCCAACCCGGCTCCGGCCAGTGGCTGGCGCGCGGACCGGGCGCGGGGTGAACGATCCGGGGAAGCGACCCGGAGGGCTCCGCCCTCCACCCGCCAAGGGCCTGAGGCCCTTGGAACCCCATCGGACTGCCGTGGATACCCTGATCGAAGGGGGCACGCGTTGGGGGCTTTACCTGCCTTTGCAGTCGCCTCGGGTCCATGACCCGAGGCGCACCGTCAGCCCCGTGATTCCAAGCTTCTAGAAAAAGAAGAAGGTGAGGGGTCCGGGGAGAGGAAGAATTCCTTCTTCCTCTCCCCGGGACAGACCACCAGCCCCGATCGCTCAGAAGGCCGCGCCGCGGTTGTCCCCGGGCATGATCTGCTGTCCGGCGCCCGTGCCGGGATTGCCCCGGCTGATCGGGCCCGAGCCCTGCGCCGGCTGTCCTGCCCCGGCCCCTACGGCCGGCCCCTGGCTCACGCCCTGGGAGCAGGCCGAGACGAGGCTGAGCCCGCCGGCCAGAACGATCATTCCCAGGGTGGCGCGTGGCGTGATCATCGGATGTCATCCTCTGCCCTGAAGGCGGGCCGCGTGGCGGCCGGCCGGGTCTCGCAGCCAACGTCCCCGCCCCCGCCATGGTTTGCCCGCGATACGCTTTCCGCCGGGGGGACCAGGGGCTAATCATCGCTGCGTCGCAGCAAGGGGTTCCGCATGTCCGCTTCCACCCGCACCGCGTCCCAGGGGGCGTCCCCGGGCGCCTGGGATTTCTGGGTGGATCGCGGCGGCACCTTCACCGATGTCATCGGGCGCGACCCGGAAGGGAGGCTGCACGCCCGCAAGGTTCTCTCCGAAAATCCCGGCGCCTATCGGGATGCCGCCGTGCAGGGCATCCGCCTGCATCTCGGCCTGCCCGCCGGGACTCCCATCCCCGAAGGCGCGGTGGGCGAGGTGCGGATGGGCACCACGGTCGCCACCAACGCCCTGCTGGAGCGCAAGGGCGAGCGCACCGCCCTCATCACCACGAAGGGCTTCCGCGACGCCCTCGCCATCGGCCACCAGGCCCGCCGCGACATCTTCGCACGCCGCGTGGTGAAGCCCGAGCTGCTCTATGCCCGCGTGGAGGAGATCGACGAGCGCCTGCGCGCCGACGGCACGGTGGAAGCGGCGCTGGACGAGGCGGCGCTGCGCACCACGCTGGAGGCGCTGAAGGCCGATGGCTTCCAGTCCCTCGCCATCGTCTTCCTGCACGCCTGGAAGTTCCCGGAGCACGAGGCCCGCGCCGCCGCCATGGCGCGCGCCATGGGCTTCGCCCAGGTCTCGGCCAGCCATGAGGTCGGGCCGCTGATCAAGCTGGTGGGGCGCGGCGACACCACGGTGGTGGACGCCTATCTCTCCCCCGTGCTGCGCCGCTACGTCGCGCAGGTGGAGGAGGAGCTGGACGTGGCCCGCACCGGCGCGCGGGTGATGTTCATGACCTCCGCCGGCGGCCTCACCGCTGCCTCCCTCTTCCAGGGGCGCGACGCCATCCTCTCCGGCCCGGCCGGCGGCGTGGTGGCGCTGGCGCGCACGGGGGCGGAGGCCGGCTTCGACAAGGTGATCGGCTTCGACATGGGCGGCACCTCCACCGATGTCGCCCATTACGCCGGCCAGTTCGAGCGCGCGCTGGAGACGGAAGTGGCGGGCGTGCGCATGCGCGCGCCGATGATGCTGATCCACACCGTGGCGGCCGGCGGCGGCAGCATCGTGCGCTATGCCGATGGCCGCCTGCGCGTGGGCCCGGAAAGCGCGGGCGCCAATCCCGGCCCGGCCTGCTACCGCCGCGGCGGCCCGCTCACCGTCACCGACTGCAACGTGATGACGGGCAAGCTGCTGCCCGACCTCTTCCCCTCCATCTTCGGGCCGAACCAGGACCAGCCGCTGGATGTGGAAGCCGTGCGCGCGGGCTTCGCGGCGCTGGCGGCCGAGCTGGGCGGGGACCGCACACCGGAATCGGTCGCCGATGGCGCGCTGCGCATCGCGGTGGCCGGCATGGCGGAGGCCATCAAGACCATCTCCGTCCAGCGCGGCTACGACATCACCAAATACGTGCTGAACGCCTTCGGCGGCGCCTCCGGCCAGCATGCCTGCCTGGTGGCGGATGCGCTGGCGGTGACGCGCGTGCTCATCCACCCCTTCTCCGGCCTTCTCTCGGCTTACGGGATGGGCCTCGCCGATATCCGCGCGGTGCGCCAGCGCACGCTGGACCAGCCGCTGGCGGATGAGGCGCTGGCCCGCAGCGCGCCCGCCCTCCAATCCCTCGCCGCCGAGGCGCGGGCGGAGGTGCTGGGCCAGGGCGTGGAGGCCACGTCGCTCGCCACCCGCATCGTCCTCCAGCTCCGCTATGCCGGCACCGACACGCCCCTCGAAATCCCCGCCCTGGACATCCCGGGCGAGGAGGATGTGGCCCGGGCCGCCGGCACGCTGCGCGCCGATGCCCTGCGCGAGGCCTTCGAGGCCGCGCATCTCGCCCGCTTCGGCTTCACCGATCCCTCGCGCGCCGTGGTGGTGGAAGCCGCCCTGGCCGAGGCCGCGGGCGGCGGCGCCGCGGCCGCCCCCGCCGCGCGCGCGGCCGAAGGCGCCCGTTCCGAGCCCCTCCGCACCACGCGCCTCTTCTCCAACGGCGCCTGGCACGAGGCCGCGGTCTATCGGCGTGAATCCCTGCGCCCCGCCCAGCCCATTCCCGGCCCCGCGCTGATCATCGAGGCGAACCAGACGGTGGTGGTGGAGCCCGGCTGGTCCGTGGTGCTCACCCCCGCCGACCACCTCGTGCTGGACCGCGTGGAGCCCCTGCCCCGCACCGCCGCGCTGGGCACCGAGGCGGACCCGGTGATGCTGGAGATCTTCAACAACCTCTTCCGCTCCATCGCCGAGCAGATGGGCGTGGCGCTGCAGAACACCGCCAGCTCCGTGAACATCAAGGAGCGGCTGGACTTCTCCTGCGCGGTCTTCGACGCGAAGGGCGGGCTCGTCTCCAACGCGCCGCACATCCCCGTCCATCTCGGCTCGATGGATGGCAGCGTGGAAAGCGTCATCCGCGCCAACCCCGATCCCAGGCCAGGCGATGTCTGGGCCATCAACGCCCCCTACAACGGCGGCACCCACCTGCCCGACATCACCGTCTGCACGCCCGTGTTCGGGAAGGACGGCGCGGTGATCTTCTGGGTCGCCTCGCGCGGGCACCATGCCGATATCGGCGGCACCGCCCCCGGCTCCATGTCGCCCGATGCGACGACGATCGAGCAGGAGGGCGTCTATATCGACAACCTCCACCTCGTGGAGCAGGGCCGCTTCCGCGAGGAGGCCGCGCTGGCGCTGCTGACCGGCGCGACCTACCCCGCCCGCAACCCGCCGCAGAACATCGCGGACCTCAAGGCCCAGGTGGCCGCCAATGCGCGCGGCGCGGCGGAGCTGCTGCGCGCCGTGGAGAGCTTCGGCGCCGATGTCGTGCATGCCTACATGGCCCATGTGCAGGACAACGCGGCCGAAAGCGTGCGCCGCGTGCTGGACCGGCTGCCGGAGGATTCCTCCTTCGACTACGCCATGGATTCCGGCCGCCGCGTGCGCGTGCGCATCACCGTGGACCGCGCGGCGCGGGAGGCGACGGTGGACTTCACCGGCACCTCCGCGCAGCAGCCCGACAACTTCAACGCGCCCCGCCCCGTCACCCGCGCCGCCGTGCTGTACTGCTTCCGCCTGCTGGTGGATTCCGACATCCCGATGAATGCGGGCTGCCTCCGCCCCATCCGCATCGTCGTGCCGGAAGCCTCCATGCTCTCCCCGCAATGGCCGGCCGCCGTCGTCGCGGGCAATGTGGAGGTGTCGCAGGCCGTCACCTCCGCGCTGCTCGCCGCCACCGGCTCCCTCGCGCCGGCGCAGAGCACGATGAACAACCTCACCTTCGGCAACGACACCTACCAGTATTACGAGACCATCTGCTCCGGCGCCCCGGCGGGGGAGGGCTTCGACGGCGCGCCGGGCGTGCAGACGCACATGACCAATTCCCGCCTGACCGACCCCGAGATCCTGGAAACCCGCTTCCCCGTGGTGCTGGAGGAATTCTCCCTCCGCCCGGGCTCCGGCGGAAAGGGCAGGTGGTGCGCGGGCGACGGCACCCGCCGCACCATCCGCTTCCTGGAGGAGATGGAGGTCGCCATCCTCGCCGGGCACCGGGAGGTGCCGCCGCCCGGGCTCTTCGGCGGGGAGCCGGGGGAGCGCGGGCAGAACCTGGTGCGCCGCCTGGATGGCCGCATCGAGACCCTGCCGGGCTGCGCCCGCTCTGCGCTCCGGGCGGGGGAGGCCGTCACGATCATCACTCCCACCGGCGGCGGTTTTGGGCCATGGAACGGGCGCAAGAACGAAAAGGCCCGGGAATGATCGATCGTCGCACGCTGCTCGGCGCAGGCCTCGCCTGGCCGGCCCTGACCCTCTCCGGGCCGGATGCCGCGGCGGCGCAGGAGGGGCGCACCACGCGCCTTCTCGTCGGCTTTCCACCGGGCGGTGGGCTGGACATCATCGCCCGCCTCCTCGCCTCCCGCCTGAACGCCGCCGGCCAGCTCGTGGTGGTGGAGAACCGCCCCGGCGCCGGCAGCCTCGTGGCGGCCGAGGCCCTGGCGCAGTCCCCGCCGGACGGCACCGTGCTGATGGCGGCGCCGATCGTGGTCTCCGCCTTCTTCCCCTTCATCCACCAGCGCCTGAATTTCGACCCGCTGAAGGACCTGGCGCCGGTCAGCATGATCGGCACCTTCAACTTCGCCCTCGTCGTCCGCGCCGACCACCCGGCCCGGAACCTCGCGGAATTCGTGCAATGGGCGAGGGAGCGCGGAACGGCGGTGAATGTCGGCTCCATCTCCCCGGGCACGCCCTCCCATTTCCTCGGCGTGCTGTTCAACCGCATCGCCGGCACGGCGATGACCCATGTCCCCTATCGCGGCTCCTCCCCGCTGCAGACCGCCCTGCTGGGTGGGGAGGTGCATTGCGCCTTCGACACCACGGCCAGCACGCTCGGCCAGCTGCGGGACGGCGCCATGCGCGCGCTGGCCGTCACCGGCGCCACCCGCACGGCCACCCTGCCCGAGGTGCCCTCCTTCGCCGAAGCTGGCCCGCCGCTGGCCGAGATGGCGGGCGCGGAGTTCTGGTACGGGGTCTACGCCCCGGGGCGCACGCCGGAGGAGACGCGGAACCGCTGGGCCACCGTGCTGGGCCAGATCTTGCGTGAGCCCGCCACCGCCGCCCGCCTGCTGGACATGGACCTCACCCCCCGCCCGATGACCCCCGCCGAATTCGGTGCCGTCATCGCCGCCGATGCGGCGCGGTGGGAGCCGGTGATCCGCGCCTCCGGCTTCACCGTGAACAACTAGCCATGGCCAGCGTCACCCTCCTCGGCACGGGCGGCCCGCGCATCGACCCCGCCCGCCACTGCGCCGCCCTCCTCCTCCGCACGGGGGAGGAGGAGGTGCTGATCGATGCCGGGCGGGGCTGCGTGCAGGGGCTGGCCGAGGCCGGGGCGGATCTCGGCCGGCTCTCGCGCCTGCTGATCACCCACCACCATTTCGACCATATCGGCGACCTCTACGACGTGGCGCTGACCACCTGGTTCGAGGGCCGCAAGCGCCCCCTGTTCATCCAGGGCCCGCCCGATACGCGCCGCATCACGGAAGCCCTGCTCACCCAGGTCTATGACAAGGACCACATCTGGCGCGGCCTGGGCGAGCCCACCTTCGGCGGCTGGGCCCCGGTGGAGGCCGAGGACATCGCGCCGGGCGGTTGGATCGAGGGCCATGGCTGGCGTGCGACCGCGCGGGAGGTGCTGCACGGCAACGGCCTGGGCACCCTGCCCGAGGCCTTCCTCCGCCGCTGGATCTGCTACGGCTATCGCTTCGAGATCGGCGGCCGGGTCTTCGCCTTCTCCGGCGACACGGTGGACTGCCCCGGCCTGCGCGAGCTGGCCCAGGGGGCCGATGTGCTGGTCCAGTGCTGCTGGGCGGCCTCGGCCGAGCTCACCACCGAGCATCTCCGCCGCCTCTCCCGCCACACGCTCGCCTGCGGGGATACGGTGGGGAAGATCGCGGCCGAATGCGGGGTGAAGACCCTCGTCCTCACCCATCACCGCCCGCGCCGGGACCCCGCCATGCTGGATGTGCTGGCCGAGGAGGTGGCGCGCGACTTCTCCGGGCGCCTGCTGATCGGGGCGGATGGGATGGAGGTGCCGATCTAGCCGGCCGGAAGGGGCAGCCCGCGCGCCACACCTCACGGTCCGCCGCAATTCCGCCCCGCAAGTGCCGGAAAAGCCCGGTGACGCGCGACGCGCGCCGCCTTAGAAGACCACCGCCCCGCCCGCCGGGGCTCCGATCCCGAGGACGAACCAGTGACCAAGACGATTCTGAAGGCCGCGCTGCTCCCGTCGCTGGCCCTGATGGCGGCCTGCACCGCCGCGCCGCCGCCCGCCCCCACCGTCGCGCCGCCGCCGGAAGAGGCCTTCCGCGCGACCTGCCAGCAGCGCTTCGCCAACGCCACCGAGTTCGGCCTGAAGAAGTGCATGTACGAGGAGCTGGACCGCTCCCGCGGCGCGACCCCGGCCAGCACCACCGCGGCGCCCGAGCCCGCGCCCGCCCCGGCCCCGAGCCGCTCCGCCCCGGCCAACCGCCGCGCGCGCTGAAGCCCGGCCGCCGGCCCGCCCTCCGGCGGGCCGGCGCCGCTCAGGCCGGCGCCCCTTCCCGGTCATGCACCAGGCGCCCGGCCACATAGGTCGCCCGCACCGCCCGCTCGTCGCCCAGCGCCATCAGCGCGAAGAGCCGGTCGGCCAGTTCCGCGCTTCCCTCGGTCCGTAACGCCAGCTCCGGCGTCGCCCGCGGGTCCAGCACCACCAGGTCCGCCTCCATCCCCGGCGCCAGGGACCCGATCCGGTCCTCCAGCCGCAGCGCCGCCGCCCCGCCGCGCGTGGCCAGCCAGAAGGCCTGGGCCGGGTGCAGCCGCGCCCCGCGCAGTCGCGCCACCTTGTAGCCATCCCCCAGCGTGCGAAGGGTGGAGAGGCCGGTGCCCGCCCCCACATCGCTGCCCAAAGCCACCCGCACCCCGGCCCTCGCCATGTCATGCAGCGGTGCCAGCCCGCTGCCGAGGAAGAGGTTGGAGCTGGGGCAATGCGCCACGCCGCAGCCGCTGTCCCGCAGCCCGGCGATGTCCTCCCCGGTCACATGCACCGCATGGCCCATCACCGCGCGGGGCCCGACCAGCCCGGCCCGGGCATAGACATCCAGATAGGAGGCGGCGGCGGGGAACAGCTCCCGCACCCAGGCGATCTCCGCCTCCGTCTCGCAGAGATGCGTCTGCACATAGGTGCCGGGATGGTCGCACCACAGGCGCCCGGCGGCCTGCAGCGCCGCATCCGTGCAGGCCGGCGCGAAGCGCGGCGTGATGGCGTAGAGCAGCCGCCCGCGCCCATGCCACCGCCCGATCAGCCGCCGCGTCGCCGGAATGCCGTGGTCCTCGCCGTCCAGCAGCGCATCGGGCGCGTGGCGGTCCATCAGCACCTTGCCCGCGACGAGGCGCATGCCCAGCCCCTCCGCCGCGGCGAAGAGGGCGTCGGCGGAATGCTCGTGCACGGTGCCATAGACCGCGGCCGTCGTGGTGCCCGCCCGCAGCAGCGCGCGCAGGAACAGCGCGGCGACGCGCCCCGCATGCGCCGCATCCGCGAAGCGCGCCTCGGTGGGGTAGGTGTAGCGCTGCAGCCAATCCAGCAGCGTCTCCCCGAAGGCGCCGGTCATCTCCATCTGGGGGTAGTGGACATGCGCATCCACGAAGCCCGGCCCGATGAGGCCCTCGGGATAGTGATGCACCTCCAGCCCGTCCGGATGGCGGGGGCGCTCCGCCGCATGGTCGCCGAAACCCGTGATCACCCCGTCGCGCATCACCACCAGCGCATCGGGCCAATGGACCAGCGCCTCCTCCGCATCGCCCAGGAAGGGGTCGTGCCGGAAGGTGTAGGCGGGGCCGCGCAGGCCGAGCGATCCATTCGTCACGCGCCACTCCCCTCTCGCCGCCGCATCATGGCAGGCTTCCTTCCCCGGTGAAGTCGCTTGCGAGGCTGCCGGAGCCGTGGCCTCCTGCCCCCTTCTCCGCGAGGAAACGACCATGCGCCGCCGCCATCTCCTGCCGCTTCTCGCGGCCCCCGCCCTCGTCACCCGCGCCGCGGCGCAGGGACAGGGGCGGCCCATCACCCTGGTGGTGCCCTATGCCGCCGGCGGTGGCACGGACATCGTGGCGCGGGAGCTGGCGCCGATCCTGATGGAGCAGCTGGGCCAGAACGTCATCGTGGAGAATCGGGGCGGCGCGGCGGGGCATGTCGGCGCCACCTCGGTGGCGCGGGCGCGGCCGGACGGGACGACGCTGCTCTTCGCCGTCTCCACCAACATCGTGGTCAACCCGCATCTTCAGCGGAACGACCGGATCAACCTTTCCACCGCCCTCTCGCCGGTCACGAAGGCCAGCTCCTACCAGTATGTGCTCGTGATCGACCCGAAGGTGGCGGCGAACACGTTGCAGGAGCTGATCGCGGCGGGGAAGCGGCCGAATGCCGGCTTCACCTTCTCCTCCGGCGGCGTCGGGTCCAACAACCACCTGGCGGGCATCCTCTTCGCCGAGGCGGCGGGGGTGGAGATGGAGCACATCTCCTATCGCGGCACCGCGCCCGCGTTGCAGGACGTGGTGGCGGGCCGGGTGACGATGAACTTCTCCTCCCCGCCGCCGGCCGTGCCGCTGGTGCGGGACAACCGCCTGCGCGCCCTGGCCGTGACGGGGGATCACCGCCTGCCCTCCCTGCCCGAGGTGCCCACGCTGTCCGAGGCGGGGCTGCCCGGGATCGTGATCCTGGGCTGGCACGGGATCTTCGCCCCGGCCGGCGCGCCGGAGGCGGAGATGAGCCGGCTGGAGGCGGCAGCCAACAAAGCCATCCGCGATCCCCGCTTCGCCCGCGGCCTGGAACGCGACGGGCTGGAGGTGGCGGCCGAGCAGCCGCGCGCCGATTTCGCCCGCGCCATCCGCGAGGAATACGAGTTCTGGGGCAAGAAGGTGCGGGAACTGGACCTGAAGGCGGAATAGGGCTCTTGCGTCTGTTCTGAGCTGTTCGGTCTGTCCCCGGGGAGAGGAAGAAGGAATTCTTCCTCTCCCCGGACCCCTCACCATCATCTTTTTCTAGAAATTTTGAATCACTGGGCTGACGGTGCGCCTCGGGTCATGGCCCCGAGGCGACTGCGAACGCAGGAAGGGCGCCCTCAACCCGAGACCCCGCCGATCAACGGTATCCACGGCAGTCAAACGGGGTTCCAAGGGCCTCAGGCCCTTGGCGGGTGGAGGGCGGAGCCCTCCGCGAAAGCCAGACCTGCAGAGCACCGCGCTGCGGGAATCGCATGAAGAAAGGGGCCTCCGGCTCGCCGCCGAAGGCCCCTCTCCATTGGATGCGGGAAGCGGGAGCCCGGAGAACCGGGCGTCCCGCGCCGGGGATCAGGCCGCGGCCTTGATCGCCGCCTTCTTCACCTCGTCGCTCACCGCGCCGGCGAAGGTCTCGAAGTTCGCCTCGAAGCGGGACTGCAGATCCTTGGCGGTCTTGTCGTAGGCCGCCTTGTCCGCCCAGCTCTCGCGCGGGTTCAGAACCTCGGCGGGCACGCCCGCCAGCGCCTTGGGGATCGCCAGGCCGAAGAACGGCTCCTGCACGAACTCGCCCTTGGCCAGGCTGCCATCCAGCGCGGCGCGCAGCAGGGCGCGGGTGTGCTTGATGGACATGCGCTGGCCCGTGCCATAGGCGCCGCCGGTCCAGCCGGTGTTCACCAGCCACACCTGCGCGCCGTCGCGCTCGATCAGCTCGGCCAGCATCTTGCCGTACACCTCGGGGTGCCGCGGCAGGAAGGGCGCGCCGAAGCAGGTGGAGAAGGTCGCCTGCGGCTCCTTGCCCAGCCCCTTCTCTGTGCCCGCCACCTTCGCCGTGTAGCCGGACATGAAGTGGTACATGGCCTGGGCCGGCGTCAGCTTGCTGATCGGGGGCAGCACGCCGAAGGCGTCGGCCGTCAGCATCACCACGTTCTTCGGCAGGCCGCCCATGCCGCCCGGCTGCGTGTTCGGGATGAACTCGATCGGGTAGCAGGAGCGGGTGTTCTCGGTCAGCGAACCATTGTCGAGGTCGAGATTGCCGCGCTCGTCGGCGATCACGTTCTCCAGCACGGCGCCGAAGCGGTGGGAGGCGTTCCAGATCTGCGGCTCGGCCTCCTGGCTGAGCTTGATGACCTTGGCGTAGCAGCCGCCCTCGAAGTTGAAGACGCCCGTCTTGGTCCAGCCATGCTCGTCATCGCCGATCAGCGCGCGCTCGGGGTCCGAGGACAGGGTGGTCTTGCCCGTGCCGGAGAGGCCGAAGAACAGCGCCGTGTCGCCCGCCTTGCCGACATTGGCCGAGCAGTGCATCGGCAGCACGCCCTGCGCGGGCAGCAGCCAGTTCATCACGGTGAAGATGCTCTTCTTGATCTCACCGGCATAGGAGGTGCCGGCGATCGCGATGATCTTCTTCGCGAAGGAGAGCGCGATCAGCGTGGTGGAGTTCGCACGCCCGCCATACTCCGCCTTCGCCTCCATCTCCGGCGCGTGCAGGATGACGTAATCCGGCTCGAAGCCGGCCAGCTCCTCCACCGGAGGGCGGATGAACATGTTGCGGGCGAACATGGCATGCCAGGCATTGGTGGTCACCAGCCGCACCTTGATGCGGTGCGCGGGGTCGGCGCCGGCATAGAGGTCCTGGGTGAACAGCTCGTCGCGCGCGCCCAGCCACTGGCGCACATCGGTGGTGAAGGACTCGAACTTCGCGGGGTCGAGCTTCTGGTTGACCTTGCCCCACCAGATCTCCTTGGTGACCTCGGGGTCGTCCGCCACGAACTTGTCCTGCACGGAGCGGCCGGTGTGCTGGCCGGTCACCGCGATGAAGGCGCCATCAGCCGAGAGCCGGCCCTCGCCGCGGCGGATCGCATGCGTCGTCAGCCCCGGCGCGGTCAGGTTCGCATGCACCTCGGACTGAGTGGACACGCCAGTGCCGGACAGGGCGCGGGCCTGGGTCGTATCGGTCATAGTTAAGTGTCTGCCTCCGGCTGGCGGAGCCCCCTGCGCGCAGAGAACCCCCTGGAATGGGGGGAATGTCGCCGAGGCTGAGAGCAAAATTAAGGCTGAATCGGACAGGCCGGCAAAAATAACCAATTAGTTACTTAACATTCCATGCGCCGCGCACGCCCTGGTGGCGGGACCGACATGTTCCTCCCGTTGGCGTTTGCAGCCCTTCTGGACAATGATGCCGAAAAATACCGGAGAACGTCCATGCCATTCGCCACCCGCCGCGGAATCCTCGCGGCCGCCGTCCTGCTGCCCGTCGCCGCGCGCGCCGCCTTGCCGGACCGCCCGCTCCGCCTCGTCCTCGGCTTTCCGCCGGGCAGCGGCCCGGACCTCGTGGCCCGCCTGGTCGCCGATGGGCTGAAGGAGGTGCTCCCGGCCGGGGTGGTGGTGGACAACAAGCCCGGCGCCGCCGGCGCCATCGCCGCGCAGGAGGTCGCCCGCGCCGCGCCCGACGGCACCACCCTTCTTCTGGGGGAGGTGGGCCAGCTCGCCATGGCGCCGAGCACCTATGCCCGCCTGCCCTATGACCCCGCGCGTGACTTCGCCCCGGTGGCCGAGGTGGCGGCCGCCGACTTCGCCTTCGTCGTTCCCGCCTCGGTTCCCGCCGGTACCTTCGCCGAATATCTGGCCTGGGCGAAGGCGCGGCCCTCCGTCTTCCTCGGCACCTTCGGCGCCGGCACCCCCGGCCATTTCGGCGCCGCCATCCTTTCGACGGCCGCCGCGCTGCCGGGCGAGGCGGTGCATTTCCGCTCCACCGGCGATGCCATGTCGGCCGTGCTGAACGGCAATGTGCAGGGCATGTTCGGCACCGTCGCCCTCGTCGCGCCCCAGGTGAAGGACGGCCGGCTGAAGGCCCTGGCGGTCACCGGCCCGGAACGTTCCCCCCTGCTGCCCGGCGTGCCCTCCGTGGTGGAGCTGGGCCGTCCGGACCTGGCCTTCCACGCCTGGTTCGGCCTGGTCGCCCCCGCCGCCACCCCCGCGCCGCAGCGCGAGGCCCTGGAGGGCGCGATCCTGCGCGCCCTGTCCAACCCCGCCCTGCGCAACCGCATGCAGGAGGCCGGGTTCCGCGTGGCCGCGAACGGGCAGGCCGCCTTCGGGAACCTCCTGCGCACGGAAACCGCGCGCTGGGCGGAAGTGGTGCGGGCCACCGGCTTCCGGGCGATCGAATAGCCCTGCGCCGCAAGCACCGGGGGATGGGAAGGATCTTCCCCCTCCCCCCGGGGCGCGGGATCAGACCGAGAAGATCCGCACCCGCACGAGGGCCGGATGCCGCTCCCCGAAGCCGACGAACAGGCTCCGCGTCATCCAGCCATGCGCCGGGGCGGTGGTCTCGAAGACCGGGGTGGTGCGGAAATAGACCCGCTCCGGCGGCACCGGCTCGCCCCGCAGCAGCCGCGCCATGTCCTCCGGCGCCGCGTGGCGGATGCCGCGGTTGACCACATAGACCAGCGCCCCGTCCCGCAGGCGAAGCGTGTAGCGTGCCTCGATCTCCGCCACGCCGTCCGGGCGGATGATCTGGAAGTCGGCCCCGCCGGGCAGGACCTCCCCCTGCATCCGGGGCCCGTCCACCTGCCCGCCGAGAATCGGGATGATCCGCCGCTCCCCATTCGGCCCGGGGCCGAGGAGCTGGGGCGGCCCGACCTCCACATCCACCTGGCCGACGAGGACAAGCCCGGGCGCGGTCATGCCGCCTCCTCCGTGGGGGTCGTGGCCGCCAGATCCGCCCCGCGCAGCCGGTGCGCCCGGCCGAAGCCCAGCACCATCAGCGCCCCGCGCGGCACGATCCGCCACAAGGAGAAATCCGCGAATCCGGCATAGGGCGCCGCATAGGGGTGGCGCGCCAGCCAGGCGGCCTTCAGCGCCTCGTCCTCCACCCGCTCGGCCGTGCCGCTGACGCTCACCCGTGCCGTGGTCTGCGGGTTCTCCTCGGCGGCCGGGCCCTGGAACAGCAGGGAGCAGCGCCCGTCCCGCGCCAGCTGCCGCGTGTGCTCGGAGAGGGTGGATAGCCAGAGCAGCACCGCGCCATCGGGGGCGATGGCGGGGGTGACCAGGGCGGCATGGGGGTGCCCGTCCTTGCCGAGCGTGGCCAGCGTGGCGGAAGCGGCGTCCCGCATCAGCTGCCGGGCCTCCCGCGCCAACGCCTCGCGCCGGGCCTTGCCGGCCGCCGGATCCTCCGTGGGCTCCGGGGGCTCCGGGGGCTCCGTCTGGTCCTGCTCGGGGCGCTCTCCCCCCTCGGGCTCGGTCATGGCATCCTCCCGCCATATTCGGGTGCGACGCCCCGTCACTGCCATCCGAGAACGCTTGAGGGACGCCCGATGCCCCACACCATCGCCCTGGTGGATGACGACCGCAACATCCTCACCTCCGTCTCGATGACGCTGGAGGCGGAGGGCTTCACCGTCCGCACCTACACGGATGGGGAAAGCGCGCTGCAGGGCCTGCTGGCGCGCCCGGTGGACCTGGCGGTGCTCGACATCAAGATGCCCCGCATGGACGGGATGGAGCTGCTGCAGCGCCTGCGCCAGCGCAGCGGCATGCCGGTCATCTTCCTGACCAGCAAGGACGACGAGCTGGACGAGCTGATGGGCCTGCGCCTCGGCGCGGACGACTACATCACCAAGCCCTTCTCCCAGCGCCTCCTGCTGGAGCGGATCCGCACCCTTCTCCGCCGCAACGAGGCCAGCCGGGCCGAGGGCTCGGGCGTCCCCCAGGGCGGCGTCATCGCCCGCGGCGACCTGGTGCTGGACGAGACGAAGCACACCTGCACCTGGAAGGGAAAGCCGGTGCAGCTGACCGTCACGGAGTTCCTGCTGGTCAAGGCGCTCGCCGTCCGCCCGGGCATGGTGAAGAACCGGGACCAGCTGATCGACGCCGCCTATGGCGAGAACATCTACGTGGACGACCGCACCATCGACAGCCATGTGAAGCGGGTGCGCAAGAAGTTCCGCGCCGTGGATGACAGCTTCGGTCAGATCGAGACGCTCTACGGCATTGGCTATCGCTACAAGGAAAACTAGCCCCGGCCACGTCACATCGGCGGGAGAAGAAGGGCTCTTTCATTCACCAGACGAATGTCAGCAATCCGTCATACGACGGTGGAGTCCATGGATGGCAGGGCACATATAGGCCCCAACACCGGCGGTGAACCGCCGGCGCCATCCATACGGAAAATAGAACAATGTCGAAGATCAAGACCCTCGCCCTCGCCGCCGCCCTGCTCGCCGGCGCCGCCGCCCCCTCCTTCGCCGAGGGCTTCTACGTGGCCGGCCCGACGGCCGTGCGCGCCTGGACCCAGGCCGACAGCCGCACCCCGCTGGCCAGCAACGAGACGAGCCCGGCCAACGCCGCTCAGAACCTGCTCGAGCGCTCCGGCGCCACCGGCAACGGCGGCCAGCACCAGTAAGCCACGTCGCACGGCCCCTCCCGGCCGCGCCCCAGGGCTCGCGAAAGGCCGCCGGACCACCGGCGGCCTTTTTCGTGCCCGGCCTCCCGCCTCGCGCGCCCTCGCCCCATCATCGCCATCAGCCGGCCTCACGCCCGGCACGGAAACCGGCTTATGCTGCGCCCATGCCGGATGCCAGCGGTCCCGTCTCGACCGAGATCCCCCCGACCGTCCCCGTGGAGCGGCGCGGCACGCATCGGCGCATCTCGCCGCTCCTGCGCCGCATCCTGCTGGTGAACATGCTGCCGCCCTTCCTGCTGGCGGCCACCCTCCTCTACCTGGACCAGTACCAGGACGGGCTGCTGGCCGCCGAGGTCCAGGGCCTGCGCACCCAGGCCCGCATCTACGCCAACGGCATCGCCGAGGCCGGCGTGCGGATCCAGGACGACCGCCCGACCCTCGTGCCCGAGGTCGCCCGCCCCCTGCTGCGCCGCCTGACCGAACCGACCGCCGGCACCCAGGCGAAGCTGTTCGACAACAACGGCCTGCTGGTGGCCGACAGCCGCGTGCGGGAAGGCCCGGGCGGCGCCATCGTGGCCGAGCCCCTGCCCCCGCCCAGCCAGCCCGGCCCGGTGGCGAGCACCCTCGGCCGCCTGTACGAGAAGGTGCTGGACTGGTTCCCCCGCCCCCGCGTGCGCGGCCCCGCCGTGGTGGTGGACGAGGCGCCGGACGCCCCCTCCTTCGACTGGCAGCCCGATCTCGGCCCCGACCGGCGCGAGGAGCTGCGCCTGGCGCTGGAAGGCGGGGTGAACCCCTATGTCCGCCGCACCGGGGATGGTCGCCTCCTCGTCTCGGTGGCCGAACCGGCCCGCCGCGCCAACCAGCCCGTCGGAATCGTCCTCCTGACGCGGGAGGCGCGGGAAGTGGACCAGCGCGTGATGGAAATCCGCGGCTCCGTCCTCGTCCTCTTCGTCATGGCCCTCGCGCTCACCGTCGCGCTGTCCGTCTACCTCGCCCGTACCCTCGCCTCGCCAATGCTGGAACTCGCCGCCTCCGCCGCCTCCATGCGCGCCGGCAAGGGCCGCGGCGGCTCCGTGCCCCCCTCCCTCATGCAGCGCCAGGACGAGATCGGCATCCTCGCCCGCGCGCTGCAAAGCGGCGCCAACGCGCTCTGGGCGCGGGTGGACGCGAACGAACGCTTCGCGGCCGACGTGGCGCATGAGCTGCGCAACCCGCTCACCTCCGTCCGCTCCGCCATCGAGACGCTGCGGCGCGTGGAAAAGCCGGACCAGCAGAAGCGCCTCCTCGCCATCATCGCCGAGGACGCGGTGCGGATGGACCGCCTGATCGGCGACATCTCCGACAGCTCCCGCGTCGATGCCGAACTCTCCCGCTCCGTCGCCGAACCGGTGGATATCGGGCCGATCCTCTCCACCCTGGTGGAGCTGCACAACACCACCCATGGCGAGGGCGATCCGCGAATGGAGATCGAGGCCCCGGCCCATCTCGTCGTGCGCGGGGTGGAAGGGCGGCTGGTGCAGGTCTTCCGCAACCTGCTCGGCAACGCCGTCTCCTTCTCCCCGCCCAGCGGCCTCGTCCGCGTCCGCGCCAAGCCCACCGGCGGCGTGGCGGAAATCTCCATCGAGGATGACGGCCCCGGCATCCCCGAAGCAAAGCTCGAAGGCATCTTCGACCGCTTCTACACCGAACGCCCGAGCGGCGAACGCTTCGGCCAACACTCCGGCCTCGGCCTCTCCATCTCCCGCCAGATCGTCGAAGGGCTGGGCGGGCGAATTATGGCCGAGAACCGCCGCAACCCGGATGGCACCGTCGCCGGGGCCCGCTTCGTGGTGCGGCTTCCGGTGATCTGATCGGGGCATCCCCAGGGAGGGCTCCGCCCTCCACCCGCCAAGGGCCTGAGGCCCTTGGAACCCCATCGGACTGCCGTGGATACGATGATCGGCGGGGTCTCGGGTTGAGGGGTGTCCATTCTACGTTTGCAGTCGCCTGAGGTCTTAGACCTCAGGCGCACCGTCCGCTGAGTGATTCAAACTTCTAGAAAAAGATGATGGTGAGGGGTCCGGGGAGAGGAAGAATTCCTTCTTCCTCTCCCCGGGACAGACCGCCACCCCAGACCGAGCGCTACTGCGGATGCGCCGGCGGCGCGCGCCGCCAGCCCCGCGGTTTCCGCACCTTTTCCCGCATGAAGGTGAGGATACCGGAGAGGATGATGACGGCGACGCCGAGTGCCATGACCGCGTCCAGCCCGTCGCCGAAGACGAGGTAGCCGAGCGCGATGGCCCAGAGCATCTGGCTGTATTGCGCGGGGGCGACGAGGCTGGCGGGGATGCGGGCGGAGGCCAGCATCACCAGGATGTTCGCCAGCGCCATCAGCAGCCCGTAGCCGAGCAGCCAGACCCATTGCATCGGGTTCGGCCAGATGAAGTCGGGCAGCATCAGCAGGCCCCCGCCGATGGTCGGGCCGATGAGGCTGGCGCCGTAGAGCGACATGCGGGTTTCGCTCTGGCCGAAGCGGCGCAGGGTGACGACGGTGAGCGCGCCGGAGAGGCCGCCGACCACCGCGCCGAGATGGCCGATGTTGAGTTCCCGGAAGCCCGGGCGCAGCACGATGAGCACGCCGGCGAAGCCCAGCAGCACCGCGCCCCAGCGCCGCCAACCCACCGGCTCCTTCAGGAAGATGACCGAGAGGATGGTCACGAAGGTCGGCATGAGGAAGAGGAGGGAGAAGGCCTCGGCCATCGAGAGATGGGTGAAGGCCGTCACGCTGCCGACGCTGCCGGTGAGGGCGGCGCCCGCGCGCACGAACCACATGGCGCGGTTCCGCGCGCGGAACACGTCGCTCAGCCTTTCCCCCCGGCGGCGCACCAGGGGCAGGGCCACCACGCCGGAGAGCGCGCCGAAGAACACGGCCTCATAGGCGCTGAGCGAGCCGTGCAGCATCTTCACGGAGGCGTCGCTGATCGCGTAGGCCGAATAGGCCAGGAAGGCGAGCAGGATGCCTTGCGGCGTGGAACGGGTCATGTTGCGTCCGGGCTGGGGCGGCGAGGCTGGCTTCTAGCAGCCATGGCGGCGGGATTGGACAAGCGGGGCCGCCGGGTCTGGAATGCGCCCCCATGACCGAGTCCTGGCGCCTGACGGCGAGCGAGATCGCGGAGCGCATCCGCAAGCGTGACCTCTCGGCCGAGGAGGTGGCGCGCGACGCGCTGGCCCGGCTGGAGGCGGCGAACCCCGCCATCAACGCCGTGGTGCAGTTCATGTCGGAGGAGGCCCTGGCCGCCGCCCGGGCCGTGGATGCCGCGATCGGCCGCGGGGAGGATCCGGGGCCGCTGGCCGGGGTGCCGGTGACCACCAAGGTGAATGTGGACCAGAAGGGCTTCGCCACCACCAACGGGCTGCGCATCCAGAAGGACATGGTGGCGCAGGCGGACAACCCGGTGGTCTCGAACCTGCGCAAGGCGGGCGCGGTGATCATCGGGCGCACGAACACGCCGGCCTTTTCGCTGCACTGGGTCACGCGCAATTCGCTGCACGGGCACACGCGCAACCCACGCAACCCCGCGCTGACGCCGGGCGGCTCCTCCGGCGGGGCGGGCGCGGCGGTGGCGGCGGGGATCGGGGCGATCGCGCATGGAACCGATATCGGCGGCTCCGTCCGCTATCCGGCCTATGCCTGCGGCGTGCATGGGCTGCGGCCCACCATCGGCCGGGTGCCGGCCTGGAACCCCTCCTCGGCGGAACGCGCGATCGGGGCGCAGCTGATGGCCGTCTCCGGCCCGCTGGCGCGCAGCATCGCGGATATCCGCCTGGCGCTGCGGGCCATGGCCGCGCCCGATGCGAGGGACCCCTGGTGGGTGCCCGCGCCGCTGGAGGGGCCGGCCTTTCCCAAGCGCGCCGCGCTCTGCGTGCGGCCCGAGGGGCTGGCGACCACGCCGGCCGTGGAGGAGGCGCTGCGCGCCGCCGGGCGCAAGCTGCAGGATGCAGGCTGGACGGTGGCCGAGACGCCCATCCCGAAGCTGCGCGAGCCGGGGAAGCTGCAGGCCATGCTCTGGCTGGCCGAGAGCCGGCGCGGGCTGAAGAAGGCGCTGGCGGAGGAGAACGACCCGGACGCGAACTTCATCTTCGCGCAGATGGAGCGCCTCTGCCCCGAACCGGAGATGAACGCCTTCCAGGACGCGCTCCAGGCCCGCGCCGGCTATCTGCGGGAGTGGAGCCTGTTCCTGGAGCGCTATCCCGTCGCGCTCATGCCCGTGGCCTCCGAACCGCCCTTCCCCGACCTGTTCGACCTGCAATCGCCCGAGGCCTTCGACCAGGTGATCGAATCCCTGCTGCCGCAGGTGGGCCTGCCGCTGATGAGCCTGCCCGGGCTGACGGTGACGACCGACCTCTCCGGCCCTGTGCCGATGGGCGTGCAGCTGGTGGCCGGGCGCTACCGGGAGGACATCCTGCTGGAGGCGGGGGCCCTGCTGGAAACGGCGATCCGCATCGCGGAGCCGGGCTGACGCGCGCCTTTCGCTGGTGGTTTGTCCCGGGGAGAGGAAGAAGGAATTCTTCCTCTCCCCGGACCCCTCACCATCATCTTTTTCTAGAAGTTTGGAATCACGGGGCTGAAGGTGCGCCTGAGGTCGATGACCTCAGGCGACTGCAAGCGCAGGAAAGAGCCCCTCAACCAGAGACCCCTTCAATCCGGGGCATCCACGGCAGTCAGACGGGGTTCCAAGGGCCTCAGGCCCTTGGCGGGTGCAGGGCAGAGCCCTGCTCCGCGAAGCCCCCGATAGGTCCAAACCCCGGCATGGCGGTATAAGGCGCGCATGCAAGACGAAGGCGCCCTGGTCCTCTTGTCCGGCGGCCAGGATTCCACGACATGCCTGGCCTGGGCGTTGGAGCGTTTCGGGCGGGTGGAGACGGTGGGTTTCGATTACGGGCAGCGGCACCGGATCGAGTTGGAGTGTCGCGGCACGGTGGCCGAGGGGCTGGGCGCGCTGAAGCCCGAATGGGCGGCGCGGCTGGGCGAGGATCACATGGTCGATCTTGCCTCGCTCGGCGCCATATCGGAGACCTCGCTGACGCGGGACGTGGCGATCGAGATGGAGACGGGCGGGTTGCCCAACACCTTCGTGCCCGGGCGCAACCTTCTCTTCCTCACCTTCGCCGCCGCGCTCGCCTATCGGCGGGGGCTGCGCCACATCGTCGCCGGTGTGTGCGAGACGGATTATTCCGGCTACCCCGATTGCCGCGACGACACGATCAAGGCGCTGCAGGTGGCGCTGAACCTGGGCATGGAGCGCCGCTTTGTGCTGCACACGCCGCTGATGTGGATCGACAAGGCCGAGACCTGGCGCCTTTCCCAGCGGCTGGGCGGCGAGGCGCTGGTGCGGCTGATCGTGGAGGACACGCACACCTGCTACCGCGGGGAACGCGGGCCGATGCATCCCTGGGGGCATGGCTGCGGGACCTGCCCGGCCTGCGAGCTGCGGGCGGAGGGTTGGCGGGGCTTCACGGAGGGCGGCGCGCCGCGCCCGGTGTAGCCAATCCGGCCTGGCGGCACGATGTTGGGCCCATCCATCCTCTGGAGCCCCCCGCATGTCCCATTCATCCGACTACGTGCCGCCGAAGGTCTGGACCTGGAACAAGGCCAGCGGCGGCCGGTTCGCGAACATCAACCGCCCCATCGCGGGGCCGACGCATGAGAAGGAGCTTCCGGTCGGCCGCCATCCGCTCCAGCTCTACTCCCTGGCCACGCCCAACGGGGTGAAGGTCACGGTGATGCTGGAGGAGCTGCTGGCGCTCGGCCATGCCGGCGCGGAATACGATGCCTGGCTGATCCGCATCGGCGAGGGCGACCAGTTCGGCAGCGGCTTCGTGGCGGTGAACCCGAATTCGAAGATCCCGGCGCTGATGGACCGGAGCGGCCCGAACCCGGTCCGCGTCTTCGAATCCGGCGCCATCCTCGTCTATCTCGCGGAGAAGTTCGGGGCCTTCCTGCCCACCGAGGGCGCGGCGCGGGCCGAATGCCTCTCGTGGCTGTTTTGGCAGATGGGCAGCGCGCCCTATCTCGGCGGCGGCTTCGGGCATTTCTACGCCTATGCCCCCACCAAGATCGAATATGCGATCGATCGCTTCGCGATGGAGGCCAAGCGCCAGCTCGACGTGCTCGACCGCCGGCTGGCCGAGAGCGAATACCTGGCGGGCGCCGAGTACACCATCGCCGACATCGCGGTCTGGCCCTGGTATGGCGGGCTGGTGAAAGGCTGGATCTACGGCGCGGCCGAGTTCCTGCAGGTGCAGGACTACAAGAACGTCCAGCGCTGGGCGGATGCGATCGGCGCGCGGCCGGCCGTTCGGCGCGGGCGGATGGTCAACCGCATGACGGGCGATCCCTCGGAGCAGCTGCACGAACGGCACGATGCCAGCGACTTCGAAACCAGGACGCAGGACAAGCTGGCGGCGGGCTGACTGGTCCGGGGCTTCGGTGAGCAGGGCTCCGCCCTGCACCCGCCAAGGGCCTGAGGCCCTTGGAACCCCTTCTGACTGCCGTGGATACGATGATTGAAGGGGTCTCTGCCCCTGATCCTGCCCTTGCAGTCGCCTGAGGTCCTAGACCTCAGGCGCACCGTCAGCCGAGTGATTCTAAACGTCTAAAAGAAGATGATGGTGAGGGGTCCGGGGAGAGGAAGAATTCCTTCTTCCTCTTCCCGGGACAGCCCAACAGCCGGCTCACCGACGCCGGCGAAGGTCCCCAAGGCTCAGCGCCCCCAGCACCTGGGCGAGCCCGAAATAGGTGGCGAGCCCAGCCGCCACATAGACCCCCAGCGCGACGAGCCTTGCGGTGGAGCCCACCGGTTCCGGGATCGCCATGCGCAGCGCGACCAGCACGGCGGTCATGGCGAGGGTGGCGAGGAGCAGGCGCGGCAGGCGGCGGCGCAGGCGGCGGTCCGGGCGCCACTGGTTGCGACGGCGCAGGATCCAGGCCAGGGCGATGACGTTCACCCAGGCCGAGAGGCCGGTGGCGAGCGCGATGCCGACATGGGCGAGGTAGCGCGTGAGGATGAGGTTGAGGGCCAGGTTCAGCACCACGATGACGATGCTGACCTTCACGGGGGTGGCCGTGTCGCCGCGCGCGAAGAAGCCGGGGACATAGGCCTTCACCAGGATGAAGGCGGGCAGGCCCAGCGCATAGACGGTCAGCGCCGCGGAGGTGGCGGCCGCCTCCAGCTCCCCGAAGGCGCCGCGCATGAAGAGGGCGGAGATGATGGGCCAGGCGAGCACGGCCTGGGCGGCGGCGGCGGGCAGGGCGAGGGCGAGGGAGAGTTCCAGCGCCCGGTTCATCGTGCGGTGCGCCGAGAGCGGCTTGCCGCCGCGCAGCTGCTTGACCAGCAGCGGCAGCATGGCCGTGCCGACAGCGGCGCCGATGACGCCGAGGGGAAGCTGCCCGATGCGGTCCGCGTAATACAGGTAGGAGACGGCGCCCGCGGGCAGGAGCGAGGCGATGATGACATCCACCGCCAGGTTGAGCTGCGTCACCCCCGCGCCGATGAGGCCGGGGCCCATGCGGCGCAGCACCAGCCGCACCGCGGGCGTGAGGCGGGGGCGGGAGACGATGCGCAGCGGCATGCCGGCGCGGGCCGCCGCGATCCAGACGAGGAGCAACTGCGCCACGCCCGAAAGGGTGATGCCCCAGGCCAGGGCATGGCCCGGCGTGGCGACGAAGGGCGTGAGCGCGAAGAGCGCGGCCATGGAGAGAAGGTTGAACAGCACCGGCGCGCCGGCGGCGGCGGCGAAGCGGTCCAGCCCGTTCAGCACGCCGGAGATGAGGGCGGTGAGGCAGATGAAGACGAGATAGGGAAAGGTGATCCGCGTCATCTCGACGGCGAGCTGGAAGCGGATGGGCTCGTCGGTGAAGCCGGGCGCCAGCACATGCAGCACCTGCGGCATGAAGATCATGCCGAGCGCGGCGAGCAGCGTCAGCCACAGCGTCATCAGCGTGGACATGCGCTCGGCCAGGGCGCGCGCCTGTTCGCGGCCGCTGAGGGTGAGGGTGGACGCGAAGGCGGGGACGAAGGCGGCGTTGAACGCGCCTTCGCCGAAGAGCCGCCGGAAGAGGTTCGGCAGCTTGAGCGCGATGAAGAAGGCATCCGCGATCGGGCCGGCGCCGAGGCTGGCCGCGATCAGCATGTCCCGGAGGAAGCCGAGCAGGCGGCTGGCCATGGTCCAGCCGCCGACCGTGAGGATGCCCTTGAGCACGGACCGGGCGGCTCAGCGCGGGGGCAGGAAGCCGACGAGCTCCTCGGCCTTGGCGACGATCGGCTCCGCGATGGCGCGTGCCCGGTCCGCGCCACGGCGGAGCAGGGCGTCCACCGCGCCCGGATCGGCCAGCAGGCGCTGCGCCTCCGAGGCGATGGGGGAGAGATGCGCCACCAGCGCATCCGCCAGCACGCCCTTGAAGGTGCCGAAGCCCTGGCCGCCATAGTCGCGCAGCACCGCCTCGGGCGTCGTATCCGTGATGGCGGCGAGGATGCCGACGAGGTTGCGCGCCTCCGGCCGGCCTTCCAGCCCCTGCATCTCGGAGGGCAGGGGCTCCGGGTCGGTCTTCGCGCGGCGGATCTTGAGAGCGATGGTGTCGGCGTCGTCGTTCAGGTTGATGCGCGACTGGTCGGAGGGGTCCGACTTGCTCATCTTCTTCGTGCCGTCGCGCAGCGACATCACGCGGGCGGCGACGCCCATGATGTGGGCGTCGATATGCGGGAAGAACTCCACGCCGTAGTCGTGGTTGAACTTCTCAGCGATGTCGTTCGCCAGCTCCAGGTGCTGCTTCTGGTCCTCGCCCACCGGCACGCGGGTGGCGTGGTAGGCGTGGATGTCGGCGGCCATGAGGTTCGGATAGACATAAAGCCCGGCGCCGGCGTTCTCGCGGTCCTTGCCGGCCTTGTCCTTGAACTGGGTCATGCGGTTGAGCCAGCCGATGCGGGCCACGCAGTTGAAGATCCAGGCCAGGCGCGTGTGGGCATGCACATGGGACTGGACGAAGAGGATGCATCGCTCCGGGTCCAGCCCGCAGGCGAGCAGGGCGGCGGCCATGTCGCGCGTCTGCCGCGTCAGCTCCTTCGGGTCCTGCCACATGGTGATGGCGTGCTGGTCCACCACGCAGAAGATGCTCTCATGCGTGTCCTGCATCGGCACCCAGTTGCGGATGGCGCCCAGGTAGTTGCCGAGGGTGGGGACGCCGGAGGGCTGGATGCCCGAGAAGACGCGCTGGGACATGGGGAGGGAATGCTCCTGGCCGGCCGGCGGTTGGAGCGCCGGGGGCTTTTCGTGGCGGGGGGTGGGGTGTCCCGCCGCGGGCGGGCCGCGTCAAGCCGCCCGTGCGCCGGGCCGGGCCCGGCTCAGGCGTGCGCCGGCTCGCGCTCGGCCACCGCCTCGAGCAGCACGCGGCGGTCGACGGGCTTGGTGAGGTGTCCGTCCATGCCGGCGCGGAGGCATTCGGCGATCTGGTCTGGCATGGCGCTGGCGGTGACGGCGAGGATGCGCAGGCGTGCGGCGGGCCCGGGCAGGGCGCGGATGCGGCGGGTGGCCTCCAGCCCGTCGAGCCCGGGCATGAGGACGTCCATCAGGACGAGGTCGGGCAGCGGGCCGGGAGCCCCGAGCAGGTCGAGCGCCGCCTGCCCGTCCGCCGCCTCGCTGACGCGGTGCCCGGCGGGTTCGAGGATGGCGCGCAGGACGAGGCGGTTGACCGTGACGTCGTCCACCACGAGCACATGCAGGCCGGTGGGACAGGGAATGGGCGCCGGCGGATGCGGGGCCTCGGGCGCCATCTCCGCCTCGGGCAGGGGCAGCCAGACCTCGAAGAGGCTGCCCTTGCCGCCGGGCGGGGTTCCGAAGCGGATGGAGCCCTCCATGGCCTGTGCGAGGCCGGCGGAGATGGCCAGCCCCAGGCCGGTGCCGTCGCCCTTGGCGGCCTCGCGGGTGGCGCGGGCATAGTCCTGGAAGAGGCGGTCGCGGAGGTCCTCGGGCACGCCGGGCCCGTCATCGGTGACGGTGAGGAGAAGGCCCGAGGGCTCGCCACGGCGGACGGCGAGGGTGACGGCGCCGCCGGGCGGGGTGAACTTGATCGCGTTGTTCAGGAGGTTGTGCAGGATCTGGCGGATGCGGAGCGGGTCGCCGAGCACGGCCCCGGGCAGGTCCGGGGCCAGGTCGATGCGCAGGTGCAGGCCCTTGGCCTCGGCGCCCGCGCGCGCCAGGCCGGCGACCTCGTCCAGCAGGGGATGGAGGCGGGACGGCGTGGCGACGAGCTGGAGCCGCCCGGCCTCGATGCTGGAGAGGTCGAGGATGTCGTTGAGGAGGGCGTTCAGGTGCCGCCCGGCGCGCTCGAGCATGGCGGCGCGCTCGCGCTGGGTGGGCGGCAGGGCGGGGTCCTGCGCCAGCGCCTGGGCCAGGCCGAGCACGCCGTTCAGCGGCGTGCGCAGCTCGTGGCTCATATGGGCCAGGAAGCGGGTCTTGCCCGCACTCGCCCGGTCCGCCGCGTCGCGTGCCTCCAGCAGGGCCGCATGCCCTTCCCGCTCCTCCTTCTCCCGCAGCAGCGCCACAAGGCCGAGCGCGGTGCTGCCGGCCAGGGCGGTGGCCAGGAGCATGAGCAGGTCCAGCGCCATGGAGGTGGGGAGCCCTGCCGCCGTGGTGCCGATGGACTCGAAGAGGAGCAGCGGCACGCGGAAGAGATAGGTGGCGGCATTGGTGAGGAGAATGCCGATGATCAGCCGCTGGGAGCGCAGCATCTGCCCCGTGCCACTGGGCCGGAACTCCCAGGCGGCGGCCAGATAGTAGCCGGCCGCCACCAACCCCATCAGCAGCACCCGGGCGCCGATATTTCCGTAGAAGGCCGGCACCTGGCAGGCGGCGAGCCACACGGCCGCCCCGGCAAGGACCAGCTCCGGCCCGGCGCGCACCCCGCGGAACTGGCGGGCCCCCGCCCAGACCAACCCGTAGGTGACCCCCATGAGCGCATTGGCGAGGTCGATCGACACCACGGCGGGCAGGACGCTCCGCATCGCCAGCAGGGTCAGGGCGAAGGCACCGAGGCAATGCGCGACGCCCCAGCTGGCCATGGCGGTGTGCCGGCGGTCCTGCAGCCAGAGCAGCAGGAGGATGATCCCGCAGGTCAGGGCCAGCGCGAAAGTGAGAGCAAAGGCTGTCGGTGCGTGGAGCAAGCCGGCACCTCCGTCCCTGTATGTCGGCTGAGGACAGGGTAGCCGAGGTCAAGGGGACCACCAAGAGTTCATCTCAATTTTGCGTCAGCAACCTTGACGTGTGACGCCCGGGCGACACCCCGCGCGTCAGGGCTCTGCGCCCGGCAGGGAGGCCAGCAGCACGCGGCGGTCCACCGGCTTGTTGAGGTGTCCGTCCATGCCGGCGCGGAGGCATTCGGCGATCTGGTCTGGCATGGCGCTGGCGGTGACGGCGAGGATGCGCAGGCGTGCGGCGGGCCCGGGCAGGGCGCGGATGCGGCGGGTGGCCTCCAGCCCGTCGAGCCCGGGCATGAGGACGTCCATCAGGACGAGGTCGGGCAGCGGGCCGGGAGCCCCGAGCAGGTCGAGCGCCGCCTGCCCGTCCGCCGCCTCGCTGACGCGGTGCCCGGCGGGTTCGAGGATGGCGCGCAGGACGAGGCGGTTGACCGTGACGTCGTCCACCACGAGCACATGCAGGCCGGTGGGACAGGGAATGGGCGCCGGCGGATGCGGGGCCTCGGGCGCCATCTCCGCCTCGGGCAGGGGCAGCCAGACCTCGAAGAGGCTGCCCTTGCCGCCGGGCGGGGTTCCGAAGCGGATGGAGCCCTCCATGGCCTGTGCGAGGCCGGCGGAGATGGCCAGCCCCAGGCCGGTGCCGTCGCCCTTGGCGGCCTCGCGGGTGGCGCGGGCATAGTCCTGGAAGAGGCGGTCGCGGAGGTCCTCGGGCACGCCGGGCCCGTCATCGGTGACGGTGAGGAGAAGCCCCGAGGGCTCGCCACGGCGGACGGCGAGGGTGACGGCGCCACCGGGCGGGGTGAACTTGATCGCGTTGTTCAGGAGGTTGTGCAGGATCTGGCGGATGCGGAGCGGGTCGCCGAGCACGGCCCCGGGCAGGTCCGGGGCCAGTTCGATGCGCAGGTGCAGGCCCTTGGCCTCGGCGCCCGCGCGGGCGAGGCCGGCGACCTCGTCCAGCAGGGGATGGAGGCGGGAGGGGGTGGCGACGAGCTGAAGGCGGCCGGCCTCGATGCTGGAGAGGTCGAGGATATCGTTGAGGAGGGCGTTCAGGTGGCGCCCGGCACGTTCGAGCATGGCGGCGCGCTCGCGCTGGGTGGGCGGCAGGGCGGGGTCCTGCGCCAGCGCCTGGGCGAGGCCGAGCACGCCGTTCAGCGGCGTGCGCAGCTCGTGGCTCATATGGGCGAGGAAGCGGGTCTTGCCCGCACTCGCCCGGTCCGCCGCGTCCCGCGCCTCCAGCAGGGCCGCATGCCCCTCCCGCTCCTCCTTCTCACGCAGCAGCGCCACAAGGCCGAGGATCAGGCTGCCGCCGGTGGCGATGCCGATCAGCAGGAAGGCGATGGCGAAGGGGCTCGCCGGGATATCGGCCATGGCGGGTTGCACGGGAACGGCCAGGATGCCCGGGATCCGCAGCAGATAGGCCACCGCGTTCGCGACGAGCAGGCCGATGATGAGGCGCTGGGAGCGCAGCATCTGGCCGCCATCGTGGGGGCGGAACTCCCAGGCCGCCGCCAGGTAATAGCCGGCCGCGATCATCGCCATCCCCGTCACCCGGGCGGGGATGCTTTCGTAGAAGGCCGGGACTTGGCAGGCGGCGAGCCAGGCCAGGCTGCCCGCGACCGCCCCGGCCAGGTGCGGCCGCCCGCCCCCGAACTGGCGCGCGCCGGCCCAGACCACGCCATAGACCAGCGCCATGACCGCATTGGCCAGCTGCACGGTGACGATATCGGGCGCCATGCCCCGCAACATCATCAGGCCGAGACCGGCGGCGCCGAGGAGATAGGCCGCGCCCCAGGTCCGCATGGCGACCTGACCGCGTTGCTGGAGCCAGAGGGAGAGGAGGATCAACCCGTAAGTGGCAGCCAGCGTGGCGCTGATGGCCAGGACAGTCGGAATGTGCAGCAAGCCGGCCTGGCTCCCGGGCGAAGGGCGGCGGCAGCCTAGGCGAGTGCGGAATCACGACCAAGCGCCCGGCGCCACATTCCATCCGGCGCCATGGTGGAGGGCCGGCCCCTCCCCTGGCTCAGCCCGGCTCCCACCCCGGCGGGGCCAGCTCGAAGCCCTCGAAGCTGAAGGCGGGGCTGACGGTGCAGCCCACCAGGGTCCAGCCGCCCAGGCTTTCGGCGGCCTGCCAATGGCCCTTGGGCACCATGGCGAAAGGCGTCTCCCCCGCCCCGTGATCGGGGCCGAGGCGGTGCGTGACCGGCGAGTGGCCGTCCGAGATGCGCAGGCGCAGCGGGGCCCCGGCATGCCAGTGCCAGCCCTCCGCCGCATCCACCCGGTGCCAGTGGCTCCGCTCCCCGGCGGCGAGGAGGAAGAGGATGGCGGTGCCGGCGCCGCGCCCGCCGCCCTCGGGGCTGTCCCGCCAGGTCTCGCGGTAATGGCCGCCTTCCGGGTGGGGGCGCAGGTCCAGCGTCGCGATGATCGCGGCTGGGTCCAGCGCCGTGTCGCGCAGGTTCATGCGGGCACGGTGCGGGCCAGCGGGGGCAGCCCGGCCACCGAGGCGAGCCAGGCGGCCAGCCTGGGGTGGCCCTCGCGCCAGGGCTCGGCGGGGAAGCGCAGGTCGAGATAGCCGAGCGCGCAGGCCACCGCGATGGCGCCGACATCGGCGAGCCTCTGCGGCGGCTCGGCCTCCAGCCGGGCCAGCCCGCGCTCCATGGCGGCCTTCTGCCGCGCGTCATAGGCCTGCCGGCCCTCGTCCTGCGGCAGGTTCACATGGGTGCGGCGGGCGACGGCGGCGTCCATGAGGCCATCGGCCAGCGCGTGCTGGATAGACACGCGCAGCCGCTCCGGCCCGGCGGCGGGCGTCATGGGCGGGGCATCGCCCAGCGTGTCGAGATAGTCGCAGATCACCGGGCTGTCGAAGACCGCCGTGCCGTCCTCAAGGATGAGGACGGGGATCTTGCCGAGGGGGTTGAGCGCCGCCAGCTCGGGGTTTGCCTGGGTGCTGGTCGGAACCAGCTCGATCCCGCCCTCCACGCCGCGGGCGATGGCGCAGGCCAGGGCCTTGCGCGCGAAGGGGCTGGCGGGAGAGGTGAGGAGGCGCATCGACGGGTTCCGGGGCGATTCGGCAGCAGGGTAGGCCGAGGCGCCCGGACCCGCGAGGGGCTGCCGGGCTGGCTACCGGGATGGCTACCGGGCGGGGCCGCCCCCGGGCGGGAAGGCCCCGCCATCGGTGGGGCGAAGGGCCTCGAACAGCTCCGTCACCTGGGCGTAGTCGCGGTAGCCGCAGCGGGCGATGGTGCCGGCCGCCACCATGTCGAAGCGCCCCTCCTTCAGGCAGCGCTCGTCGATATGGACGCCGACGACCTGGCCGATGGTGAGGAAGCCGTTGCTCGGGCGGCCGTCCTGGTCCTGCAACTCCATCGCGTGCACCACGCGGCATTCCAGCGCCGCGGGGCTGTCCGCCACGCGGGGCGGGCGGACCATGCGGCTGGGCGCGGCGGGGATGCGGGCCTCGTCGAATTCGCTGACGCCTTCCGGCTGATTGCCGGAGGAGGCGTTCATCGCATCGAACAGCGCGCGGGTGGCGAGGCTGAAGGTGAACTCGCCCGTCGCCCGCGCATTGGCGGCGGAATGCTTCAGCCCCTCGCTGCCGAAGGCGATCATCGGCGGGGCGTTATGCACGATGGCGAAGTAGCTGTAGGGGGCGAGGTTCACCCGCCCCCGCTCGTCGATGGTGGAGATCCAGCCGATCGGGCGTGGCGCCACGATGGCCTTGAAGGGATCCCAGGGAAGGCCGTGGCCGTGGCGCGGTTCGTAGAACATCAGCCCTTGAACACGTCCTTGCCCGCGCGCCGCTCGGCGAGCTGCGCCACGTCCTTCGCGCGCAGGAAGGGGTTGGTGGCCCGCTCCTGGTCGAGGGTGACGGGAAGGGTGGGCCGGCCCTGCTTGCGCAGCTCCCGCACCTCCTCCGCCCGGGCGTGCAGCGCCGCGTTGTCCGGCTCCACCGTCAGGGCGAAGCGGGCGTTGCTCTCGGTGTATTCGTGGCCGCAGAGGATCAGCGTGTCGCCCGGCAGGGCGTTCAGCAGTTGCAGCGCACGGAACATGTCGGCCGGCGTGCCCTCCAGCAGGCGGCCGCAGCCGAGGGAGAAGAGGGTGTCGCCGCAGAGCACGGCATGGGCATCGGCGATGTAGAGGGCGACATGGCCGATGGTGTGGCCGGGGCTGTCCAGCACCTCGATGCTGCCGCTGCCGAGGGGGATGTGGTCCCCCGGCTGCACGGCCAGGTCCAGCTTCGGCAGCCGGTGCGCGTCGGCGGCGGCGCCGAGCACCTTGGCGCCGGTGGCCCGCACCACCTCGGCCACGCCGTCGATATGGTCGGGGTGGTGGTGGGTCAGCAGCACCCAGTCCAGCCGGCCGGGCTCGGGCATGTCCTGCAGGGCGGCGAGATTGGGCGCGGCCTCCCCGGGGTCGCAGAGGGCGACGGTGCCGGTGGCCTCGTCCCGCAGCAGCCAGGCGTAGTTGTCCGAGAGGTTGGGCACGGCCCGGATCGTCCATGTCATCGGCATTCTCCCATCGGCTGACTCGCAGGCACCGGACGCCCTATATCCACGGCATGGCCGCCGAGGTCCACTTCACCGCCTGGGGATTGCAGGGCTTCTACGACGCACCGCTGGGCGCGGTGACGCGGCGCATCCTGCGCGCGCGGCTGCGGCAGGTCTGGCCGGAGCTGACGGGACGGGAGGTGCTGGGGCTGGGCCATGCCGGGCCCTATCTGCGCCTGTGGCGACGGGGGGCGGCGCGGCTCGTCTCCGCCACCCCCGTGGCCCTGGCCGCCTGGGACGGCATGGCCCCCTGGCCGCTGGACGGCGCCTGCGCCGCCGCCATGGTGGAGGAGGACCGGCTGCCCTTCGCGGACCTGTCCTTCGACAACATCCTGCTCGTGCATGGGCTGGAGGCCGCGGAGAACGCCCGGCGCCAGCTGCGCGAGGCCTGGCGGGTGCTGCGGCCGGAGGGGCGGCTGCTGGCGGTGGTGCCCAACCGGCGCTCGGTCTGGGCGCATCTGGAACGCACGCCCTTCGGCCATGGCCAGCCCTATTCCCCCGGGCAGCTCGCCCGGCTGCTGGAACGGTCCATGTTCACGGTGGAGCACCGGGAGGCCGCGCTGTTCATCCCCCCCTTCGGCCTGCGCCCTCTGCTGCGCGGCGCGAGGCTGTGGGAAGCCGCGGGGCGGGCCCTGGCGCCGCAGCTCGGCGGCGTGACGCTGATCGAGGCCCGGAAGACGGTCCAGGCGGTGATCCCGGGCGGCGGCGTGCCGGCCCGGCCGCTCGCCGCCCGGGCCCGGGTGCGGGTGCCGCAACCCGGCTGGGCCGGGCGGGATGAAGCCGCGGGCGCCGCCGGACGTTCTTCGAACCCGGCCGAATAGCCGAACGGGGCGGCGTGACCGCCCCTTCGCCCCGGCCCCATGATTCGAGGAACCCACGCCATGACCCGTGCTTCCCTGTTGGCGGCGGCCGCCCTGATGGCCCTCGCCGGCCCCGCCCTGGCGCAGACCAGCAGCACCCCGGACACCTCCGGCCCGCCGCCGGTGGTGTATGTGCCGCCCGCGCCGGGCACGCCCATCGCCCAGCCCCAGCCCGTGGCGCCGCCGCAGGTGGTCATCCTCCAGCCGCAGGAACAGCCGCGCGGGAACACGCGGGTGGGCCAGCTGCAATGCGACGTGGCTGGCGGCGTGGGCTGGGTGTTCGGCTCCAGCCGCAACCTGTCCTGTGAGTTCAAGCCCAGCAACGGGCCCGTGGAACGCTATGTGGGCGAGATCCGGCGCTTCGGCATCGATATCGGCGTCACCGGGCGCAGCACCATCCTCTGGACGGTGGTGAACACGGGCACTGACATCCGGCCGGGCAGCCTCGCCGGGAACTACGCCGGCGCTTCCTCCAACATCGCGGCGGGGCTGGGCCTCGGCAGCGCGGCGCTGATCGGCGGCAGCGGGGACCAGGTGGCGCTGCAGCCGCTGGCGATCGAAACCGGCACCGGCGTGAATGTCGCGGCGGGGGTGGCGGAGCTGATCCTGCGGTCGGCGGGCTGAGGTTTGGGCGGCCGCGCGACTGTCCGCGGCCGCCTCGAGAGCGACAATCGAGGGGGCCAGGGAGTTCTCTCCCCGGCCCCCTCTTTCATGGTGCGACCGCGTCGGCGGCGGCGTCGATCCGCGGGTGGCGACCCAGCCGGGAGGACAGGCGGCGGGTGGGCTCCTCCACGAGGTGGTGGAGGGCGATGGCAGCCAGGAGCGAATAGGCGATGGCGGCAGCGAACAGGCCGAGTGGCGGCCAGCCCTGCCGGGCCAGCAGGATCATGATCGCGTAGCCCGACACGCCGTGCACGACATAGAGCGGGTAGGAGATGGCGGCGAGCCGGGTGGGCCAGCGCCAGGCGGGGATGCGGTGCCGCAGCATGAAGGCCGCGATGAACAGGGCGGCCATGGCCAGGTAGGACGGGATCTCGCCACCCATCGAACCGCGGGGCCACCACTGCATCAGCGCCGCGAAAGCGAGAAGCATCGGCGGGATCACGATGAAGGCGGCGCGGCGCCAGCGCGGATCGTGTTCGGCAAGATGCAGGACCGTGCCGATGCTCATGAAAATGAGCATGGGGGCCACGATCGCCAGCCCGGTGAAGGTCTGGAAGAAGGGGCTGGAGGGACCTGCGGCGACCCATCCGGGAAAGAGGGTCAGGGCCGCTCCGACCAGCCCGGCCCCGGCGGGCAGGGCAAGAACCCAGGCGGAGCGCGCGAGGAGGGCGGGGGCGGCGAGGGCGGCCAGAAGGTAGAAGCAGGCCTCGATGTCCAGCGTCCAGAGAATGCCGTCGAGGCTGGGCGTCCAGGCGAGCAGGTGCAGGCCGGGCAGCAGATTGAGGACGATCTCCGTCGCGCTGCGGGGGAAGGTGCCGCCGGCCATATGCTGGGCGGCGACGAGGACGGCCGCCTGGATGGCGAAGCCCGCCCAGTAGGTCGGCAGGAGGCGGACCAGGCGGGCCAATAGGAAGTCGCCCCGGTTGCGGCCGCGCAAGCTGAACGGGATGACATAGCCGCTGATCAGGAAGAACAAGGCGACGCCGGCCGGGCCGAAGCGGAACGGGCCGCTCACGATCGTGGAGAGGAAGCCCGTGCCGGACGGCGGGGCCGAGAAGGCCGGCGGCATGCCGATGAGGTCGGCGACGACGGGGTGGACGTGCCAGAAGACGCCGGCATGGTGGGAGAGGACAACCAGCAGCGCCGCCAACCCCCGCAGCTGGTCGGCGAAGGCGACGCGCGAGCCCTGTGCGGTCATCGCTGTCGTTTCAGCGCGTGGGCTTCGGCGCTTCGCCGGAATAGTCGTAGAAGCCGCGGCCGGTCTTCCGGCCGAACCAGCCGGCCTCCACATACTTCACCAGCAGCGGGCAGGGCCGGTACTTGCTGTCGCCCATGCCCTGATGGAGCACCTGCATGATGGAGAGGCAGGTATCCAGGCCGATGAAATCCGCCAGTTCCAGCGGCCCCATGGGCTGGTTGGTGCCCAGCTTCATACCGGTGTCGATGGAGACGACGTCGCCCACGCCTTCATGCAGGGCGTAGACGGCCTCGTTGATCATCGGCAGCAGGATGCGGTTGACGATGAAGCCGGGGAAGTCCTCGCTCGTCGCGGTGGTCTTGCCCATGCGGCGGGCGAGGGATTCGACGGCCTGATAGGTGGGCTCGTCGGTCGCGATGCCGCGGATCACCTCCACCAGCTTCATCACCGGCACCGGGTTCATGAAGTGCATGCCGATGACGCGCGCCGGGCGGTCGGTCGCGGCCGCGAGCCGGGTGATGGGGATGGAGGAGGTGTTGCTGGCGATGATCGCGGAGGGCTTCAGATGCGGGCAGAGCGACTGGAAGATGGCTTTCTTCAGCTCCTCCCGCTCGGTCGCCGCCTCGATGACGATGTCGGCCTCGCCGAACATCGCCATGTCGGTGCCGGTCTTGATGCGGCCCAGGGCCGCGTCGCGGTCGGCCGCTGAAAGCGTGCCCTTCGAGACCTGGCGGTCCATGTTCTTCGCGATGGTGGCGCGGGCCTTTTCCAGCGCCTCCGGGCTCACGTCGACCATGGTGACGGCGAGGCCGGACTGGGCCGCGACATGCGCGATGCCGTTGCCCATCTGGCCGGCGCCGATGACGCCGACGCTCTGGATCGTCGGCGTTTCGCTCACTTGGCCAGCTCCGCCTCGATCTCCGGGATCAGCTTGAAGATGTCGCCGACCAGGCCGTAATCGGCCACCTGGAAGATCGGCGCCTCCTCGTCCTTGTTCACGGCGACGATGACCTTGCTGTCCTTCATGCCGGCCAGGTGCTGGATGGCGCCCGAGATGCCGAAGGCCATGTAGAGTTCCGGCGCGACGATCTTGCCGGTCTGGCCGACCTGGAGGTCGTTGGGGGCATAGCCCGCATCGACCGCGGCGCGGGAGGCGCCGACGGCGGCGCCGAGCTTGTCCGCGATGCCGTCGAGGATGCGGAAGTTCTCGGCCGAGCCGATGGCGCGGCCGCCGGAGATGACGATCCGGGCGGCCGTCAGCTCGGGCCGCTCGCTCTTGACGATCTCGGCGCCGACGAAGGAGGAGACGCCGGGGTCGGCGGCCGGCTGGGCGGGCTCGACCGGGGCGGAGCCGCCCTCGGGCGCCGCGGGGTCGAAGGAGGCGGCGCGGACGGTCAGCACCTTCTTCGCATCCGAGGACTGCACGGTGGCCAGCGCGTTGCCCGCATAGATCGGGCGCACGAAGGTGTCGGCATCCACCACGCCGGAGATGTCGCTGATCGGCTGCACGTCCAGCAGCGCGGCGACGCGCGGCATGATGTTCTTGCCGAGCGCGGAGCCCGGGGCGAGCAGATGGGTGTAGCCATCCGCCATGCCGGTGATGAGCGCGGCGGCGGGCTCGGCCAGCAGGTGCTCGGCCGGGGCGTGCAGCACCTTGGCGACGCCCGCAATCTTCGCGCCGGTCGCGGCCACGGCCTCGGGGCCGATCACCAGCAGGTGGACGTCGCCCAGCTTGCCGGCGGCGGCGATGGCGGAGCGGGTGGGCTGGTTGATCGCGCTGCCGTCATGGTCGGCGAGGACGAGGACGGTCATCTCTAGATCACCTTCGCTTCGTTGCGGAGCTTCGAGACGAGCTCGGCGGCGGAGGCCACCTTCACGCCGGCCTGGCGCTTCGGCGGCTCCTCCACCTTGATGACCTTCAGGCGGGGCGCGGTGTCCACGCCGAGATCACCGGGCTTGACGGTCTCGATGGGCTTCTTGCGGGCCTTCATGATGTTCGGAAGGCTGGCGTAGCGCGGCTCGTTCAGCCGCAGGTCGGTGGTGACGATGGCGGGAAGCGTCAGCTTCACCGTCTCCAGCCCGCCATCGACCTCGCGGGTCACGTTCACCGCGCCGTCGGCGACCTCGACCTTGCTGGCGAAGGTGCCCTGGCCCCAGCCGAGGAGCGCGGCCAGCATCTGGCCGGTCGCGTTCATGTCGTCGTCGATGGCCTGCTTGCCGAGGATGACCATCTGCGGGCCCTCCTTCTCGACGAGGGCCTTCAGCAGCTTGGCGACGGCGATCGGCTCGACCGTGCCCTCGGCCTCGACCAGGATGCCGCGGTCGGCGCCCATGGCCAGCGCGGTGCGGATCTGCTCCTGCGCCTGGGCCGGCCCGATGGAGACGGCCACGATCTCGGTCGCGACGCCCTTCTCCTTCAGCCGCACGGCCTCCTCGACGGCGATCTCGTCGAAGGGGTTCATGGACATCTTGACGTTGGCGGTCTCGACGCCCGTGCCGTCCGGCTTCACCCGGACCTTCACGTTGTAGTCGACCACGCGCTTGACGGGGACGAGGAGCTTCATGCCCGGATTTCCATGATGCGTGACGGGTCCTCTGGCAGGCGCCGGGGCCCCGTATTGGATGGGAGCCGGCGTGTTTGGGGGACCGTTGGCGGCCCCGGACAGGCGGGCGCGCTGGCCCGTGCCGGGCTTCGCATCCGCGGAATCAACGGGGTCTATAGGGCCCGCCCCCGGGCGCGGCAAGCCGCCGGGCCGGCCCGTGTTTCAGCCCGCTGATCAGCCCCGCATCAGGAAGAGCAGGAGGGCGAAGAGGCCCAGCGTCACGCCCTGGAGCGTGGTGCGCCAGCGCATGAGGGTGTTGGAGCGGTGCAGGTCTTCGCTGCCGCGCACCATGCCGACCATGCCGGCGAAAAGGGTGCCGAGGGTGGCGAGCATCCCAAGGCCGACGAGGATGGTGAGGAAGGTGATCATGATGGGCATGATCTGGGGATTGGCCGGGCGGGCGCAACGCCGGATTGCCCCCGCCCCCGGCATGACTGGGGCGCGGCCTGCACGGGATGAATTTTCCCCGCCCGATCAGCCAGTTGGGCGCCGCTTTCCCCTGGCCGGAACCTCCGGCACGGGCTCCGGCCCGGTCATCTTCCGGACCACGGTGAGCAAGGCCGCCTTCGTGGGGAAATCCAGCATGCGATAGGCCCGCAGCAGCGCCTCCTCGTCCCCGGCCAGCAGGCCGAGGCTGCCCTGCTCCTCCTCCAGCACCTCGGCGGGGGGCGCCACATCGGGGTCCAGCCCCACCAGCCAGGAGACGGAGGTGCCCAGCACTTCGGCCAGGCGAACCAGCCGCGCGCCGCGGGGCACCGGGGCGGTGCCGTCGCGCAGGCGGAGGAGCAGGTCGGGGGGCAGCCTGGCCTGGCGGAAGGCCTCCTCGGGGGGGAGGTCGAGGCGCTCGAGCCGGGACTCGATCAGCTCGACCATGGGCGGGGGATCGCTTTCGTCGGCCATGGGGCTTCCGGGCGGGGAGGATTGCGGCATCTCCGCCGATATGGGGTGATCCCGGGCGAAGTGGGGGAGGACGGCATGGCGGAGCAGGCGGACCGGCGGATTCTGGACCTTTTCGGGATCGCTCTTCCCATCATCCAGGCCCCCATGGCCGGATCGACCACCCCGGAGATGGTGATCGCGGTCAGCGAGGCGGGAGGACTCGGCTCCCTCCCCGCCGCGCAATACACGCCGGACGGGCTGCGCGAGGCGATGGCCGCCGTGCGCGCGGGCACGGCGGGGCCGGTGAACCTCAACTTCTTCGCGCATCGGGAGGGGCCGGCGGACCCCGCGCGGCAGGCGGCCTGGGTGGCGCGGCTGGCCCCCTATTACGCCGAGGCCGGGCTGGACCCGGCCGAGGCGGGTGCCGCCCCGGGCCGTGCGCCGTTCAATGACGCCTATTGCGCCATCGTCGAAGCCTTCCGGCCGGAGGTGGTGAGCTTTCATTTCGGCCTGCCGGAGGCGCCCTTGCTGGCGCGGGTGCGGGCCGCGGGCTGCAAGGTGATTTCCTCCGCCACCACCGTCGCGGAGGCGGTCTGGCTGGAGGGCCAGGGGGTGGATGCCGTCATCGCCCAGGGGGTGGAAGCGGGCGGGCATCGCGGCAACTTCCTCTCGGACAGCATGGCCACCCAGGTCGGGACCATGGCGCTGGTGCCGCAGGTGGTGGATGCGGTGCGCGTGCCCGTGATCGCTGCCGGCGGCATGGCGGACCGGCGGGGCGTGCTGGCGGCCTTCGCCCTGGGCGCGGCGGCCGCCCAGCTGGGAACGGCCTATCTCTTCACGCCCGAGGCGCGGATCCCCGCCGTCCATCGCGCGGCGCTGCGCGCGGCGCGGGATGACGGCACGGCGCTGACCAACCTCTTCACTGGCCGCCCGGCGCGGGGGATCCTCAACCGGGTGATGCGGGAGGTCGGGCCGCTCTCCGACCTCGCGCCGCCCTTCCCGACGGCGGGCGGCGCCCTGGCGCCGCTGCGGGCCAGGGCCGAGGCGGCCGGATCGGGCGACTTCACCAGCCTGTGGTCCGGCCAGGCGGCGGCGCTGGCGCGGGAGATGCCGGCGGGGGAGCTGACGCGGCGGCTGGCCGGGCGGGCCTGAGCCGCCGGCCTGTCCCGGGGAGAGGGCTCAGCCCTCCGTCGGCGCCACCCGGCCGATCGCCCATTGCACATGCCCCGTCCCGGCTTCGGCCGAGACGACGACCTGGCTGGCGGGCCTCGCCTCCCCGAACATCTGCACGCTGTCCTCCACCGCCACGCGCCCGCCCCGGGCGCGGAGGCGCCAGGCGGAGCCGGAGGGAAGGCGCAGCAGCACGGAGCCGCCGTCCTCCTGCAGGGTGGCCGTCACCGCCGGGTGCAGGTGGAAGCGCACGGCGAAGGCCGGCAGCTCCTCGGCCTCCACCATGTCCTCGCCGCGCAGGTCGTCCCCGGATTCCGCCAGGTAGAGGCGGCGGCGGTGGATGGCGTTGAAGCCCTTCTTCCAGCCGTCATGGGTGGCTTCCAGCCATTGGGCGCCGCTCGCCTCGTGGCGCTCGGCCTCCACATGCTCGGGGCGGCGGCCCAGCCCGTCCTCGGTCAGCTCGCTGCTGTTCGTATCGGCCAGGGTGAGGGTGGAATGGGCGGCGGTGGCGCGCAGCGCGTCGCGCCAGGCGCCCTCGGCGGCCGGGGCCGCGCCGCAGTTGATGATCAGCCGGTCGCGGCCGACGGACATCTCGAAGGAAAGGGTGCCGGCGTGGTGATGACGGTCCGCACCGCGGGCCAGGCCGCCCGGCCCGGTGGCGCCCCCCTTGGGCGGGGGCGCGCCGCAATCGGCGATGACGAGCGTGCGCCCGGCCTGGAGCCGCTGGAAGCCGGCATCGCCGAGGATCAGCGGCGCGCGGCCCCGGGCCTGCGCCTGGGTGAGGACGAGGTCGAGCAGGCTCGCCGCCTCCTCCCGCGTGCCGTTGAAGGCGGCCAGCCCGCCATCGCCATGGCGGAACAGGCGCAGCGCGGGGGCGGCGCGGTCCAGCGCATGGGCCAGATGCGGCGGCGCCTCGATCCCGGCGCCATGGAGGAGGTTGCGGATCTCGATCAGGTCCTGGAGGGCCAGGAGCAGGATGCCGGGGCTGCGCTCCACATGCGCGCCGTCGGGCAGGATCTGGCGGTCGATCTCGGCGGGCAGGAGCTTCAGGCAGCGGGTGAGCCAGGGCTCCTCCTCCAGCGCCACGGCCGCGGCCAGCGCGCCCTTGAGGGCGACGAGGGCGCCGCGATGCCGCGAATCGGCCGGGAGGCTGGCGACGAGGTTCCGGGCATCGGCGGCCAGGCGGGCCATCATGGCGCGGCGGAAGCCGTCCTCCGCCGTGGCGGCGACGAAGTCCCAATGGCCGAGCCAGGCGGAGAGGCGGGCGCCCACCACCTCCGGCGCGTTGGTCACGGGGTCGGCGGCGGGGGCCTCGAGCCAGGCGCGGGTGATGTCGCGGGCATGCAGCCGGGCGGCATCGGTGCCCAGGGCGCGCAGGTCCCGCAGCCAGGCGAAGCCGTGCAGGGCGGCGCGCCAGACCGGGCTGCCGGCCGCCGGGCCGAAGGCGGAAGGGTCGTCCGGCAGGGGCCGCACGGTGCCGGTCACCTCCAGCTCGCCGGTCAGCAGGCGCTGGCCGCGCAGCGCATCGCCGGGCCAGAGGTCCCGGAAGGCGCGGGAGGGGGCCTCGGGCACGCGGATGGGCTTGAGCCCGGACAGGGTGCGGCGGGCGCCGCGCAGCCAGCTCATGCGCCCTGGCCCCCACGGATGGCCCGGATGGCCGCCGCACGGTCCGGCGCGCCGAAGACCGCCGTGCCGGCCACCAGCACATCCGCCCCGGCCCCGAGGCAGAGGGGGGCGGTCTTCGCGGTCACGCCGCCATCGATCTGCAGGCGGATGTCGCGGCCGCTCGCATCGATCATGCGGCGGAGGGCGGCGATCTTCGGGAGCTGGCTCTCGAGGAAGGACTGGCCGCCGAAGCCCGGGTTCACCGTCATGACGAGGATCAGGTCCACGAGGTCCAGCACCGGGGCGACGCATTCGGCCGGGGTGCCGGGGTTGAGGACGAGGCCGGCCTTCTTGCCCATCGCCTTGATGGTCTGGAGCGAGCGGTGGATATGCGGCCCGGCCTCGGGGTGGAAGGAGATGAGGTCGGCGCCCGCCTCGGCGAAGGCGGCGAGATAGGGGTCCACCGGCGCGATCATCAGATGCACGTCGAAGGGCATGCGCGTCAGCGGGCGCAGCGCCTTCACGACGGCGGGGCCGAAGGAGATGTTGGGGACGAAATGCCCGTCCATGATGTCGAGATGGAGCCAATCGGCGCCGGCGGCTTCAATGGCGGCGACCTCCTCGGCCAGCCGGGTGAAGTCGGCGGCCAGGAGCGAGGGCGCGATCAGGACGGGGTGAGAGGCTGCGCGTGTCACGCGCCGGTTATGCGGCAGCGGGATGGGCCGGGCAACCGCATGCGGGGCCTCCGCGCGGCCTTCAGGCCGCCGCCAGGCGGATATGCGGCGGCAGGGGAAGCGGCTGGTCCGGCTGCAGCCAGGCCCCGTCCGCCCCCTGGCGGAACCCCAGCCCCTCATAGAGGCCGAGGGAGAGGCGGTTCCGCTCCGTCGGCCGGATCAGCCCGCGCAGGGGCCCGGCGACATGGCCCTGGGCGATGGCCATGGCCGCCTGCTCGATCCCCATGCCGAAGACCCGGCAGCTCAGCACGAACTGCTCCACCGTATCGCCGCGCAGCACGCTCAGCCCGGTGATGCCGTAATGGGTGAACCGGTCCGACACCTCCAGCGCGACCACGGAGCCGCCCTCGGCGAAGAGCGCCTCCATCTCGGGCAGGGTCCAGCGGCGGCCGGTGGTGTTGAACTGGTTGGTCTTGTTCAGCAGCTCGAAACAACGGGGGAAGCGGGCGTCCCCGGTTCCGGCGATCCGGTGCGGCACCACGCGGATGCCGAGGGAGGCGAGGAACGCCTCCTGGTCCATCCCCTGCCGCGCCTCCTCCCGCGCCATGCCGGCCTGCACCATGGCCGTCCGCGCCGCCGCCTCCGCCGTGATGGTCGCGCGCTGCAGCTCCGGGGCCCAGAGCAGGATGCGCCGCCATTCGGCCAGCGGGGCATCCATCACGCGGATGCCCGGGAAGGCCTCCCGCATGGCCGCGCGTTCCACCGGATTGTCGTCCACGAACAGCACGGATTCCGCCAGAAGGTTGGTTTCGCGCAGGATGGCGGCGACGTTCTCCGCCTTCGGCCGCCAGTTGATCTTCACCGAGACGAAGTTCTCCAGCCCGAAGCGGGTGCCGTAGAGCCGGTCCCAGATGCGGCGGGCGACCGCCTCGTCGTTCTTGCTCGCGATGGCCAGCAGGACGCCCCGGCGCCAGAGATAGCTGGCCGCCTCCAGGATCCCCATCGGCCAGCCCTCCACCATCTCGGGCCCCGGCTCCTCCACCTCCGCCGCGACGCCGCGCCAGAGCGTGTCATCCAGGTCGAAGATGACGAGCTTGACCTGCTCGGTGCCCAGCTCCGCCTTGCGGTGGGCCAGGATCTCCCGCCAGGCGGCCAGCACCACGCGCTCGATCCGCGGCTCGTAGAGCGCCTGGATATCCCCCACGGGCTCCAGCCGCGCCGCATCCGCCCGCGCCGCGATGGAGGTGGTGAGCCCGCCATGGTTGACGTGCAGGAGATGGTCCTCCTGGAAGTGCTTGCGCCCATAGGTGGCGGCGATGGCGTCCAGGTCGATGACGCGCAGGTTGGGGTGGCCGGCGGCCTCCTCATGCAGGCAGCGGTTCAGCTGCTCGATGAAATAGACCATGTTGTTCAGGCTGTAGCGGTCCTGCGCGCGGCCCAGCGGGTTCTGCATGGGCACGCAGAAATTCAGCACATAGGCGGGGATGCCGTAATCCCGGTGATAGGCCAGCGCCGCCCGCAGGTTGCGCCGCATGGTCGCGCAGCAGGCCTCGAACAGCGCCTGGTAGGCCGCGTGGTCTTCCGCCGGCAGGGAAAAGAAGGCGGCTTCCTTCAGGAAGGACCGGAGGGCGAGCTGGATGACCTGGAAGTCGTAGCCCCGCGCCTCCTCGCCCGTCAGGGGCGGCAGTGCGGCGGCGTTGTTGAAGACGATGCGGGTGATCTCCGCGCCCGGCTCCGACTCCTGGATCACCCGGTTCCAGGGGTTCATGAGGCAGGAGCCGATGAGCAGCACCCGCGGCGGCCGGCCAGGGGCAACCGCGAGCTGCCCGGGCAGGCGGAAGCGATGGTCGTCCAGCCGCCCCGGCGGCGGCACCTCCGCCCCTGCTTCGGCAAGGATCTGGGCGCCGAGTTCCGGGGCGCAACGCACGGAGGCGAGGAGATGACCGAGCGTCACGCCCTGGGCGACCACCCGCTCCGTCCAGCCCTCATCCCCCACCGGCCGGTTCAGCAGCGCCTGGAAGACAGCCTCGACATCCTCCCGCGAGACCGGTTGGTCGAGCTTCGACATGCCATTCCCACCCATGGCCCGCAGGCGCCGGCCGACCGGGCGGAGGCCGGTGCGGGCGGCCCCGCCGGGACTATAGGCAAGGGGGCCCCGCGCGCAACCGAAGCGCGCCGGGCGCACTCAGACCCGCAGCACCCAGGCCGGCGGCACTCACACCGGCAGCACGGTGCTTCCCTTCACCCGTTCCATGGCGAAGCGGCTGGTGACGTTGCGCAGGCCCGGCACCTCGGCCGTCAACCGGCGGTAGAAGGCGTCATAGGCGGGCATGTCCTCCACCACGACGCGGAGCAGGTAGTCCACGTCCCCACCCATCCGCCAGCATTCCAGCACCTCCGGCATGGCGGAGACGGTGGTCGCGAAGGTCTCGATCCAGCCCGCGGAATGATCCCCGATCTCGAGCGCGACGAAGACTGAAAGGGGCAGGCCGACCTTGGCGGGGTCCAGCAGGGTGACCCGGCCGACGATGATGCCCGCCGCCTCCATCCGCCGGATGCGCTTCCAGCAGGGGGTTGGGGTCAGCCCCACCTCCGCCGCGATGGCGGCGAGGGAAAGGGCTGCGTCGCGCTGGATCAGGCGCAGGATCGCGCGGTCGGTGGCGTCCAACTCCGCAATGGCTGGCATGGGCCAAATTCACCTCTGCATCGGGCGGTTCAAAGCAGGAAAATCTTTGTGTTGCGGGAATAGCCCCGAAGCAGGAGAAGAACCATCTCTTTTCTCCGTATCATCCCGGAAATGCCCCATGCGTGAGCTCCCCCGCCGCCGGCTCCTCTCCCTGGCGGCTGCCCTCGCGGCCCCGATGGCGCTCGGCCCCCGCCCCGCCGCCGCCCGCCCGGCCTTCGCCCAGGGCGAGGCGCCCGCCTGGCCGGACCGCGCCCTCAGGGTCATCGTGCCCGTGGCCCCGGGCGGCAGCCTGGACATCCTGGGCCGCACCGTCGCCCGCGCCCTCACCGGCCCGCTCGGCCAGCCCGTGGTGGTGGAGAACCATACGGGCGCCGGCAGCAACATCGCCTTCGACCTCGTCGCGCGCTCCAAGCCCGACGGGCTGACCCTGCTGATCGGCTCCGACCCGCTGACCATCAACCCCGCCCTCTACTCCCGGATCGGCTTCGACCCGGTGCGGGACTTCGCCCCCATCGCGGAACTCGTGCGGGCGCCGCAGGTGCTGGTGGTCAAGAACGGGCTGGAGGCGAAGGACCTGCGCGAATACCGCCGCCTCGGCCAGGAACTCGGCGGCGGGCTTACCCTGGCCAGCCAGGGCAATGGCAGCATCGGCCATCTCGGCGGCATCCTGCTGGGCCAGGCGCTGGGGATGCAAACCACCCATGTGCCCTATCGCGGCGGCGGGCCGGCCGTGGTGGACCTGGTGGCCGGGCATATCGACAGCCTGCTGGTCACGCTGCCCGCCGCGATCGAATACATCCGCGAAGGCCGCATCCGCGCGCTGGCGGTAACGGGCGCGAACCGGAGCGCGGCACTGCCCAACGTGCCGACCGTGGCCGAAAGCGGCTATCCCGGCTTCGAGGTGGTGACCTGGCAGGGCCTGCTGGCCGCCGCCGGCACGCCGGAACCGATCCTCGCCCGCCTGCACGCCGAAACGCGCACCGCCATGGCCAGGCCCGAAGTGGCCGACAACCTGCGCGCCCAGGGCTTCGAACTGGCCACCGGCAACCGGGAGGAGTTCGCGCAGCTCGTCCGGGCGGAAGCGGCACGCTGGCCGGCCATCGTCCGGGCCTCGGGGGCGCGGGTGGACTGATCGGGTTCTGATCTGGCGGTCTGTCCCGGGGAGAGGAAGAAGGAATTCTTCCTCTCCCCGGACCCCTCACCATCATCTTTTTCTAGAAGTTTGGAATCACGGGGCTGACGGTGCGCCTCGGGTCATCGACCCGAGGCGACTGCAAACGCAGGAAGGGCACCCTTCAACCGGAGACCCCTTCGATCATCGTATCCACGGAAGTCAGACGGGGTTCCAAGGGCCTCAGGCCCTTGGCGGGTGGAGGGCGGAGCCCTCCTGCCCTCACCCCCCGGTGAAGCGCGGCTCCCGCTTCTCCATGAAGGCGGCGCGCCCTTCATGGTGGTCGGCGGAGAGGAAGAGCGTGGTCTGGAAGTGCCGCTCCGTCTCCAGCGCCGCATCCAGCCCCGCGGAGAGCATGGCCTTGGTCAGCGCCATGGGCGCGGGCGCCTGTTCGGCCAGGAAGCGCGCGCGGATCAGCGCGTAGTGCAGCGTCTGCCCGCGCGGCACCACCTCCTCCACCAGCCCGATGCGCTCGGCTTCCGCCGCCGTCAGCTGCTCGTGCAGCATGAGGATGCGCCGCGCGCGCCCCGCGCCGATGCGCGCCGGCAGGGTGAACGGCAGGCCGAGATCCGCCATCAGCCCCACCTTGCCGAAGCCGGCCATGAAGCGCGCATCCTCGGCCGCCACCACCAGGTCGCAGGCGCAGGCGAGGGAGAGGCCGGCGCCCACGCACCATCCCTCCACCGCCGCGACGACCGGCTTGTTCCCCGCCGCCAGCAGCCGGATCAGCCGGTGCGACCGCCGCATCCGCTCCGCGCCCGACATGGCATCGCGCACATCCATCCCCGAGATGTCGCCGCCCGAGCAGAAGTTGCCGGAGGCGCCGTAGACGACGACGGCGCGGACGGAGGGATCGCCCTGCACCGCCTCCATCACCTCGGTCATGCGCTGGCGCAGGGGGATCGCCAGGGCGTTGCGCCGCGCCGGGTAGTCCAGCGTCAGCGTCAGCACCGCGCCTTCGCGCGCGATGCCCAGGTTCATGCCCTCCGGCATGGGGGTGGAGAGGGTCGTGTCGCTCATATCCGATGCCTGCCCTTCGCCCGCTTCAGGCGCCTGCCGTCTCGCGCGCGTCGTGCAGCGGCGCGGCGGTGACGGAGCGCAGGTGGTCCAGTGTCACGCCGGGGGCGAGGTCGCGCAGCGCGAAGCCCTCCGCCGTCACGTCCAGCACGGCCAGGTTGGTATAGATCCGCGTCACCGCCTTCATCGCCGTCAGCGGGTAGGAACAGGCCTCCACCAGCTTCGGGCGCCCGTCCTTGGTGGTGTGCTCCATCATCACCCACACGCGCTTGGCGCCGGCGGCCAGGTCCATCGCGCCGCCCACCGCCGGCGCGGTGTCGTTCTCGCTCGTCGCCCAGTTCGCGATGTCGCCGTTCTGCGCCACCTCGAAGGCACCGAGCACGCACAGGTCGATATGCCCGCCGCGGATCATCGCGAAGCTGTCGGCATGGTGGAAGTAGCTGCCGCCGGGATGCAGCGTCACCGGCTGCTTGCCCGCATTGATCAGCCAGGCGTCCTCATGCCCCTTCTCGGGCGCCGGGCCCATGCCGAGGATGCCGTTCTCGGAATGCAGCACCACCTCGCGCCCGCCGGGGATATGGTCGGCGATCAGGGTGGGCATGCCGATGCCGAGATTGCAGTACCAGCCGTCCGGAATGTCCTGCGCGGCGCGGGCGGCCATCTGGGTGCGGGACCAGGGTTGCATGTGTCGTTCCTCCCTCAGGCCGCGTCGGCTTCGCCCCAGGGGGCGCCGCGCTTCACATTCAGCACGCGGTCCACGAAGATGCCGGGCGTCACCACCCGCTCCCCCTCGATCGCGCCCAGCTCGACGATCTTCTGCGCCTGCACGATGGTCAGCTTCGCCGCCATCGCCATCACCGGGTTGAAGTTCCGCCCGCTGCGCCGATAGGTGAGGTTGCCCCAGCGATCCGCCTCCCAGGCCTCCACCAACGCCACGTCGCCCGGCAGCGCCAGCTCCATCACATGCGGGCGGCCGCCGAACTCGCGCGTCTCCTTGCCCTGGCCCAGCTTCGTGCCCGCGGCGGTGGGGGTGAAGAAGGCGGGGATGCCGGCGCCGGCGGCGCGCATCCGCTCCGCCAGCGTCCCCTGCGGCACGATCTCCAGTTCCAGCTTGCCCGCCTTGTACAGCTCCTCGAACACCACCGAGCCGACGCTGCGCGGGAAGGAGCAGATGATCTTCCGCACCCGCCCCAGCTCCATCAACCGCGCCAGCCCGGTGCGGCCCGTGCCCGCATTGTTGGCGACGATGGTCAGGTCCGTCGCCCCCTGCTCGATCAGCCCCTCGATCAGGTCATCCGGCTGACCCGCCGCGCCGAAGCCGCCGACGAGCACGGTGCTGCCATCCTTCACCCCCTCCATGGCGGCGGCCATGTCGCGGACGGTCTTGTCGATCACTGCTGCTTCTCTCCCGAATGCATATGGGCGGCGATCCGATCATAGGGCGGAAGCGCCGCGATCGCGGGCATGTCCCCCGCCAGCAAGGCCCGGCCGGCCTCGAGCGCCGCGCCATAGGCCGCGCGGGCGATCGCGCCGCCCACGCTCACGCGCCGCACGCCGAGTTCGGCGAGGCGCGAAAGGGGCACCGCCCCGGCGCGGGGCCCGATCAGCAGGTTCACCGGCCGGGGCGCCACCGCGCGCACCACGGCGCGGATGGCCTCCTCATCCGGCAGGGCCGGGGCATAGAGGCAATCCGCCCCGGCCTCGGCGAAGGCGACCAGCCGGCGGATCGTGTCGTCCAGGTCCGGCCGCCCGTGCAGGAAGTTCTCGGCCCTGGCGGTCAGGACGAAGGGATGCGGCGCGGCCCGCGCCGCGCGCACCGCCGCCGCGATCCGCGCCACCGCCGCTTCGAAGCCATGGATCGGCGCGGCCGGGTCGGCCGTGGTGTCCTCGATGGTGCAGCCGCAGAGCCCGGCCCCGATCGCGGCTTCCACCGTCGCCGCCACATCCTCGGGCGCGGGGCCGAACCCGTCCTCCAGATCGGCCGAGACCGGCAGATCCGTCGCGCGCACGAGGTCCCGCGCATTGGCCAGGGCCTCCTCGCGCGAAACCGCCGCCTCGCCATCCCGGCGCCCCAGCATGAAGGCCAGCCCGGCGGAGGTGCTGGCCACGGCCTGGAAGCCGAGCCCCGCCATCAGCCGCGCGCTGCCCGCGTCCCAGGCATTGGGCAGGGCGAAGCAGCCCGTCTCGTGCAGCGCGCGGAAGCGCTCCGCCTTCTCTCCCGTGGTGGTGCTCATCGGGGGGCTCTCACGCCGCCATCTCCGCCATGCGGCAGTTGGTGAAGCCGTGCAGGCGCATCGGCACCGGCGCCATCCCGTGCAGGCTGCGCAGGATATTCGCCGCCAGCCAGGCATCCTCCAGCGCGCCGTGCAGGGCCGTCTCCCGCGCAAGCCCGCATTCGGCGGAGGCATGGGCGAGGCCGGAGCGCCGCCCCGGCCGGTGCCGGCGCCAGGCGAGCATGGTGCAGAACTCGCCCGACCAGGGGCGGGCCATGCCCAGCCGGTCGAACTCGCCGCCTAGCATCCGCCGGTCGAAGGAGAGGTTGTGCGCGCAGCCCAGCGCGCCGCCGAAGAACTCCGCCACCGCCTCCGCATGCTCGGCGAAGCCGGGCTGCCGCGCGAGATAGGCATCGGACAGCCCATGCACGCGATAGGCGGCGAAATGGCAGGGCATGCCGGGCGAGAAGACGAGATGCAGCGTCCCCTCCGGCTCCAGCGCCGCATCCAGCCGCACGGCCCCCAGCGACACGACGCGGTCCTGGCCCGTGCAGCCCGTGGTTTCGGTGTCGAAGACGATGACGGGACGGCCGGGGATCAAAACGGATGCCTTTCCGGAAGCCGGGTGGGCCGGGAAGCTGCCACAGCCGGGGGAGGGCGTCTCCCCCCAACCCGGCCTCATGCGCCCTGCGCCAGCTCGATCACCGCATCCGCGGCGAAGGCCCCCTGCCCCTCCGGCAGCACCAGGACCGGGTTCACATCCACCGAGGCCAGCCCCTCCCCCGCCGCCACGGCGAAGGCCGAGAGCGCGGAGAGCGACCGCGCCAGCGCCGCCACATCCGCCCGCGGCCGCCCGCGCGCGCCATCCAGCAGCGGGAAGCCGCGGAGGGAGCGGATCATCGCCTCCGCCTCCGCCACATCCACGGGGCAGCGCCGCAGCGCCACGTCGCGCAGCACCTCGATGAACACGCCGCCCAGCCCCACCATCGCCACCGGCCCGAAGACCGGGTCGCGCGCGATGCCCAGCGCCACCTCCACCGCGCCGCTGATCTGCCGCGCCACCAGCACACCGGTCACCCGCGCATCGGGGGCGTTCTCGGCCGCGTTCCACATCAGGCGTTCGTAATTCGCGCGCACGGCGGTCTCGTCCGCCACGTCCAGCATCACCCCGCCGACCTCCGACTTGTGCAGGATGTCCGGGGAAAGCAGCTTCATCACCACGGGGAAGCCGATGGCCCGCGCGGCGGCCACCGCCTCCTCCATGCTGGCCGCGCTGGCCTCCGGCACCGGCGGCACCCCGGCCGCGGCAAGGATGCGCTTGGCCTCCGCCTCGTCCGGCGCGGCGTCGGGCAGGCTCACCTCCGGCAGCGCCAGCGCGGCCCGCGGCGCGCGGGCGAAGGCCTCCCCGAACCGCCCCTGCGCCGCCAGGGCCACCACGGCGCGGGACGGGTCCTCGAAGACGAGATAGCCGTCCGCCTCATACTCCCGCACCCGCTCCGGCGGGGCGAGGACGCTGAGGCACCAGAGCCGGTCCGGATGGTCCGCCCGCACCGCGTTCAGCTCCGCCCGCAGCTTCGGCGCCAGGGCGGGCGAGGCGCCCACCTGGGTGAAGAAGGCGATCAGGCTCGAATAGCCCCCATCCTCCACCATGCTGCGGGCGAAGGCCCCCACCATGGACATGTCGTTGAACACCTGCGCCGTGCAGTCCACGGGGTTGGACGGGTTGCTGAAGGGGATCAGCGCCCGCAGCCGCGCCTGCGCCTCCTCCGGCATGGGCGGCATGGGCAGGTCCAGCTCCTCCGCCACATCCGAGATCATCACCCCCGCCCCGCCGGAGATGGAGACCACCCCCAGCGTGTTCCGCACGGGGTAGAGGCGCGGCGTGGCGGCATAGACCACGTCCAGCAGCTCCTCGGTGTTGCGGGCGCGGTGCACGCCGAACTCCTCCAGCACCACCCCCGTCACCGCGTCATCCCCCGCGATGCTGGCGGTGTGGGACCGCGCGGCATGGGCCCCCAGCGCCGAACGCCCGACCTTCATCATCACGACCGGCTTCCCCGCCCGCCGCGCCGCCTCCAGCGCCGCCAGGAAGCGCGGCCCCTCCCGCACCCCCTCGGAATAGGCGGCGATGATCTCCACCCCGTCATCCTCGGCCAGCCAGCCGATCACGTCGCCCAGCGTCACCTCGGCCTCGTTGCCCGTGGTGATCAGCACCGGCGTCGCGATGCCCCGGTTCCGCGCCGCGCCGAACAGGTGGGTGCCATAGGCGCCGGACTGGCTGGCGATGCCCACCCGCCCGCGCCCGGCCAGCGGCTCCACCGGCCAGCCATTGTCGAAGGAGGAGGTGAAGATGGGGAAATAGCCGAGCGGCGCGTTGAACAGCCCCAGGCAGTTCGGCCCCAGCAGCCGCATCCCATGCCCGCGCGCGATGGAGACCAGCCGCTCCTGCGCCTCACGGCCGGCCTCGTCCACCTCGGCATAGCCGGCCGTGAAGACGATGGCCGCGCGGCAGCCACGCCGGCCCAGCTCCTCCACCGCCCCCTCGGCCAGCGCCCCGGGCACCGCCACCACCGCCGCATCCGGCACCCCTGGCAGGGAGGCGATGTCCGCATAGGCGCGCAGCCCCTGCACCTGGTCGCGCTTGGGGTTCACCGGCCAGAGCCCGCCCGCGAAGCCGCGGCGGATCATGTTGTGCACCGGCCGGCCACCGATCCGGGTAGGGTCGTCGGAGGCCCCGATCACCGCGACGTTCCGCGGCGCCACCATCGGCCGCAGCGAGGAGAAGCCCGCCCCCGACCCTGGCCCCGTCACCGACCCCGTGCCCCCATCGGCCATGCCGCGCCCTCCCGCCCTTGCGGCGCAAGGCTGCCCCCGGGGCGGGCGCCGGGCAAGGCGGCGGGTGCGGTGGAGGCCGGCGACCCGCCCCGCGCTAGCCCTCCTCCGGGCCCTTCTCCTCCTCGTCATAGGAAACCTCCGCCCCACCCACCACCGCGAGGCAGTCGGCATAGGTCGAGAGGATCCAGTCGCGGTCATGCTCCTGGCCGTCCTTGGAGGAGTCCATGATGATCCGCAGCAGGGCGAGCGCCACCGCGGGCTCGCTTTCGCCCTGGATGTCGATCCTCGGAAGCTCGGACACGGCCACCCCTTTCCTGTGCGGTGCAGCGGCTTCTACGCGGCAGAACCGCATCGGATGCGAACGGCGCGGGGCGATCACGGGGAGTTTGGAACGGGTAAATCTGCAAATCGTTCGCAACTGCATTGCATCGCCTGTGCGGGTGCGATATGCGCTGGGCCTCCGACTGACGTATCGCGGCTCCGGCGCCCCCCGCCGGGCCGCAACGCCCGCTTGCCGGGCCGCGTGACGCGATCGCCGCCGGACGAGACACAAGGACGCGCAGAGACATGCCCCTCGCCCGCCCCTTCCGGCCCCGGACCATGCTCCTGGCGGCGGCGTTCGCCCTGGGCGCCGCGCGGATCGCCGCGCCGGTTCCGGCCCTGGCCCAGACCCCCGCCCCCGAAGCCGCCGGCGAGACCGGCCGGGTCTCGATCGAGCTGAACCGGCTGGAAGCCCGCAACGAGGGCTGCCGCGTGTGGATGCTGGTCCGCAACCCCGGCGCCGCGGTCGATCCGCTCCGCCTCGACCTCGTGGTCTTCGGCAAGGACCAGGTGGTGAACCGCCGCATCGCCCTCGATCTCGGCCCCCTGCCCGCCGAGAAGACCATGGCCCGCATCTTCGACCTGACCGGCACGCCCTGCGACGGCGTCGGCCATATCCTTCTGAACGACGTGCTGGCCTGCGGCCCCGATGCGCCCGCCGCCTGCCTCGCCCGCCTCGCCGTCAGCTCGCGCGCCCAGGGCGTGGCGCTGGAGAAGTAAGCATGAACCCCACCAGCCCCGCGGCCCCGGCCGCCCCCGCCATGCCCGCTCCCGCCATCCCCTCCCCCACCGGCGCGGCGATCACCCCCCCGCCCGGCGGCGGCCAGGCGGCGACCGACCTCGCCCATGCCGCGGCGGGGCATGACCTCTCCCCGCTCGGCCTGTTCATGCAGGCCGACCCGATCGTGAAGGGGGTGATGCTGCTGCTCGTCCTCGCCTCGATCGCCTGCTGGGCCATCATCATCGAGAAGATCATCGCCACCCGCCGCCTGAAGGCCGAGGCGCGGCGCCTGGCCGGCGCCGCCTCCGGCGCCGTCACGCCCGATCAGGGCCTGGCCGCCGAGGTGGTCCGCGCCGGCGCCCGCGAATGGCATGAGGGCCGCGACCCCGCCGAGAGCCGCGGCGAGTATCGCGAGCGGATGGAGCACGCCATGCGCGCCCCGCTGATCGCCGCCTTCCGCGCCGCCGAGCCCGGCCTGCCGCTGCTCGCCACCATCGGCGCCATCGGCCCCTTCGTCGGCCTGTTCGGCACGGTCTGGGGCATCATGAACTCCTTCTCCGGCATCGCCCGCAGCGGCGACACCAGCCTCGCCGTGGTCGCGCCCGGCATCGCGGAGGCGCTCTTCGCCACCGCCATCGGCCTCGTCGCCGCCATCCCCTCGGTCATGGCCTATAACCGCTTCACCGTGGGCTTCACGCGGATCCGCCAGGGCGCGATGGCCTCCATCCATGAGCTGGCGACCGGCATGGCCCGCCGCCCCGCCCCCTCCCGCGTCCGCGCCGCGGAGTAGCCCGGCATGGCCATGTCCGTCGGCGGCGGCCTGGGGGATGACGAGGACGGCGCCCCCATGGGCGAGATGAACGTCACCCCGCTGGTGGACGTCATGCTCGTGCTGCTCATTATCTTCATGGTGGCGGCCCCGATGATGACCGTGGGCGTGCCGGTGAACCTGCCGCGCACCGCGGCGGCCCGCACCGCCTCCTCCAACCCGCCCGTCATCCTCTCCGTCACCCCCGGCGGGAAGCTCTATATCGGCAAGGAGGAGGTGACGGAGGACGCCCTCACCCAGCGCCTCGTGGCGCTGCACGAGGCCGATCCCGAGGCCCCCGTCCATGTCCGCGGGGACCGCAGCGTGCCCTATGGCGACGTGCTGCGCGTGATGGGCCGCGTCTCCCGCGCCGGCATCACCAAGGTGTCCCTCATCGCCGAGGCCGACGCCGCCGCGCCCGCCGTGCAGGCGCGCTGAAAGGGCGCGGCCCGATGGACCACCTCCTGGCCGAGAAGCCGCGGCAGCGCGAGATCCCGCTGCCCAAGCTGCCCCCCGGCCCGCCGCCCGGCCCCTCCCCGGCGGTGCTGGCGGCGGCCATGGCCAGCGCGCTCCGGGCGCAGCCCGCCCCGCAGCAGCCGGCCGGGCTGCGCCGCATCCTGCGCCCGGCGGCCTGGGGCCTCTCCGCCCTTCTCCACCTCGCCCTGGTGGTGCCGCTTCTCCTTCCCTCGGAAACGCCCGAGGCCACGGTCCCCGCGATCGAGGTGGAGACCACCCCCGCGCCCGAGCCCCTGCCCACGCCCGACCCCGCCCCGGTGACCGAGGAGGCCGCCGCGGCCCCGCCCGAGGCCGTGGCCGCCGCCACGCCGCCCCCGCCCGACGCCGCCCAGCCCCCGCCGCCGGACGCGGCACCGCCCCCGCCGCCCGAGGCCGCGGCCCCGCCACCCCCGGAATCCGTCCAGCCGCCGCCGCCCGAGACGGTGGCCGCCACGCCGCCCCCGCCCGTGGCCCCGCCCCCGCCCGAGGCCGTGCGCCCCCCGCCGCCGGAACAGGTGGCGATGGTCGAGCCGGACCCGATCGCCCCGCCCGAGCCCGAGGCCCCGCCCCCGCCGGAGGTTCAGGCCGCCGAGCCGCCGCCGGTCGAGGTCGCCGAGCCCGTTCCGCTGCCTCCGCCCCCCCCCCCCGCGCCGCCCCCGGTGCCGCAGCAGGCCCGCGCGCCCCGGCCCACCCCGCCGCCCCAGCCGCGCCGCCCGCAGGTGGCCGAGCAGGCGCCGGTGCAGCCCTATGCGCCGCCCGTCCAGGCGCCGCCCGCGCCCAATCCGGTGCCCGCGCCCTCGGCCGCCCCGGCCCGCGCCTCCTCCATCCCGCCCAGCTATGTCGGGATGATCCAGGCCGCGCTGCGCCGGGTGCAGCGCTACCCCGCCGGCGCCCGCGCCCGCCGCGCCCAGGGCGTGGCCATGGTGAACTTCACCCTGGCCCGCGACGGCCGGGTGGTCACCGCCCGCCTCGCCCGCTCCTCCGGCGACGAGGACCTGGACGAGGAAGCCCTGGCGATGCTGGAGCGGGTCACCATGCCGCCCCTGCCGGACGACTATTCCGGCAGCACCATGCCCCTGGTGGTGCCGATCAGCTTCACCCTGCGCTGAGGCGGGATCCGGGCCGGGAGCATCCCGGCCCGGCCCCTCGTTGAGGGGGCGGATTCACCGGCGGCGGCCGGTTCCGCCCTGTCCCGATCCGCCCTAGCCTCTGCCCAGGAACGACCAGGCAAGGCCAGCAACCATGAATCTCGCCCGCTTTCCCCGCATCCGGCTGGGCCATCTGCCGACGCCGCTGGAGCCGATGGAGCGGCTCTCGAAGCACCTCGGCGGGCCGAAGCTCTGGATCAAGCGGGACGACTGCACCGGCCTCTCCACCGGCGGCAACAAGACCCGCAAGCTGGAATACCTGATGGCCGACGCGCTGGCGGGGGGCGCCGACACGGTCATCACCCAGGGCGCCACCCAGTCCAACCACGCCCGCCAGACCGCCGCCGCCGCGGCCAAGCTCGGCCTCGCCTGCCACATCCTGCTCGAGGACCGGACGGGCTATACCGACCCCGCCTATACCCGCTCCGCCAATGTGCTGATGGACCGGCTGCACGGCGCCACCATCTCCCGCCGCCCCGGCGGGGCGGACATGCAGGCGGAGATGGAGGCCCTGGCCGAGGAGCTGCGGAAGTCCGGCAAGCGCCCCTACGTCATCCCGGGCGGCGGCTCCAACCCCGTGGGGGCGCTGGGCTATGTCGGCGCCGCGCTGGAGCTCGTGGCCCAGGCCTCCGAGATCGGCCTGCGGATCGACCATGTGGTCCATGCCACCGGCAGCGCCGGCACCCAGGCCGGGCTCGTCGCGGGCCTCGTCGGGCTGAACAGCGGCATCCCCGTCCTCGGCATCGGCGTCCGCGCCCCGCGCGAGAAGCAGGAGGCCAATGTCCTCGCCCTCGCCCAGCGCACCGCCGACCATCTCGGCCTGCCCCAGGGCACGATCCGCGCCGAGCATGTGCGCGCCAATTGCGACTATGTCGGCCAGGGCTACGGCATCCCCACCCAGGGCATGGTGGAGGCGGTGAAGCTGCTGGCGGAACAGGAGGGAATCCTCCTGGACCCGGTCTATTCCGGCAAGGGCATGGCCGGGCTGATCGACCTGATCGGCAAGGGCAGCTTCGGGCCCGAGGAGAACGTGGTGTTCATCCACACCGGCGGCGCCGTGGGCCTGTTCGGCTACCCCGACGCCTTCGACCTCCCGCCTGAGGCGGCCTGAGGCGGCCGGCTCGGGAAGGGCAGGCCCCTCCCGCGCCGAGGCGGCGCCTCAGTCCATGCGCGCGCCGGAGATCTGCACCATCTCGCGCCACAGCGGGCGCTCCCGCTCCGCGCGCTCCCGCGCCCCGGCCGGGGTGGTGGCCAGGGCCTGGGCGCCGGCCACCAGGAAGCGCTGGCGCAGCGCGGGGTCGGCGGCCACGTCCTGCACGGCGGCGGAGAGCTGCTGTTGGATAGTCTCCGGCACGCCCGCCGGCCCGATCAGCGCGGACCAGGCGGTGACGACCAGCTCCGGCATCCCGGCCTCGGCCATGGTGGGCACCTGGGGCAGGGTCGGCCAGCGCTCGGCGGTCGTCATCGCCAGCGCCGTCATCTCCCCCTGCTCGATCACCCCGGCATAGGAGGCGAGGTTGTCCACCGCGAAGTCCACGTCGCCGGACAGCATGGCGGGGATGACCTGGGCGGCGCTGCGGAAGGGCACATGGGTGCAGGCGACGCCCGCCCGCTTGAACAGCAGCTCGGAGCAGAGATGCGCCGTGGTGCCCACGCCGGAGGTGCCATAGGTCACGCCGCCGCGCCGGCCCTTCGCCCAGGCCAGGAATTCCCCGACCGTCTTTGCCTGGATGTGCCGCTTCGCCACCACCGCGACATTCGGCACCTCCCAGGTCAGCGACATGGGCGCGAGGTCGCGCGCGGGGTCATGCGGCATGGAGGTGTAGAGCAGGGGGTTGATGACGAAGTTGCCCACCGGCGCCGTGCCCAGCACATAGCCGTCCGGCGCCGCCTTCGCGACCGCGTCCACCCCGATGATGCCGCCCGCGCCGGAGCGGTTCTCGACCACCACCGGCTGGCCGAGCCGCTCGCGCAGCCCGTCCGCCAGGATACGGGTCAGCACATCCGTCGCGCCGCCGGCGGGATAGGGGCAGATCAGCCGGATCGGGCGGTTGGGATAGGCGGGCTGGGCCTGGACCCGGCCGGAAAGGGCGGCGGCACCGGCCGAACCGAGGATCATGCGGCGTGAGAGCATAGGAACTTCCAATCGACTGAACACAAAAAGGCGGGCTGCCTGCCGGCCGCACCGCTGACGGATCCGTGCCAGTTCCGTGCCACCCAGGGCCCACCGGCACGCACCGCCGGTCACGTCGGCTGCGTCGCCGCCCCGGCCCCGTCTCCGCAGAGCCGCCGCACATCCGCCAGCAGCGCCGCGCCGTCCCAGGCCGCCGCCCCTTCCAGCCGCCCGCGCTCCCGCCCCTCGCGGTCGATCAGGATGGTGGTCGGCAGCCCCCGCGCCTTGAAGGCCCGCATGGCGGCCGAGCCCGGGTCCAGCCAGATCCCCAGGTTGCGGATGCCGGTCCGGGCATAGAAGGGCTCCACCTGCGCCCGCCCCCCACGGTCCGAGGAGGCGGGGATCACCAGGATGCCGTCCCCGGCCAGCAGCGACGAAAGCCGGTCCAGCGCGGGCATCTCCTCCACGCAGGGCGGGCACCAGGTGGCCCAGAGGTTCAGCACCACCCCCTTGCCCCGGAAATGGCCGATCTCCCGCCGCACCCCCTCCGGGTCGGTCAGCGCGAACTCCGGCAGGGGCTTCGGCCCCTCCTCCCGCAGCGTCCCGATCGGCTGCGCCCGTGCTGGACGTTGGGGGAGCCCCGCGCCTAGTGTCCCGCCCGCCAGAAGCCCCAGCGCCGCGCGGCGACCAAAACCTACCACTGATCGAGAACTCCCCACCCGTGCCCGACGATCATGCCAAGCCCCAGTCCAATGCCAATGCCGCCCAGGCGAACGCGGCCTGGGGCGGGCGCTACGCGGCAGGCCCCTCCGCCATCATGCAGGCGATCAACGCCTCCATCGGCTTCGACCGCAAGATGTGGCGGCAGGACATCAAGGGCAGCCTCGCCCATGCCGCGATGCTCGCCCATGTGGGGATCATCTCCGCCGAGGACGAGGCCGCGATCCGCGACGGGCTGAACGCCATCGGCGAGGAGATCGAGGCCGGGGACTTCCCCTTCAGCGAGGCGCTGGAGGACATCCACATGAACATCGAGGCGCGGCTGACCGAGCGCATCGGGGAAGCGGGCAAGCGCCTGCACACCGCCCGCAGCCGCAACGACCAGGTGGCCCTCGACGTCCGCCTCTGGACCCGTGACGCGATCGACGGGCTCGACGCCCAGGTCGCGGACGTGATGAAGGCGCTGGCCGAAAAGGCCGCCGAGCATGCCGGCACCGTCATGCCGGGCTTCACCCATCTCCAGCCCGCCCAGCCCACCACCTTCGGCCACCACCTGCTGGCCTATGTGGAAATGCTCTCGCGCGACCGCGGCCGGCTGGCCGATTGCCGGCGCCGCCTGAACGAAAGCCCCCTCGGCGCCGCCGCCCTCTGCGGCACCGGCTTCCCGATCGACCGGCACATGACCGCCGCCGCGCTGGGCTTCGACGGCCCGACGCGCAACAGCCTGGACTCCGTCGCCTCCCGCGACTTCGCGCTCGAATTCCTCTCGGCGGCCGCCATCTGCGCCACCCACCTCTCCCGCTTCGCGGAGGAGGTGGTGATCTGGACCAACCCCTACTTCAACTTCGTCAAGCTGTCGGACGCCTTCACCACCGGCTCCTCCATCATGCCGCAGAAGCGCAACCCGGACGCGGCGGAGCTGGTGCGCGCCAAGCCCGGCCGCATCGCCGGCGCCCTGGTCGGCCTCCTCACCGTCATGAAGGGCCTGCCCCTGACCTACGGAAAGGACATGCAGGAGGACAAGGAAGGCATCTTCGACGCGGCCGAGAACCTGGCCCTGGCCCTGGCCGCCACGGCCGGGATGGTGCGGGACATGCAGCCCGTGGTCGGCCGCCTGGCCGAGGCCGCCGGCGCCGGCTTCTCCACCGCCACCGACCTCGCGGACTGGCTGGTGCGCGAACTGAAGCTCCCCTTCCGCGACGCCCACCACGTCACCGGCCGCCTGGTCGCCAAGGCCGAAAGCATGAACGTGGACCTCGCCGGCCTCACCATCGGGGAAATGCAGGCGGTGGAACCCCGCATCACGGAAGCGGTGTTCGGCGTGCTCTCGGTCGCCGCCTCCGTCCGCTCGCGCACCTCCTTCGGCGGCACGGCGCCGGCCAACGTGGCCGCCATGGCCCGCGAATGGGTGGGGAAGCTGGCATGAAGGCCCTCACCCTCCTGGCCGCGGCCCTGGCGCTCGCGGCCTGCGGCCGCGTGGGCCCCATCCGCTCCCCCGGGCCGGCCGGGGCCATCACCTACCCCCGCGCCTATCCCTACTTCCCGCCGGGCACCCATCCGGGCGACCCGCCGGCACCCGCCCGGCCCGCGGATTCCCTCACCCCCGGCGCGCCGCCCGCCGACACCCCGCTGGAATCCACCGACACCCCCATCGCCCGCCCCGGCAGCCCCCGCTGAACCCATGCGAAGCCTGTCCCTCATCCTCCTGCTGGCAGGCGGCGCCGGGGTGCTGGGCACCTTCGCCATGGCCCTCTCGGGCGATATGGCCGGGGCCACGCGCATGGCCGGCATCGCCGCCTCGGCCCTCATCCTCGGGATGATCCTCCACCGGCGCTGAGGGCCGCGCCAGCGGAGGGCTCCGCCCTCCACCCGCCAAGGGCCTGAGGCCCTTGGAACCCCGTCTGACTGCCGTGGATGCCCCGGATGGAAGGGGTCTCTGGTGAGGGGGATTGATCCTGCGTTTGCAGTCGCCTCGGGTCATCGACCCGAGGCGCACCGTCAGCCCGGCGATTCCAAACTCCCAAAAAAAGAAGAAGGTGAGGGGTCCGGGGAGAGGAAGAATTCCTTCTTCCTCTCCCCGGGACAGACCGACACCCCCGAACACCGCCCCGCAACGCAGCAATGCGCAGCCACCGGTTGTCCCCCGCCCCCGCAGCGCCGATATGGGGCGCGGCGAGGCTGCCCTTCGTGCCGCTCGCTTCCCATGCGCCGCTCCCCCGCGCCGAGTCCTGCCTGATGGGGCAGGGCCGCCGCGTCCAGGCGCCCCTTCTTCTTGGACGTCTGGAATGCCCTTCGACACGCTCCCCACGCCGCTGCGCGATGCGCTCGCCGCTCGCGGCTATGCCACCCCCACCCCTGTCCAGGCCGCCGTGCTGGCCGAGGGCACCGACGGGCGCGACCTGCTCGTCTCCGCCCGCACCGGCTCCGGCAAGACCGTCGCCTACGGCATGGCCCTGGCCAGCACCCTGCTCGGCGAGGCTCCGCGCCTGCCGGCCCCCGGCGCGCCGCTCGCCCTGGTCGTCGCCCCCACGCGCGAGCTCGCCCTGCAGGTGAAGGCGGAGCTGACCTGGCTCTACGCCCCCGCCGGCGGCCGCATCGCCTCCTGCGTCGGCGGCATGGACCCGGTGGCCGAGCGCCGCGCGCTCTCGGCCGGCGTCCATATCGCGGTCGGCACCCCCGGCCGCGTGCGCGACCATATCGAGCGCAACAACCTCCGCACCGACGCCATCCGCGCCGTCGTGCTCGACGAGGCCGACGAGATGCTCGACCTCGGCTTCCGCGAGGAGCTGGAGGCCATCCTCGGCGCCCTGCCCGAGAGCCGCCGCACCCTTCTCTTCTCCGCCACCGTCCCGCGCCCGATCGCGCAGATGGCCAAGCAGTTCCAGCGCGACGCGCTGCGCATCGAGGCCACCTCGGGCGACGAGGCGCATGGCGACATCGCCTACCGCGCCGCCCTGGTCGCCCCCGGGGACATCGAGCGCGCCGTGGTGAACGCGCTGCGCCTGGAAGATGCCCCCATCTCGATGGTGTTCTGCTCCACCCGCGCCGCGGTGAACCGCCTGCACGGCAACCTCTCGGAGCGCGGCTTCGAGACGGTCGCCCTCTCCGGCGAGCTGTCCCAGGCCGAGCGCACCCGCGCCCTGCAGTCGCTGCGCGACCGCAAGGCCCGAATCTGCGTCGCGACCGACGTCGCCGCCCGCGGCATCGACCTGCCCGAGCTGGACCTGGTGATCCACGCGGAGCTTCCGCGTGACCCCGAGACCCTGCTGCACCGCTCCGGCCGCACCGGCCGCGCCGGGCGCAAGGGCGTCAGCCTGCTGATCGTGCCGCCCGCCCGCCGCCGCATCGCCGAGCGCCTGCTCCAGGCCGCCCGCGTCGAGGCCGATTGGGGCCCCGCGCCTTCCGCCGAACAGGTCCGCGCCCGGGACGCCGAGCGCATCGCCGCCCGCGCGACCGAGATCCTGGGCGAGGAAGCCGCCGAGGAGGATCTGGCCATTGCCCGCAGCCTCACCGGGCTGAGCGGCGACCCGGCCGGCTGGAGCCGCACGGAGGACGGGGCCTCCCCCTCCGGCATCGACCCGGTGGCCCTGGCCGCCGCCCTGGTGAAGCTGCTCCGCGCCCCGCTCCCCGCGCCGGAGGAGCTCGCCGCCATGACCGATCGCCCCCGCCGCCCCGCGGGCTTCGACGGCCCGCGCGAGGTGGGCGGCCCGCCTCCCGCCTCCGAGGGGATCTGGTTCCGCGTCGGCGTCGGCCGCGACGGCCAGGCGGATCCGCGCTGGATGCTGCCCTTCCTCTGCAAGCGCGGCGACGTCTCGCGCGCGGAAATCGGCCGCATCCGCATCCAGGGCCGCGAGACCCAGGTGGAGATCGCGCCCTACGCCGCCGCCCATTTCGCCACCAATGCCCGCCGCCCCGGCGGCGAGGAGGCGCATATCCGCATCGAGCCGATGCAGCCCCTTCCGCGCACGGCGGCGGCCCCGGCACGGCGCAAGCGGGCCTGACCGGGCCGGGCGGGGAGGGGAGGGGCGTCTCCCCTCCCCGCCCGGCTTCGCCTAGCCCAGCAGCCCCATCGCCCCGCGCCCGGGCGGGCGGTCCGTCACCCCCGCCGCGCGCGGGTTCCACCACCAGCTTCCCCCCGGCCCGACGATCACGCCCGCATGCAGCCGCGGCGCGGAGACATAGCGGGCCTCCCCGCCCAGGATCGCGGCCCCGCGCGGCGCCAGCGCATGGGGCGGATCGCGCGAGATCAGCCGGCGCGTGCCGGTGGAAAGCCGCTTCAGCACGTCCCGCAGGATCAGGTCCGTCACCGGGAAGACCGGGTCGGCGCCGCGCAGGCGGCGGAACAGCGCATCCTCGCTGCGCGCCCCCTCGGCCACGGCCTGCATGACCTGCCGCTCCGTCAGCCCCAGCCCGTCCGTCACCCAGGGCAGGTCTTGCAGGTGGCGGCGGATGGCGCGCGCCAGATGCGGCAGCGGCAGCGCGCGGCGGGAAAGGCGGTCCAGCGCCACCGGCTCGGGCTCGGTGAAGGCCTGCCAGGCCTCGGCCCCCGCCTCCACGGCGGCCCAGGGCAGGGCGGCCGGCACCAGCGCGTCCAGCTCCGCCTGGGTGTAGTCCGCGAAGGGCCGCACCCCGTCGCAGGGCATGAGCCAGAGCCGCCCGGCCAGGGCCGGCCAATCCGCCAGCAGCGAGAGCAGCCGGATCAGCACCGCCTGGTCCCACAGGTCATGCTCGAACCACAGCAGGATGCGGTCATACCCCGTCAGCTCGCGCAGCGCCGCGTATTCGCCCAGCAGCCGCTCGCGCACCTCGCCCAGATCCGCGCCGTAATGGGCCGCGACGAAGCCCGCGCGCCGGGCGATGTACTCCTCCGGGAACTCCCCATGCACCGGCCCCTGGCACACCGGGTCGGCGAGGCAGAAATAGGTGCCCGGCACCCGCCCCCGCAGGTCGTCGCCGCAGCGGATGGAGGCGGTGCCCCCGCTCATAGCGCCCGGTGGGCGATGTCGCGCCGGCAGAAGCCGCCTGGCCAGTCCAGCGCGTCCACGGCGGCATAGGCCGCGTCCCGCGCCGCACGCAGATCCTTCGCCGTGGCCCCGATGCCCAGCACGCGCCCGCCCGAGGCCACCACGGCGCCATCCGCCCCGCGCGCGGTGCCGGCATGAAACACCCGCACCCCCGGCACGGCCGCCGCCGCCTCCAGCCCGCCGATCGCCTCACCCTTCCGCACCGCGCCGGGATAGCCGCGCGCGGCCATCACCACCACCAGCGCCGGATCATCGGACCATTCCAGCGAAACGCCGGAAAGATCCCCGCGCGCGGAGGCGAGCAGCGCGGGCAGGAGGTCGCTCCGCAGCCGCATCATCAGCACCTGGCATTCGGGGTCACCGAAGCGCACGTTGAACTCGATCACGCGCGGGCCCGTCGCCGTCAGCATCAGCCCGACGAAGAGCACGCCACGGAAGGGCGCGCCGCGCCGGCTCATCTCCGCCAGCACGGGCTCCACCACCCGCGCCATCACCTCGTCCCGCACCGCATCCGTGAAGGCGGGCGACGGGGAATAGGCGCCCATGCCGCCCGTGTTCGGGCCGGTGTCGCCGTCGCCCATGCGCTTGTGGTCCTGCGCGGCGGCCATGGGGATGGCGCGCGTGCCGTCGCAAAGCGCGAAGAACGAGGCCTCCTCGCCGATCATGCATTCCTCGATCACCACCGAGGCGCCGGCGGCGCCATGCACCCGGCTCTCCATGATGTCGGCGATCGCCGCCTCGGCCTCCTCCAGCGTGGCGGCCACCACCACGCCCTTGCCGGCCGCCAGCCCATCCGCCTTCACCACGATCGGCGCGCCCTGGGCCCGCAGATAATCCCGCGCGGCCCCGGGGTCGTCGAAGCGCTGCCAGGCCGCCGTGGGCGCGCCGGCCGCGTCCAGCACCGCCTTGGTGAAGGCCTTGGAGCCCTCCAGCATCGCGGCGGCCGCGCTCGGCCCGAAACAGGGAATGCCCGCCGCGGCGCAGGCATCGGCCAGGCCCAGGGTCAGCGGCGCCTCGGGCCCCGCCACCACCAGCTCCACGCCGTTCCCGCGCGCGAAACCCACCAGCCCCGCCACGTCCTCGGCGCCGATCGCCACGCATTCGGCATGGGCGGCAATTCCCGGGTTCCCCGGCGCGCACCACAGCTTCGTCAGAAGCGGGCTTTCCGAAATCCGCCATGCCAGCGCGTGCTCGCGCCCACCGCCGCCGACCAGCAGAACCTTCATCTCGCGCCCGATCCCCTGTTCCGTCGCGGCGCCTTATGCCGTGGAAGCCGCCGCGCGTCAGGTCACCAAGGGGAACATGACGCAGAATCCCGCCCCGCGGGGCTGCTCCACCCTCTCCAGCCGCCCGCCCACCTGGCGCACCAGCCGCCGGACCAGCTCCGTGCCCGAGCTGCCGGACCGGGGCGGCCCCATCCCCACCCCGTCATCCCGCACGCAAAGCCGCACCTCCGCGCCGGGCGGAACCTGGAACTCCACCCGGATCACCCCTTCCCGCCCCTCGGGAAAGGCATGCTTCAGCGCGTTCGTCACCAGCTCGTTCACGATCAGCCCGAGCGGGACGGCCCGGGAATGCGGCATCTCCACCGGTTCCAGCGCCGTCTCGATCAGCACGCCCTCCCGCCGGGCGGAGAGGTTGCCGCAAAGCGCCTGGAGATATTCCGCGATGTCGATCAGCCCCGTCCCGCGCTCGAAGCTGAGCTGATCATGCGCCACGCCGATCGCCGCCACCCGGTCCAGCACATGGCCGAAGATCCGCCGCGCCTCCGCATCCGGCAGCCGCCGCCGCTGCATCACGAGCAGCGACAGGACGAGCTGGAGGTCGTTCTTCGCCCGGTGCTGCAACTCGCCGCGCAGCATCCGCTCCTGCGCCAGCTGCCGCGCGGCATCCGCGGCCGCCTCCTTCACCTCCGTCACCCCGCCCCGATGCGCCAGCGCCAGCCCCAGCGTGTTCGCCATGGCGGAGAGGAACTGCACGTCATCCGGCCCGAAACGCCGGGGCACGTCGCTGTCCACCTCCAGCACGCCCCAGACATCCCCATCCACCGCCACCGGCACGTTCAGCGCGGAGACGATCCCGTGTTCCCGCAGCACGGCGGAGTAGCGGAACTCCGCGTCATGCGGCAGGTCGTCGATGATGTTGGGCTGGCGCGTCCGCAGCGCCTGGCCGGGCAGGGAGGCGAGGTCGGTGCCCAGGCTGACATGCCCCACCACCCCCGGCTTCCAGCCCACCCCGGCCACGATCAGCAGGTCCCCGCTCTCCGGCCGGTGCCGCAGCGCCTTGGTGTGGCGGATGCCGATGCCGCGCGCGGCCTGCACGCAGGCCAGTTGCAGCAACCGCTCCGCCTCGCTCGCCTCGGCCGCCATGCGCCCGAAATCGTTCAGGATCTCGCCATAGCGGCGCAGCCGCGCGAGCTGCTCCTCCAACGGCTCGTCCCTCGAAACCCGGGCATCATCCATCAAGGCCGGCAATCTTCCGCTGTTGCAGGAACGAAAGGGGCGAGGCCGGGGGAAGGTTTCGGCCGCCCCGCGTGGCGCGCGCGGGGCTGAGCGCCCATAATGGCCCCATGGACGGCACCGCCAGCAGCAACATCCCGGAATACAGCGTCTCGGAGATCTCGGGCGCGGTGAAGCGCACGCTGGAAAGCGCCTTCGGCCGCATCCGCGTGCGGGGCGAGATCTGCGAGTTCAAGACCTACCCCTCCGGCCACTCCTACCTCTCGATGAAGGACGAGTCCGGCACCATCCGCGCCATCATCTGGCGCGGCGCCCTCTCCAAGCTCCAGGTGAAGCCGGAGAACGGGGTGGAGGTGATCGCCACCGGCAAGATCACCGCCTCCGACAAGCGCTCGGACTACGCGTTGCAGATCGAGAAGCTGGAATATGCCGGCGAGGGCGCGTTGCTCGCCCGCATCGAGAAGCTGCGGCAGCGCATCGGCGCCGAAGGCCTGTTCGACGAGGGCCGCAAGCGCCCCCTGCCCTTCCTGCCGGAGGTGATCGGCGTCATCACCTCGGAAAAGGGCGCGGTGCTGCACGACATCCGCACCACCCTCGCCCGCCGCTTCCCCCGCCGCGTGCTGCTCATCCCCGTGGCCGTGCAGGGCCAGGGCGCGGCGGAACAGGTGGCCGCCGCCATCGCCACCATGGGGGGCCTCTCGCCCCTCGGCCGCATCCCGCGCCCGGATGTCATCATCGTCGCGCGCGGCGGCGGCAGCCTCGAGGACCTGATGGCCTTCAACGAGGAGGTCGTCGTCCGCGCCGCCGCCGCCTCGCCCATCCCCCTCATCTCCGCCGTCGGCCACGAGACCGACACGACGCTGATCGACTTCGCCTCCGACCGCCGGGCGCCCACCCCCACCGCCGCCGCCGAGCTCGCCGTCCCCTCGCGCGAGGAGCTGCTGGCGGCCCTGCAGCAGCGCGGCACCCGCCTGCACCGCGCCGGGCATTCGGTGCTGCAACGCGGCCATCTCCGCCTCTCCCGCGCCGCCTCCGGCCTGCCGGACCTGCCCGCGCTGATCGCCGCCGGCCGCAATCGGCTGGAGGATCGCGGGCACCGGCTGCAACTCGCCCCGCGCGCCCTCATCGCGGCCAAGCGCCGCGGCCTCGAAACCACCGCCGCCCGCCTGCCCCGCCCGCAGGAGGCCATCGCCGCCCGCCGCGCGGCGCTGAACCTCCTCCAGCTCCGCGTCGCCGGCGCCGCCCGGGCCGCCATCGGCCGGCAGTCCCGCGCCCTGGCCCGCCTGCCGGACCCCGCCCCCTTCCTGCGCGGCCAGCTGCGCGAGGGGCGCGCCGCCTTTGCCCGGACCGCCGAACGCCTGGACGCCGCCGCCCAGCGCCGCCTGGCGGAACGCAACGCCAGCCTCTCCCGCATCCCCGACCCCACGCCCATCATCGCGGCCCGCCTGCGCGAATCCCGCGCGGCGCTGGGCGGCCTCGCGGCGCGGCTCGAAGGCGCCTCCTACCAGGCGCTGCTGGAACGCGGCTTCGCCCTGGTGCGCGACGCCAACGGCCTGCCCGTCACCGCCGCGGCCAGCGTGGCGCCGGGGCAGAAGCTCGCCCTGCAATTCGCGGACGGCCTCGTGAACGTGACCGATGACCGCGCCAGGAAGCGCGGGAAGGCGGATGTGCAGGGGTCGCTGCTGTAGGAAGAAGGCCGGGGGGAGGTATCCCCCCGGACCCCCTTCTATCTTTGTCGGTTTTGCTGGAGCACGGATGAGCGATCGCGCGCTGAACCTGTCACGTCGTGCAACGCTGGGGCTTCCCGCGCTGCTGCTCGCGAGGCCGGCGGCGGCGCTCGTCCTGCCGGAACGGATCGCCCAGGGCGCGCTCGTCACCGGGCGCGTGGATCCGGGCAGCCGGGTCGGCTTCGAGGGGCGTAACCTCCGCGTCTCGCCGGACGGCCTTTTCGTCTTCGGCCTCGGCCGCGATGCCGGCCCGCAGGCCAGCCTCACGGTCACCGCCCCGAACGGCGCGCGCGAGGAACGCCGCATCGCCATCGCCCCGCGCGAATGGGACATCCAGCGCCTGGAAGGCCTGCCGCCCCGCATGGTCACGCCGGATGCCGAAGCCCTGGCCCGCATCCGGGCGGAGCAGGAGCGCCTCAACGCCGCCCGCCGCACGGACACGGCCACGCCCCATTTCGCGGAGGGCTTCGAATGGCCCGCGCGCGGGCGGATCAGCGGCGTCTATGGCAGCCAGCGCATCCTCAACGGCCAGCCGCGTGCCCCGCATCTCGGCCTGGATGTCGCGGTGCCCGTCGGCACGCCGCTGGTCGCCGCCGCCTCGGGCCGCGTCACCCTCGCGGACGACCTCTACTTCACCGGCAACACGATGCTGATCGAGCATGGCCACGGCGTGACCACCCTCTACGCCCATATGTCGCGGCTGGATCTGCGTGAGGGAGACCCCGTCTCAAGGGGCCAGGTCATCGGCGCCTCGGGCGCCACGGGCCGCGTGACCGGCCCGCATCTTCATCTCGGCCTCTTCTGGCTCGCGACCTCGCTCGACCCGCGGCCCGTCCTTCCCTGACCTCCCGTCCCGCGCCTCAGGCGGCGGCCGGGCGCAGGCTCGCCGCCGGGGCCGGCGGGGAAGCCGGCATCGCGGGCAGGGCCATGGAACCGGCGGACATCGTCATCAACCCGCTCCGGGAATCGGGGCGAGGGCTTTCCAGCAGGGGCCGCGGAGCGCCGCGCAGCAGCACCCGCGGCGGGAAGTAGTCGCGGCCGGGAAGCGGAACGCGCATGAAACCTCACTCCAATACAGGGCCTTAAAGCACTGGCCGTGCCCGAAAGTGTTGCCCGGCGCGGCGCCCCGCAAGACGTCCGGCCGTGACAAGACGGTGAAGAGCGACGCCACCTTGCCGGGGCCGGAAACGCGGTGCCCACCCGGCCGTTGCGGGCCGTCGCGCAACTTCCGCCGGCGTTATGAAATAAGCCTTAAAGCTTCTTTCACCGCGCGGCCCGGACGTTACGCCATCCGCTCCGCGCGCACCCTATCCTGGGTTACTCCGCACCGAGGACGACGCCATCGGAAGGAGGGGCGCGACGCCGCTATCCCCTCACCGCGCGGGCGGCCTCGTCCACCACCACCCGCCCGTCCTCCATCGCGACGATCCGGTCCGCCACGTCCAGGATGCGCGGGTCATGCGTCACCAGCAGGATGGCCGTCCCGCGGGACCGCGCGAGGTCGCGCAGCAGATGCACCACCTCCTGCCCGCTCGCCTTGTCCAGCGCCGCGGTGGGCTCGTCCGCCAGGATCAGCCCGGGGCTGCCCACCAGCGCGCGTGCCACCGCCACGCGCTGCCGCTGCCCGCCGGAAAGCTGCCCGGGCCCCTTCCCCGCATGCTCGGCCAGCCCCACGGAGGCGAGCATGGCATCGGCCCGCTCCAGCCGCTCGCGCTCCGTCGTCGCGCCATCCAGCTCCAGCGCCATCGCCACGTTCTGCCGCGCGCTGAGGAAGCCGAGCAGGTTGTGGCTCTGGAAGATGAAGCCGATCCGCCGCCGCAGCGCCACGCGCTCCGCCTCGCGCGCGCCGGCCAGCTCGCGCCCCAGCACGCGGCAGGATCCCTCCTGCACGCCGCGCAGCGCGCCCGCCAGCGTCAGCAGCGTCGTCTTGCCGCTGCCGGAGGGGCCGGTGAGGATCACGATCTCCCCCGGCCCGACGCGCAGGTCCACCTCCCGCAGAACCTCCCGCCGCAAGGCCCCTTCGCCATAGGCATAGGTGACGTCGCGGATCTCGACCGGGTTCTCCATCAGAACATGTCCGCCGGATCGGCGTCGCGCAGCTTGCGCACGGCCAGCAGCCCGGCCACGCCGCACATGGCGAAGATCATCAGGAACACCGTCACCGCGCGCTCCGTGGCCATGGCCAGCGGCAGGAAGGTCGCATCCGCGATCACGCCATAGAGCATCGCGGAGGCGACGATGCCCGGCACGAAACCCAGCAGCGCGAGGATCCCCGCCGCGCCCAGCACCACGCGCGACAGATGCCCGTTGGAATAGCCCATCGCCTTCAGCGTGGCGTATTCCTTCAGATGCCCGGCGATGTCGCTGAACAGGATCTGGTAGACGATCACCATGCCGACGATCAGCCCCATCAGGCTGCCGAAGGAGAAGATGAAGCCGATCGGCGTCGCCTCCTCCCAGTAGCGCAGCTCGTGCCGCCGCAATTCCTCCTGCGTCAGCACGGAGACGTCCGGCGGCATGATCGCGCGCAGCGCCGCCTGCGCCGCCAGCCGGTCGGCCCCGGGCTTCAGCCGGATCGCGGCCAGGTCCACCATCTCCTGCGGCCTCTCCCGCACCGCGCGGCGGAAGTTCACCTCCGACAGCACGGCATTGCCGTCCGCGCCGAAGGAGGTTCCCATCTCCACCGTGCCCACCACCCGCATCTCGCGGTTGCCGATCTGCACGGCGAAGGGCCCCTGCTCCTGGAACATCCGCAGCACCGGGCCGAATTCGGGCCGCGAGCGCGCGTCGAAGGCGATGGTGTCCGGCTGCTTTAGCGCCTCGCGCATCGCGGCCAGCCCGGGCAGGTCCAGCACCCCCGCTTCGGCGTCGAAGCCGATGAGCTGGATCATGCGCCGCTTCCCCGATTCCGGGTTCCGGAAACTCGCCTGCGCGAGATAGACCGGCACGGCCGCCTGCACCGCCTCCACCCCCAGCGCCTGCGAGACCCGCACGCGCGGGATGGTCTCCGGCCGGAAGGAGGCGAGCGTCATCGGGCTCATCAGGAACAGGTCCGCCCGCATCGCGCCGATCAGCGTCGTCGCGCTCTCGAACAGCGCGGCGCGGAAGCCGAGCTGCATGAAGACCAGCACGCAGGCGAACATCACCCCCGCGATGGCCGAGGCCAGCCGCGCCCGCTCCGAGCGCAGCTGCCGCCAGGCCAGCCGCACCGCCAGCCAGGAGCCGGAGAGGAAGCCCGGCGCGCGCATCGCGCCACGCGCGGCGGGCCGGAGGTCGGACATCGCGTTCACGGCCGGATCGCCACCTGAACCTGCATGCCGGAACGCCGCAGCAGCGCCTGGCGCCCCGCCTCGTCCAGCGTCAGCCGCACCTCCACCGTGCGCGCATCCACCGCCGCCACGGGGTCCGTGCCCGCCTGGGTCGTGCGCCGCACCACCCAGCCGATCTCGCGCACCACGGCATGGTGGCGCACGGCCTCGCCCGGCACCACCACCTCGGCCGCGGCACCCTCCCGCAGGCGCGGCAGGTCGGTCTCATACACATCCGCCACCACGTCGAGGCGGGAGAGGTCGCCCATCTCCAGCACGCCGTCGCTGCTCACCGCCTCGCCCGCCCGCGCGATCACGCGCAGGATCGTGCCGTCCGAAGGCGCGCGCAGCCGCGCGAGATCCGCATCGGCCCGTGCCCGCGCCAGCGCGGCCTCCGCCGCCGCCAGGTCGGCCTGGGCCCGTGCCACGTCCTCGTCCCGCGGGTTCCGCAGCGTCTCCAGGTCCGCCTCGGCCGTGGCACGCTCCGCCGCGCGCTGCGTGGCGAGGAAGCGGTTCCGCTCCGCCTGCGCCGCCGCCCCCGCGCCGGAGGAAACGAGCGAGGCCGAGCGCGCCGCGTCCCGCCGCGCCGTCTCCTCGGCCGCGCGCAGCGCCGCCACCCGCGCCTCGGCCGCGGCCACCTCGCTCTCGCGGCCGCCGCGCCGGGTGCGCTCCAGCGTCGCGCTGGCCTGCGCCATCCGCGCCGCCGCCTCGGCCATCGCCGCGTCGCGCTGCGCGGCATCGGCGAATTCGGCCAGGACCTGCCCGGCCTTCACCGCATCGCCCTCCGCCACCAGCAGCCGCTCCAGCCGCGCGCCCATGCTCAGCCCGGGCGCCGCCAGGCGCCGGATGCGCCCCGCCGGCTCCACCCGCCCCAGCGCGCCCACCCCGGCCGGCGCCGAGGCCGCGGCCGGCGGCGCCACCGCCCCGCCCATCGGCCCGGAGGCGAAGGGCCCCAGCCCCAGGCCCCATGCCCCGATCCCGGCCGCCGCCACCACGGCGCCGATCAACGCCCAGCGTTTCACGTCTTCGCCTCCAGCAGCCCCACCAGCGTGGCCCGCAGCGCCGCCAGCTCCTCCGCCCCGGGGTCGTAGAGGCGGAACAGCCGCGCCATGAACAGCCCGTCGCCGGCCAGCATCACCGCCGCGGCCACGCCGGGCGGCCCCCCCTCCTCCGCCACGCGGGCGCGCACGCGGGCGAAAAACTCGCGGATCGGGTCGATCAGCGCGGGGTCGTGGTGGAAGGCCGCCAGCAGCACCGCCGCCGCGCGGCCATGCGCCTCCGAAATGTCCGGCTGGTCGAAGGTGAAGGCGAGGCAGGCGCGCAGGGCCCGGCGCGGCCCCTCCGGCTGGGAAGCCACCATCGCCTGGAAATCCGCCTCGATCCCCTCCGCCAGCCGCCGCATCAGCGCGACCAGCAGGGCTTCCTTGGAGGCGAAGTGATAGAGCAGCCCGCCCTTCGAAACCCCGGCCTGCCGCGCCGCCCCCTCCAGAGTCAGGGCATGCACGCCGCGCGCGCGGATGATCGCCTCCGCCGCGTCGAGAACACGGGTTCGGGCCTCGGGGCGGGGCGCAGCGGGAGGGGCTTCGGGCGTCATCCCCTTTAACTATACCGGCCGGACGGTTTTTCCAGACCGTCCAGCCGGTATAGTGAGGGGAACAGGAGGGGTCATCCCACCGCCGCCAGGACGGGACGCGTCAGCCCGCGTTGCGCCGGGCGAGGCGCTGCCCGGCGATATAGCCCCAGGTCATGTTCGGCCCGATCGTCGTGCCCGTGCCGACATTCCGCGTGCCGATCGGGTTCGCCATGGCCAGCCCGGCGGCGAACAGCCCGGGGATGACGCTGCCATCCGGGCGCAGCACCTCGGCATGCTCGTTGGTCCGGGCGCCGCCCTTGGTGCCGAGGATGGAGCGGCTGAAGGGCATGGCCAGGAAGGGCGCTTCCAGGATGGGCTTGATGCCGGCCCGCCGCCGCTTGTCCCCGGCCGAGGCGGCGTCCGCCCGCGCCGGCCTGCCGAAATCCTCGTCCCGCCCGGCGGCCGCGAAGGCGTTGAAGCGGGCGACGCTGGCCTCCAGCGCCGCCGCCGGCACGCCGATCCGCGCGGCCAGGGTCGCGAGGTCATCCGCCCGGCGCATCCAGGCCGGGTCCGCCTGGCTGGCCCAGCGCACCGGCGGCACCTCCCGCAGCATCCGGGCATCGGTGATGACCCAGGCGGGCAGGTGGACGGGCTCGCCGGTCGCCGGGTCGCGCCGGTCCAGCACCTCGCCGAGGTTGAAGGTCAGCTCGTTGACGAAGCGCGCCCCGTGGCGGTCCACCAGCATGGCATAGGGCTCGGTGTGGAAGGGCACGGGCTGGGCGAGCACCCGCCCCTCGTAGCGCACGGGCACGGCGGGGGTGATGGTCGCCTGGTCCATATGCGCCAGCGCGGCGCCGGCGGTCGCGGCCATGCGCTGGCCGTCACCCTCATTCGCGGCGGGGCTGCCGAGCAGGTCGAGCGGTCCGGGGAAGTGGCGCGCGATCCGCGCCGCGTCCCATTCGAAGCCGCCCGTGGCGAGCACGACGCCGGCCCGGGCGGACCAAGCCTCCCGCCTGCCCTCTCGCTCCACCACCGCGCCGGTCACGGCGCCCATGGCGTCCTGCGTCAGCTCCAGGGCGCGCGCCTCCAGCACCACCTTCACCCCGGCGTCGAGGCAGCCGCGCAGCAGGCCGGTGACCAGCGCCGTGCCCTTGCCGCGCGCATTGGTCAGCATCCGCCAGAGGAGCCGGGGGCCGAGTTCCAGGGCGGTGCGGTAGGGCTTGTGGTAGAGGTCCCGCGTCACCGCCTCGTGGTAGGTGAAGATCTCGGGAATGGTGGACCGGCGGATGCGGAAGGCGAAGCGCCCCGCGCGCCAGCGGCTGAGCGGCAGGGGCGAGAGCATCCGCCCCCGCGCCTTGGCCCCGGGCAGGTCGCGCAGCGGGTCGGGCTCCGGGGTCAGGGCGAAGCGGAGCGGGGTCTCGGCCTCGACGAAGCGTAGCATCTCCGGCGCGGCGCGGGTGAAGGCCTGCCACAGCGCGTCCTCCTCCGCCGCCCAGCCCTCCGGGGCGGCGGCGCGGATATAGGCCAGGGCCTCCTCCGGGCTGTCCTCGATGCCGGCGGCGGCGGCGTGGTGGTTGGCCGGCACCCAGGTGCCCGCGCCGGACATGGCGGAGGTGCCGCCCAGCCGGCCGGTCTTCTCCAGCACCGTGACGGAGAGGCCGCGCCGGGCGGCGGTGAGCGCCGCGACCAGCCCCGCCGCGCCGGAGCCGAGCACGAGAACATCGGTCGCATGGTCCGTCATGGGGGGCCGCCTGGGGTGATGACGCCGCCCCCTTGGCACCGGACGGGCGCGCGCGCCAGACGGGGCCTCGCGCCTTCGCGCGCCGGTCAGCCCCCGGCGCGGGCGATGCGTGCGACGGCCTCGGCGGCCGTCATGCCCTCCGAGACGCCGAAACGCCGGGCCGGCGCGTTGGCGCGGCTCACGATGCCGTCCGCGAAGGTGGAGCGGGCATCGCCGATGCGCGCGCTCTCCGCCGAGACGGTCAGCCCCGCGATTCCGGCGGCTTCCAGCGCCGGCAGGCGGGACAGCCCGGCTTCGTCCTTGCCGATCCCGGCATCGTTGTAGACGGCGGCGCGCACCGCCGCGCTCACCGCGCTGCCGCCGCGCCCGCCGAGCAGGCCGCCATGGCTGCCGGTGACGACGACCGCCCCGGCATCCCCGGGCTGGACGAGGCTGTTGGAATCCACCCCGATCACGGGCACCCGCGCGCCGGGGATGGCGATGGGGAAGCGCGCCTCCGCCATGGGCGGGCGGGACAGGGGGCCGGGCGCCGGGGCGCCGCGCAGAAGCCGCAGCGCCTCGGCCATGGCGAGCCCCGGCGCGAGGCCGAGGCGCATGGCCGCGCCATTCACCCGGCTCAGCACGCCGCAGGCGAAGAGGTCCCGGCCATCCCCGATCCGCGCGGAGAGATGCGAGGCCGCACCCGCCGGGATGGCGAGTTCGTCGAGCAGGGCGAGGCCGGCGATGCCGGCCTCTTCCCGCCCGATCCCGGCATCGCTGACGATGAGGGCCGCCACCCCCGCCTTGGCGGCGAGATGCCCGACATAGGTTCCGCCATGGGAGGCCGCGACGCAGACGCGGCCCCGGCAGAGGGCGTCGAGCTTCGTCGCGCTGTCGAAGACCCGCGCGTCCGCGTCATCCCCCATCGGGGCTATTCGACCCGGATGCCCGCATCCCGCACCAGCCGTTCCCATTTGGCGGTTTCGGCGGCGATGAAGCGGCCGGCCATCTCGGGGTTCCGCTCCTCCGGCGGCGGCACCTCCACGCCCAGCCCGGCCAGCCGCGCCTGGACCTCCGCATCGGCGAGCGCCGACCAGATGGCGGCGGAAATGGCCGCGACGACCGGCGCGGGGGTGCCGGCGGGGGCGAGCACGGCGTTCCAGGTGGTGGCCTCGAAGCCGGGCACGGTTTCGGCCACGGTGGGCAGGTCCGGCAGGGCGGAGGAGCGGCGCGCGCCCGTGGTCGCGATGCCGCGCAGCGCGCCGCCGCGCACCTGGGCCGCCCCGGTCGCCACGCTGTCCATCACCAGCGCCACACGGCCGGCCAGGAGGTCCGCCACGGCCGGCGCGGTGCCGCGATAGGGGATGTGTTCCGCCCGCACGCCCGTCATGCCCTTCAGCAACTCGACCCCGAGATGGGAGGAGCCGCCGGCGCCGCTGCTGCCATAGGCGTGCTGGCCGGAGCGCAGGAATTGCAGCAGCCCGGGCATGTCACGCACGGGGCTGTCGGGCGGCACCATGATGACCTGCGGCACCACGCCGATCAGCGCCACGGGCGCGAAATCGGCAGCGGGGTCGAAGGTGAGGCGCGCGCCGTGCAGCGCGCGGTGGACGGCATGCACCACCGTGGTGAACAGCAGGGCGCTGCCATCCTTCGGCGCGCGGGCGATGTTCTCCGTGCCCGGCAGGGCGCCGCCGCCCGCGCGGTTCTCCACCACCACGCGCTGCGGCAGGGCGTTGGAGAGGCGTTCGGCCAGGATCCGCGCCACCGCATCGGTCGGGCCGCCGGCGGCATAGGGCACCACCAGCCGCACCGGCCGGTCTGGCCAGGCGGGGGCCTGGGCAGAAGCGGTTGGGGCCAAGGCGGCGGCAAAACCTGCGGCGGCCATTCCGGCCAGCAGGGCACGGCGAGCGATCATCACGTTCCTCCTCTTTTGCTTTTTTCCGTTCATTGGGCGGGATCAGGCGATGCGGTCGCCCTTGCGGATGACGGCGGCGCGGTTGTCCACGCCGGGCAGCATCTTCGCGGGGTCGCGCGTCACGATGACATCGAGCACCACCGGCCCCTTGGTGGCGATCGCCTGCCGCAGCGCGCCTTCCACCGCCTCGGGGTCCTCCACGCGGATGCCGGTGCAGCCGAAGGCCTGGGCGATGGCGGCGAAGTCCATCTCCTTCAGGTCGGAGGCGTGATAGTTGCCCGCGCCATAGACGAGATGCTGCAGCGCCTTCACATAGCCGGAGGCGGCGTTGTTCACGACGATGATGGTGATGTCGAGATCGAGCCGCTTCGCCGTCTCCAGGTCGCCCAGCACCATGCAGAAGCCGCTGTCGCCCGTCATGGCGACGACCGGCCGCCCGGGCGCCGCCAGCGCCGCGCCCATCGCGCCCGGCAGCCCATAGCCGATGGAGGCGAAGCCGCGATCGGGCACGAAGCCGCGGCCGGCGCGCTTGGTGTCGAAGAGCAGCCCGCCCCAATGCGCGGCGAAGCCGCCATCGGCGACGAGGATGCCGTCCTCCGGCAGCACCGTGTTGATGGCGGTGAGGAGCCGGGCGACGTTGATCGGCCGTTCGGTGGAATGCAGCCGCTCCGACACGCCCTCCCGCCACTCGGCCATGCGCGCGGAAACCTGGGCGGCATAGCCGGCATGGCGGGCCTTCATCTCGGCCGCGCGCGCGCCGAGGGCGGCGTGCAGGTCCTCGATGCCGAGCTTCGCGTCGCCCCAGAGCAGCACATCGGCGCGCGTGGTGCGGCCGAACTCCTCCGCCACGATGTCGAGATGGATGACTGTCTTGCCCGGCGCCGGCACGGTGTAGCGCTTGGTCGCGATCTCGCCGAGCTTGCAGCCGACGACGAGGATGACGTCCGCCTCCTCGATCAACCGGTTCGCGATGCGGTCGTAGCGGCCGAACAGGCCGGCGCTCAGCGGGTCGATGCAGGGGATGGCGCCCTTGCCCGTCAGCGTATGCGCGACGGGGATGTCGATGGCGCGCGCGAAGGCGGTCAGCGCATCCGCCGCGCCGGAGATGTGCACGCCGCCACCCGCGAGGATGATCGGGCGCGCCGCCTTCGCCAGCAGATCCGCCGCGCGCGCGACCGCCGCGCCATCCGGCCGGCAGCGCAGGGCGGGCGCCGCCTCATTCGCCGGGTCCACCTCGAACTCCTCCGCCGGGAAGGCGTGGGTGGCGTGCATCAGGTCCTCGGGCAGGTCCACCACCACCGGACCCGGCCGGCCGGTGGTGGCGACCGCGAAGGCGCGGCGCATCATCTCGGGGATGCGGTGGATGGCCTCGACCCGGATCAGCTCCTTGCAGACGGGGCGCAGCAGATCGACCTGCCGGCACTCCTGCGTCATGTTCTTCCAGGCGTGGTCGCGATGCGTGTCGCCGACGACGCAGACCATCGGCGTGCCGGCGTTCAGCGCCTCGGCGAGGCCGGTGACGAGGTTGGTGGCGCCCGGCCCGAGCGTGGCATCGGCGAGGCCCACGCGGCCGGAGACCTTCGCATAGGCATCGGCCACGAAGACGCCGGAGCGTTCGTCGTTGATCAGGTGGTGCGGCATGCCGAAATGGCGCGCGGCCTCGTAGAAGGGCAGCAGCTGAAAGCCGCCCATGCCGAACATCGGGCCGCCGTTGAAGGCCCGGATCATGCGGGCGACGGCCTCGCCGCCCTGCATCTCGAGCACGGAGTTCACGGTGGCCGCGCTGTCGCGGACGGATTCGGGCATGGACGCGTTCCTCGGTGGCCTGTCGCGCGAAGACCGCCCTGGCCGGCTGGGTGTCATCTCCTGCCGGGCGGGCACAGCCCTCACGCTATTCCAACTGATGGGATTGTTATTCCCACTGAGTGGACGTTACGCAGCGCCCCCGGGATCGTCAACCGGTTTGCCCGCCGGGCAGCCCAGGCCCATAATTCGCCCGATAGAACCGGATTTCAGCGACTTGGACGAAGCGGGCGGCGCCGATCAGACCGGCAACCAGGGAATCGACCGGACCCTCTCCCTGCTCCGGGCCGTCGCGGCCGGCGAACGTGGCGGTGCCCGGCTGCACGAGATCGCCACCCGCACCGGCCTCTCCCGCTCCACCACGCACCGCCTCCTGGCGGCGCTGGTGCAGGCCGGGCTGCTGGAGCAGGACGCGGATTCGCCGCACTACCATCTCGGCTTCCAGGTCTATGCGCTGGGCCGCATGGCGGCCCATCGGCATGGGCTGCTCGCGATCGCGCAGGCCAGCCTCGTGCGGCTGGAGGAGTGGTCGGAGGACACGGTCTATCTGCAGATCCGCTCGGGCGACGACGCGCTTTGCATCGCGCGCCAGGAGGGGCGCTTTCCGATCAAGACGCTCACCCTTTCGGTGGGCGACCGGCGGCCGCTGGGCGTCGGCGCGGGCAGCCTCGCGCTGCTCTCCGCCCTGCCGGATGCGGCGGTTCAGCAGGCGGTGGCCGCGAATGCGGCGCGCCTCTCGGCCTATCCCGCCTTCACGCCGGCCCTGCTGCATTCCTTGGTGGCGCGGACGCGCGCGGATGGGTTCGCGACCAATCCGGGCATGATCGTCCAGGGCATGGGCGCCGTCGGCGTGCCCATCCTCCGCGCGGGCGGCCGCGTGGCCGGGGCGCTCAGCATCGCCGCGGTGGAAAGCCGCATGGGCGGGGACCGCCAGAGGGAGATCGCGGCGCGCCTCGGGCGCGAAGCCGCGCTAATCGGCGAGCGGCTGGACGCCGCCGCCTGCTCCGCCGAACCGGCGCGGAGCTGATCCCCGCCTAAACCCGCAAGGCCTCCTCCAGCATCCGCAGCGCCCCTTCCGCGAAGGCCTCCATATTCGCCGCGCGGTCGGCCGAGCCCGTCTCCACCGTGCGGCTCGACGAACCGGCCCCACAGGCGGCAAAGCAGGCATGGCCCGCCGCATCGCCATAGCGGTTGCCGGAAGGGCCCGTCGCCCCGCTCTCCGCCAGCCCCCAATCCGCCCCCAGCCTTTCCCGCACCCGCCCGGCGAGCAGAAGCGCATAGGCCTCGGTGGAAGGCCGCATCCCCGCCATCTCCTCGGCGGTGATGCCCAGCAGCCCCGCGCGCGCCGCGCCCGTGTAGATCACGCCCCCGCCAAGGAAATAGGCCGAGGCCCCGGGCACCGCGAGCAGCCGGGCCGCGATCAGCCCGCCCGCGGAACTCTCCGCCACCGCCACCGTCTCCCGCCGCGCGACCAGCAGCGCCGCCACCCGGGCGGCCACGGCCTCGCTGCTCATGCTGCGGTCAGCACATGCACCGCGCGCCCCGCCACCAGCTCGCGCGAAGCGCGGCCATAAGCCACCATGTGCGGCGCCGCCCCATGGGCCCGCAACGCCTCCGGCGTCGCCCATTTCTCGATCACCATGAAGCTGTCAGCCCCGATCGGCGACTGGACCGGCCCGAAATCCGGCAAATCCACCACCGGCGCGTATTCGATGCACCCGTCCTCGGCCAGCACCGCCGGCACATTCGCGCGGAACAACGCCAGCAAAGCCTCCCGCTGCCCGGGCCGGGCCGTGATGATGGCAACGACATGAACCATGGATGCGCGCTCCGTCCTGCGTGCGCGCAGGCTAGGCCAGGAGCGGCGGGACCGATACCGGCGCGGTGCGCGGGTGTTCGTGTGGAAGAGGAGGGCTCTGCCCTCCACCCGCCAAGGGCCTGAGGCCCTTGGAACCCCGTCTGACTGCCGTGGATACGATGATCGAAGGGGTCTCTGGCGGCCGGTGCTTGATCCTGCCCTTGCAGTCGCCTGAGGTCCTAGACCTCAGGCGCACCGTCAGCCGAATGACTCCAAACTTGAAGAAGAAGATGATGGGTCGAAGGCACTGCCTTCGACGGGTCCGGGGAGAGGAAGAATTCCTTCTTCCTCTCCCCGGGACAAACCAACAGCCAAAAAAACCCGCGCCAATCACCCGAGCTGCAACGGCCCCAGCAGCGCATCCAGCTGCGGGTACAGGAACGGCCGCGCGTTCTGCGAGAGATGGATCGGGTCGCAGTAGAACTGCTTGTCCGTGATCCCGTCCTCCGCCCCGAACAGCTGGGGTGCGACGGTGAGGAAGCCATGCCCCCGTTCCGCGCAGAGCCGGGCGAGGGTGGCGTTGAAGTGCAGCGTCGCCGCCTTGCGTTGCGCGAAGCTGCCATAGACGGGGTAGCGCGGGTCCTGGATGCGGTCGAGCCAGGTGGGCGCGATCGGCCCCCAGGCCACCGGCCGGAATCCCTGTGCCGCGACGCTGTCGAGGAAGGCGATCACCCGCGCGCAGATATCCTCGACGATGGCCTCCACCGGGCGCCCCTGGCGTTCCGCCTGCTGGCAGACATGCGCGCGGCAATCCACCTCCCCGAAGGAGAACACCACCCGCGCGCCGCGCGGCACCGCGCCGCTCTCGTCGAGCAGGTATTCGATCTTCTCGGTCGCCGCCGTGCTGGAACCGCGCACGCCCAGCTGCCAGGCCAGCCCGGCGCCGAGATGCAGGCCCACGACGCCCGGCACCATGTCCCGGAACAGCTTGATCCCGCGCTCCAGCCCCACCAGCCCCGTCGTCTCGTCCTTGCCGGCGAGGAAGCGCACATGGCTGTCGCCGATGACGTAAAGGGTTTCCATCCCCGGCAGCGGCGCGCCCTGCGCCTCCAGTTTCAGCGCCTCGATCGGGCGCGGCGCATCGGGGCTTTCGGGCGCGGGCTGGCGCAGCGCGAAGCCCAGCTGCTGCAACGGCCCCGCCAGCCCCGCGGGCCCCGCCCAGCCATCCGCCGGCCGCGCGTCGTCGATCCGCAGAATGCCGTGTGGCCCCAGGGCGAAGCGGCAGAAGCCGATCAGGTCCAGCAAATGGCGCGGGGGCAGCCGCGTCGCCGCCTCGTCCAGCCGGAACAGCGCCGCCTTGTGCTGCACGAATTGGCGGTACCACGCCATGTTCCGTGGCGTGATATGGTCGGTGGAGACGAGAAGGGGATCCTGCGGATCGAAGGAGAACTTCGCCCGGCCCGTTTCGATATAGGTCCGGATCCCGAGCTTCGCCATCGCTGTCCCCCGCACCCGGCCCCCGGGCCTTCCACCCCACTACATTGTCGCACCGCAATGTAAAGCGGGCCGCCCCGCCGGCTCCGCCGGGCGGGCCTTCAGCAGCTGTGGAAGCCGCCGCCCGGCAGCGGCGCCAGCTCCAGGATGCCCAGCACGCGGAACCCGCCCCCCGGCTCCACCACCGCGAAGGCCCCTTCCGGAAAGGCCCGCCCGCCGACCGGCGGCCCCGCGATCATGATCAGCGGCGTCCGGTGCCCCACCAGCACACGGTTCACCCCGGCCGCCACGGGGGCCGAGAGCAGCCGCCGGTGCCCCTCCATCACCTCCTCCAGCCGCCCGCCGGCGAAGTCGTCGGCCAGCAGCTCGTCCGTCACGCGCACCCGCGCCGCCCCGAAGGCGGCCTCCGCCGTGTCCCGCGCCCGGAACACCGGCCCGGCCAGCACCGGAAGCTCCACCGGAATGCCCAGCTCCTCCAGCCGCCGCCCGATCGCCGCCGATTGCTCCCGCCCCCTGGCCGAGATGTTCCGCTGCCCCGCCCGGTCCCCCACCCGGAAGGAGCGGTCGCAGGCCTCGCCCCGCGTATCGGCATGGCGCAGGAAGAGCACCAGCCCGCCCTGCCGCAGCCGCGCGACCAGCGCATCCCCCTCCGGCATGCCGGGCGAGACGGGATGGAGCCCCTGCGCGGCCGCCGGGCCGGCCAGGAGAAGGAGGAGCAGGACGCGCCGGATCATGCCGGCATCCTCGCCCCGCCCGGCTCGCCCGTGCCAATCACGATGCCCCCATGCGCGGCCCGCCATTCCGGCGGCCCCTCCTTTCCGCTAAGCCCCCGCCATGCGCTACGTCTCCACCCGCGGCGAGGCCGCACCCCGCGACTTCGAATCCGTCCTCCTGGCCGGCCTGGCCGAGGATGGCGGCCTCTTCCTGCCGGAGACCTGGCCCATCCTCCTGCCGGAGGACTGGCGCGCCCTGCGCGGCCGCCCCTATCCCGAGATCGCGGCCGAGATCATCGGCCGCTTCACCGGCGACACCTTCGAACCCGGCGTGCTGCTGGCCATGTGCCGCGAGGCCTATGCGGGCTTTACCACCCCCGCCGTGGCGCCGCTGGTGCAGCTGGACGAGCGCCGCTTCGCGCTCGAGCTGTTCCACGGCCCCACCCTCGCCTTCAAGGACTTCGCCCTGCAGCTGCTGGGCCGCATGTTCGACCATGTGCTGGCCCGGCGCGGGGAGCGGATCACCATCGTCGGCGCCACCTCCGGCGACACCGGCTCCGCCGCCATCGAGGCCTGCCGCGACCGCCAGAACCTCGACATCGTCATCCTCCACCCGGAGGGCCGCACCAGCCCCGTGCAGCGCCGGCAGATGACCACGGTGCTTTCGGCCAATGTGCGCAACCTCGCGGTGCAGGGCGATTTCGACAATTGCCAGGACCTGGTGAAGGCGATGTTCAACGACGCGCCCTTCCGCGCCGAGATGAACCTCTCCGCCGTCAACTCCATCAACTGGGCGCGCATCGCGGCGCAGATCCCCTACTACGTCTACGCCGCCCTCTCCCTCGGCGCGCCGGAGCGCGAGGTGGCCTTCGCCGTGCCCACCGGCAATTTCGGCAATGTCTTCGCCGCCTGGGCCGCCCGCCGCATGGGGCTGCCCGTCTCCACCCTCATCATCGGCTCCAACCGCAACGACATCCTCGCGCGCTGGATCACGGCCAACGACATGTCGGCGCAGCCCGTGGTGCCCAGCCTCTCGCCCAGCATGGACATCCAGGTCTCCTCCAACTTCGAGCGCCTGCTCTTCGAGCTGCTGGGCCGCGACGGCGCGCAGACCGCCGCCACCATGCGCGCCTTCCGCGAGACCGGCACCATGCCCATCCCCGAGGAGGCCTGGCGCAACGCCGCCGCCCTCTTCCGCGGCCAGGCCGTGTCGGATGAGGAGACGATCGCCGAGATGCGCCGCCTCCACGCCCAGGGCTACCTGGCCGACCCCCACACCGCCGCCGGCACCGCCGCCAGCCACGCCCATGCGCCGGATGCGCCGGGCACGCCCATCGTCATCGCCGCGACAGCCCATCCCGCGAAGTTCCCGGACGCGGTGGAACAGGCGACCGGCACCCGCCCCGCCCTGCCGCCCCATATGGCGGACCTCTACGAGCGCGAGGAGCGGTTCAGCGTGCTGCCGAACGACCTTTCGGCCGTGCAGTCCGCCGTGCGCGCCCACGCCCGCCGCAACGCGGGCTGAAGCGGAGGCGGCCCGGTCAGCGCCGGTACTGCGCGTCGCTGACCGGCTCCATCCAGTCCACGGCCTTGCCGTCCAGCTTCTCCTGGAGGGCGATATGGCTCATGCCCGTGGCGTCCGTGGCGCCGTGCCAGTGCTTCTCCCCGGGCGGAAACCAGACCACGTCGCCCGGCCGGATCTCCTCCACCGCGCCGCCCTCGCGTTGCGCCCAGCCGCAGCCCGCCGTGACGATCAGCGTCTGGCCCAGCGGATGCGTGTGCCAGGCCGTGCGGGCGCCGGGCTCGAAGGTCACCATCGCCCCCGCCACACGCGCGGGATCCTCCGCATCGAACAGCGGGTCGATGCGCACGGCGCCGGTGAAATACTCCGCCGGCCCCTGGCCGGAGGGCCGGGAACCGGCTCGCTTGATGTCCATCGCCTGTCTCTCCCCTCTCCCGATGCGGGCATGCCCTTCCGGCCCTGACGGCCTGCGCGGCACCCGGGCGGCCGCGCCGCCTTTGCCGCGGTGAAGCCCGCCCCATAAGGTGCCGCCGAGGAAACGTCCCAAGGCAGAACCATGCCCATCTTGTCACGCCGCCTGCTGGTCGCCGGCACCGCCGGCCTCCCGCTCCTGCCCAGCCTGGCCCGCGCGCAGGCCCCATGGCCCACGCGCCCCATCCGCGTGGTGGCCTCCTACGCCCCGGGCGGCGGCGTGGACGTGCCCACCCGCCTGCTGGCCGAACCCATGGGCGCCTTTCTCGGCCAGCCCCTGGTGGTCGAGAACCGCGGCGGGGCCACCGGCTCCATCGGCGCCGCCGCCGTCGCCGCCGCGGCGCCGGATGGCTACACCATCCTCTCCGACGCCTCGGGCCAGGCCCTCAACCCGGCCCTGATGACCAACCTGCCCTTCGACTACGCCACCGCCTTCGCGCCCATCGGCCGGGTCTGCACCCTGCCGCAGGTGCTGGTGGTGCTGCCGGCCGGGCCGGGCAGCCTGGCCGCGCTGATGGAGGCCGCGCGGAAGAAGCCGGGCATGACCTATGCCTCCTCCGGCATCGCCTCCGGCCCGCATCTCGCGGGCGCCGTGCTCTCGCGCCGCGCGTCGCTCGGCCTCGTCCACGTCGCCTATCGCGGCTCCGCGCCCGCCATGCAGGACGTGCTGGCCGGCGCGGTGGACATGGCCTTCTCCACCACGCCCCAGGCCGTGCCCCTGATCCGCGAGGGCCGCCTGCGCCCGCTGGCCGTCACCACCCGCGAACGCCTGCCCTTCCTGCCCGATGTCCCCACCGTGGCCGAACAGGGCTTCGAGGGCTTCGACGTGAATGACTGGGTGGCCATGTGGGCCCCCGCCGCCACCCCCGCCCCCATCCTCGACCGGCTGAACGCCGCGCTAAACGAGGGCCTGGCCGACCCCGCCCGGCGGGACCGCCTGCTGAACGGCCTGGGCGTGCTCCCCACCGGCGGCAGCCGCGAGGACCTAGCCCGCTTCGTCGCCGAGCAGCGCGTGGCGATGCGCGAGCTGGTACGCGCCGAGAACATCCGCATCGAGTAGGGGCCGGGCCCCCACCCTCAGGCCCCGACCCCTAGGCGCCCCGCTTCTCCGGCCCCTCCGGCTCCGCGCGACCCTGCGGCTCGTCATGCCGGACCGGGGAGCCCCCGCCCAGCTCCTCCAGCTTCCGCTTCACCTTCCGGTCCTCCTCCGTCAGCGCCGGCGGGAAGCGCGGCGCGACGCCTGGCGGCACGGAATCGCCGGGATCGTGGCTTGGATCGTCCTTGTTCGCCTGGGCCATGGGCACCCCACCGGATGAGGAAGACCCGGAGAAAGCGCCCGCCCGGAGCGGCAGTTGCAGCCCCCGCGCCCCTCCCCTCCGGCCCGATTCTGGGAAATCCCTGATTTCCCAGGCAAATTCCTCAACCGAATTTAGCCGGCAATGTTGAAGTCCGCTGTGAGGAACGGCACGTAAAAGGCCTGCCCCGCGCGGCACCCCCGAGTCGCTGCGCCGGCCAGGCGCCCGGCCGCCCGCCGGTGACCACAGGACCGCCGGAAGGGCATCGGGATGGGGTTGCTGCTCGCCGCCATCGCGCTCCTCCTCCTGGCGGCGGCGCTGGTCATCGCCCATGGCGCGGCCCCACCCTCCACACCCCCCGCCGAAACGCCCGCCCCCGGCCTCACGCCCAGCCTGACACCACGGCAATTCGAGCAGCACTGCGCCGACACCCTCGCCGCCCATGGCTGGGCCGTCTCGGTGGGCCGCGGCTCGGGCGACCAGGGGGTCGATGTCCTGGCCCGCAAGGGCGGGCGCAGCGTCGTGCTGCAATGCAAGCTCTACAACCGCCCGGTCGGCAACAAGGCGGTGCAGGAAGCCCTGGCCGGGCGCGGCTATGCCGGGGCCGATGGCGCGGCCGTCGTCTCCAACGCGCCCTACACCGCCGCGGCCCACGCCCTCGCCGCGCGCGTCGGCGTGCTCCTCCTCCACGCCGCCGACCTGCCCCGGGCCGACCGCCTCTTCCTGTTCCCCGCCACCCCCACGCCCCCACCGGACGCCGAGCCCATCCGCGCCCGCCGCCGGCGCGCCAGGCGAACCACCCCCCGCCCCTGGCGCCCGGCGCTGCGCATCCCCCTCCTCCCGGCCGCCGTCTTCGCGGGCTTCATCCTGCTCTTCCCCCGCCTCGCCCCGGAGGACGCCAGCCCCGCCGAACCGCGCCGCCTCTCCCGCCCGGCCCTGCCCCTGCCCCCGCCCGCCCCGCCCCTCCGGCAGGCTGGGCGGTGAGAGGGCTCCGCCCTCCACCCGCCAAGGGCCTGAGGCCCTTGGAACCCCGTCTGACTGCCGTGGATGCGATGATCGAAGGGGTCTCTGGTGGAGAGGCGCTGATCCTGCCCTTGCAGTCGCCTGAGGTCGTGGACCTCAGGCGCACCGTCAGCCGAATGACTCCAGCTCGAAGAAAAGAAGAAGGGTCGAAGGCACTGCCTTCGACGGGTCCGGGGAGAGGAAGAATTCCTTCTTCCTCTCCCCGGGGACAGACCGAACCGCCCCAGCCGCCCCGCAACACATCAACCCGCAAGAAATCCCTGCTGCACAGGGACGTTGCGCGATGCGATACAGCGGCCAGATGCCTTCCATGCTCCCCCCTCTCGCAATGACCGCCTTCACCGCCACCAGCGCCATGGGCACGGGCCTGGAGGCGACGCGCGCCGCCCTTCATGCGCGCCAGGGCGGGCTGGCGCCCTGCGACCTGCCGGGCATGCCGGACGGGATCTGGGTGGGGCGGGTGCCGGGGCTGGAGGAGGTGGTCCTGCCCGAGGCGCTGGCGCGGTATGACTGCCGCAACCACCGGCTGGCGGAGCTGGGCCTGCGGCAGGACGGGTTCGAGCAGGCCGTCGCGGAGGCCGTCGCGCGCCATGGGGCGGCGCGGGTGGCGGTGGTGATGGGCACGAGCACCTCGGGCATCGCCGAGACCGAGCTGGCCTATGCCGGGCGGGATGCGGATGGCGCGCTGCCCCCGGGCTTCGACTTCGCCCATACGCACGACCTCTATGCCCTGCCCCGCTATGTGCGCGCGCGGCTGGGGCTGCGCGGGCCGGCCATCGCGATCTCGACCGCCTGCACCTCGGGGGCGCGCAGCTTCCTGGAGGCGCAGTCCATGATCGCGGCGGGGCTGTGCGATGCGGTGGTGGTGGGCGGGGTGGACACGCTGTGCCGGATGACCCTGCACGGCTTCAACTCGCTGGAGCTGCTCTCCCGCGCGGCCTGCCGGCCCTGCGCCGTGGACCGGGACGGGATTTCCATCGGCGAGGCGGCGGGCTTCGCGCTGCTGGTGCGGGCGGAGGATGCGCCGGGGGTTGGCGTGGCGCTGCTGGGCGCGGGGGCGAGCGCGGACGGGCACCACATGTCCTCCCCCCACCCCGAGGGGCTGGGCGCGGTGGCGGCGATGCGCGCGGCGCTGGACGCGGCGGGGGGCGGGCCGGTGGACTACATCAACCTGCACGGCACCGGCACGCGGGCGAATGACGCGATGGAGGGGAATGCCGTGCGCGCCCTGTTCGGGGACCGCGTGCCCTGTTCCTCCACCAAGGGGTGGACGGGGCATACGCTGGGGGCCTCGGGCGCGCTGGAGGCGGTGATCGCCGCGATCTGCGTGGCGGATGGGCTGGTGCCGGGCTGCCTGGGGGTGGAGACGCCGGACCCCGGCTTCGGCGTGGATGTGGCGGTGGAGAACCGCCGGGCGCCCGTGCGGCGCGTGTTGAGCAATTCCTTCGGTTTCGGCGGCAGCAACTGCGCCCTCGTCATCGGGCAGGCGTGAGGGCCCTTCTGTCGTGAGATGCGGGATCGCGGGGGTGGGGCTGCTTGGCCCTGGTCTGCCGGGCTGGGCGGCGAGCCGGGCCGTGCTGACGGGGGAGGCGGCGTGGGAGCCGTTGCCAGTGGCGCTGGCGCCGCCCGCCGCCCTGCCGCCGACGGAACGGCGGCGCACCAGCGTGGCGGTGCGGCTGGCCCTCGCCGTGGCCGCGGAGGCGGCGGCGGATTCCGGCCTGCCGGCGGAGACGCTGGAGACGGTCTTCGCCTCCTCCAACGGGGATGGCGCGGTGGTGGGGTCCATCCTCGACGCGCTGGCGACGCCGGGCGGCGCCATCTCGCCGACGCAGTTCCACAACTCCGTGCACAACGCGGCGGCGGGGTATTGGGGGATCGCGGTGGGGTCGAGCCGCGCCTCGGTCAGCCTGGGCGGGCATGACGACAGCTTCCCCATGGGGCTGATGCAGGCGGCGGCGGCCGTGGTGGCGCGGCGCGTGCCGGTGCTGTTCTGCTGCTACGACGCGCCGCTGGCGCCGCCGCTGGATGCGCGGCGCGTGACGGAAACGGTGTTCGGCATGGCGCTGGTATTGGTGCCGGAGGAGGCGCCGGTGGTGCTGTCCGTCGAGCTGGCGGAGCGGGCGGAGGCGGCTTCGGCCGGCGCGCTGGGGCCGTTGATGGCGGGGAACCCGGCGGCGCGGGCGCTGCCCTTGCTGCAGGCCCTGGCCTTCGGCCGCGCCGCGCGGATCGGGCTGCCGCTGCTGGATGGCGGCGCGGTGGTGCTGGGGGTGGAGCCCGACCTGGCGCCGGACCTGATGCCGGGCGCGGCATGACCCCGCGGGTTCCGCATGCGGGCGCGATGCGCCTGCTGGAGCGCGTGATCGAGCATGACGCGGATTCCATCCTCTGCGCCGCGGTGTCGCACCGGGAGGCGGGGAACCCGCTGCGGCGGGACGGGATGCTGCCGGCGGTGTGCGGGGTGGAATATGCGTTGCAGGCCATGGCCGCGCATGGCGCATTGACCGGGGATGGGGCGGCGCAGCCGCCGGGCTACCTCGCCAGCCTGCGCGGGGTCTCGCTGGAGGTCTCGCGGCTGGACGATGTGGCGGAGGAGCTGCGCGTGGAGGCGCGGGCGCTCTCGCGCGGGGCGCGGGGCTTCGTCTATGCCTTCCGGGTCACGGCGGGCGGGGTTCCGCTGCTTTCGGGCCAGGCGGCCATCATCATTCCGGAGAATCCATGATCCGCACGCTGGTCAGCGGCGGCGCGAGCCCGATCGGCGCCGCCATCTCCCGCGCGCTGGCGCGGGACGGGCATCATGTGATCGTGCATGGCAGCGGCAACCCGGAACGCGCCATCGCCGTGGCCGAGGAGATCGTCGCGACCGGCGGCAGCGCGGAGGCGGTGGGCTTCGACCTGACGGATGCGGCGGCCTGCGAGGCCGCGCTGGCGCGCCTGCTGGAGGCCGGGCCGGTGCAGGCCGTGGTGCACAACGCGGGCACGCATGACGACGCGCCGATGGCCGGCATGTCCGCGCAGCAGTGGCATTCCGTCATCGATGTCTCGCTGAACGGCTTCTTCCACCTGGTGCGGCCGCTGCTGCTGCCGATGATCGGCACGCGCTTCGGGCGGATCATTGCCATCTCCTCCGTCTCCGGCCTCATGGGGAACCGGGGGCAGGCGAATTACGCGGCGGCGAAGGCGGGGCTGCATGGGGCGGTGAAGTCGCTTTCCATGGAATGCGCGCCGCGTGGCGTGACGGTGAACGCGGTGGCGCCGGGGATCATCGAGAGCCCGGCCACCCAGGCGTTCACGAAGGAGCAGATCCGCGCGATGGTGCCCGCGCGCCGGGCCGGGACGCCGGAGGAGGTGGCGCAGCTCGTCGCCTTCCTCGCCTCGGACCGCGCGGGCTACATCACGGGGCAGGTGATTTCGATCAACGGGGGCATGGCTTGACCATCGAGACGCTTTCCACGCGCCTGGCCTACGAGAATCCATGGACGCGCGTGCGGGAGGACATCATCCGCCGCGCGGACGGATCCCAGGGGCTCTATGGCGTCGTCGAGCGCTCGGACTTCGTGGTGGTGGTGCCCGTGCAGGACGGGCGCGTGACGCTGGTGGAGCAGTTTCGCTACCCCGTGCAGCAACGGATGTGGGAATTCGTGATGGGCATGTGGGAGACCCGGCCCGGCACGGACCCCGCCCAGATCGCGGCGGGCGAGCTGCGGGAGGAGACCGGGCTGGTCGCCGGGCGCATGACCTATGCGGGCGGGATGTTCCAGGGCGCGGGCTACTGCAACCAGCGCGGCCATGTCTTCCTGGCCACCGAGCTGACGCGCGGCGAGACGGCGCGCGAGAGCACGGAGCAGGACCTGATCTGCCGCGACTTCTCCCTCGCGGAGCTGGAGGCGATGCTGCGGGACGGGGTGATCCAGGACGCGATGAGCATCGCGGCCTTCGGGCTGCTGCGGCTGAAGGGGATGATCTAGCGGCCCTTCGCCACGCGCCTCAGGGCGCCCATTCCGTCGCGGGGTCCATGGGGTAGAGGGGCCGGGGCAGGCCGGTGAAGGCGAAGCGGGACAGCACCGGGCTGACGAGGCCGGGGCCGTCCACCTCCAGGATGCGGTCGGGGGTGGCGAGCTGGTCGAAGCCCGCGCGGAAATGGCCCCGGGACTTCACCACGATGGTGCGCGCGGCTTCGAGGTCCACGCCCATGATCTCGGCCATGGCGGGTTCGAGGAACTGGCGCCGGAGCGAGCCGAGCACGACGCGCAGGCCGCTGCCCTCCAGTTCCAGCAGGGCGGCGGGGCCAAGCTGGAAGGCGCGGCCGGCCATGGTGCCGCGGCGGCCGGTGCCATGGCCGTCGGAGAGGCGGCGGATGGTGGCGGGGGCGGCGAAGGTTTCGGCGAAGGGGGCGGGGCTGCGGTTGAAGACCGCCTCGATTCGCGCGCCCTCCCCGGCGGCGTGGCATTCGGCGGCCAGGGCGGGGTCCACGAAGACGCCGAGGACGACCCCGCGCGCGCCGGCCCGGTGGAGAGCGGCGAGGAGGGCGGAGGTGTTGCCGCCGCCGCCGCCGCCGGGATTGTCGGCGACATCGGCCAGGATGAGGCGGGGGCGGGCGGGGTCCGTGCCGGTGGCGGCGGCTTCGGCGACCGCGTCCTCCAGCGGGGTGAGGGGGCGGTGGAAGCGGGCGCGCTCGGCCCAGAGGCGGGCGGCGATGGCCTGGGCGGCGGCGCGGGCCTTTTCCCCCTGGCCGGCGCGGGCGCTGGCCCAGACGCAGAGGCCGCATTTCGGGATGTCGGAATAGACGAAGCCGCCGGTGACGGAGATCTCCAGCAGGTCGGGGTCCGCGGCGCGGAGGCGGGCGGCCTCGCGCATGGCTTGGGCATAGGGGAGGTCGCCGCTGCTGAGCAGGGTGACGCTGGGGGCAACCATGGGCAGGCGGATGAAGTGGGTTTCCGGCCGGGGGCTGCCGCCGAGGCGGGCGCGGAGGGCGTCGGCCGCGTCCATCGCGCGTTCGCGCATGTCCACATGGGGGTTGGTTCGGTAGGCGATGAGGAGGTCGGCCAGGGCGGCCTGGCGGTCCGAGACGTTGCAGTGGAGGTCGAGCGTGCCGACGACGGGGACATCCGGGCCGAGCACCTCGCGCAGCATGGCGAGGACGGCGCCGTCCGTGTCCGCCTCCTCCGCCGAGCGGCTGGCGCCGTGGGAGCCGACATAGACGGCATCGACCGGGCCGGCGGCTTCGAGGCGGCGGCGGGCGGTGGCGAGGAATGCGGGGAAGAGGCCGGGTTCCATGGTGCCGCCGGGCGGGGCGGCGATGACGATGAGGGGCACGGGTTCCCACGGCCCGGTTTCGTCCATGCGCGCGTAGAAGCCGGGGAATTCGGCGGGCAGGGCGGAGACCGGGGCGCGGGAGCCGGCGGTGATGGCCTCGCCTTCGGCCCAGGAGAGCTGCTCGAAGTCCTTCCGGGTCGTCGCCGGGGAAAAGGCGTTCACCTCGAGGTGGAGGCCGAGGATGGCGATGCGGGGCGGGCGGGGCATGGGCGCCATAAGAGCCCCCGGGGCGCGGGGCTGTCGAGCGGGGTTCAGTCGCCCTGGGGCTGGGCCGGGGATTCGATGAAGCGGCGCAGGCGCGCGGCGGAATCGGCGGTGGCCGCGGGATCGTGGCGGAGGCGGTGGCCGAAATAGAGCCGGTCCCGCCCCGGCGCGTCATAGGCATGGGTGGCGCCGGGATAGACCTGCAGGGACCAACGCCCGAAGGCGGGGCGCCAAGTGGCGCGCAGGGCTTCGCAGCGGCTGGCGGGGGTCCAGTCATCGGCATCGCCGATGAGGGTGAGGACGGGGCTGGCGAGGGGGACGGCCGCGCGGGGGCACCAGGGATAGAAGGCGACGACCGCGGCAAAGGGCGTGGCCCCGGCGCGGTCCACGATCCCGCGGGAGGCGGCGGCCAGCGCGCTGCTTCCGCCATGGGAGAAGCCGACGAGAGCGATGCGCCCGGGGTCGATCTCCGGCCGGGCGCGCAGGGCGGCGGCGGCCGCCAGCGCATCGGCGGCGCGGAGGGATGGCGGGACGCGGCTGGCCTGGTGGCAGACATTCTCCACGCCGCGCGGGCCGAAGCTGTCCAGCACGAGGGCGGCTTGGCCCCATTCCACCAGGCGGGCGGCCCAGCGGGCCATGTTGGGGGTGATGCCGGAGCAGCCATGGAGGAGGACCACGGCGGGAAAGGGGCCGGGGCCGGCGGGCAGGTGCAGCTCGGCCATGGCGCCGCTGCCGGGCGGGCCGATGCGGTCCGGGGTGACGGCCAGGGGCTGGGCGGGGATGTCGGGGCCGGTTTGGGCACGCGCGGCCGGGGCGGCGAGGAGAAGGCCGGCGAGAAGGACGGCGGCGCGAAGGGTCTGGCGCTTCATCGGTCGGGCACTCCCAAGAAAAAGGGCCGCTCCTTGCGGAGCGGCCCTGCTTCGTTTCCTCGTGGCGAGGATCACTCGTCGGAGGAGAGGTTCCGGCGACGGATCGCGGCGCCCAGGATGTCGCCCAGCGAAGCACCGCTGTCGGACGTCCCGAACTCCTTCACCGCCTCGCGCTCCTCCTCGATCTCCTTGCCCTTGATCGTCAGGGCCAGGCGGCGGGCGGCGCGGTCCACGGCCGTCACCTTCGCATCGACCTTCTCGCCGATCGCGAACTTCTCGGGGCGCTGGTCATTGCGGTCGCGCGCCAGCTCGGCGCGGCGGATGAAGCCGGTGAGGACCTCGTCCACCTTCACCTCGATGCCGTTGCTCTCGACCTTGGTGACGACGCAGGTGACGACATCGCCCTTGCGGACCTTGTCCAGCACCTCGGCGGCCGGGTCGGCCTCGAGCTGCTTGATGCCGAGGGAGATGCGCTCCTTCTCGATATCGACGTCGAGCACCTTGGCCTTGACCATGTCGCCCTTGTTGTAGTTCGCCATCGCCTGCTCCGGCGACAGGTCCCACGACAGGTCGGACATGTGGACCATGCCGTCGATCTCCGGGGCCAGGCCGACGAACAGCCCGAACTCGGTGATGTTGCGGATCTCGCCCTCGACGATGGTGCCCGGCGGGTTGGCGTCCATGAACACCTCCCAGGGGTTGCCCTGGGCCTGCTTCAGGCCGAGCGAGATGCGGCGCTTCGGCTCGTCCACGTCCAGGATCATCACCTCGACCTCCTGGGAGGTGGCGACGATCTTGCCCGGATGGACGTTCTTCTTCGTCCAGGACATCTCGGAGACGTGCACCAGGCCCTCGACGCCCGGCTCCAGCTCCACGAAGGCGCCGTAGTCGGTGATGTTCGTCACGCGGCCCGAGAACTTGCCGTTCACCGGATACTTGGCGGCCACGCCCTCCCACGGATCGGCCATCAGCTGCTTCATGCCGAGGCTGATGCGCTGGGTTTCCGGGTTGAAGCGGATGACCTGCACCTTCACGGGCTGACCGATGGTCAGGGCCTCGCTCGGGTGGTTGATGCGGCGCCAGGCGATGTCGGTGACGTGCAGCAGCCCGTCCACGCCGCCCAGGTCCACGAAGGCGCCGTAGTCGGTGATGTTCTTCACCACGCCGTCGAGCACCATGCCTTCCTTGAGGCCCTGGATCAGCTCGCTGCGCTGCTCCGCACGGGTCTCCTCGAGAACGGCGCGGCGCGAGACCACGATGTTCCCGCGGGCGCGGTCCATCTTGAGAATCTGGAAGGGCTGCGGGGAGCCCATCAGCGGCCCGACATCGCGCACGGGGCGGATATCGACCTGCGAGCCCGGAAGGAAGGCGACCGCGCCGCCGAGGTCGACGGTGAAGCCACCCTTCACGCGGCCGAAGATCACGCCGTTCACGCGCACGCCGGCCTGGAACTGCTTCTCGAGGTTGGTCCAGGCCTCCTCGCGCCGCGCCTTCTCGCGCGACAGGACGATGGAGCCGTCCCGGTCCTCGTAGCGCTCGACGAAGAGCTCGATCAGGTCGCCCGGCTTCACCTCGGGCTTCTGGCCCTGGGGTGCGAATTCGCGCAGGGGCACGCGGCCCTCGGACTTGAGGCCGACATCCACGACGGCGACGTCGTCATCGATGCGGACCACCTTGCCGGTGACGACGGAGCCGGCGAAACCGGTATCCGGGCCAAGCGTGGCGTCGAGAAGGGAGGCGAAGTCCTCGCCGCCGGCGCCCGGCCGGTCGAGGGTGGTGGCAGAAGCCATGTAGCGGTCTATTCCTGAGTGGCCGGCGCGAGAGGCGCCTGCCGAGGTCTGCGCCCCATCCGGTTCTGGCCGCCCTTCACAAGGCTGGCGCCGGGATGGCACGTCTTGCCCGGCGGTGCCGGGCCGATGGGGGATACACCCGCATACGGGTGCGCAGCCTGGGGCTTCGGGCCTTCGGCTGCGAGGATGCGTTTACGCCCTGGCGGGGGTGAAATGCAAGCGCGGCGACTCATGCCGCGCCCTGGCCCCGCCAGGGGAGGTCATGCCGGCGCGGGGGCCGGGGAGCCCGCGGGATCCCCGGCGGGCCGCCCCTATTCCCCGGTGATGCCGCGGGTGCGGATCACCTCGCCCCATTTGGCGCTTTCGGCCTGGAGATAGGCCGGGAACTCGGCCGGGCTGCCGGGGGTGGCGGCGTTGGCGGCACCCTGGAGGCGGCCGAGCACCTCGGGGTCCTTCAGCGTGGCCAGCATGGCTTCGTTCAGCTTGCGGATGACCGGCTCCGGCGTGCCGGCCGGGGCCAGGAGGGCGAACTGGGAGGAGCATTCGAAGCCGGCGAGGCCGGATTCGGCGATGGTCGGGACATCCGGCGCGAGGGGGGAGCGCTGGAGGCTGGAGACGCCCAGCGGCACGACGCTCTTCGCCTGGATGAGGGGAAGGGCGGTGACGGCATCGACGAAGGCCATCTGCACCTCGCCGGCCAGCAGGGCCTGCACGGCCGGGGCGCCGCCGCGATAGGTGACGTTCAGCACCTCGATATCGGCCATCTTGAGGAAGAGCTCGGTGGCGAGATGGGCGGAGGAGCCGGCGCCGGAGGAGGCATAGGACATCTTGCCCGGCTGGCGCTTGGCCAGGGCGATCAGCTCCGCGACGGTCTTCGCCCCGGTGGCGGGGGTGGTGCAGAGGAAGATGGGGGTTTCCGCCACCCGGCCGATCGGCGCGAAGGAGCGGGCGTCATCATAGCCCTTGTTGGGGAAGAGATGGGTGGCCATCGCATAGGTGGAGTTCACGCCGAGGAGGATGGTGTAGCCATCCGGCCGGGCGCGCGCGACCGAGGCATGGCCGATGGTGCCGGAGGCGCCGGCGCGGTTCTCCACCACCACCTGCTGGCCGAGCGAGCGGCTCATGCCCTGGGCCAGGAGGCGGCCCACGAAGTCGGTCGAGCCGCCGGGGGCCCAGGAGACGACGAGCGTGACCGGGCGGCTGGGATAGTCGGCCTGGGCGGCGGCCGGCAGGGCGCGGGCGGCGGCGAGCGCCGTGATTCCAAGGCCGAGGCTGCGGCGGCTGATGGGCATAGGGAGTTCCTCCTGGACCGGCTCCTTCCGGGAGCGCGTTGAAGGGGAATGTACTAACCGGTACATTCCGATCTCAAGGGGAAAAGAGGTCCGCCATGCCCGCCGTTCTGGAGCCGAATCCCGCCGCCGCGCCGCATACGGGCGGGCGCTCCGTGCTGCTGGGGCTGATCGGGTCGGGGATCGGGCTGTCGCGCACGCCGGCGCTGCACGAGGCGGAGGCGGGGGCGCTGGGGCTGCGCGGGGTGTACCGGCTGATCGACCTGACGCGGCTGGGCTTGGGCGCGGAGGCGCTGCCCGAGCTGCTGCAGGCGGCCGAGCGGATGGGCTTCGACGGGCTGAACATCACCTATCCCTGCAAGCAGGCCGTCATCCCGCTGCTGGACGCCCTTTCCGACGAGGCGCGGGCGCTGGGGGCGGTGAACACGGTGGTGCTGCGCGGCGGCCGGCGCGTGGGGCACAACACGGATTGCTCGGGCTACGCGGAAGGCTTCCGGCGGCAGCTGCCCGATGTGCCTCTGGGGCGCGTGGTGCAGCTCGGCGCCGGCGGCGCGGGCTCGGCCGTGGCGGAGGCGATGCTGGCCATGGGCACGGGGCGGCTGACGCTGTTCGACCAGGACCCGGCCCGGGCGGCGGCACTGGCCGAGGGGCTGTGCGGGCGCCACGGGCCAGGCCGCGCCGAAGCCGGGACAGACCTGGCGGCGGCGGTGGCCGCGGCGGACGGGCTGGTGCACGCCACCCCCACCGGCACCGCCGCGCATCCCGGCCTGCCCCTGCCCGCTAGGCTTCTGCACCCCCGGCTCTGGGTCTCGGAAATCGTCTACTTCCCGCTGGAAACGCCCCTCCTCCGCGCCGCGCGGGCACTGGGCTGCCGCACCGCCCATGGCGGCGGAATGGCGGTGTTCCAGGCCGTGCACGCCTTCCGCCTGTTCACGGGGCTGGAACCGGATGCGGCGCGGATGGAGGCGCATTTCGCGGCGCTGGGGGAACAGGCGGGGTGATTCCCGTGACGGAGGGCTCCGCCCTCCACCCGCCAAGGGCCTGAGGCCCTTGGAACCGCATCGGACTGCCGTGGATGCCCCGGATTGAAGGGGTCTCGGGTTAAAGGGGATTGATCCTTTGTTTGCAGTCGCCTCGGGTCGTGGACCCGAGGCGCACCGTCAGCCCCATGATTCCAAACTTGAAGAAAAAGAAGAAGGTGAGGGGTCCGGGGAGAGGAAGAATTCCTTCTTCCTCTCCCCGGGACAGACCGTCAGCCCCCGGCTCAGCGCGCCCGAAGAAAAGCGAGGACGGCTTCGACCAGCATGTCGCGTTGGGCGCGGGCCACGGACGGGTCGCGCAGGTCTCGGCCGAAGATGGCGGAGAGGGTGTGGCGGTTGCTGACCCGGTGGAAGCTGGCGCCGTTGATGAGGATGTGGAGGTCGAGCGGGTCCACGCCGGGGCGGAACTGGCCTTCGGCCGCGCCGCGCTCCAGCAGGCGCTGCATGGTCTGGATCACCTCGGCGTTGCGGCGGGCGATGGCGGCGCTGGTGCGGACGTGGCGGCCTTCCTCGATGTTCTCGACGGAGACGAGGCGGACGAAGCTGGGGTGGGTGTGGTGGTAGTCGAAGGTGCGTTCCACCAGGCGGCGCATGGCTTCGGCGGGGGGGAGGGAATCGAGGTTCAGCTCGCGCTCGGCGTCCCGGATGGCGCCGTAGGCGCGTTCGATGACGGCGGCGTAGAGGCCCTCCTTGGAGCCGAAGTAGTAGTAGATCATCCGCTTGGTCGTGCGGGTGCGGGCCGCGATCTCGTCCACCCGCGCGCCGGAGAGGCCTTTCTCGGCGAAGGCGGCGGTGGCGGCCTCGAGGATCTCGCGGCGGGTCTGCTCGGGGTCGCGCGGGCGGGGGTCGTTCTGCGCGGGCGGACCCCCGGGGGCCAGGACGTCGGAGGGCGGCATCGCCCCGCAGCATAGGCGCGGGGCGGCGCGGGCGGAATGCGGCGCGGGGCGCCGGTCAGACGTCGAGGCGGGCCTGGATGAGCTGCCAGGCCTCGCGGAAGGCGGCCTCGGTGTCGAGTTCGGTGGTGTCGAGGAGGATGGCGTCCTCGGCGGGCTTCATCGGGGCCACGTCGCGGGCGGCGTCGCGGGCGTCGCGGACGGCCATTTCCTGGGCCACCTCGTCCAGCGGGATGGCTTCGCCGCGGGCCTGGCGTTCCAGCCAGCGGCGGCGGGCGCGGGCCTCGGGGGAGGCGGTGACGAAGAGCTTCACCCGGGCGTCGGGGCAGACGACGGTGCCGATGTCGCGCCCGTCCATGACGCCGCCGTGGCGGGCGGCGAAATTGCGCTGGAAGTCCAGCAGGGCGGCGCGGACGGGGGGCTGGGCGGCGACCTGGCTGGCGCCCTGGTCCACATCGGGGCCGCGGAGGTCGGGGCGCTGGAGGTCGGCGGCTTCCAGGGTGCGGGCGGCGGCCTCGGCGGCGGCGGGGTCGGTGGGCAGGCCGCCGGCCAGGAGCACGCGGCGCGCGGTGGCGCGGTAGAGCAGGCCGGTGTCGAGATAGGGCAGGCCGAGCTCGGCCGCGAGGCGGCGGGCGAGGGTGCCCTTCCCGGCGGCGGCGGGGCCGTCCACCGCGATGACGACGGGGGCGGTCAGGGCTTCCGGCGGGGCGGCGCCCGGGGATGTGGCGCTCATGCCAGCTCCTCGGCAGGGGTGATGACGGGCTGGCCGGCGATGCCGTTCATCATGGCGGTGAAGCCGGGGAAGGAGGTGTGGATGAAGCCCGTGTCGTCCACCGTGACCGGCGCCGTGCTGGCCAGGCCCATGACGAGGGCGGACATGGCGATGCGGTGGTCCATATGGGTTTCGACCAGCCCGCCACCGGGGGCGGGGGTGCCGTAGCGCGCGATGATGAGGTCATCGCCCTCGACCGTGGCGGGGACGCCGTTGGCGGCCAGCAGGGCGAGGGTGGCGGCGAGGCGGTCGCTTTCCTTCACGCGCAGCTCGGCCAGGCCGCGGAAGCGGCTGGTGCCGCGCGCGAAGGCGGCGGCGACGGCAAGGACGGGGTATTCGTCGATCATCGAGGGCGCGCGTTCGGGCGGGACGTCCACGGCGCGCAGCTCGGAGAAGCGGGCGGTGAGGTCGCCCACGGGCTCGCCGCCCTCCACCCGTTCGTTCGAGACGGAGAGCTGGGCGCCCATTTCGCGGAGCGTGGTGAAGAGGCCGGTGCGGAGCGGGTTGAGGCCGACGCCCTGGACCGTGACCTCGGAGCCCGGGACGAGCAGGGCGGCGACGAGGGGGAAGGCGGCGGAGGAGGGGTCGGCGGGGACCACCACGGGGGCGGCGCGGAGCTCCGGCTGGCCGTCCAGCTCAATGATGCGGCCATGGCCCTCGGCGGCGACCCGGACGGTGGCGCCGAAGTGGCGGAGCATGTTCTCGGTGTGGTCGCGGGTGGCTTCCCGTTCCTCGACCCGGGTGGTGCCACGGGCGCAGAGGCCGGCCAGCAGCACGGCGGACTTCACCTGGGCGGAGGGGACAGGCACGCGGTAGTCCAGCGGCATGGGGTCGGCGGCGCCTTCCACCGCGAGCGGCAGGCGGCCGCCGGAGCGCCCGGTGAAGCGGGCGCCGGAGGCCGAGAGCGGGTCGGTCACGCGGCGCATGGGGCGCTTGCGGAGGGAGGCGTCCCCGGTGAGGACGGCGAAGAGGGGGTGGCCGGCGAGGAGGCCGCAGATGAGGCGGGCGGCGGTGCCGGAATTGCCCATGTCCAGCACATCCGCCGGTTCGACCAGCCCGCCGACGCCACGGCCGGCGACGCGCCAGTGGCCATCGGCCAGGCGTTCCACCTCGGCGCCCAGGGCGCGCATGGCGGCGGCGGTGCGGAGGACGTCCTCGCCCTCCAGCAGCCCCGTGATCTCGGTGGTGCCGACGGCCAGGGCGCCGAACATGAGGGCCCGGTGGGAGACGGACTTGTCGCCGGGGACGGTGAGGCGGCCCCGGAGGCCCCCGGGGGCGGCCGAGGCGCGCATGGGGGCCGGGTGCTCGGAAAGATGGGGCATCGACGGCACTTGCGCTGGAAAAGACGGTTCCGCGTTTGACACGCCCGGGCACGCGTGGCAATCGGCGCCGCCCTTTCGCACACCCCGGTCCGCGGCCCGCCCGGACCCTTCCGAGGCTTCCCTGATGGCCCTTGCCGAACTCGGCCTCAAGCGGACCTGCGTTGCCTGCGGTGCCCGCTTCTATGACCTGACCAAGTCCCCGGCCGTGTGCCCGAAATGCGGGACCGAGCAGCCGGCCGAGCAGCCGCGCCCGCGCCGCGCGGCCGCCCCGCTGCCGGAGGAGAAGGTGCGCAAGCGCCCCGCGGCCGTGGAGGGCGCGGATGTGGATGACGTGGAGGTGGAGGACGCCGACGCGGATGTCGCGGAGGATGCCGACGACCTGGACGAGGACGAGGACCTCGGCGAGGAGATCGGCGTCGAGACCGCGGACGACGAGGAGAGCTGAGGCCTACCGGCCCTCGGCCTGCGCGGCGGGAGAGAGGAGCGCGCCGCTCCTCCCCTCCCCCGGCAGGGCAGCGACCTGGATTCTGAGGAGCGCCCGCGACCGGAGGCACCACCGGCCCGGGCCTCGGCCCCTTCGGCATGGTGGCGCCCGCATCCGCATGGGCGCGCGGCGCCTGGCGCCGGAGGGAGCGGGGAACGGCTGGAACAGGTTCCGCCGGTTCACCCGCCGCGGGCCTTGCCAATCCGGCGTCTCGGGTGGCGGCGGAGCGATGCGGGCCGGGAGGGGCAGAGCCCCGCCCGGCCTTCTCCTATTTTCCGGGCCGGCGGTGGCGCGGGGGGCCAGAGCCCCCCACGCGGTTCTCAGCCCGTCTGCTGGATCGCCGAGAGCAGCCAGTCCTGGCCGGGGCGGCGGACGAAGGTCCAGACCTCGGTCGCGGTCTGGCGGGCCGTCGGATCGCCCTCCACCACGCGGCCGGTGCCGTCGCGCGTCACGTCCACGAGGCTGAAGCGCATCGCCACGGTGGCGTATTCCATCCCCTCCTCGGCCCAGGCCTCGGACAGGTCGCCGGCTTCCAGCCGGACGTCGCGGGTCTCGTTGTGCCAGCCGCGGGCCGTCAGGTCGCGCAGGTCGCCCTCGAAGTAGCGGGCCATCTCCGGCGTGGTCAGGCGGCCCAGGGCGGCCATGTCGCGCGCGGACCAGGCCTGGTTGATGCGGACCAGCGCCTGTTCGAAGGCGGCGAAGTCCGCCTGGCCGATCTGCACCGGGCGGGCGGCGGGGCCACCGCCCATGCCGCTGCCGCCCACGGAGCCACGCCCCATGCCGCCATCCATCTCACGCGCATAGGCGTTGCGGCCCGCACCGGCGCCGGCCATGGCCGGGTTGCCCATGGGCGAGGCGCGCCGGTTCCGCAGCACGCGCAGCACCAGCCAGACGATGCCGGCGATCAGGGCCAGCTGCAGCAGGAAGCCGAGGAAGCCCGCGCCGCCGGACATGCCGCCGAAGGCGCCATGGCCGAAGATCATGCCCGCGATGCCGGCGCCAAGCAGGCCGCCCATCAGCCCGGACATGAAGCCGCCGCCGAACATCCCGCCCCGGCTGGGGGTGGTGTAGGACGGCGCGGGGCGCGGCTGGGCATAGCCCGGCTGGGCCGTGCCCGGGGCCTGGCGCGGGGTTTCGCTGCGCTGGAACGGCGTGCTGCTGCCCGGCGCGGTGCGGGTGCTGGGCGGCGCGCTATAGGTGCGGCTGCCACGGCTGCCCGAGGAGAAGCCGCCGCCCGGCCGGGCTTCCGCGATGGCGGGGCCGAGCGCGAGCGCCAGGGTGGCAAAGGCAGCCAGGAGACGTGCGCTGCGGCGCATGAGGGTGGTCCTCCCGAGGGTCATTCTCACAGGAAGTTAATATAGAACGCCGCGCGCCGGTTTCACGAGGGGGGGCCTCAGACAGGCTCCAGGTCCCGCTCCTTCATCATGGCCTGGAAGGCGGGGCGGGACTGGCAGGCGGTGATCCAGGCCTGCACATGCGGCGCGGCCTCGAACAGCGAGCGGTCCGGCTGGGCGTAGCGGATCACCTCGGCGAGGTTGATGTCGGCGATGGTGAAGCGGTTGCCCACGAGGTAGCCGCCGCCGGCCTTCAGCGCGGCATCCAGCACCGCGAAGGGGGCGCGCAGGCGGTCGGCGGCCGCCTCGGGATTCTTCTTCTGGAGGATGGCGAGGCAGTCATCCTCGATCCCGCGGCCCCAGAGGGACCACATGGCCGTCAGCCCCTCCTCCTTCGCATCCTGCGGGCCCAGCGGGCTGCCGGCCTTGCGGGCGAGGTAGAGGGTGATGGCCAGGGATTCGTGCAGGACGAAGCCGTCATCCTCCAGCGTCGGGATCAGCCCGTTGGGGTTGATGGCGCGGAAGGCGGGGGAGATGGTGTTGAGGGGCGCATCCGCGGCGGTATGGTCCTTCAGCCGATAGGCCTGGATCACCGGCACATGCTCGAAGGGGATGCCCATCTCCTTCGCCGCCCAGATCGGGCGCGTCGCACGGGACCGCAGGACACCATAGATCTTCAGGGACATGCGCCGTTCCTCCGGATTCGTGGGCATGGCGATAGCACGCGCGGCGAGAGGCGGGGAGCGGTCCCCCCCCCCGCCCGGCCGGCTCCGTCAGCCCAGGGCCTTGGCCATGTGGACGACCGTTCCGCCCATGAACGGCGCGCGGTGCGTGACGGCGTAGCCGAGGCTTCCATACAGGGCGATGTTGACCTCGAAGGCGCCGTTGGTGAGGAGGCGGACCTCCCCCCGTCCGGCCCTGGCGGCTTCCCTCTCCGCATGGGCCAGGAGTTGGCGGCCGAAGCCACGGCCCTGGAATCCAGGGCCGACGGCGAGGTTCTCGACCCAGAGATGATCGTCGCGCAGCACCGTCTCGATCAGCCCGGCGAGGGCGCCGCCGCTGAACAGCAGGGCGAAGGCGTGCTCCCGCAAGGCCCGGTCGTAATCGGCGACCATCGGCCCGGGCTCGCGGCCGATGACCGGCACCCATTTGGCATAAGCCGCGCGCACCAGGTTCCGGATCGCCTCCGCATCCCCGGCACTGGCTTCGCGGATCAACGGCGGGGCCGTTTCGCGCGGCCCGGTCCTGAACCACGCCTTCCGGATCCTTCCCTCCTCCACCTCATAGATCGCGATCACCTCCACCTCGCCCGGCCCGTCCGCGAAGGAGCGGGTGACGCGCTCATGATCGACCACGAGACTGCCCACCACCGTGCGGCGGATCAGCGAGCCGAGAAGATGGGCTTCCTGGAAACGCGCGACATGGCGCGCCCGGACCTCCGCCGCGCCGCGCGCGAGAAGCCGCGACGGGAACTCGTAGTATTCGCAATCCTCGCTCCACCAACGCATGAAGGCGTCGATGTCGCGCGCGTTGTAGGCTTCCAGCTGCTTCCGCACGGGAAGCTCCGTGTCGGCTGTCATGGTCGGTTCCGTCGAATGCAAAAAAGCCCCCGCGACCTGTGTCGCGGAGGCTGGGGCAGATCCTCGAGGAGCGCCTGGCCTAGTTGAGGGGCTCGCCCCTCAACCGCCGTGGCCGAACATCGCAGGACAGCACGATCCCTCCGCGGTTCTCGCGGCGTCGGCGTCGGTCAGCGGTGTTCGGAAAGCGGCGCATGCGGGGGCAGCATTCCGTGCGCGGCTCGGTGCCGTCAAGCGGTGGGTGGTGTGGAAAGGAGGGCTCCGCCCTCCACCCGCCAAGGGCCTGAGGCCCTTGGAACCCCGTCTGACTGCCGTGGATACCCCGGATTGAAGGGGCCTCGGGTTGAAGGGGATTGATCCTGCGCTTGCAGTCGCCTCGGGTCGTGGACCCGAGGCGCACCGTCAGCCGGGTGATTCCAGCTTCAAAAAGAAGATGATGGTGAGGGGTCCGGGGAGAGGAAGAATTCCTTCTTCCTCTCCCCGGGACAGACCATCCGCTCAGGATTGAAACCCCGCCGGCACGCGAAGGGTGAGTCCGAGCAGGCGGAAGGAGAGGGTTTTGCCGTGGCCGTCCAGGTTGAGGGCGCCGTTCACCCCGCCTTGCAGCACGTCGTCGATGACGAAGTTGAAGCCGCCGAGACTGGGCAGGTCGTAGCGGCGCACGCGGGTGGCGCCGCGATGGGCGAAGAGGTCCAGCACGCGTTGTTCCGTCACCTGTTCGGCGATGAGGGGCCAGGTTTCGGGGCGGTAGGCGAAGAGGCCGATGTTCAGGCGGTTGCCTTTGTCGCCTGCGCGCGCATGGGCCAGGCGGTGCAGGGGGATGTCCATGGGTGCGCTCATGCGGCGTCCTCCAGCGTCAGCAGGGTGACGCGGGGGTGCACGCGGTTTCGTGGGACCATGAAGGAGAGGGTGCGGATGCGGTCCACCACGCGGGTGCGGGCGCCGCCGCCGCCGGCCGGGCCGCAGCAGAGGAGGGAGAGGACCTCCCGCGCGGCGCGCTCGGCCTCCTCCTTCGTCTCCGTCGCGACGGCGAGGCGCAGGCGGAGGTCGGCGGGGTCGGCGGTGAGGTCCGTGGCGCCGAGGATGCCGGCATCGCCGTCGAAGACGCTGACGATGCCGATGAGGTCCACGCGCACGCGCCCCTGGATGCCGAGCATCGGCAGGCGGTCCCGCAGGGTGCGGCCGGCGAGTTCGGCGCGGGCGCGGGCATTGGGGCCGGCATAGGAGATTTCCCCTTCGCCCAGCCAGCCGCCGGGGAGGCTGACGGTCGCCTTCAGGCGTTCGGGGCGCGGGGTGCCGCGTGCGCCGGTGACGCGCACGCGGTCCGGGCCTTCCTCGGCGAGGGAGATGGCGGTGACGTCGAGCGTGACGTCGGGGGTGAGGTAGGCGGCGGGATCGTGCAGCTCGTAGAGGAGCTGTTCCTTCACCGTGCGCAGGTTCACCACCCCGCCCGTGCCTTCGGGCTTGGTGATGGTGAAGCCACCCTCCTCGTCCATCTCGGCGATGGGGAAGCCGATGGCGTGCATGTCCGGCACGTCCTTGAAGCCGGGATCGGCGAAGTAGCCGCCGGTGACCTGGGAGCCGCATTCGAGGAGATGGCCGCAGGCGGTGCCGGCGGCCAGGCGGTTCCAGTCATCCTCCGCCCAGCCGAAATGCGCGAGCATGGGGCCCAGCGCCAGGGCGGGGTCGGCGGCGCGGCCGGTGATGACGAGTTGCGCGCCGCCGCGCAGGGCCTCCGCGATCGGCGCCGCGCCGAGATAGACATTCGCGGCGATCACCTGGGCGGGGTCGAGCACCGCGCCCTCGTCGCCTTCCCAGGGCTGGAGGTCGTCCAGCGCGTCGGTGCCGCGCACGTCGTCGCCTTCCACCACGGCGATGCGGAGTTCGGGCATGCCGAGCTCGCGCGCCAGGCGCAGCACGGCGCGGGCCGCGCCGCGCGGGTTGGCGGCGCCGCCATTGGTGACGATGGGAATGCCATGCGCCGCGCAGCGCGCGAGGATGGGGCGCAGCAGGGCTTCCAGCGCGGGCTCGTAGCCGCCGTCGGGGTTGGCGCGGCGGTCCCGCTGCGCGAGGGCGAGGGTGCGCTCGCCCAGCACCTCCAGCATCAGCGCGGCGGGGCCGCCGGCCGCGATGAGGGCATCCACCACCGGGCCGGGGGCGTCGATGCGGTCTCCGGAGAAGCCGGAGCCGCAGCCGATGCGAAGAGATACTGGCACGGGCCTTCTCAATCCGCCTTCGCGCCGGAGACGCGGATGACCTCGGCCCATTTGGCGATGTCGCCGCGCAGCCAGGTGGCGAATTCGGCGGGCGCCATGCCCACGGGCTCCAGCCCCTGGTCCAGCAGCTGCGGGCGGAGATCCGGCGCGTCGAGCGCGCCCTTCAGCGCGGCGTAGATCCTGTCCCGGATCTCGGCCGGCGTGTTCGCCGGGGCGAAGAGGCCGTGCCAGGCGGAGACCTCGAAATTCTCCACGCCCTGCTCCATGGCGGTGGGCACGTCGGGCGTCCAGGGCAGGCGGTTGGCCGAGGTGGCGGCCAGGGCACGCATCTTGCCCTCCCGCACGAAGGGAAGGACGGCGGTGACCTGGTAGATGGTCATCGGCACATGGCCGGCGACGACATCGGTGAGCGCCTGGGCGGCGTTGCGATAGGGCACGTGCTCCAGCGGCGCGCCGGTGCGCAGCTTCAGCAGTTCGCCCGCGAGATGCGAGGAGGTGCCGTTGCCGGCCGAGGCATAGCTGACCGAGCGCTGCTTCTTCGCCCAGTCGATGAATTCCGGCAGGGTGCGCGCGGGGATCTGCGGGCTGATGACGAGCAGGTTGGGCGCGTTGGTGACGAGCGAGATGGGCAGGAAGTCGCGCAGCACGTCATAGGGCATGTTCGGCATGAGCGACGCGTTCACCGAATGCGAGGCGATGGAGCCCATGACGAGGCTGTAGCCATCGGGCGCCGACTTCGCGATCACGTCCGAGCCGACGACACCGCCCGCGCCGGCGCGGTTCTCCACCACGATGGGCTGGCCGAGGGTCTGCGACATGCGGGGCGTGACGAGGCGCGTCATGATGTCGGTGGAGGTGCCGGCGCCGAAGGGGACCATCATGCGGATGGGCTTGTTCGGATAGGCGCCCGCGCTCGTTCCCTGGGCGAAGGCGAGGCGCGGCAGGGCGGGAAGGGCGAGGCCGCCGAGCAGCAGGCGGCGCGTGGGCTGGGGCATGGGCGTTTCCTCGTGCGCGGCCCTGCGGGCCTGCGGTTTTCCTGGAGCGGCCCGGAATCCTGCATGGGGGCGGCCATCAGGCAATGGAAAGTTCCTGATGGCGTCCATAGGGTTCCTCTATGGACGTTTCGATTCGGCAGGCGCGGGCGCTGGTGGCGGTGGTGCGGCTGGGCAGCTTCACCCGCGCGGCCCAGGCGCTGGGCGTCTCGCAGCCGACGCTGACGGTGCAGCTGCGCGGGCTGGAGGAGGCGCTCGGCCTCACGCTGCTGGACCGGGGCGTGCGCGGCAGCGTGCCGACCGCCGAGGGGCAGCGCCTGGCCGAGGCCTTCGGCCGGCTGGTGGGGGATTTCGACCTGCTGGTGGGCGAGGCGCGGGAGGTGGCGGCGCAGCGCGCGGGGCTGGTGCGGCTGGCCGCCCTGCCTTCCGTGGGCACCACCGTGCTGCCGGAGGCGCTGGCGCGGCTGCGGGAGGGGAGCCCCGGCATCCGGGTGATGATCCGCGACGCGGTGGCGCACCGAATCCCGGCGCTGGTGAAGGCGGGAGAGGTGGAGCTGGCGATCGGGACCGAGGTGGGGCCGGAGCCGGAGCTCCGGGCGGAGCGGCTGCTGCGGGACCGGATGGTGGCGGTGGTGCCGGGCGGCCATGCGCTGGCCGGGATGGGCGCGGTGCCGCTGGCGCGGCTGGCCGAGGAGCCGCTGATCCTGACCGACCCGCAGAGCAGCGTGCGCGTGCTGGTGGACCGGTGCTTCGCCGCGCGTGGGCTGGCGGTCAGCCCGGCCTATGAGGTGACCTATATGAGCACCGCCATCGGGCTGGCGCGGGCGGGGCTGGGGGTGGCGATCCTTCCCTCCTCCGCCGTGGATGCGGCGCTGGCGCCCGCGGTGCTGGCGGTGCCGGTGGAGGCCGCGGATCTGGAGCGGGAGGTGGTGCTGATCTGGCGGGCGGGGCGGTCGCTTTCGCCGCCGGCGCGGGCGCTGGCGGAGGCGCTGCGCATGGCGGCGCGGGGCGGCTCCGCTCCGGCGGCGCAGGTCTAGAGTTCCCGCTCCCCATCCGTCACGCGCTGGCGGGCGCGGTGGAGGTGGTAGCGCATGGCGAGGCTGGCGCCCTCCGCGTCGCGCCGCTGGATGGCCTCGGCGATCGCCTCGTGCTCCTCGACCACGCGGCGGGCGCGTTCCTTCGAGCGGGTATGGGTGATGCCGAGGGCGACGGTCATGGACTGGTGGATCGTCTCGGCCAGCACCTCCAGCATCTCCGCGAAGAGGGCGTTGCCGCTGGCGGTGGCGACGGCGCGGTGGAAGTCGTAATCGGCCTGCACGGGCACGGCGCCGGCTTCGAGGCTGGAGCGGAGGGCGGCCAGGGCGCGCTCGATGCGGTCCAGGTCGGCCGCGCCGCGGCGTTCGGCGGCGAGGCCGGCGGCACGGTCCTCCAGCGCCATGCGGACCTCCATGCAGCGCAGGATGCCGGCGATGTCGGAAACGGGGGCAAGGCGGGTGAGATGGCCGGAGGGGCGCTTCTGCACGAAGGTGCCGGAGCCCTGGCGGGTGGCGACGAGCCCATCCGCATGCAGGCGCATCAGGGCTTCGCGCACCGTGGGGCGGGAAACCTGGAAGGCCTGGCAGATCTGGCTTTCGGAGGGGAGCTTGTCGCCCTCCCGATAGGTGCCGGCGATGATCTGGTCGAGGATCTGGCCATAGAGCTGGTCGCCCAACCGTTCCTTGCGCCCGGGCACCAACCTCATGCCGCTCTCCTTCTCGGGGGCGCAGGATGGCGGGTTTCCGGGCGCCTGCCAACCTGTCATACAGGTTGACAAGTTGCGGGTGGATTTGTCAGCCTGATACCGCGACAGAACTCCCGAGGAGGCGCCCGTGCCCGCACCCCATCCCGATGTCCTGGGCGCCCTGCCCGGCATCTCCGGCATCCTCGTGACGCCTTTCGACGGGGAGGACCGGATCGCCCCGCAGCTGCTGCGGCCGGTCATCGACCGCGCCGTGAAGGCGGGGGTGCATATCCTGACGGCCAATGGCAACACGGGCGAGTTCTACGGCCTGACCACCGCCGAGGCGGAGCGGATGGTGCATGCGGCGGCCGAAATGATCGACGGCCGCGTGCCGCTGATCGGCGGCGTGGGGCGCAGCATCGGGGATGCGATGGCGCTCGCCCGTGCCTCGAGGAAGGCGGGCGCGGCGGCGCTGATGGTGCACCAGCCGCCCGACCCCTTCGTGGCGCCGCGCGGCGTCGTCTCCTATGTGCAGCGCGTGGCCGAGGCGGGGGATGGGCTGCCGCTGGTGCTGTACCTGCGGAATGCCGGCATCGGGCTGGAGGCGATCGAGAAGCTTTGCGCCATTCCCGGCGTGGCGGGCGTGAAATGGGCGACGCCCGAGCCGCTGAAGCTGGCCGAGGCGATCCGCCGCGCCGACCCGAAGACCGTGTGGGTGGGCGGCCTCGCCGAGGTCTGGGCGCCGCCGCTGACCGCCGTGGGCGCACGGGGCTTCACCTCCGGCCTCATCAATGTGTGGCCGGAGCATTCGGTGGCGATCCACGCCGCGCTGGCCGCCGGTGACTATGCAAAGGCCAATGCGCTGATCGCCACCATGAGCACCTTCGAGGAGCTGCGCGCCGAGGAGGGGAACGGCACCAATGTCTCCGTGGTGAAGGCGGCGCTGAAGCTGATGGGGAATGATTGCGGCCATGTGCGGCCGCCCGGCGCCTGGCCGCTGACGGAGCGGCAGCAGGGGCTGCTGGAGCAGCGGCTGGCGGAGTGGGGGCTGACGGGGAAGCAGGCGGCCTGATGGCCCGCAGGGGGCTTTGCCCCCTGCACCCCCACCGGGGTGGCGACGGCCACCCCGGACCCCGCGCCGGGTTTTTAGAAACCCCTGCCCCAGCTTCCGCGGCAGCCCTGAAAAAGAAGATGAGGGGTCCGGGGAGAATTCCTTCTCCCCGGCCTTTCTCGTTCAGGCCCCCGCCATCGTCAGCCCTTCGATCCGCAGCGTCGGGCTATCCGTGCCGCGCCTGAACCGAAGGTCGTTCGCCGGGGTGATGTGGAGGAACATCTCCCGCAGGTTCCCGGCGATGGTGACGCCGGAGAAGGGCTCGGCCAACTGGCCGTCGCGGATCATGAAGCCGGAGGCGCCGCGGCTGTAGTCGCCCGTGTTGGCGTTGATGCTGCTGCCGATCATCTCCGTCACCAGCAGGCCTTCGCGGATATCGGCCATCAGCGCCTCGGGCGTCAGCCTGCCCGGTTCCAGCCAAAGATTGGTGGTGGAGGGCGAGGGCGGGCCGCCGACGGAGCGCGAGGCACGGCCGTTGGAGGCGAGGCCGAGCTGGCGGGCGGAGCGCCAGTCCAGGATCCAGTGGTTCAGCACGCCGTTCTCCACCAGCACGAGCGGGGCGGTGGGCATGCCCTCGGCGTCGAAGGGGCGGGAGCGGAGGCCGCGCGGCCGCGTGGGGTCGTCGCGCACCGTCAGCCCCGGGGCCATGACCGGCTGGCCCATGCTCTCGCGCAGGAAGCTCGTGCCGCGGGCGACGGCGGCGCCGTTCGCGGCGGCGACGAGATGGCCGAGAATGGAGCCGGCCACGCGCGGGTCATAGAGGACAGGCAGGCGCGCGGTGGCGGGGCGAATGGGGTTCAGGCGGCGCACCGCGCGTTCCCCCGCGTTGCGGCCCAGCGTCTCGGGGTCGTCGAGCTCGGAGAGGTGGGTGGCGGAGGCGTAGTCGTAGTCCCGCTCCATCCCCGTGCCCTCGCCGGCCAGCGCCGTGACGGAAAGGCTGTGGCCGCTGCGCGTGTAGGTGCCGGCGAAACCGTTGGAGGCGGCGAGCGCGATGACCGTGCGGCTCCAGCCCGCATCGGCGCCCTCGGAATTCGTCACGCCCGGGATGGCGCGCGCGGCATCCTCCGCGCGGCGGGCGCGGGCGGTGAGGGCCGCGACATCGGGCTCCACGCCGTCATCCATGTCGAGCGGAAGGTCGGCCAGGGCGGGCACCCGCTCCGGCAGCCCGCCGAAGGGGTCCTCCGGCACGGCGCGGGCCATGGCGACGGCGCGTTCGGCAAGGGCGGCGAAGCCGGCGGGGTCGGCATCGGTGGTGGAGACGATGGCCTGGCGCTTGCCGAGGAAGACGCGCAGGCCGATGTCGAAGCCCTCGCTCCGCTCGACATTCTCCACCTCGCCCAGGCGCATCTGGACGGAGAGGGAGGCGCCGGCGGCGAGCATGGCATCCGCCGCATCCGCCCCCGCCGCGCGGGCGGCGGAGACGAGGGCGGCGAGGGTTTCACGCGGGTCCGCCTTCCCGCGGTCGAGCACGGCGCTCATGCCGCGAGCTTCTCGACCACTTCCGGCAGGTGCGGCACGCGGCCGGCGGGGCCGAGGGCGGCGAGGGTGGGGGCGGCGCGGAAGGCGCGGGTGGCGGCGTGCTGGATCTGCTCCACCGTGACGGCCGCGATCTTCGCCTTCGTCTCCTCCACCGGGATGATGCGGCCATGGACCTGGAGCTGGCGGGCGAGCTGCTCGCAGCGCGAGCCCGTGGATTCCAGGGACATGAGCACGGAGGCGCGGAGCTGCGCCTTGGCGCGGGCCAGCTCCTCCTCCGTCACGTCGTGCTGCACGCGGCGCAGCTCATCGAGGGTCGCCGGCATCAGCTCCGCCGCCTGCTCCTCGCCCGTGCCGGCATAGATGGTGAAGAGGCCGTGGTCGCGATACGGGGAGTGGAAGGAATAGACCGAATAGACGAGGCCGCGGCGCTCGCGGATCTCCTGGAACAGGCGGGAGGACATGCCGCCGCCGAGGATCGTGGAGAGCAGCATCGTCGGGTAGTGCATCGGGTCGCCATAGGCGGGGCCGGGGAAGCCCAGCAGCAGGTGCACCTGGTCGAGGTCGCGCTCCTCGCGGAACTCGCCGCCGGTGTAGCGGGCGGGCTCGGCCTCGTGCTGGGCGATGGTGGGCAGGTCGGCGAAGTGCGTCTTCGTCAGCTCCACCAGCGCGTCATGGTCCACGGCGCCGGCGGCCGCCACCACCATGCGCGAAGGGCCGTAGTGGCGGCGCATGTAGCCGGTCAGCGCCTCGCGCGGGAGCTTCTCGATGATCTCGGCCGGGCCGAGCGTGGGCCGGCCCATGGGCTGGTGCGCATAGGCCGTGTCCTGGAAATGGTCGAAGATGATGTCGTCCGGCGTGTCGTTCGCCTGGCCGATCTCCTGCAGGATGACGCCGCGCTCGCGCTCCACCTCCTCCGGGATGAAGGTGGAATGCGTCAGGATGTCGCCGAGGATGTCGGCGGCGAGCGGCAGGTCCTCCTTCAGCACCTTGGCGTAGTAAGCGGTGGTCTCGCGCGCCGTGTAGGCGTTGAGATGGCCGCCGACGGCCTCGATCTCGCGCGCGATGGCCTGGGCGTCGCGCTTCTCCGTGCCCTTGAAGGCCATGTGCTCGAGGAAGTGGGAAACGCCGTTCTCATGCGCCTCCTCGTCCCGCGTGCCGGTATGGGCATAGGCGCCGATGGAGGCGGTCTCCACGCGCGACATGGTGTCGGAAACGATGGTGAGGCCGTTGGGCAGGCGGGTGAGGCGCACGGCGCCGCCATTCAGGGCGGGGTCGGTGGCGGCGGCCAGAGTCGCCTCGGTCATGTGCTCGGTCATGCTGTGGGGATGGCTTCCGGGACCTGGGGAGGGCATTTCGAGGGCTGAATGTAGGGTGTTCGGGGGCGGGGTGCGAGGTTGCACCGGGGAAACCGGGAGTCGGTCTGTCCCCGGGGAGAGGAAGAAGGAATTCTTCCTCTCCCCGGACCCGTCGAAGGCAGTGCCTTCGACCCATCATCTTTTTCTTCAAGTTTGGAATCACGGGACTGACGGTGCGCCTGAGGTCCAAGACCTCAGGCGACTGCAAGCGCAGGATCAATCCCCCCTTAACCAGAGACCCCTCCGATCATCGTATCCACGGCAGTCAGAAGGGGTTCCAAGGGCCTCAGGCCCTTGGCGGGTCGAGGGCGGAGCCCTCGCCGATCCGCGGCGCCAGAGCCAGCGCCAGAAGAAAGGCCGCCGCCACCCCCACCGAGACCGTCACCCCGATCCCGCGCAGCACCGGCGTTTCGCACAGGGCCAGCATCCCGAAGGTCAGCAGCGTCGTCACCGTGCAGGTCAGCACCGCCCCGAGGGTCCGCGCCGCCTCCTCCGGGTCGCGCGCCGCCGCGCCCAGGAACAGCGCGTAGTCCAGCCCCACCCCGGCCATGAGGAGCAGCGCCGCGAGGTGGAAGGGCGTCAGCCGTTCCCCCAGGGCCGAGAGCACGGCCAGCACCACCAGCACCGCCCCGAGGATAGGCGCCACCCGCAGCAGCGCCGCCCGCAGGCTGCGCAGCCCGAGGCCGAGCAGGGCGAGCACCCCCAGCGCTCCCACCCCACACCAGAGCAGCGCCCCCTGGGTGGTGGCCGCGATCATCGCCTCCGTCTCGCCCTTCACATCCACGAGGAGCACGCCGGGGTCGCCCAGCCCCGTCACCGCCCGCCGCACTGCCCCGGCATCCTCCACCCCGGCGAGCAGCCCCATCCCCACCCATTCCCCGCCCCGTTGAGAGAGCAGGGGGGAGAGCCGGGTGGAGATCAGCGGCGCGGCCGCCAGGGCGGCGGAATCGAGCAGGGGCAGGCCCCGGCTCTCCTCCACCGCCTCCAGGAAGGGCGCGAAGGCCCCGGCGCGGAAGGGCAGGCCCCGCATCGCCTCGGCGAGCCGCGCCTCCAGCACCGCCCGCTCCGGCATCCCGGCCAGCCGGGCCTCCTGGGTCGCGCGGCTGGGCAGGTAGCGGCTCGGCAGGTCCAGCCCCGCCAGCCGCCCATCGGCCAGCAGGGGCGCCAGCGCCCCCGCCACCCGTTCCGCGGCCCGCAGCACCGCCTCCTCATCCGCCCCGCGCAGCGCGACGAGGTGCCGCACATCCGGCGCCCCGAGCTGCGCCCGCAGCGCCGTGTCGAGGTTCCGCTCCGCCTCCGGCACCGGGCTCAGCCGGGCGATGTCATCCTCCCAGCGCGGCGGTCCGGCCAGGGCCATCCAGCCCAGCGCCACCGCCACCGCGCCGGCCGCCAGGGCCGGCCGGCCGGAAAGCCAGCCCAGGCCGCGCATCACCGGCCCCGGCAGGGGACGCGCCAGCACCTCGTCCCGCACCAGCCAGGGCAGCACCCAGCGCGTCACCGCCGCCCCCGCCAGCAGGCCCGCGGCCCCGAACAGCCCGAGCTGCGCCAGCCCGGGAAAGCCGGAGGCCATCATCGCCACCAGCCCCAGCGCCGCCGCCCCGGCCGCCAGCCGCAGGTTCGGCCAGATCCGCCGCGCCGCCTCCCCCAGCGCCTCCCCGGGCTGCCGCGCCGTCAGCAGCAGAATCGGGTAGTCCACCGCGACGCCGAGCATGGTCACCCCGAAGCCCAGCGCCGCCCCCTGCACCCGCCCGAAGACCAGCGCCACCGCCAGCGCCCCGGCCAGCGTCCCGGCCAGCAGCGGCACCCCCGCCACCGCCAGCATCGTCACCGAGCGGTAGCGCCAGAGCAGGAAGCCCAGCAGCAGCACGCCGGAGAGGATGGCCATCCGCTCCACATCCGCCTTCACCGCCGCCGCCGCGCTCGCCGCGAACACGCCCGGCCCGGAAAGCAGCAGCCGCGCGCCCCGCGGCTCGGCCCCGGCGAAGGCCGCCCGCACGGCCTCCGCGGCCTCCCGCTGCGCCTCCGTATCCGTGCCCAGCGCCTTGCTCCGCGCCACCATCAGCGCCCGCGGCGGCCCCTCCCCGCCCGCGAACCAGGCGCCGTGCCGCACCTGCACCCCGCTGCCGCCCAGCCAGCCCTTCACCGTCTCCAGGAAGATCCCCGTCGGGTCCGCGAAGCCCAGCCGCGACAGAACGCCCGAAAGGGAGGAGCGCAGCCCGTCCAGCAGCGCCTCCAGCCCCCGCCGCAGCGCCGGTTCCTCGAAGGCCCCCTCGGACCGCCCGAGCAGGTATCGGTACCGGAACAGCAGCGCCTGCTCCGGCTCCGTCAGGTCCGCCGTGCCATTGCCGACGAAGGCGAAGCGCCCCGTGGCCCGCATCGCCTCCCCCATGGCGCGCGAAACCCGCGCCAGCTCCCCCTCCTCCGCCCCCTCGATGCCGATGAGGAGCAGCGTCGTCGCCGCCCCCTCGCGCAGCTCGGTCAGCAGGAAGGCGGCCTCGGGCGTCGTCGCCGGGGGCAGGAAATCCGCCATGTCCGTCCGCACCTCGACGGCGCGGAACAGCAGCGCGCCCAGCAGGGCCAGCACCCCCAGCGCCAGCAGCGGCCGCAGCACCCCGGCCGGAACGAACCTCATCCTGCGCGACTTCCTGTTCTGGTCGGTGTGCCGGCGGGGCCGGCCCAGGCTGCCAATTGTCCACGGCCGCCCGCACCACAACCCCCGGGGAGGATCAGGACCGGTAGGAGATCCGCATCACCGAGGATTCGTTCCCCACCGTCTCGAAGCGCGTGATGCGCCCGGCGGCGCCCTGCACCTCCACCCGCTGCACCACCGCCCGCACCCGCACGGAAAGCGGGCTCAGCCGCAGGGTCCAGTCCTGCAGGGTGCCGGAGAAGGCCACCTCGTAATGCTCGCGCAGCACGGCCAGATCCCCCGCCAGGGTGGAGCGGATGGCCTCCACCAGCGCCCGCACCTCGGGCGCCTGGTCCAGGTTCACCTCCTGCCGCTCCCGCCCGGCCCGCTCATAGACCAGCCGGGCGCCCGAAACCGTCACCCGCTCCACGAAGGGCTCCACCACCCGCTTCTCCAGGGTGGAGGGCGCCTCCCAGCGCAGCGTCCCGCTGCTGGACAGCGTATCGGCCAGCCCGGCGATGGACTTGCTCTCCTCGAACACCGCCTCCGTCCGCCGCACGGCCGCCAGCGCCGCCATCACCGCCTCCAGCCCGCCCGCTTGGGCTTGGGCCGGGGCTGGCAGTGCCAGCAAGGGCAGGCCGAGCGCCGCCCGGCGGGCCACGGAAGGCTCGCGCGCCGGGGCCGCCGCCGCGGCGGGCTCCGCCATTTCCTCCCAGAAGTCGTAGAAGTTGAACCAGTTCTCCGGATGCGCCCGCGCCACCGCCTCCAGCCGCGCGGCATAGCGCGCGGCCACGGCCCGCAGGTCCCGCTCCCGGCTCGCCCGGTTCAGCACCACCCGGTCGGCGAAGGGCTCGAACAGGATCTCGTAGCGCCGCGGCCCCTTCCAGATGCCGAAGGCGAGCATGACCGGCGCCTTCAGCACGGCGGCCAGGATATGCGGCCCGGCCGGGAAGGGCGCCGAAGCCCCCAGGAAGGGCAGCGGCACCACCCGCTCCTCCCCCACCGCCGGGCGCCTGTCGGCGAGGATCCCCACCAGCCCGCCCCGCTCCAGGCACTCCTTGGCCCGCAGCATGGAATCCGGCCGCCCCAGCGGCACCACCAGCTGCGCCTTCTCCTGCGACAGGGCGGAGAACACCTTGTTCGCCAGCTGGGCATTGGCCTCATACATGAAGGCCATCACCTCCACCGGGCAGCTCCGCCCGGCACAGCCATCGGCCAGCGCCCGCATGGCCGTGAAGCTGCCGAGATGCGCGCCCAGCAGCACGCAGCCCTGCCCCTCGGCGATCTTCGCATCCAGCGCCTCCAGCCCGGAAACCGAGATGCGGAAGCCCTTCGTCTCCCCCCGCAGCAGGTACACCCGGTCCAGCATGGTGGCCGCGAAGGCGAAATAGGGCCGCCAGAGATCCCGCCATCCCGGCTCCCGCCCCAGCACCCGCCGCTGGAAGCGCCGCACCGCCTCCTTCTGCCGCGCCGGCGCCGTGAGGAGGAAATAGGCCGTCACCGGGAAGAGCAGCGCATAGGAGACGTGCCAGCCCATGCGGCGGGCGATCCAGCCCATCAGCCGCAGGGCCGCGCCGCCGCGCTCCCGCTCGGCCAGCCAGCTCATGCCAGCTCCCCCTGGAAGGCCAGCACCCCCTCCACATGGCCGGTGAAGGCCAGCCGCCCCGTGGCGGTGCGCCGCAGGGCGACCTCCACCACCTCCTCCGGCAGCACGGGGCGCAGGAACTTCGCCGCCGGCAGCCGCGCCCCATCGGCCAGCCCCGCCTTGCGCGCCGCCTCCATCACCCCGTCCAGCAGCACCACCCCCGGCACCACGGGGCGGCCGGGAAAATGGCCGGGCAGGCAGGGATGGCTGGCCGGCACGGAGAACCGCCCGGCCCAGACCGCCTCGCTCAACCCGCCTCTCCCTCGGGCAGCCGGTCCCGCAGCGCCTCCAGGCTCCGGCGCGTGATCTTGCCCACCGCATTGCGCGGCAGCCGCTCCACCAGCACCACCGGGCGCGGCAGGAACACCGATTCCACCCGCTCCCGCAGCGCCGCCACGATCTCCGCGCTCGTCCGCCCGGGCGCCACCACATAGGCCGCCAGCCGCGCCGCCGGGTTCGCCTCCAGATCCTCGGGCGCGACGAACACCCCGTCCTCCACCCCCTCGATCTCGGACAGAACCCGGTTCAGCAGCGCCAGCGAGGCCCGCTTGCCGCCCCGCTTCACCATGTCCCCGCGCCGCCCGATCAGCCGGAAGCGCCCATCCGCCCCCATCTCCACCAGGTCCGAAAGCGGCACCGGCTCCGCCAGCCCCGGCACCACGGCCGAGGCCGCATCCGCCCCCTCCGCCCGCAGCGCCACCCCGTCATACAGGGCCCATTCCTCGCCCTCGACCGTCCGGCGGCTGGCGATGGAACCCATCTCCGTCGCGCCATAGATCTCCAGCACCGGCGCGCCCAGCACCGCCTCCGCCTCGGCCGCCAGGGCCGGGGAAAGCGGCGCGGTGGCCGAGATGAAGGCCGAAACCCCGGCCACCCCGCCCGCCACCAGCGCCCGCAGCTGCAGCGGCGTGGTCACCACCACCCGCCGCCCCGGCGCCGCCGCCACGGCCTCGGCCACCTCCACGGGGTAGAAATGCGGGCCGGAATGAATGGCCATGGGCGCGCGCAGCGGCAGCACCATGGTCGTCTCGAAGCCATACATGTGCTGCGCCGGCACGGTGCCGATCACCGTCGCCTGGTCCGCCGCGTCATCCAGCCCGAAGCGCGCCGCCGCCGCCCGCGCGGCGGCCACCAGCGCGGCCCAGGGCTTGGCATGCGCCGCCGGCTCCCCCGTGCTGCCGGAGGTGAAGCCGATCGCGGCCACCCGCCCCGCCGGAATGGGGAAGTTCGCCCCCTCCCCCTCGCCCCAGGCGCCGGCCGCCACGGCGGGAATCACCGTCTCCACCCCATCCGCCACCGCATAGGTGCCGGGGTAGCGCGCGGCCAGCTCCCGCTGCCGGTGCGCCGAACGATCCGCCGAAAGCAGCGTCACCTGCCCCCGCGCCAGCGCCGCGCCGAAGGCCACCAGGGCGAGGTAGCGGTCCGCGCAGAGGTTCAGCGCATAGGGGCCCTCCGGCAGCCGCACCGCCAGCGCCGCCACATCCGCGAGGAACCGCCCGGCCGTGACCGGCACCGCGCCCCGCCGCGCCAGCACATCCCCCGGCGCGCGGTCCAGGAAGGCGATGTCACCCATGGCGCGCCCGCTCCGCCCGAAGGATGGCCCCGAGAGTCTGGGTCGGCCAGGCGATGCCGCCGGCGGGAAAGAGAAGGCTCCGCACCACATGCTCCCCCAGGAAAAGCACCAGCATCGCCGCCTCCGGCCACAGGCCCGGGTCGATCCCGGCCAGCGGCGCCGCGACCTCCACCACCGCGAACAGGGCCAGGACCACGGCCCAGAACAGCGTCAGCCCCCGCGCATAGCCCGCGCATTCCGCCGGGTCACGCCGGTCGTCGAAGCGGATGTAGCGGGCGATCAGCGGCTCCTGCCCCGGCCGCAGCGTGCGCGCGAAGGCCCAGGCGAAGCCCGCCGTCCAGAAGGCCGGCAGCAACACCCAGATCCGCTCCAGCACGGCCCCCACCCCGTCCGGCCACAGGTCCCGGGGCACGAAGGGCAGCAGGAGGAAGGGCAGCGTGGCCCAAAGACGCCAGCCCAAGGCTTTGCCCGCGCCGGGCATGCTCAGCCCACCCGGTTCTTCTCGATATGCGCCGCCAGGCTCCGCAGCGAGGCGAAGATCCGCCCGTTCCGCTCGTCATCCGAACGGAGCTGGAAGCCGTATTGGCGCGAGATCGCCAACGCCATCTCCAGTGCGTCGATGCTGTCCAGCCCCAGCCCCTCGCCGAAGAGCGGCGCCTCCGGGTCGATCTCCCCGGGGCTGACCTCAAGCTGCAGGGCCCCGACGATCAGCGTCGCCACCTCGGCTTCCAGTGCCGTCATCACGCTCGTCGAACTCACTCGATACGTCTCCACCCTGGTCCGGTCAGCGACTTGGCGATAAAGCACACAGAATGGTGAAACGCCGCAAAAAAGCTCCGTGACGGCGCAGGAACCGAAACGGGGCCTCCCAATGGCCCCTCCCGGGCCCGGCAAAACGGCCCTCCCGCGGGCCGCCGGCCCCTTCGCGTCCGTCCCCCGCCACCTCACCTTCACCGCCGATATCGAACCCAGCCCCGCCAACCCCCGGTGCACCCGCCACCTCTCCGCCACCGCCGCCCTGCTGGACCTGCTGGACGAAAGCGGCGCCCGCGGCACCTTCTTCATCCTCGGCGAGGTGGCGGACGCCACCCCCTGCCTGGTGCGCGACATCGCCGCCCGCGGCCATGAGGTCGCCTCGCACAACCAGACCCACCGCCCGCTCGAATCCCTCGGCCCCGCCACCCTGCGGGAGGAAGCCCACCGCGCCCGCGCCCGGCTGCAGGACCTCTCCGGCCAAGCCGTCCCCGGCTTCCGCGCGCCCTACTTCTCCCTCACCCCGCGCACCGAATGGGCGGCCGAGGCGCTGATGGAGGCCGGGCACCGCTACTCCTCCTCGGTCCTCCCCGGGCGCGGCTTCCTGCACGGGCACCCCACGGCACCCCGTCGCCCCTTCGCCTGGCCCTGCGGCCTGCTCGAACTGCCCGCCCCCGTCGCGCCCCTCGGCCCCATGACGCTGCCGGCCCTGGGCGGAATGTACCTCCGCTACGTCCCGGCCTGGGACCTGCGCTGGATGCTCCGCCGCCTCGAAGGCCCCCTCGCCTGGACCTACTGCCACCCCTACGACATCGACACGGCGGAACCCTTCCGCTGGTGCGCCGCCCTGGGCGTTCTCGGCAGCATCTTCCTGCGCGCCAACCGCGGCGTCACCGCCCGGCGCCTGCGCGCCATGCTGGCCGGGCGCGTCTCCCGGCCCCTCGTCGAACGGCTGGACGAAGCCTGGCACCTCGCCGGCACCGCCCCCACCCCGCGCCATCTCGCCCTGGCCGGGATCAGGGCCTGACGGAGGGCTCCGCCCTCCACCCGCCAAGGGCCTGAGGCCCTTGGAACCCCATCGGACTGCCGTGGATACCCTGATCGAAGGGGCCTAAGCCCCTGATCCTGCCTTTGCAGTCGCCTCGGGTCATCGACCTCAGGCGCACCGTCAGCCCCGTGATTCCAAACTTCTAAAAGAAGATGATGGAGAGGGGTCCGGGGAGAGGAAGAATTCCTTCTTCCTCTCCCCGGGACAGACCCCCAGCCCAATCCCCGCTCAGCCAGCCTCGTTCCCGCGCCCCTGCCGCAGCGTCGCCAGCTCCTGCCGAAGCGCCGCGATTTCCTCGCGCATCGACTCCACCTCATTCGCCGGCTCGGCCGAGGCCGGCGCGGTGCCGCCGCGCGGGAAGGGCGAGAACAGCGTCATGGCGCGTTCCAGCATCGCCAGGTTCTGCTTGCCCAGTTCCTCGAAGGGCGCGAAGGCGTTGAAGCCGCCCATGGCCCCGCCCATCGCCTCCTGCGTCGCGCGCCGCATGCCTTCCTGCTGCCGCGCGAAGGCGCCCATGGTCGCCTCGAGGTAGCGGGGCACCACGGATTGCAGGCTGTCGCCATACAAGCCGATGAGCTGGCGCAGGAAGGGAATGGGCAGCAGGTTCTGCCCCTTGCTCTCCTCCTCCACGATGATCTGCGTGAGGACGGACCGCGTGATGTCCTCGCCCGACTTCGCGTCGGAAACGGTGAAGTCCCGCCCCTGGCGCACCATGCCCGCCAGATCCTCCAGCGTGACATAGGAGGAGGTCTCGGTGTTGTAGAGCCGCCGGTTGGCGTATTTCTTCACCACCACGGGCGGGCGCGCCGTGTTGTCCGGGGTCGGGTCCTGCGGCGCGGCGCGCTCGGCCATGGATGGTCGTCCTCCTCCGGGATAGGGCCCGGTCCGCGTCCTGTTCTTGCGCCCGGGGCGGGTTGCCGCCTTGATGCCGGGCCAGGATGCGATGCTAGACCCGCCGTGCCGCACTGCGGAAGCCGCTTCGCGGCGGAAGCGCCCCCGCCACCCCTGAAAGGCCGGCGGCGGCGCGGATCGGGGGAAGCCAGCCGGAGAATGCATGAGCGGGTCGGACAGCGGCGGAGCGGATACGGGCGAACCGGACCTGGCGCGGCTGGCGGCCGATTGGATCGCCCTCTGGCAGGGCGAGATGGCCGCCATGGCCACCGACCCGGAGCTGATGGCCGGCTGGGCCGCCGCCGCCGCCCCCTGGATTCGCGCCTGGACCACGCCGCCCGCCCCGGCCCCCGCCTGGCCCTTTCCCCCGGCCCCGCCGCCTGCCTGGCCCCCCACCCCGCCCTGGCCCGCCGCCTTCGCCTGGCCGCCCGCGCCCACCCCTCCCTGGCCCCCGGCGCCTCCGCCCCAACCCGCCTGGCCCGAACCGCCGCACGAGCCCCCGCCCCATGACCCCCCGCCGCGGCCCGCGCCCCCTGCCGGCGCATCTCACCCTGGCGATGAACCGGGCCTGGCTCGCCCTGGCGGCCATCCCGGGCCCGGCGAACCGGGGCAGCACGCCCTCCACGCCCGGCTCGACGCCTTGGAACGCGAGCTGGCCGGGCTTCGCGCCGCGCTCGGCGGCGGCGCGGGCGGAACGCGAGCGGATCCTCAAAAGCCCCGCCGCCGCTGACCCCGCCGCCCTCCGCGCCGCCGTCTGGGAACGGCTGTGGCGGGACGACGCGGCGCTGATCCGCGGCATCGCCGCCTACCGCGCCCACCCCTGGCGGCGCGACCTGCCCGACCCGCCGGCCCTCTGGTCCGAAGGCCCTGCCCGCCTGCTGGATTACGGCGGCACCGGCCCGGCCGCCCTCGTCATCCCCTCGCTCATCAACCGCGCCACCGTGCTGGACCTCATGCCCGGCCATTCCATGCTGCGCTGGCTGGCCGCCCAGGGAATCCGCCCCCTTCTCCTGGACTGGGGCACCCCCGGCCCCGCCGAGCGCGGCCTGACCCTGACCGACTGGATCGCCGGCCGCCTCGAACGCGCGATCGGGGCCGCCGCCGCCACCACCGGCGGGCCGCTCCCCCTCATCGGCTACTGCATGGGCGGGCTGCTGGCCCTCGCCGCCGCCCAGCGCCGGCCAGACCTCGTGCGCGGCCTCGCCCTCCTCGCCACGCCCTGGGACTTCCACGCGGGCGGGCCGGAACTCGAATCCCGCGCCCGCGGCGCCGCGGCCCTGCTGCCCGGCCTCGAACCCCTGCTGGCAGGCACAGGCGCCCTGCCGGTGGACCTCATCCAGCTCCTCTTCGCCGGGCTGGACCCCTTCGGCATCGCCCGGAAATTCCGCAGCTTCGGCCGGCTGGACCCCAACTCCCCCCGCGCCGCGCATTTCGTGGCGCTGGAGGACTGGCTGAACGACGGCATCCCCCTGCCCGCCCCCGTGGCCCGCGAATGCCTGGGCGGCTGGTACGGCGACAACACCCCTGCCCGCGGCGCCTGGCGCATCGCCGGCGCCCCGGTGGACCCCGCCACCTGGCGCGGCCCCTCCTTCCTCGCCATCCCGCGCGGAGACCGCATCGTCCCCCCCGAAAGCGCCCGCGCCCTCGCCACCCACCTGCCCGCCGCAACCGTGCTGGACGTGCCCGCCGGCCATATCGGCATGGCCGCGGGCATGAAGGCGGAAGCGGTGCTGTGGCGGCCTTTGCGGGATTGGGTTGTGGGGCTGGGCTGATCGGTCCGGAGGGCTCCGCCCTCCACCCGCCAAGGGCCTGAGGCCCTTGGAACCCCATCGGACTGCCGTGGATACCCTGATCGAAGGGGTCTCTGCCCCTGATCCTGCCCTTGCAGTCGCCTCGGGTCACTGACCCGAGGCGCACCGTCAGCCCCGTGATTCCAAACTTCTAGAAAAAGATGATGGTGAGGGGTCCGGGGAGAGGAAGAATTCCTTCTTCCTCTC